>SCPP01001574.1_pt1 | contig 318958 bp, 370 predicted proteins | sample 6106811 | NCBI WGS metagenome assembly SCPP01 (sample SAMN10720449, study PRJNA508395) | human gut metagenome | isolation source: Participant 2 stool, 15 month | host: Homo sapiens | collected 2018
TACCATGATCGAGGTAGCCATCGCTGCTGTAGAAGCAGTATTTGACTGGCGGGCGTATTTGGATGAAAATTTCCCAGGCTGGGAGAAGAAAGAGGAACAGGCATGAAAATGACCCTTGGGACTCTTTTGGAAGAAGGAAAAGAAAAGCTGGAAAAAGCAGGTGTTCCTGACCCGCTTTTAGATGCACGTTTTCTTTTATTGGATGTATTTGACATGAATTTTGCCTCCTTTCTTGTAAAACGGGGCCGTCCCCTTACAGGAACGGAAAATGGAATAAATGGAACAGATGCAGATTCGGATACACTGAAAAAAATAGAAAAATACCGGGAACTGATAAGCAAACGGGAAATGCGTATCCCTCTTCAGCAGCTTACAGGTGTCCAGGAATTTATGGGACTGGAATTTTATGTAAATGAACACGTTCTGATCCCAAGGCAGGATACAGAAACGCTGGTAGAACTGGTATTAAGCGAACACAAAGAGAAAAATATTTCCCTTTTAGATGTATGCACCGGTTCCGGCTGCATTGCTATCAGTCTGGCAAAGCTTGGGGGCTATACAGACGTAACAGCTCTTGATCTGTCAGAAGAAGCGTTAAAGGTGGCAAGATCTAATGGGGAAAAACTTCTGGATCAGCCAGTGAAATTTATAAAAAGTGATATGTTTTCTGCTTTGAATCCAGAAAAGCAGTATAATGTGATCGTATCCAATCCCCCCTATATCCCCAGTCAGGTGATCGAGGGACTGGAGCCGGAGGTAAAAGATCATGAGCCACGGATGGCCTTAGACGGTGAGCCGGACGGACTGAAATTTTACCGCATTTTAGCAGAAGAAGGAAAAAAATACCTGAAAAACGGCGGAAGCATCTATATGGAGATCGGCTGGGATCAGGCAAAGGATGTAACAGAAATATTTGAAGCAATGGGATTTAGTGGGCTTAGGACTGTCCGGGATATGGCTGGAAACGACCGGGTGGTATGTGCCAGGAAGGAGAAGTAAAAATTATGTTTGATAAACTGGATGATATGTTGATCCATTATGAAGAACTGATGCGTATGCTTGGGGACCCGGATGTGACCCAGGATACCAAACGTTTTACCAAGCTGATGAAGGAGCAGGCTGAACTGGCACCGATCGTAGAAGCTTATAAGCAGTATAAGCAGGCAAAGCAGGACGTAGAGGACAGTCTAGCAATGTTAGAGGAAGAAAATGACGAGGAAATGCGTGAAATGGCAAAGGAGGAATTATCCGATGCAAAGAAGCGCATTGAGGAGCTGGAGCATGAATTAAAGATCCTTCTTCTTCCAAAAGACCCGAACGATGACAAGAACATTATCCTGGAGATCCGTGCAGGCGCAGGCGGCGATGAGGCAGCTCTTTTCGCAGCTGAGCTTTACCGTATGTATTCCAACTACGCAGACAGCCAGCACTGGAAAGTAGAGATCATCAGTATCAATGAAAATGGTATTGGCGGCTTTAAGGAAGTTGTGGCTATGGTCACAGGAAAAGGCGCTTATTCTAAGTTAAAATACGAGAGTGGTGTACATCGTGTACAGCGTGTGCCTGAGACAGAGTCCGGCGGCCGTATCCATACCTCTACAGCAACGGTAGCAGTTATGCCGGAAGCAGAAGAAGTAGATGTTCAGATCGACATGAATGACTGCCGTATTGACGTAATGCGTGCGTCTGGTAACGGTGGACAGTGTGTCAACACCACTGACTCCGCAGTACGTCTGACCCATATACCGACTGGTATCGTTATCTACAGCCAGACAGAGAAGTCACAGCTGCAGAACAAGGAAAAAGCATTCCGACTGTTACGTTCCAAACTGTACGACTTAGAGCTGGAAAAACGCCAGAACTCCGAGGCAGAAGAACGCCGCAGCCAGATCGGTACCGGAGACCGTTCCGAGAAGATCCGTACCTACAACTTCCCACAGGGCCGTGTGACCGACCATAGAATTAAGCTGACCTTATATAAGATCGATTCTATTATGAACGGTGATATCCAGGAACTGTTAGACAACCTGATCGCTGCAGATCAGGCTGCAAAACTGGCTAAGATGAATGAGAACTAAGATTTAATCAGTCAGGTATATTAAAATCAGATACTTAGATACAGTATAAAGAAAGCTATTGCAAAGTGATGATGTGAAGTCAATTTGCAATAGCTTTTTTGTTTACGGCATTTTACTGAAACGACTCCCTCACAATGATCTTCGTTTCCAGTTCCACATGTAACGGCTCTGGATCTGCAGCATAGGATTTATCTGTCAAAGCGCGGATCACATAGTCCATACAGCCTTCTGCCATCTGTGTCAGCGGAACTTCGGATACAGTTAATGGAGGGATAGAGCATTTACTGGTGGATGAGTGGTGGAGCCCGATGCTTATGACGGACAGGTCTTTTGGGATACGGACGCCGGCCTGGTAGAAAGTGTAGAGTGCTCCTAAGGCAATGGAGTCGGAGTCGCAGAAGACTACATCCGGACGTTCACTTAACTTGAGAAATTCTGCAGCAGCCTGGATACCGCCGTCTGTAGAATTATCTGTGTAAAATAAGGCATGATTTGGCATGTCCACCCCTTTGGCACGGCAGCCATTGATAAAACCGGTAACACGGTCATCCACAGCCAGGTAAGGAGACTGGGAACGGAAAACAGACACGCTTTTAAAGCCCCGGTCTGCGATCATATCAGCAAGAGAGGCACCCATTTTCTGGTTGTTGATGGAAACATAGCTGTACTGATCAGAACGTCTGTTTAAAAGGACCACGGGGATAGGCGGCATAATACTGTCTAAGTACTGCATGTCCATTACGGCAGTATTTGCGATGATAGCAGCATCGTAGTTGTACAGCTTCGGGTCGATCAGTCCCTTTTCTTTGTACAGTTCATTTGGCTTAAATGGGCAGATCACAATATTGCAGTTGGTCATCTGGTTTTTGGCAAGAGATGACTGGATCCCGGCCATAACTTTTCCTAAAAGGGCAGATCGTGGGTCAGCTGCCCAGTATACAGCAACTGTGTATATAAGGGGGGAAGTGCCCAGCTCTTTTAGTTGCCTGGAGGCAGATGAGGGCTGGTAACTTAACTGCTTTAAAGCTTCTTCTATTTCTTTTTGTTTCTGCTGGGAGATCCTTCCTGCAGATTTTCCGTTCAAATATAAGGATACAGTAGCGGCTGAAACGCCTGCCAGCGCAGCTACATCTTTTAACGTAGGCATAAAAAACCTCTTTTCTGGTCTGTTCTTTTTATTCTGTATTTATCATATCATACGCCCCATATAAAAGCAATTAAAAAGACATAAGAAGTTAACAAATTAACTTAAGTTAACAAGCAACATTAAAATATCAACTAAATCAAAACACAAAAACTGTGCAAAATATCCAAAAAACAAAAAAATAAGCATTTACTATTGCTATTTAATGAGAAAAGATGTATAGTTTGCTCAGAAACAAGTTAATAACTTAACTAAACATCGAATAAATTAAATTAACATATTAACTTAAAGAGAATGAAAACCAGTGAAAACACATAAAACATGTAAATGGAGGTGCAGAATGTTTTTCTGGAAAACAGCAAAAGAAACAGTTCCTGAAAGACCGATCAGGATCAGCAGTGTAGAGTGGCGTGACGGCCAGCAGTCCCTTTTAGCAACCAGGATCCGCACACAGGATATGCTCCCGATCCTGCCGAAGATGGATGAGGTTGGATATGAATGTATGGAAATGTGGGGCGGCGCAACTTTTGATGTGGCCATCCGTTATCTGGGAGATGATCCTTGGGACCGTGTAAGGGAATTTAAGAAACTGTGTAAGAAAACACCGCTGAGAATGCTCCTCCGTGGACAGAACCTGATCGGATACAAACAGTATCCAGATGATGTGGTAGAGAAATTCGTGGAACTGGCAGCAAAAGCCGGAATCGATAAGTTTCTGGTATTTGATGGTTTGAATGATGTAAGAAATACAGAAACAGCCATTAAGTCCAGCGGTGTGATGTCAAGAAAATAAATGATTTAAAAATCATACATTTTTGATATATACCGCAAAGAAAAAAACACCCACCTAAGCCCTGTCGACCAGATTTTTTAAATGAGCAGGGCGTAGTTCATCAGCAAGCAGATGGAATCTACTTTGCTGGACAGTATAGGCGGTTGTCTTTCAGCAGTCGAAAGACTAAACGCACAAATTTACGGGCAGTTAATGCGAGTGCACGTTTGTGTTGGCATCTGTTTACCTCTTTGTATTTGAGGTGGTAGAAGTCGCTGTATTCCTTGTCGCATCTTACAAGAGAAAATGCGGCTTCACACAGATAATACTTTAAAAATCGGTTGCCTGATGGAATGAGCCTTGTAACTTCGGCTTCAAATCCACCGGACTGGTGTTGTTTCCAGGCAAGCCCCGCATATTTAGCAAGCGATGCCTGATTATCAAAACGATTGATATCTCCGATTTCAGCCATGATACCGGCTGAATATACAGGCCCAATACCTGGAATGGATATCAATACATTTGGCAAGAGTTCCATCAGGGCTTTGATAGCTTTATCGAACTCTTTGATTTGAGATTCCAATGCCTTCATAGAGGTTATGGATATTGAAAGCACCTGATTAACAGAGTCATTTACCGTCTTGGGTAAACGGTAAGAACTGCGGGCAGCTTTCTGAATGGCTTTGGCTACTGCATCAGGATCAGGAAAGCGATTCTTTCCTTTTTCAATGATGAAGTCAGTAAGCTCATGTAAGTCCATATTTGCCAGTGCTTCTGCGGATTCAAATTCATCGTAGACAGCAAGGGCAGTAGTGCTGAAGGCATCGCTGAATACCTTCTCCTGCGTCATAGTAGAATACTTCTTGAACAGCACATTCATGAATCGCTGCTTTTCTTTGACAAGATTCTGAACAGCGAAGAAACGTGCCCGTGTGAGGTTTTGGAGAGCTTTATAACGGTAGTCTCCCATATATACCTCTTTGTTGATTCTACCGAAACGCAGGCAGTCAGCAATAACAAAAGAGTCCACATAATCATTCTTTGGCAAGTCATTGTAAGTATCGTGAAACTTCTTGACTTGCTTAGGATTGAGGACATGAATCTTTCTGTTAAACGGTGCCAGAGTGGCATCTTCCCTTAAGAAGTACACGAGATTGTCTCCGTAAACTGAGGTTGCTTCAAGACCGATCAGAACCGTGTCAAGGGAATGTGAAGTTAAAGCAGAATAGATTTTTTACCAACAGGGTAGAACCTTCATGAGAGTTAGCAACAGAAAAGTTGCTGTGTTTATCTCCATTTGGAAGCATTAAGTAAACGACATTGGATTTGCTGCTTACATCGATACCGACGTAAAGAGTGTTCATTGTAATCACCTTCTTTCGTTGTAGATTAAAGTGTTCAATCGGCTTGGTAAAACCCATGATCATGGAGCATCGACACCCTCGCATATAAGAATCCAGCTTAAGATGGACAGATGCGAAACCACACTGCTAGATGGTTATCCATGAACTTAAGCAAACAGCCAGCCGGTTTGAAGCTAACTTCCATGTCAGGGGAACAGACTTAGTATGAAGCAACCATTACTGGTTCAACAGGAGTGAAAAGAACTATTACCTGATTGACACTGGGACAATTATATCATGGGCTTTACTAAGCCTATTGAACAAATATTTATTTAGTAACTTATTAACCAAAATATATGTATTTATGTATCTAAAAGATATTATACGAGGCAGTGATCAAAAATGGAAAAATGGCAGAAGCAAATATCTGCTACACCATAAGTCCGGTACATACGTTAGAAAAATATGTACAGATGGCAAAGGATTATGCAGCATTGGGCGTAAAAGTCATTCATGTAGAAGATATGGCCGGAATGATGAACCCCAAGCAGGTATCGGATGTGATCAGAGCGATCCGCAAAGAAGTAGGTCTTCCGGTTCATTTCCATGCACACTGTATCGGCGGTATGGCGGATATCTGTTATTGGGAAGCCATTAAAGCCGGTGCCTGTACCGTAGATTGCGATGTATCTGCTCTTTCTCTTGGCCCTGCCCATCCGCCGGTTGAAAGTATTGTTACCTGCTTAAAGGGAACAGGCTTTGATCCTCATCTGGATATGGACCTTCTGGCAGAGATCAATGATTATTTCATGAAGCTGCGTGAAAAATACAAAGAATTTGCAAGCAAGCGTACAGGTGTAGATATCAGTGTTTTAAAACATCAGATCCCAGGCGGAATGCTTTCTAACCTGGAAAGCCAGTTAAAAGGCATGAATGCAGAAAACCGCATTAATGAAGTATTTGAGGAAGTCCATAAGGTACATAAAGATTTCGGTTATCCGCCTTTAGCAACTCCGTTTGCTCAGATGGTAGGCGCCCAGGCAACTATTAACGTCCTTACGGGACAGAGATACAAGATGATCTCCAATGAGAGCAAAACTTACATCCGCGGCATGTACGGACGTCCGGCTGGTGAGATCGCACCGGAACTGAAGGCAGCTGTTTTAGAAAATGACAAAATGATCACAGAACGTCCGGGAAGCCTGATCGCTCCTGGATGGGAGAAAGCAAAAGCAGAAGCAGCAGGCTTTGCAAGAACAGAAGAAGATGTTATGACATACGCTCTGTTTCCTGAACTTGCCCCGGCATTTTTACAGAAGAAGTATCAGTAAAGGTAATGTTTTCGTACCCACATTCCGTGGGTACAGAAAGGAACAGACAATCAAAAGGAGTACATACCATGAAACAGGAAAATAAAGAAAAGATCGCCCAGGCAGAAGAGATCCTGGAACGGTTAAAGGAGCAGAGAGGCGGAAACGTTCTTTCTATCCACAAAAATGGCAAATGATCCAAAACTGCTCCAGGCATTCAGCCAGCAGTTCGCGATCTGCAAACAGGATATAACACATGTTCCGGCTAAATACATGGAACTGATGTTAATGCTTATGGGATGCTGCGCAGGAAATGCTGTGACGATTAAAACACACGGCGAACTGGCAGTGAAAAAAGGTGCCACCATGGATGAGGTCGGCGAAGTTTTAAGACTGGTTTTCTTTTACTATGGTGCATCAGCAATTATACCGGCAGTAGAACTTTTTGAAGAACTTGAGCCGGAAAAGTAACACCCTTAAAACAGTGAGTACAGAAATATTACCATACAGAATGCCACGGTAGAAACGTATTTAGAAATATTGCCAAGTAGATTTAAAAACCCCATACCATAAAGGCATTCACGAATCTCAGGAGGAAAATGATGGAAGAGAAACAGAAAAAATTGATGAAAACAATGGATGGTAATGAAGCCGCTGCTTATGTGTCTTATGCATTTACAGAAGTAGCTACCATTTACCCCATTACCCCTTCTTCACCAATGGCAGAGCATGTAGATGCCTGGTCTGCAGCAGGTAAGAAAAACCTGTTTGGACAGAGAGTCAAACTGGTAGAAATGCAGTCTGAGGCTGGCGCCTGCGGCGCTATGCACGGCGCACTGGAGTCCGGCGCACTGGCAACCAGCTACACAGCATCCCAGGGCCTGCTCCTTATGATCCCGCCAATGTACCGTATTTCCGGTCAGTTACATCCAGGTGTCCTTCATGTAAGTGCCCGTTCCGTAGGAACCCACGCATTCTCCATTTTCGGAGAGCACTCTGATGTAATGGCAACCAGACAGACCGGTTTTGCAATGCTTTGCAGCAGTACCGTTCAGGAGATCATGGATCTGGCCGGCGTTGCCCACCTGGCAGCTATTAAGGGCCGCGTTCCTTTCCTTCATTTCTTCGATGGTTTCCGTACTTCCCACGAGATCCAGAAAGTAGAAGTAATGGATTATGCAGATTTAGACAGACTCTTAGACAGAGATGCACTGGATGCATTCCGCAAGAGATCCTTAAATCCGGAGCGTCCTGTACAGAGAAGTACCGTACAGAACCCGGACGTATACTTCCAGTATCGTGAAGCAGCAAACCCATATTATGAGGCAATCCCTGAGATCGTTGAAAACTACATGGGAGAGATCAACAAGATCACAGGAAGAGATTATCACCTGTTTAACTACTACGGATGTCCGGATGCAGAAGAAGTGATCATTGCAATGGGATCTGTAGATGGTGTGATCCGTGAGACCGTTGATTACTTAAATGCACATGGCAGAAAGACCGGATATTTACAGGTACATCTGTACCGTCCATTCTCCATTAAGCATTTCCTTTCTGCAATTCCTGAGACTGTAAAGCGTATTGCAGTTATGGACCGTACCAAGGAGCCAGGTTCTTTAGGCGAACCTCTGTATCTGGACGTTTGCAGTGCTATTGCAGAGTCCGGCAGAAATATCCGTGTATACGCAGGCAGATATGGTCTTTCTATTAAAGATGTTACTGCAAACCAGATTGAAGCAGTATTTAACAACCTGGAAACAGAAGAGCCAAAAAACCACTTTACAGTAGGTATCAATGATGATGTGACCCATCATTCACTGGCTGTAGGGGCACCGATCGATGTAGTTGCAGAGGGAACCATCAGCTGCAAGTTCTGGGGACTTGGTTCAGACGGTACAGTTGGTGCCAACAAGAACTCCATTAAGATCATCGGTGACCACACTGATATGTATGTTCAGGCATATTTTGAGTATGATACCAAGAAATCCGGCGGTGTTACCCGTTCCCATCTTCGTTTCGGACATAAGCCGATCCGTGGAAGCTATCTGGTATCCCATGCAGACTTTGTTGCCTGCCACAATCAGTCTTATATCCAGAAATATGACATTGTCCAGGAATGTAAACCAGGCGGTACTTTCTTATTAAACTGCATCTGGAATGAAGATGAACTGGACAAGCATCTGCCAGCATCTGTAAAGCGCTACATTGCAGAAAACCATATTAAATTTTACATCATCAATGCAGTAAAGATCGGTAAGGAGATCGGACTTGGAAACCGTACCAACGCAGTTTTACAGTCAGCTTTCTTCAAACTGGCAAATGTGATCCCATTTGATGATGCAGTAGAGTACATGAAGAAAGCCATCCTTAAGTCCTACGGAAAGAAGGGCGAAAAGGTTGTAAATATGAACTATCAGGCAGTTGACTGCGGATACCAGAGACTGGTAGAAGTAAAGGTTCCGGAAGAATGGGCTTCTTTAGAGCCGGAGACAGCAAAGGTAGATGAAAATCTTCCAGAATTTGTAAAAAATCTGATGCTGCCCATCAACTCCTTAAAGGGTGACAGCCTTCCGGTCAGCGCATTTGCAGGCAGAGAAGATGGTACCGTACCTCTTGGTACTTCTAAATATGAAAAGAGAGGAACTGCAGTAGATGTTCCTGAGTGGGATCCGGACAAGTGCCTCCAGTGTAACCAGTGTTCTTATGTGTGCCCGCATGCAGCAGTACGTCCATTTCTGGTAAGTGCAGCAGAAGCAGAAAATGCACCAGAAGGATTTAAGACAAAGAAGGCAACTGGAAAAGGCTTAGAGGAATACACCTACAGGATCCAGGTTTCTCCATTAGACTGCTTAGGCTGCGGTGCCTGCGTTCAGGTATGCCCGGCTAAGGAAAAGGCTCTTACCATGAAGCCATTAGACTCCCAGGCAGCAGAGATCGAAAACTGGAATTATGCAGTAAAACTTTCCAAGAAGAAAAATCCACTGGCTAAGAATACCGTTAAGGGAAGTCAGTTTGAGACTCCATTATTAGAGTTCTCCGGCGCATGTGCAGGCTGCGGTGAAACACCTTACGCAAAGCTGATGACCCAGATGTTTGGTGACCGTATGGTGATCGCAAATGCAACCGGCTGTACACAGGCATGGGGCGCAGCACTTCCTTGTGTACCTTATACAACCAATGAAAAGGGCTTTGGACCGGCATTCTCCAACTCCTTATTTGAGAACAACGCAGAATTTTCCCTTGGTATGTGCCTTGCAGTGACACAGCAGAGAGAAAGAGTTGCAGGTGTTGTAAAAGAGCTGAAGGAAAATGGCGTAGATGCATCTTTAAGTGTAGCAATTGATGCATGGTTTGATGCTTATGATGATGGCGACAAGACCATGGAAGTAAGCGAAAACCTGGTTAAGGCATTAGAAGCAGCAGAACTTACAGGAGAGCAGGCTGACCGCAAGGCAGATATCTTAAACAACAAGGAGCATCTGTCCAAGAAATCCATGTGGATGTACGGCGGCGACGGCTGGGCTTATGATATCGGCTTTGGCGGTTTGGACCATGTATTAGCAAGCGGAACTGACGTAAACATCCTGGTTGTAGATACCGAAGTTTACTCCAATACAGGCGGTCAGGCTTCCAAGGCAACACAGATCGGTGCAGTTGCACAGTTTGCAGCTTCCGGTAAGAAGACAAAGAAGAAAGATTTAGGCCTGATGGCAATGCAGTATGGTTACTGCTATGTAGCCCAGGTAGCTATGGGTGCAAATCCTGCACAGCTGGCAAAGGTATTAAAAGAAGCAGAAGAATTCAAGGGTCCGTCCCTGATCATCGCCTATGCTCCATGTATCAACCACGGTCTTGTAAAGGGCATGGGATGCGCACAGCAGGAAGCAAAAGAAGCAGTAGCAGCAGGTTACTGGAACCTGTACCACTATAATCCAGACCTTAAGAAAGAAGGAAAAAATCCATTTGTTCTGGACTCCAAGGAGCCAACTCTGAACTTAAGAGACTTCCTTATGGGTGAAGTAAGATTTTCCGCATTAACAAGAACCTTCCCGGAGGAAGCAGAAAAACTTCTTGCAGAAGCAGAACTGGATGCAAAGGAGAAGTATCAGGAGTATAAAAAACTGGCAGAGGGGTAATAAAAATGGGAAATGTGAAGATGCAGAAAGTGGATCTGTGTGTGATCCAGGATAATGAACTTGCACAGGTATTTTTAAAAATAGAAAAGAAACCCGCAGTAGCAACCGTAGTTGTAATTGATCAGACCGTACCTCCCAATTCACCGGAGGTATCCGGTCTGCATAAAGCCTTAAGAGAAAAGGCGGAAAAGGAAAACATTCCATGTTACTATGGAAAAGGAATGTGCGGAAAGCTTCTTGCAGATGGTCTTTTAAAGGCCGGTGAAAGAGCCGTGACCTGTGATAAGGCAGCGGGAGCAGCCGGCGCCATCGGCGCTCAGGTCACCTGCGCAGATCCGACACAGTTAAAGCAGGTATTAGAAACCGGCGAACTGCTGTTAGAAGAACCTGAAAACGGTGCTTTAAAAGAAACAGTAAAATTAACTGGAAAACTGCTAGAGGGACTTTCTGCAAAAGATCTGGCTTTAAGCTTGGTAAAAGAACTGGGAGCAGAAAATTTAGCAGGAAAGCTTTTAAGCCTGACAGGAGATACCTTAGAGGATATGGAACTGTCTGAAAAAATGGTTCTCTGCGGAGTTCTTGAAAAGGCTGGCGCAACTGCTGTTATAGTGGAAAATGCAGGTGAAGAAAAGGCAGATGTAGAATTTGACGCAGCACAGACAAAGAACTGGCTGCTCTTCCAGGGGGATACAAAGAGTTTGCAGTATTAGAGGAACTGCCGGTGACAGCTGTAAAATCTGTATTTGTCGGCGGAACTACCGGCGGCAATTTAAAAGATCTGGAAACTGTATCTTCTATGTTAAAGGGAAGAAAGATCGCATATGGATTGCGCCTGGTAGTAGCTCCTTCTGATGCAGATACTTATATCAAGGCAGCAACTGCCGGATATATTACAGATATTTTAGAAGCCGGTGGAATTGTGATCAACCATTGCGGCAATCCGGAGGTTCAGGGACGTATTGGAAAAACAGAAGTCATGGTATCCAATGACCTGGAAAATAAACCTGGTTATGCCGGTTTTGAGACATCCAAAACCTATCTGACATCTACCAAAGCAGCTGTAGAAGCAGCTCTTCTTGGAACTTTAGGGTATAAGGAAGAGGCACCGGAAGAGGAAGAAGAGACAGAAACACATTCTCTTACATTTGAAGGACGCTGCTGGAAGTTTGGAAATGATATTGATACAGATATTATCATCCCGACACAACATTTAAGCTATGAAACCATGGATGAGATTAAAACTCATGCATTTGAGCCTTTAAGACCGGAACTGGCAGCTCTGCTTCGCGAAGGAGATCTGATCGTAGCAGGAAATAACTTTGGCTGTGGTTCTTCCAGAGAACAGGCGGCAGAGGTTCTGGTGGCAAACGGTATCCACTGCGTCATCGCAAAATCATTTGCCCGTATTTTCTTTAGAAATGCGATCAACAACGGTATCCTGCTTCTGGAATGCCCAGATATCCAGGACAATGTAAAAGAAGGAGATATGGTAAAGGTAGAGCTGGATAAACAGCAGATCGCTGCTAATGGAAAGACATATCCGATCCCGGCGATTCCGGAAAATCTGTATCACATCATCATGGACGGTGGTCTGGTAAAGAGCATTATGAAAAAAGTAGGGAAAGGCCTGTTATAGGAAGAAGGTAAAAATATGGGACATACATTAGCTGAAAAATCATTATGAAACATATTGGCGGTAAAAGCGTAAAACCAGGTGATCTGGTGGTTGTAGAGCCGGACTGCGTAGTCATCCATGATATTTATACTGCTTTCCTTCAAGATAAAATGAAAAAATGGGCCTTACCAAGGTATGGAATGCAGATAAGATCGTTATCATGCACGATCATCTGATGCCAGCATGCCTGGAAAGTGATCCGCGAAGCCTAGAAGCAGGATATGAGCTGGTAAAAGAGTATGGTATCCGCCATTTTCATGCAACTGGTGGTATCGTTCACCAGTTAGTACCAGAGTTAGGTTATTCAAAACCAGGTGACATCGTATTCGTAACAGACTCCCATACACCAACTTACGGTGCCGTAGGCTGTTTCTCCACAGGTGTTGGATATACAGAAATGGCAGCTGTATGGGGCACCCCAGATGTGGTTAAGAGTTCAAGCAGCATCAAGATCCGGATCGACGGCGTTCTTCCGCCTCATGTATACGCAAAAGACATTATCCTGCGTGTATTAGGTGATCTGGGAGCAGCAGGCGGTACTTATAAATCCCTGGAATTTTGCGGAACTGCCATTGATTCCCTGGGGATTGACGGAAGAATGACCATTGCAAATATGGTAGTAGAATGCGGCGGAAAAGCAGGACTTTTGCAGCAGACCAGAAATGTGCTGATTACTGCGGCGTAGATTACGAGGATGTGAAGTGGGTCAAGGCAGATGAGGATGCAGAATACGAAAGAGTTCTTACCTACAAGGCAGAAGAACTGGAACCTGTACTCTCCTGTCCGCCATATGTGGACAATGTACATCCGCTGTCTGAGGTAAAAGGAGTCAGACTGGATCAGGTATTTATCGGTTCATGTACCAATGGTCGTTTAGAGGATTTGAAAATCGCTGCAAATGTAATGAATGGAAAAAGATCAGTTCTCATGTAAAATGTATTATAACACCAGCTTCTAACAGCATTATGGAAGAGGCAATGAAAGAAGGCTACATCCAGACACTGGTAGAAGCGGGAGCATTGATAACACCGCCATACTGTTCTTTCTGTGAAGGACGTACCATGGGTTTGCTTTCTGATGACGAGGTAGTTCTTGGAACAAATAACCGTAACTTTTAGGACGTTATGGTTCCCCAAAGGCAAAAGCGTATCTGTCATCGCCGGAAGTAGCTGCTGCATCCGCTGTTATGGGTGTGATCACAGATCCGGCAGAACTCAGTTAAAACAGATAGGATCATAAATATAGAAAGGACCTGGAAAATGAGATCATTAAGAGAAGTAAGAGACAGCCTGTTAGCCAGAGAGAAAAAGGATGGCAGAGGCTGATGAGCAGAAGATCAGATCCTGTTCTGGAAGCCAGATAAAGAGGCAGACAGAATAACGATCTTCTCCATGTGGCTTCAGTATCTTAAGCCATGTGGCAGTATTCGATTCAGTGAAATTAGATCGCCTCATCCTTATGACAGACGCTGCTATGGTCATGTATCCAACTCTGGAAGAAAAGATCGCCATGCTAAACAATACCATTCCTGTATGCCAGGCACTGGAGATCGAAGATCCAAAGGCAGCTGCTGTATGTGCGGTAGAAGTATTAAATCCTTCCATGCAGCCTACACTGGATGCAGCTTCCCTGGCCATCATGAGCCAGAGAGGCCAGTTTAAGGGAATTACCGTAGACGGACCTCTGGCACTGGACAATGCATTAAATGAAGATGCAGCCCGTCACAAAGGCATCAAGAGCCCGGTTGCAGGCCATGCAGATGTACTGCTTATGCCAAATATCGAGTGCGGAAACATTATGTGGAAGACTCTGGTATACATGGCAAGATGCGAAATCGCAGGCGTACTGATGGGAGCTGCAGCACCGGTTGTCATTACTTCCCGTTCTGATGCACCTGAAACCAAGTTAAACAGTATTGCCCTTGCTCTGCTGATCGCAGGAAACAAGGACAAGAAATAAAGAGGTACCTACATGAAAGATAAAGTATTGATCCTGAATCCAGGTTCTACATCCACCAAGATCGCAGTTTACTGCAACGATGAGATCATCCACCTGGAAAGTATTCAGCATTCCCACGAAGATCTGGCTCCCTTTGCCCATGTGCAGGACCAGAAGGAATACCGCCTGGAAAAGATATTAAATGTTCTTGATAAAGCGGGTATCAAACTGGATGAACTGATCTGTATTTCCGCAAGAGGCGGACTTCTCCACCGATTCCAGGTGGTACCTATGAAGTAAATGACATCATGGTAGATGAAATGATGCATCCGAAAAGGAACATGCATGCAACCTGGGTGCTCTTATTGGAAAAGATCTGGCTGATCGTGTAGGCATTAAATCCTATATCGTAGACCCGGTAGTAGTAGATGAACTGTGGCCATGGGCAAGAATGACAGGTCTTAAAGAAGTAAAAAGAGTCTGCCAGTTCCATGTATTAAACCAGAAAGCTATCGCCAGAAAGGTTGCCAGAGTCCTTGGAAAGACTTATGAAGAGGTAAATGTGATCGTCTGCCATATCGGCGGTGGTATTACTGTTGGCATGCACCGTTGTGGCAAGGTAGTAGATGTAAACAATGGTCTTGACGGAGACGGACCAATGTCACCGGAGCGTTCCGGAGGACTGCCAAATGCAGATGTGCTGGATCTGGCATACAATCATGGTTTAACCTATGAAGAAGCTTACCGTACCATGGTAGGAAAGGGCGGATTTGTAAGCCATTTAGGCACCAATGATGCCAGAGCTGTAGAAGCAATGATCGATAACGGCGATGAGTATGCAAAGCTGGTTTTTGAGACCATGGCATATCAGATCGCAAAAGAGGTTGGTGCTCTTGCTACCACTGTAAACGGCAGAGTGGATGCAATCGCACTGACCGGCGGTATCGTTTATTCCAAGCGTATGGCTGACTGGATCACAGACAGAGTATCCTTTATCGCACCTGTATACCGTTATCCGGGAGAAGGCGAGATCCAGGCTCTTTACGAAGGCGCTATGCGTGTGGTAAGAGGGGAAGAAGAAGCTAAGATTTACGAATAAGCAAAATACTATATGTCCCCTCTTGCTTTAGGGGACGACTGTAGAAAGAGGAAAAATATGGGTAAAAAAGTGGAATTTAAAGTCTGCGGACTTTCAGCAAAGTACTTTGTACCGTTGTTTTTAGTCATTATCATCTGTACTTACGGCGGTTTTATGCCAACTGTAAAGATCGGTGAGACTACTGGTGTTGGAATGGTAGGAACTCTGGCGTTTTTAATGAGTGTAGGCGGCCTGTTCTTCTGGCTTGGTAACAGTATTCCTGTTGTAAACAGCTATTTAGGTGGTTCCGTGCTCTTCTGTATGTTTGGACCGGCACTGTTAAATTACTTTGGTCTTCTGCCAGAGACCACTGTAAAAGGTGTTTCTATCCTTATGAAATATGGTCTGCAGGACGTATATATCGCAGCTCTCCTTTGCGGTTCCGTCCTGTATATGGACCGTAAGATCTTATTAGGTGCTATTTCCCGTTATCTGCCGGCGATCCTGGGCTCCCAGGTATTTGCACTGGGCTTCTGCTTCCTTGGCGGACTGATCACAGGTTATGGACCTTTAAATGCAGTATTTGATATTGGCGCACCAACTATGTCCGGTGGTTCCGGCGGTGCTTTAGTAACCATTCCTACTCTGTACACTGACCTTTCCGGTACAGACTGGATGAGCATGTCCGGTATGTTCTTATGCTATGTTTCTCTTTCTAACGTAGTTGCTATCCTGATGTGTGCTCTTTCCAAACCGATCCTTAAAAAAATGGGTATGGTATCTCCTGAAGATAATCAGGGCATCCTTCGTGGAGCAGGCACTATGCAGACAGAGGCATCTGAGCAGCTTCCGGCTCTCAGTGCTGATCCTACCAAAGTCTGCGGCGGTATCTTTATCTGCATTGGCATCTATCTGTTAGGAACTATTTTAGGCAAGCTTCCTGGAACCAAAGTGATCGCAGGACTTGCATGGGCGATCATCATCGCGGTTGTGATCAAATGTACCGGCATCATGGAAGACAAGATCACAAATTATACTGTAAACGGTATGAACTTTATGTTAAAGGGACTGCTGCCGGCGATCATCGCAGGTATCGGCATCAACTCTATCAGTATTGAGACTATGATCAGCTACTTTACACCGGCTGCTCTGGTCATTATTGTTCTGGCTGTATTAGGCGCTTACATTGGCGCGATCATCTTCGGACACCTCTTTGGCCTGTGGGGCTACGAAGCTGGTATTACAGCAGGTCTTTGCTGCTGCAACATCGGTGGTTCCGGTGACCTGGCAGTTCTGACTGCAGGCGACAGAATGAGCCTGTTAGCATTCTCCTCCATCTCCACCCGTATCGGCGGTGCCCTGATGGTTGTATGGATCGGCTTCCTGTATCCAATGTTAATGCTGAAATAAATGACCGTGTAAAAGTGCCATAATAAAATCAAATTAACCTTCCTAAGTTAAAGAATAAGTCAACGAAAAAGTTAAATATTAATCCTGAATAAGTGAATGATAAGTGAATAAATAATGTGACCGCCCAGGACCGGTCCGACCTGTAATGGATCGGATACCGGTCCTGGGCGGTTTTTGTTATTATTTTGTGCTGCCAACGGCAGCACATGTAGTTAAACATATTTGCAGAAAGGAAAATGGAAAAATATGGAAATAAATATAGCAGTAATACCGGGGGACGGGATCGGTCCGGAGATCACAGAGGCAACTGAGCAGGTCTTAAAGAGAGTGTGTGAAATATATGGTCATGTACTTAACATTACTCACGTTAAGGCCTGTTCTTCTTCTATAGAAGAAACAGGAGAACCTCTTCCAAAAGAGTCTTTAAAAAAGTGCCTTCAGGCAGATGCAGTTCTTCTGGGAAATACAGGTCTGGAAAAATATAAAAATGAGCCTTTGACCAAGCGCCCGGAATATGCCCTTTTAAAACTGCGAAAAAAACTGGGAGTTACCACCAATCTGCGGCCGGTGCGGTTGTATCCGGCGCTTATGGAGCTTTCCCCTTTAAATAAAAATGCTCTCTCAGGCGGGCTTGACTATTTATTTGTCCGTGATATTGCAGGGGGAGTACTATGCTCAGAACAGGTAAAAGGAAAGGGAGTACATGGCCCGGAAGCTTATGAATATGAATATTATAATCAGAAGATCGTGGAAGATACGGCCCGGTTTGCTTTTGAACTGGCAAAAGGAAGACGAAATAAGGTGGTAAGTCTTGATAAGGCAAATGTACTGGGAAGCTCCAGACTGTGGCGGAAAACAGTAACGGAGATCGGAAAAGAATATCCGGAGGTGGAACTGAGCCACGAATACATTGACTCCGCTGCGCTGAAACTGATCCGAAGACCATGGGAATATGATGTGATTCTTACTGCCAATTTGTTTGGGGATATTATCTCCGATGAAGGAACCGGATTAACTGGAACTGCCGGACTTTTTGGCTCTGCGGAACTTTCCGTATCTGGAAAAGGACTTTATACGCCTAACCAGCTTCATTATCCAGATGAGTCAGTGATCGGAAAACAGAAGGTAAGTCCCGTGGGAATGATCATGGCAGCGGCCCTGATGCTGCGGTGCAGCTTTGGACTGGAGAAAGAGGCAAAAACAGTAGAAAATGCAATAGAAAAGGTGTTGGAAGCTAAAATTAGTACAGAAGATATGAAATATCCGGGGGCAAAAATAGTTTTAACAGGGGAAATGGCAGATTTTTGTTGCCAATTTTTGGGAAAAGATGTATGATTTTTAAAAGAAAAGAGTTAATAATTTAACCAATAATACCAAGATATAAGTTTGTATATTAACGTTATAGTTAACAAAAGTAACAATTGATAACTAAGGAAACGACTTGGTTGATGATATGCAAACGGATATAGGGGGATATATACATGTTTTTCTGGAAAAAATCAGCAGATACAGTTCCTGAACGCCCGGTCAAGATCAGCAGCGTGGAGCTGCGTGACGGACAGCAGTCTCTCCTGGCAACCAGGATCCGTACGGAAGATATGCTTCCTATTTTGCCTAAAATGGATGAAGTGGGATATGAGTGTATTGAAATGTGGGGCGGTGCTACTTTTGACGTGGCTATCCGTTATCTGGGGGATGATCCCTGGGATCGTGTAAGAGAGTTTAAGAAGCTTTGTAAGAAAACACCGTTGCGAATGCTTCTTCGTGGACAGAACCTGATCGGCTATAAGCAGTATCCAGATGATGTTGTGGAGAAGTTTGTAGAACTGGCTGCAAAAGCAGGAATTGACAAGTTCCTGGTATTTGACGGCTTAAATGATGTGAGAAATACAGAGACAGCTATTAAGGCAGTTGTTAAAAACGGCAAGGTTGCTGAGGCAAATATCTGCTATACCATCAGCCCGGTACATACATTGGAAAAATATGTGCAGATGGCAAAGGACTACGCAGCATTGGGCGTAAAAGCTATTCATATTGAAGATATGGCGGGAATGATGAATCCAAAGCAGGTTTCTGATGTGATCAGCGCAGTGCGCAAAGAAGTAGGACTTCCTGTTCATTTTCATGCACACTGCATCGGTGGCATGGCTGATATCTGTTACTGGGAGGCCATTAAGGCTGGTGCCTGCACAGTAGACTGCGATGTTTCCTCCTTATCTTTAGGCCCATCTCATCCGCCGCTTGAAAGTATTGTTACCTGTTTAAAGGGAACCGGATTTGATCCTCATCTGGATATGGATCTTCTGGCCCAGATCAATGATTATTTTAAAATGATCCGTGAGAAATATAAAGAATATGCAAGTAAACGTACCGGTGTAGATATCAGTGTGTTAAAGCACCAGATCCCTGGGGGCATGTTATCTAATCTGGAAAGCCAGTTAAAGGGAATGAATGCAGAAAACCGCATGAACGAGGTCCTGGAAGAGGTACACAGAGTACATAAAGACTTCGGTTATCCTCCTCTTGCCACCCCATTTGCCCAGCTGGTAGGAGCCCAGGCAACCATCAATGTGCTCACAGGAGAGCGCTACAAGATGATCTCCAATGAAAGCAAGACCTATATCCGGGGTATGTATGGCCGTCCGTCTGGTGAGATCGCGCCGGAGTTAAAAGCAGCGGTCCTTGGTGATGGCGAAATGAATACCAAACGTCCGGGAAGTCTGATTGAGCCAGGCTGGGAAAAAGCAAAGGCAGAGACTGCTGGACTTGCCAGAAGTGAAGAAGATGTAATGACTTATGCATTGTTCCCGGAACTGGCACCGGCATTTTACAGAAGAAGTATCAATAGAAAGTTTCTATCACCCCTTTTGGGTGATAGAGTGCTGATAAATCACCTGATGCAGGTGGCTGAAAGGAGACGTAAAATATGAAACAGGAAGATAAAGAAAAGATCACCCAGGCAGAAGAGATTCTGGAGCGTTTAAAAGTACAGAGAGGCGGAAATGTCCTTTCTATCCACAAAAATGGCAAATGATCCAAAGCTTTTGCAGGCGTTCAGTCAGCAGTTTGCTATCTGTAAACAGGATATTACCCATATTCCGGCTAAATACATGGAACTGATGTTAATGTTAATGGGATGCTGCGCAGGTAACTCTGTTACCATTAAAACACATGGTGAACTGGCTGTGAAAAGGGCGCTACCATGGATGAAATCGGCGAAGTGCTCCGTCTGGTATTCTTTTATTACGGTGCGTCTGCCATTATCCCGGCAGTAGAACTTTTGAGGAACTGGAAGAGGGTAAAATACAATGGGAAATGTAAAATGCAGAAAATCGACCTGTGTGTGATACAGGATGATGATCTGGCACAGGTATTTCTGGATATGGACCAGAGACCGGCAGTAAAACAGTTGTCGTTATTGACCAGATCGTACCGCCAAATTCGCCAAAGGTTTCTGCGCTCCATAAAGCCTTAAGAGAAAAGGCAGAAAAAGAAGGTCTGGACTTCTATTATGGAAAAGGCATGTGCGCAGAACTGCTGGCAAATGGACTTTTAAAGGCTGACGAAAGTGCAGTTGTCTGTGATAAGGCAGCTGGTGCAGCCGGGGCCGTTGGGGCAAAGGTATTCTTGGCAGATGCAGTACAGTTAAAGCAGGTACTGGAAACAGGAGAACTTTCACAGGAGAGATCCGCAGAAGATTCTGAAAGCAAGAAAACGTTGTAAAACAACGGGAAATCTGCCGGAAGGACTTTCTGCAAAAGATCTGGCTCTGAGCCTGGTGAAAGAACTGGGGAAGAAGTGGTCTCTGGTAAGGAATTGATACTTACAGGAGATACATTAAAGAGTCTGGATCTGTCCGATAAAATGACAATTTGCGGTGTTCTTGGAAAAGCGGGAGCAGTAACCGCTGCTGTAGAAAATGCAGAAAATGTTAAAACAGGGAACCGGCAGCATTCAATACGAACACAGCAGACAGCGAAACAAGTACATACATCTTTGATGCAGCTAAAACCCGGAAGTAACAGCACTTCCAGGTGGCTGCACAGAGATCAAACCGCTCTCTGAACTGTCAGCAGTAAAGATCAAAAGCGTATTTATCGGCGGAACCACTGGCGGCACCTTAAAAGAGCTGGCTCAGGCAGCTTCCATGTTAAAGGGAAGAAAAATCGCCTATGGATTGCGCCTGATCGTAGCACCTGCAGATGCAGATACATATATTAAGGCGGCAACTGCCGGATATCTTACCGATGTGCTGGAAGCAGGCGGCCTGGTGATTAATCACTGCGGCAGTCCGGAGGTTCAGGGACGTATTGGAAAGACGGAAGTCATGGTATCCAATGACCTGGAAAATAAACCTGGTTATGCTGGTTTTGAGACCTCAAAGACCTATCTTACATCCACAAAGGCAGCGGTAGAGGCAGCTCTTCTTGGAACCTTAGGCTATAAGGAAGAAGCTCCGGCAGAGGAAGAGAAGACAGAAACACGTTCCCTTACCTTTGAGGGCCGCTGCTGGAAGTTTGGTGATGATATTGACACTGATATCATTATCCCAACACAGCACTTAAATTATGAGACAATGGATGAGATCAAAACCCATGCATTTGAGCCTTTAAGACCGGATCTGGCTGCGAAGCTTCGGGAAGGTGACCTGATCGTAGCAGGAAGCAACTTCGGCTGTGGTTCCTCCAGAGAGCAGGCGGCAGAGGTTCTGGTGGCAAATGGTGTCCACTGCGTCATTGCCAAGTCATTTGCACGTATTTTCTTTAGAAATGCCATTAACAATGGTATCCTGCTGCTTGAATGCCAGGATCTGGCGGACCACGTAAAGGAAGGTGATATCATTCAGGTAGATCTGGACAACCAGAAGATCACTGCTGATGGTAAAACATATGCGATTCCGGCTATCCGGAAAACCTGTACCACATCATTATGGATGGTGGTCTGGTAAAAGCATTATGAAAAAGTTGAAAAAGGTCTGTTATAGAAAGGAGGGAGAAAATGGGACATACATTAGCTGAAAAGATCATTATGAAGCATATTGGCGGCAAAGATGTAAAACCAGGTGATCTGGTGGTAGTTGAGCCGGACTGCGTTGTGGTCCATGATATTTACACAGCCTTCCTTCGTGATAAAATGAAGAAAATGGGTCTTACCAAAGTGTGGAACACAGATAAGATCGTGATCATGCACGATCACCTGATGCCTGCATGCCTGGAGGGAGATCCACGAAGCCTGGAAGCTGGATATGAGCTGGTAAAGAATACGGCATCCGCCATTTCCATGCAGCAGGTGGTATCGTTCATCAGCTGGTACCGGAACTGGGCTATTCCAAACCAGGTGATATCGTATTTGTAACAGACTCCCACACACCTACTTACGGCGCTGTAGGCTGCTTTTCTACCGGTGTTGGATATACGGAAATGGCAGCTGTATGGGGCACTGGCCAGATGTGGCTGCGTGTGCCAAGCAGCATTAAGATCCAGATCGACGGTGTGCTTCCGCCTCATGTATACGCAAAGGACATTATCCTGCGTGTGTTAGGAGATCTGGGAGCAGCAGGCGGTACATACAAATCACTGGAATTTTGCGGAAGTGCTATTGATGCTTTAGGCATTGACGGCCGTATGACCATTGCAAACATGGTCGTGGAGTGCGGTGGAAAAGCGGGACTTTTTGCGGCGGACCAGAAATGTGCCGATTACTGCGGCGTAGACTACGAGGATGTAAAATGGGTGAAAGCTGACGAGGATGCAGCGTACGAACGGATTATTACCTACAAGGCAGAAAATCTGGAGCCGGTATTGTCATGTCCTCCATATGTGGACAATGTACACCCATTGTCTGAGGTGAAGGGCGTCAGACTGGATCAGGTATTTATCGGTTCCTGTACCAACGGCCGTTTGGAAGATCTGAGGATCGCTGCAAATGTAATGAAGGGCAGAAAGATCAGTTCCCACGTAAAATGCATCGTTACCCCGGCTTCCAACAGTATTATGGAAGCAGCCATGAAAGAAGGATATATCCAGACACTGGTAGAAGCAGGAGCTCTGGTAACACCGCCATACTGTTCCTTCTGTGAAGGACGTACCATGGGCCTGCTTTCTGATGATGAGGTAGTCCTTGGAACCAATAACAGAAACTTCTTGGGACGCTACGGCTCACCAAAGGCAAAAGCGTATCTGTCTTCACCAGAGGTAGCAGCAGTATCTGCGATCAAAGGGAAAATCGCGGATCCGTCGGAAGTTTATTAGTGTTCTCCGCGATCTCTGATACCGAATTGCTATGTGCTTTGCACTTTTGCAATTCTAAAACATTCGTAATCCGCTCATTTTTAAAAAATGGCTATTTACTCATGTTTTTGGCGGGCCAAGTTCAAAATCCTCCTGCAAGCAAGCTTGCATCGGATTTTAGACCTTTGATCCTGGTATCTGCAAAATTATATAATACAAGTGAGGAAATCAAAATGGGTAAAAAGTGGAATTTAAAGTCTGCGGACTTACAGCAAAGTACTTCGTACCACTGTTTTAGTAGTGATCATCTGTACTTACGGCGGCTTTATGCCAACTGTAAAGATCGGTGAGACTACCGGTGTTGGAATGGTGGGAACACTGGCCTTCTTAATGAGTGTAGGCGGCCTGTTTTTCTGGTTGGGCAACAGTATCCCCATTGTAAACAGCTACTTAGGCGGCTCTGTTCTTTCTGTATGTTCGGACCGGCATTGTTAAATTATTTCGGACTGCTTCCTGAAACAACTGTAAAAGGCGTATCTATCCTTATGAAATACGGCTTTCAGGACGTATACATTGCAGCCCTTCTTTGCGGATCTGTCCTGTATATGGACCGTAAGATCTTATTAGGTGCTATTTCACGTTATCTGCCTGCAATTTTAGGCTCTCAGGTATTTGCACTGGGATTCTGCTTTTTAGGTGGTCTTATCACAGGATATGGCCCATTAAATGCTATCTTTGACATTGGTGCGCCTACTATGTCCGGCGGCTCCGGCGGTGCTCTTGTAACTATTCCTACTCTGTATACGGATCTTTCCGGTACAGACTGGATGAGCATGTCCGGTATGTTCTTATGCTACGTTTCACTTTCCAACGTAGTAGCAGTTTTAATGTGTGCACTTTCCAAACCAATTTTAAAGAAGCTTGGTATGGTTTCTCCAGACGAGAACCCGGCCATCCTTCGCAAAGGCGGAGCTATGCAGACAGAGGCTTCCGAGCAGCTTCCGGCTCTCAGCGCTGATCCTACCAAAGTCTGCGGCGGTATCTTCATCTGCCTTGGCATCTATCTGTTAGGAACCATTTTAGGAAAGCTTCCTGGAACCAAGGTGATCGCAGGTCTTGCATGGGCTATTATCCTTGCAGTAGTAATCAAATGCACCGGCCTTATGGATGAAAAGATCACCAACTACACAGTAAATGGCATGAACTTCATGTTAAAGGGACTTCTGCCGGCGATCATCGCAGGTATCGGCATCAACTCCATCAGCATTGAAACTATGATCAGCTACTTTACACCAGCAGCCCTGATCATCATTGTTTTAGCAGTTCTTGGTGCATACATTGGAGCTATCATCTTTGGACAACTTTTTGGTCTGTGGGGCTATGAAGCCGGTATTACAGCAGGTCTTTGTTGCTGCAACATCGGTGGTTCCGGTGACCTTGCAGTGCTGACAGCAGGTGACAGAATGAGCCTGTTAGCATTCTCCTCCATTTCCACCCGTATCGGCGGTGCGCTGATGGTAGTATGGATCGGCTTCTTATATCCCCTTTTAATGTTAAAATAATCAAGAAAAAAAAGCATTTTTTAGAATGACATAAAAATAAAACAGTCTGGAAAATTGACGGAAGTATATCAATTTTTCAGGCTGTTTTTAATTGACCTAAAAATACGATTTTGGGCTGCACTGAAATTTACACCTCTTTTTGCTCTTTATTTTCAATGCTTCTCAAATGAAGATAGACGGTATTTTTTGAAATTCCAAGAGCAGCTGCAACCTTGGGAACTGAATTTTTCATATAGAAAAATCCCTTCTCATGCAGGATACGGATCAATTCTTTGTTTTTATTAACAGCAGCAATATTATTGTTTGACATTACCTGGTTGCGGGCGTTGTTGATGGATGCGGTGAAAGCATCGGTCATATCGTTTGCAAAATTTTCCTGTTCTGTGTGAACATCTTTTGGCCCTGTAATGGATTCCAGTACTTCTGACAATGGAGAATCCAGATACAAATTTATGCAGAGAACACCGATCACACGGTTATTTTGCCCTAAAATGGGAATGGTAGAGGATTTTAGGGATTCTCCAAGGGCATTGATAGCTGTATAGGAGGTAAAATCCTTACCGGAGGAAATTCCCTGGTCTTTAATTCTTTTAACATATTGAGAGCCAGATCGGTTAAAGGTGCTCCCACTGTCCGTCCAGAGTGATATCCATTCATGATCTTAACAACAGAATGATCATAATCCTCTAAACTGTGGAGGCTGATTTCGTAAACGGAACCGAGATACATGGAAAGCCCCTCGATCATTGAGGCATAGGAGTCCAGGATTTGACGATCTATTTTTGTGAGATTCATATACTCCTCCTAAGTGTATTTATTATCAGTATTTTATCATCCATAAAATGAATTTTCAATGAAATAACAGGATGATTTAGACTAAATTATTTCATATTGACATTACAAAAGTTTAGTCTATATAATAATATCATAAAACGTAAGGAGGACAACAGATGAGCTATCCAGATCCTGAGATTGTAAAAAGTGATGGTTTGCTGCGGTTGAAATGGGAGGAAGAAAGAGAACGTGCATCCTGTCCAGATCTGCTTTGCTTTGGTACGGCGGATATGGATTATCGCAGCCCGGAACCGGTTCTTGCATCATTAAAATCTGTTTTGGAGCGAGGGCATTTGGGGTATCCAAAGATACCGGATCTGTATTATGAGACAATACATAACTGGCTTTTGCATATTGCAGGCTGGAATGTAGATACCCGATGCTGTGTGCTGCAAAATTCCGGTGTTTATGTATTGGCATGGGGAGCGCTGCAGCTTCTGACAAAGCCTGGAGATGCAGTAGTAATACTGACACCGGTACATTCCGTTTTTAAAGAATTACTGACTTTAAACAACAGGAAAACATTAGAATGTCCTTTAATGCTGAAAAACGGTTTTTATGAGATTGATTTTTCGTTTTTAGAAGGTTGTCTGGCCAGTGGTGCTAAGGTACTGTGGCTGTGTAATCCACATAATCCGGTAGGACGGGCCTGGACCAGGGAAGAATTAAAAAAGATTGCAGATCTGTGTCTGCGATATCAGGTAACGATATTATCGGATGATGTTTATTGCGGACTGACGTATGCCGGTAAACCATATACGCCGATCGCATCGCTTTCACAGGAGATCTCTTATCACACGATCACTTTTTATTCTACAAGCAAGACCTATAATACAACAGCATTGCGCCATGCTTTTATGGTATCAGAAAATCCTGAGCTTACGAAGCGGTATAGTGAGCTGCTTACATCAATGGGAGTAAGTTATGGCCAGAATTTAATGGGGCTGGAGGCAACCATCGCAGCATTCAGGGAATGTGAACCATGGCGCATACGGTTGATGGAACAGATTGCCGCAAATCATCGCTTTTTGAAGGCGGCTTTTGAAAAAAATATGCCGGAATGTAAAGTCCTGCAGGCAGAAGCCACGTATTTTGCATGGATCGATCTTCGGGCATTGGATATACGGCCGGCGCAGCTTACCTATCTGCTTGAACAGGAGACGCAGATCGTAGTGGAAAATGGATTTCGTTTGGGAAAAGGCGGTGCAGGTTTTATCCGTTTTAACCTGGCAACTTCCCAGGAAAATCTGCAGGAAGGAACAAAACGTCTGATCGCGTTTTGCAAGCGTCATTGTAAACATTAAAAAGTTATGGTTTTCGTTTAGGGGCGAAAACAGGGAGGAGAACAAACTATATGAAGTATAATTTTGACACAACACCAGATCACAAGACAAATGCATCTTTTCGCTGGGGCATGGCGGATATGCCGTCAGATGTAATTGGAATGGGGACAGCAGATCTGGATTATTACTGCGCACCTTGTATAAGAGAGACACTTTTGCCCATTGCGGAGGAAAACTGCTACAATTACCGGCAGCATACAGATGCATATTATGATGCAGTCACAGGCTGGTATAAACGAAATTATGGTTTGACAGTTGAACGGGAATGGCTGAGCAATGTTCCAAGTACCGTGGGAGCGATCAGAATGGCACTTAGCATCTTCGCAAAGCCAGGAGATACAGTGATTGCCCAGACACCATTATTTGGACCGATCAAGAATGCGGTTGAAGGGGCAGATCAACAGCTGATCGAAAATCCGCTGAAACCAGTGGATGGCCATTATGAAATAGATTTTGAAGACTTTGAGGAAAAGATCCATAAGTATCATCCATCTATTTTTCTGTTGATAAATCCCCATAATCCTACAGGGCGGGTATTCACCCGTGAGGAATTAGAGCGACTGGTGGATATATGCTATGAAAATGGTGTGCGCATTATATCAGATGAGGTACATTGTCTGGTCCTTTACGGGGAGAATAAACATATTCCTATTCTGGCTGTCAGCAGGAAAGCTCAGGAGATCAGTGTTCAGATCGTAAGCCTTAGCAAAGGTTTTAATATTATGAGTCTGCCTCATGCCATTATTACAGTAGCGGAACCTGGGATGCGTGCAGCATGGATGCGTCAGATCCAGGCATATGGATTTGGTTATGCAGTAAACAGTTTTTCGATTGCTGCTGTGACCTCCATCATGAATGGTGAGGCAGATGAATGGCTTGAAGAACTGACTGCTTATCTGCATAAAAATCTGGAGGAGACGCTGGAATTTATACATAAATATAAACTGCCGTTGGTGCCTTATGTACCTGAGGGAAGCTTTCTGCTGTGGCTGGATTGCAGACAAGCCGGAATTGGGACAGAGTGTTTAGACCGGTTTTTCATGGAAAAGGCACATATCCATCTGGATGACGGGAAGGAAAATTTTGGAAATGAAGGTGCAGGATTTATCCGGATCAATTTTGCAGTGACCAATGAGGTATTAAAAGAGGCATTGGAGCGTATCCGTGTTGCATTAAAAGAAAATAAATAGATAAGCAGTGTTTCTTAAAATGTGTTGAAAGGACGATGTAAGATGAGTGAAAAAGGTTCTAAGGGGTTAAGAGAAATGACGACCGGTTGCGCATTGGCAGGTTTCCTGATGCCAATTCTGGTAATGATCGTGCTGATCGTTCTTGGGGCAGAAATGACGATCGCTTCTTTAGCAGCGTTGTTTGTAATGATCGGATTTTGTATGTTTATGGGATTTAAGTGGGAACGTCTGGATGCAGCAATGGCAGAGGGGGTACGCCAGGTTGCAACAGCTGCCATGATCATGCTGTTAGTAGGCTGTATGGTGGCTGCCTGGATATCCAGCGGCACGATCCCAACATTGCTTTATTATGGCATGAAGATCATTACACCAAAACTGTTTTTGCCAATTTGTTTTATTGTTCCTGCATTTATGGCTATATGTACAGGAACCAGCTGGGGTTCCATCAGTACGATCGGCGTAGTTTTATGCGGTATGGCAGCAGGACTGGGAATTCCGGTAGGTATGGCAGCTGGTGCTGTTATTTCTGGAGCATTCTTTGGTGATAAAACAAGTCCTTTATCAGATACAACACTACTGACTGCGTCAGCCTGTGAAGTTCCGTTATTTAAGCATATTGCTTCTATGTGGTATACGACTCTTCCAGGGACATTGATCTGCCTGGTACTTTATACAGTTCTGGGGCTTAAGGCTTCCGGCAACATTGATGTAGCTGCAGTAAATGAACTTTCCAATGGATTAACAGCTAGTTTTCACATCAGCCCATTACATATTATTCCTGTGGCACTGGTATTGATCTTATCTGTCAGACAGGCACCTACACTTCTTGCATTTGGTACAGGCATTGGCAGTGGTATTGTTTGGTCAATGATCTTCCAGGGACGTGGATTTATGGAAAATCTTAACTATATTATGAATGGTTTTTCTATTGAAAGTGGTATGGAATCTCTGGATGGATTGTTAAACCGCGGTGGATTTTCCAGTATGCTTTCATTAGTTGGAATCATGCTGATACTTGGAATGTTAAGCGGTCTGTTTTCAGAATCACATGTATTGACGGTATTGGTAAATAAGCTTTCTAAAAAGCTGAATACTCCTGGTACGATCCTGGCAGGCGTATGGCTGTCAAGCCTTATCATCTGTGTGATCGGCGGCCAGTATGTTGCAGTTACGATCCCGGCAGTAGCATTTAAAGATGTATGCGATGAAATGGATATCAACCGTGCAGTATTATCACGTACACTGGGAGATGTAGGAGTAATGGTAGCAGCACTTATTCCATGGAATGCGTGGGTGATCGGTTATGGTGTAGTGCTTGGCGGTATTACTGTAAATGAATTTATACCATACACATTCCTTCCAATGTTATGCCCGATCATTTCAATGATCCATAATTTTGCAGGTGTTGGCCTGTTCCATAAGGATGATGAAGTAAAATATCGTCCGTTGTGGAGAAGATAGATTTATAAAAATACGGACCACCGTTTGGCAGATATGATTGCTGGACGGTGGTCTTTATTTATGTTTAGCAGACGTCTTGCTTTTGATCTGAAAGTTATAATTTTTCTCAAAAACGATTGACAATTGAGTTAGTTAGTGCTAATCTTGTTTTAGTTAGATGTATTAGTCAAGACTAACCTTGCAGAGTGACACTATACATAAAATAATTGTCTCTCGTGGATAATATGAGAAGAGAAAGTCAAAAATATGGATAAAAGGCAGCGGGACAGGATATCCGTGGTGCTTAAAAGAAGGAGGAGCCTATGTCAGAACAGAAAGCACAGATCATTGGAGAACTTCAGAGAAAAGGAAAACGGATCACAGGACAGAGAAAGATCCTTTTAGATGTCATATTGGAAGGAAACTGGTCCAGTTGTAAGGAGATTTACTACATGGCTTCTAAAAAGGACCCGACCATCGGACTTGCAACTGTCTATAGAATGGTAGGCGTTTTAGAGGAAATGGGATTTTTAAGCAGAGGATACAGATATTCTTATCCAGTGGAAAATAAGATCAGCTAAAGCCAGGATAGTTTACTTACAGAAACTGCCTCATGGCAGGCTCTTCTGTATAGCAAAAGCGGGCTGCACGTTATATAAAATGTGCAGCCCGCTTTTGCTTTATCCACAGAAAACGCGCCAGAAGGCGCGTTCTGTGATCTATACCAATACTCCCTAAAAATCAAATTTACAGTTTCTGGCAAAACTCGATCCGCTCTTTGTTTGGTCCCTGGATGATAAAGAAGCGCACACCTCTTTCCCAGAAATCAAGAGCTTCAATGCCATTGCTCAACACCAGATGCTTCTGGTTTAAAGCAGCTGCGTAGGCTTTTCAATATCCAGGCAGTTTAAGGCAATGTGGTTAATGGCTCCGTCACAGAGAGCCACAGGATCCTCATAAGTTTCAATCACCAGATTTCCCAACTGCAAAAGCTACATGCTGGTTCTTTTCCGGGACACAAGTCCTTAAGATGACCTGGAATCCCAGATCCTCGTAAAATGGATCGTATTTTCCAAATGATCTGTTGGGATTCCAACATGCTGGATCCCGTCACAATAAGCACCAGGAGTCATATGATATCATCCTTTCTTGTAAAGCTTAATCTGCCTGATTAAAGCTGTTTCAAAGCATTTTTAACATCGGCTTTTAAAGCCTCAGCCCATTTGGCCCATGTAAGAACCTCTTTTGTACCCGTACAGACCGGCTGGAAAAGAACTTTTCAGGATGCAGTCAGCTAAAAGAGCAGAGGAAGCTTTATAGTCATCTTTCTCAGAATACTCTAAAGAAAGGACCATATTGTGATCTTTGGATGTTTGAACCAGCATTTTCAGATCCTTATCCGTGCCATTCAATGTGCGAAGATCAGTGGTTCCAAATGCATTATCCAGCTGCTTATCCAGTTCTGGGTCAAAAGTCTCGTCTGTAAGAGAACCGCAGCTGTAAGACGCTGCCATATGGTACTGTCCAGGAACAGAAAGAGCTGCGTTTAAGGCTGTATAGCCTCCTTCCTTTACAGCGATCATCTGGAAGCCCAGGTCAGCTGGGAAATAGTCAGCAACCATTTCCGGAAGCTCTTTTGTAAGCATCTGGAAATAAGCAAATCCATGGATCATATCAAGCCCGTAGCTTAATTTCAGATCCGGCATCACAATGATAATGCCCAGTTCATCTGCCAGATCCTCTACAGCTGTATGGCGCTGCCATGCTGTGGTCGCAGCCTGCAGGGGAAGCAGCCATAAAACAGGATAAGAGCTTTTTCATTGTTTTCCACAGGAACAATAGCTGTCAGGAATTGCATTCCGTAAGGGCAGCTGAATAAAAGTGGTCTAGTATGAGAGCCATGTTAGTTTCCTCCTTTCAACGCAAGAGTGTCAAGGAAATGTTGGATCCATTCATCCCAGAAGACCCACTCATGGACACCGGGACCTTCGTGGTATTCATACTCATATGGATTACCGGGAATGTTTTCAAAGGTTTTTGATCTCCATGGCAACAGGATATCGGACATCTTCTGTACCCATAGCGTGGTATATTTTTGGCAGTACAGTATGCTCTTTTGCAGTATCCTGGATCAGCTTTAAAATGTCGTATTCTGTTCCTGCAAGGGAATCAGAATCAGAGGTGCCGTAAATGTCCTCATTGCATTTTTAAACATATAGTCACTGACAACTGTATTTCTCCAAAGGTGCTCCAGTGGAGCAACTCCTCCAGTGGAAAGCATACAGATCCAGCCATATTTGTCCGGATTGTGCAGACCTACCCACATAGCGCCGCCGCCCATGGACAATCCGGCAATGTAGTTATCTTCCCGTTTCCGACTCATTTTCGGGAATAATTTTGCACAAAATTCAGGCAGTTCTTTGAAATATAGTCATAATAGCGGGGACCATGCTTCATATTGATATAACGGCTGTAGCTAACCTCCGGCATAATGACCATCAGACCTAAAGGAGCTGCGTAGCGTTCGATAGAAGTACGGCGCATCCAGATGGTATAATCATCACTGCGTCCGTGCAGCAGCCACAGAACCGGGAAGCTGTCTGCCTGCTCGCTTCCGGCAAGACCGATGCCCTGCATTTTCTGAGGCATGATCACGCCGATCTTAGTGTCCATATTCAGGACCTTTGAGTGGAAATTCACATGTAATAAAGCCAATGTATATACCTCCTAACCTTTGACAGCACCTTCCATCATGCCGGAGACGATCTGTTTCTGGAACAGGCAGTAAACGATAAAGATCGGCAGGATAGAAAGAAGCATAACTGCAAATACAATAGTGAAATTGGTAGAGTTTTCTGTACGGAATGAGTACTGGTACAAAGTCAGTGTACGGTTTAAGTTAGACTGGTTTAATACAAGGGATGGCATAAAGTAGTCATTCCAGATCCACAGGAGTTTTGATAACAACTGTGGATATGATAGGTTTCATAATAGGACGCACGATCTTATAAAACACCTGGTTTGTAGTAGCTCCGTCAATATAGGCAGCTTCTTCCAGATCAATAGGCATGGAAGACAGATAGCCTACTAAAAGGAAAATACCTTCGCAGGTGGAGTTTGCAATGTAGAAAAGGATAGCACCAGTCCTGTTAAGAAGACCGATATTGCTCATTAACTTTACCATGGGAAGCATTTTACCTGGAAAGGGATAAAAATACCGGCTACCATGAAAAGTAGAGAAAGCTGTAAAACGGGATGTAAATCTTCTGCGGAAATGGCATAAGCACACATGGGAAGAAAAATACCATGGCAACAATGGCTACACCAGTGATGATCGCAGAGTTTTTCAGTGCGATGAAATAATCCGGTCTCTGGAGTACATAAGCAAAATTGTCAAAACAATATGCCTTGGAAGACCGAAGAAATTGCTGAAAATGTCGCTCATATCCTTTAAAGAAGAAACTACGGTAAGATAAAATGGGAAAAATACAAGGAGAGCGCCCAGAGTCAGCACTGCATAGGTCAGAGCATGTAAGATTTTTCTTTTCATGGGATACCTCCTGTTTTAATCGTAGATCTTCTTTTTGTCAGTAAATCGGATCTGGGTAATGGAAATAACTGCAATGATAACGGCAACGATCATAGCCTGGGAAATGGCATATCCAAACTTCATGTCCTCAAAGCCGATACGGTAAATGGAAAGAGTGATACTTTCTGTTGCGCCTGCCGGTCCACCGGAGGTCATTGCCATAATGTAATCGTAGATCATAAGTCCTTCTTTCAGGACAAGGACAAAAATAATACTTAAAATAGGCAGAATGTAGCGAAGAGTGATGTAGTAAAAGCGTTGACGGCCATTTGCCCCATCTACAATGGCTGCTTCGATAATCTCACCTGGAATGGTCTGTAAAGCAGAAATGACTAAAACTGTTGGAATTGCAACACTTTTCCATATATTTGTGATCAGGATACCGTAAATAGCAGTGCTTCTGCCGGATAAAATGTTTTTCTGTAATGCTTCAATCCCAAGGGAAGTTCCAAGACTGGGGATTCCCTGAAAGAAAATATAGTTGAAGATCAGTCCAATGGTCAGCATACTGACACAGGCCGGGAAAAAATAGATAGCTCTGAAGCAGTTCTGGCCACGGATCTTTGTGTTCATTAACAGTGCAAGTACAACAGACAGCAGCATTACGCAGATGATCAGCATTGCGGCATATCGTATATTAAATAGTACGGCTTTCCGGAAACGATTGTCGGATAAAATCTTAATATAGTTTTTCAGGCCTACAAATTTATAGTTCTTACCGATGCCGTTCCAGTTGGTAAAGCTATAATACAGCCCAAGGACAATTGGAACAATAGAGAGAAAGGAATACATGATCAGATTCGGTAGTACATATAAAAGTGTGTGATATTGCGATCACGGTTTTCGTTGATTTCATGATGCTGCCTCCATTTTTTTAGAAATGTATTACTGGGATCACAGAAAGATCCCAGTAATACATAAGAATTGAAAAATTAGGATTCAGATTCAGCAGGAGTATAGTATTCTTCTACTAAAGACTGGAATTCGTCTAAGAAGGTATCTACATCCTTATCTAAGATCAGGGCCTGTACAGATACAACCAGGCTGTTTCTTAAATCCTGTGTCCAGATACTTGCTAAAGAAGGAGCAAATCTGCCTTCGTTAATGTAGTCGTTGATCTCTTTAAGCTGTGGAACGTTGTATTCGACACCCTGGATCAGAGTTGGGTTTTTGTCACCGTCACTGAATTCCTGTGCAATATCTTCACGTACAAGGAAATCAAGGAAGCGGATGCATGCATCCTGCTGTTCTGGTGTACAGTCAGCAGAAATAGAATAAGCAGTATCAACAGTACCAGCGATCCAGAAATCATCAGTTGTAATAGCAGGAATAGCGGTGCAGTTGAAATTCAGGTCCGGATTCATGGTCTCGAATGTAGTTACTGCCCAGGAACCATCAATGTACATAGCAGATTTTCCACTGGTAAATTCTTCGTAAGCAGGTTCGTCATCATATCCAAGAGAATCAGGATTTGCATATTCACGCAGCTTTAAGATGGTTTCTGCATATTTGCGGATATTAGGATCATCTTTAATGTTGTAGCTGCCGTTGATCTGTTCATCACACTTGCTATAGAAGTCATGGTCCACACAGCCAATGAGCATACGGTCAAACTGCTGGTTGATGCGGACTGCTTTCTTATCCGGGAAGGAGAATGGCTGGATGCTTACAACTAACTTGTCGCATACACCCCACATTTCATCCATGGTCTTTGGAATGGTAAGTCCCAGTTCATTAAAATATCTACGTTGTAGTACAGACCAAAGGAGTTGGTGGTCAGCGGAAGGGAGTACTGTTTTCCGTTCACTTCGCAGCGTTCCAGAACGGAAGGAGTTACACGTTTCATAAAGTCCTGATCCGTCAGGTCCATGAAAAGTCCTTCCCTGAACATATCTTTATAGGATGCGTTCCATGGGAATACAGATACTAACTGCGGAATGTTTCCTGCTGCTACACGGGAGATCAGTGTAGTTGTGGTGGATTCAGCCAGAGTAAGGTTTACCTGTATATCCGGGTTTTCTTCCATGAATTTGTTTACCAGAGTGTTGTAAAGCTCTACGTTTTCTGGTTTCTGATAGAACAACTCAATGGCTACTTTGCCTTCGGAAGCAGCATCTGTGCTGGCAGCTTCGGCAGCTGTGGTCTGGTCTGCACTGGAAGCAGGAGCATCAGCGGTCTTTCCTCCTGAGCAACCGGTCAGTGCAGCTGTTAAAAGAGTGGCTCCGATCATACATGCTGTAAATCTTTTTTCATAATGTTTCCCCTTTCACATATGGTTTTGTACAGCCTTAACTTGTAGCCAAAGTATAGGCTTTTCAGGGAAATTATAAATACCATATTCAAATTTTACTTGCCATTTTCAAAGATTGTTGTATATTTTATATAAATAGGTGCGATGGATATATGAAAAACGGCAGAAAGCGAAAAGATATATAGTGAATTGGAAAGATATAAAGAAAAATATGACAAAACAGATTCAATTAAAAATGGCTGATCCTTCTGGCAGGCCTGCAGATATTCCTTACCATGGCATTTTATGTTATCTTGTAACTGTAAGTGCCTACCAGAATTATAATATGGCTACCCACCGGTATTTCCAGACAGGAGAGCAGCTGTTAGACCGGGTAGAGATATCTGTAAAAGAATTGGAACAGGCCACTTTTTCCCGGCTCAGTTATATACCCAGAATAATGACCCCTATTTGTGCAGTACACTAAGGGAAGGTCCCATCCTTAAAATTTCCGTTTTATTCGTATTTTAATACTCAGGCCCAGATACGTTTCACAACAGACTCTACCAGCTTTATTGCTCTTTATGATCTTGAAGGAAATGGCGTATACACTTCAAAGGGGCAAATTACGGCATTAGCTTTCTGGATAAGGAAAAGGCAGAATGGTATAAAAAAATTTCTGCTTATAAAACAGGTACGCCACTTCTCATAGCTGCGCAGGAATTTAGAGGATCGGGTATGAATATGCGTGACGGCGGTTCATTATGCATTGGCAGAGGCATTCTGGATCTGAATACGATCAAGATCGTAGGCTATTGCGTGGCAGGAATAGATACTTCTTATCTGGAAAATTATTTTGAGCAGAACCGTCAGGCACCGAATCAGAGATTTGCGGTATATAAAGACGGGAAGCTTTTGTATGGAAATATAGAACAGGAAGAAAGCTATCAGGGATTTGTAAAAGAAAATCTGAAAAAAACAGAACGAAAAGAAAATTACCAGAGCAGAAAATTAAAGCACAGTGATAAAACTCCTGTGTATACAATGTGATCGGCCACGCTAATGGCTACACTCTGGTATTACAGACTCCTTTGTCTGACATTTTGGAAATATGGGAAGGATCCAGATGTTAAATATCATTCCCATAGGTATGATCTTAGGTGGGATCATATTTCTGATCTTTCAGATGGTAGGCCGGATCTTAAAGGCATTAAACCGTCTGATCGAAGCCTGTAATCATTTTGAACTGGGTCACATAAATAAAGTTTCAAAAGAAGGACTTCCAGAGGAATTTCAGACTCTGGTATCCTCTTTTAATAAAATGTCAAAACGTATTGATCTGCTGATCCATGAGGTATTTGTAAAGCAACAGGAAAAACAGGAAACAGAACTGCAGCTTTTAAGGACCCAGATCAATCCCCATTATCTGTATAATACTCTGGAGATCATGCACATGAAGGCTTATATGTGCCAGGATTATGAAACAGCTACCATGGCAGAACTGTTAGGGCAGAATCTCCAGTATGGCCTTCGGAATACCACAAAAGAAGTGCCTTTGGAAGAAGAAATCCATCAGTTAAATATCTACCGGGCTATTCTTGCATATCAGTACAATGAACGGATTCAGTTTAACATCTGCATTGACAGGGAGCTGTATTCCTGCCATGTTTTAAAGCTGGTATTCCAGCCTATTGTGGAAAATGCAGTGATCCATGGTATTACAGACAGTCATCAGATCCTGCATATTGATATTTTGGGATATAGAGACGAGGACCGCCTATATATCCAGGTTTCCGATGATGGATGTGGTATGAGTGAAGAACAGTTAGAGATGCTGCGCCATGATATAGACAGTCCTTCCAGCAACAGCATCGGACTTCGTAACGTATGCAGGCGGATCAGCTTAAACTATGGTCCGGAGTATAAGGTATCCATTGAAAGTGCTGAAGGAATGGGAACTATGATCATGCTTTGTTTTCCATGGAAAGATAACATGAGTGATGATATGGAAGAAGAGCCGACGAAGAAGGAGGAACAGGATGTACCGGATCCTATTAGTAGATGATGACCAGAATATTGTAGATGGTCTTGGGAGTATTATAAAGCAAAATTTTGAAAATATCTTTGTTATATCCAGTGCCTGCGATGGAAGTGATGCTTTAAACCGTCTTACAGAAGATTACTATCATGTGATCATTTCGGATATCCGTATGCCAAAGCTGGATGGCATCAGTCTTCTGGAGCTGATCAGCAAAAACCAGATTCCCAGTGTGGTGATCATGCTCAGTGGCTATGATGATTATACCTATATCCGTAATGCCCTGAGGCTGGGGGCTTATGATTATCTGTTAAAGCCTGTGAATATACAGAATTTTGTGTCCATGCTCAGATTGCTGATCCCGCGGTTAAAAGACAGTTCCGTAAAGCTGCAGGCAGAAGAGGTAAGTTGTGTGCGTCCGGAAACACAGGGGGATTATTTTGATCTTCCGGCGAAAGAACCGTATTATACAAAAGAAGATCTGGGAAAAGAACTGGAACATCTTTCAGCCGGGCTTTTGTCCATGGACGAAGAGGGCACAAAAGATAAGATCCAGGAGATCTTCTCCCATTTATCCCAGGAAGCTATGGCAAAAGAACAGTTTAAGCAGGTATTTTCCACATTTCTCTACACATTAATGCAGAAAAATACAACCCTGATCCCTATTATAGCAGGTTACAAGCTGTCAGATAATGATCTGGCTGCCCAGATTAAAAATCAGCCCCACATCAGTCAGTTAAAACAGAAAATGGAGCAGATCCTGCAGCTGTATATGGAACAGCTGAAAAAGCAGCAGGAAAAGAAAGAAGAATATGTGGTAAAAAAGGCACAGGAATACATGGAAAAGCACTGTTCTGAACAGCTTCTCCTTTCAGACATTGCTGCCCAGTTCCATCTCCACCCCAATTACTTCAGCAGTTTGTTTAAAAAGCAGCTGGATATGACAGTGAGAGATTACATATTGCAGCTGCGCATGACAAAGGCCAAGGAACTGATGAAAGACTCGTCCCTGAAGCTTTTAGACATTGCCCTGGCAGTAGGTTACGAAGATGCCGCCCACTTTAACCGGGCATTTAAGAATGTCACTGGGGTTTCACCGTCGATGTATCGGGATGGGATAAAGAAACAATAAGACTATAGTATAAAAAGATTTTGTAAGTACATTACATACAAAGGAGACATACAGATGAAAATAGTTGTACTTGATGGATATACAGAAAATCCGGGAGATCTTTCCTGGGATGAGATGAAAAAATACGGAGAATTGACGGTTTATGACAGGACACCGGCAGAGGATGCAGTGAAGCGTATTGGCAATGCAGAGGTCGTTTTTACCAATAAAACACCCATCACAAAAGAAACCATGAACGCATGCCCGGATCTTAAGTTTATCAGTGTCCTTGCAACAGGCTACAATGTGATCGATGTTAATTATGCAAAAGAAAAAGGGATCGTTGTCAGCAATATTCCTACCTATGGAACGGACTGTGTAGGACAGTTTGCTATTGCTCTTCTTTTAGAAATCTGCCATCGCATCGGACATCATGATAAGGCTGTAAAAGAGGGCAGATGGGAAAAGGCCCCGGACTGGTGCTTCTGGGACTATCCGCTGATCGAACTGGCAGGAAAAACACTGGGGATCATCGGTTTGGGCCGTATTGGACAGAAAACAGGAACAATAGCAAAGGCAATGGGTATGAATGTACTGGCTTATGATTCCCATCCAAATGATAAAGGACGTGCTATTGCTGAGTATGTGGAACTGGATGAGATATTTGCAAAATCAGATGTGATCTCGCTTCATTGCCCATTGTTCCCGTCTACAGAAGGCATTATCAATAAAGATAATATTGCCAGGATGAAAGATGGAGTTATCATCATTAATAACTCCCGTGGACAGCTGATTGTGGAAAAAGATCTGGCAGATGCATTAAACAGTGGAAAAGTATACGCAGCAGGACTGGATGTGGTAAGTACAGAGCCTGTTAAGGGTGACAATCCTCTTCTGAAAGCTAAAAACTGCATCATTACCCCTCATATTTCCTGGGCGCCAAAGGAAGCAAGGCAGAGGATCATGGACATGTCTGTGGAAAATCTTAAACAGTTTTTAGCTGGAAATCCGGTGAATGTGGTGAACCGGTAATAAAAAAAGAAAAAATGTAAAGCAGCTTTATATATGATCAGAAAATGCTGTAAAAATGACGGCCCGTTTCCAAAACAGGAAACAGCGCCGCCATTTTTTTATATCTTAGTATGCCCGTTTAATAATATCATTCATATGCTTTTCAGCTTCAAAGCGGATCCGCTCCTCATCCAGAGTAAGGACTTCACGATTTTTCATTACGATCTTTCCGTTGATGATAGAATCGGTCACATCATGTCCGTTTGCAGCATCTACGATGGTATTTACCAGATTCTGGCTTGGAGTGATATGAGGCTGATCAATATTTAACAGGATCAGGTCAGCTTTCTTGCCTTCTTCAACGGATCCAAGGATATCACCGTGTCCAAGAGCATTTGCACCGCCCTGGGAGGCCATTTTTAAAAGTGTAGGACAGGTCATGACTACAGGATTAAAGATGGAAGTCCCCAGTAAGCCATCATGGCATAGCGAAGAACCTTCATTTCGTCAAAAATATCCAGGTTGGAAGGTGCAGCGCCATCGCAGCCTAAGCCAAGGCTTGCACGGCTTCCAGAATCTGGGGAGCTTTTGGAAAACCGTGGTTTGACAGGTTGGCTCTTGGGCAATGAATCATTTTCACACCACGTTCTGCCATCAGTGCAATATCGTGGTCTGACAGCATTACATTGTGGGCAGTAAGAAGATTGGGGCCAAGAATACCCATTTCTTCCAGAAATTCTGCAGGGCGCTTTTTGTAATTCTGCAGGCAGAAGCTGACTTCGTCTTTATGCTCACACAGATGGGCATGAATGCCGGTATGGAATTCTTTAGCAGATTCACCTACCATGGCGATCAGTTCCTGGAACAGGTCATTACCTGACGGATAGCAAACCAGATATCAACACGGCCATCGCCAGCCCCCTGATATTTCTGATACAGTTTCTTTGTATTTTCGATAGCTTCATTAGCTGTCTCTTTCATTGCACCGGTAATGGCATTTCCCATATCCATGGTTGATTTTGCAATGGCAGCCCTCATGCCGGATTCAATAACTGCATCTGCAACCCGGTCCATGTGTACACCGCCGGAATCAGCAAAAGCAGTTGTTCCGCTTTTGATCATTTCCAGACATGCCAGAAGGCCGCTGATATAAGAATCTTCTGGCTGGAGATTGCTTTCAAAAGGAACCAGGAAACGGGTCCATACCATAGGATATTCATCGGCAACACGTCCTCTTAAAAGCTGCTGGCAGGTATGTGTATGGCCATCTACCATGCCGGGCATGACAAGTTTTCCTTTGCCGTCAATTATTTCACTGGCAGAGCTGTCAGCCATCAATTCATCTGTAGGACCGATCTTTTTGATCCAGCTGTCTTTAATTCCTACAGAACAGGTAGATGAAACCGTCATATCAGGGTTTAAAACCTGACAGTTCTTAATTAAAATATCATATTTTTCCATATAAATTTACCTCGCTCATGTTAAATGGCACCTGTAAGTTTTAAGATAACATCTGCTACTAAGGCAGAGAAAATAAATGTTCCGGTGATTACAAATAAGGTGATGATCACCAGTTTCCATCCCATTTTAGCAAAATCCTTCAGGTCTTTTCCAAGTGAGATTCCGGCAAATGCGCCTAATGCAGTGGCAGGAGCCATAAATGCGACCTGGGATGTAACACCGATCACAAAGTCCTTTACCGGTGAAATAGGGCATGCAAGAAGCAGTCCGGTAAGAGATACATACATCATAGACGGAAGCTTTATAAACTGGCTCATAAATTTACTTACTGTAAGTCCAAAAAGAGCAATGGCGCATAATACCAGGATCCCGGCAATGGAATCACCTACCGGCATTTTGTAGCCCAGTATATTTGTGAGTACCATGATAACAGAAACCATGAGGAGCAGTCAAGCTGCTGTAAAAGTATTTTCTGACCATTATTTAGCCTCCTTACTGTTTTGTGACCGATTTTAGGTTCCAGTATTGCATACAGTTTTTAGTAAGAGGAAGACCTACGAATGTTCCCATATAAATTCCGGTGATACCAGTAAGCATATCGCTGGCGCCGCCCATGATCATAATATTTTCAGCCTGCTGCGGGTAGATCTCACCTAATGTTCCGGCAGCGGCAGTCATCATTGATCCGCTTCCTACACCACAGGCCATGCCAAGGGCAATAGGATCAAAAATATTCCAGGAAGCTACGATACTGGCCAGGACACTGATAAAAACGGTGCCAATAACAGAACCCACAATATATACAGCAAAGGTTCCGCGGGTTTCCGGGGCATCCGGTCCAAAGATATCAGTGGTTAATCCGAGGTTGGAGTCGCGGTTGATGGAATAGCAGGCACCGATAGCTTCTTTTCAGGCCAAGCAGCAGGGCAAGTGGAAGTGAAAGAAGGATAGTTCCCAGATTACCAAATTCCTGCAGCAGAAGCGCAGGTCCTACAGCAACCAGTTTTGCAAGATTTCCGCCTGCTGAGATTCCCATTTTTGCCATAAAAGGTGCAAGGGCTACTAAAACAAGGCTTCCTCCAAGCTTTGATTCTTCTGTTTTGAAAAGCTTAAAGGCATCCGGTCCTAAAAGTCCTCCAAAGATCGTGGCAAATACCATTGGAAATAAGGTAAGTGTACCAATTCCAATATTGAACTTAAGTGTACCGATCAGATCGCAGACCGCAGCAATGATCAGGGCTGCAACATAAACCTTCCAGTACTTGTTAATAACAGCTTTTAACTTTTCCATACAAGATACCCCTTTCTTCTGTCTGTGCAGAAATTATTTTTGTGATTTAAACATAACACAGGAAGTGTTTTCTGCGAATACGTCAAAAGCGATGGATTTCCATCGCTTTTACGAAAACCGTCTTTAAAATCACAGAACAACTGATTCGACCTGCATTAAAAGATCCACAAAACGGCTGGCTGTATCAGAAAGAGTATATTTTGGCGTACGATCCAACCTATTTCAAGACGCAGCCCGTTTTAATAGGAATGGAAACGATATCGCTGTAGTTATCATCAAATGGCGTAGCCGCTTCCTACAGCAAATCCCTGACAGTAACGCATAACAGAATAAGAAGCAGCCCGGTCAGAAACCTGGATCACCCTGTTTAACTGATGATAAGGAACGATCAGGTCAGTATAAGCGGGATTCGTATCTGAAGACCGGTCATAGGTGATAAAAGGATACTGGATCAGATCTTCCATGTCGATTTCACGGCTGCCAGCAAGAGGGTGGTTTCGGCATATGTATACATGGGAAGTCTGATAGGTAATGTGATTGAAAATGATGCTTCTGTTCCTTAACTCCTGCATCATCTGGCCCTTGCTGTATTCTGTAACAAAAACGATGCCAAGATCATCCAGACCGCGTTCTACCCGGTCCATAACTTCAGATGTGCGGCATTCGTGAAAACCGCAGTGATAAGGTCCGGCACCTGTATTCAGGCTTTTGATGATCGATACAAAAGAATTCATACCGCAGATATGATGCTGGGAGGAAACAGATAAACCTAAAGGACGGTCTTTGGAACCATTGAATTTTTCGTCCAGGTAGTCCAGACGGTTTAATATTCCTTTAAATTCGATAAGCTCTTCTCCGCTTCTGGTAAGGCGGACACCTTTGCTGTCTCTACAAAAGCAGTGATCCCATAGGTATTTTCCACTTCTTTATAGCGCCGGAAATGCTGGACTGGGCAGTAAAGACCGTTTAGCGGCTTCACTGATCGAACCAGATTCAGCAGCACCAATAAAATATCGCATTTGCTGTAATGTCATAGAAGCTCTCCTTTGTGGCTGACGGCAGTTTATTTATGAAGATAGACAACATCTTTATGAATTATACAGCAAAAATTAAAAAAATGCACCTTATTGAGAAAAATTATCAGCATGTAAAGAGCCTGTATTATTGACAACTAACTTAAATTAGCGTATTCTAACTAAGATGATCGGGGTAGCAATGACTAACCTTGAATAGGAAAAACTAACTTGAAAAAAGGAGTGAAGAAGATGCCTTTAACAATGGCTTCGATCGGAGAAGCAAATACCATTCGCAAAGTAGGCGGAAATGAAGAAACAAAGCGTTTTCTTGAAAACCTGGGATTTGTTGCCGGAGCAGAGATCACAGTTGTATCTGCCATCGGTGGAAATGTTATTGTCAATATTAAGGATTCAAGAGTTGCAATAAATCAGGATATGGCAAGACATATCATGGTTTAAATGGACATGCCGCTTAAGGGTGACATTGCCATAAATAAAGCATAACAAAAAGAGGAAGGAGACATAGCAATGACTTTAGGTGATGCAGCAGTTGAAGCACTGTAGTAGTGACTAAGATCACAGGTGATGGCGCTTACAAACGTCGTATTATGGATATGGGAATCACAAAAGGAAGTGAACTTTTTATCAGAAAAGTTGCTCCTCTTGGAGATCCTGTTGAAATTACAGTCAGAGGATATGAGCTTTCTGTAAGAAAAATGATGCTCAGTGTGTAGAAGTAAAATAAACGGACACAACACACCGTGAGAATTAAAAGGAGTCCTTTGCAATGGACTCATGGAGGTAAATGAAAAATGGCAATTAAGATCGCGCTTGCCGGAAACCCAAACTGCGGAAAAACAACTATGTTTAATGCATTAACAGGTGCCAATCAGTATGTTGGTAACTGGCCTGGTGTTACGGTAGAGAAAAAGAGGGAAAATTAAAAGCAAGAGCCAGAGCGAAGAAGTGATCGTTACTGACCTTCCGGGTATTTATTCACTGTCTCCTTATACTTTGGAGGAAGTTGTCAGCCGTGATTATCTGTTAAAGGATGATCCGGACGTTATTGTAAACCTGGTTGACGCAACAAACATCGAGCGTAACTTATATCTGACCACCCAGATGATCGAAACCGGTATTCCGGTAGTGATCGCATTAAATATGGCAGATCTGCTTGCCAAGAGAGGTATTAAGATCGACATTGAGCGTCTTTCCATGCTTCTTGACTGTCCGATCGTTGAAACATCTGCATTGAAGCAGACCGGTCTTGATAAGCTGATCGACGAAGCAGTTAAGGTTGCTAAGAAGAAAGAAGCTGATCTTCCTAAGGAGATCTTTTCTAAGGAATTAGAAGCAGCAGTAGCTGAGGTTGAAGGCGTACTGCCGGCAGACATCACTGAGAACAAGAAGAGATGGTATGCTGTTAAGTTTCTTGAAAATGACAGCAAGGTAGTTGAGAGCACCCTCTTTCTGCTTCCAGCAAGTCTATTGTTGAGAACGCAAGAAAAGCCATCGAAGAAGCTCATGATGACGATATGGAAAGTATTGTAACTGATGAGCGTTACAAATTCATCCAGAAGGTAGTTGGGACTGCTGTTAAGAAGAGCGGCGAAAGCTGACCGTATCTGATAAGATCGACCAGATCGTTACCAACCGTTTCTTAGGTATTCCGATCTTTATGCTGGTAATGTGGATCGTATATTACATCTCTGTAACTACAATAGGTACATTCGTAACTGACTGGACTAACGATACATTCGTAGGTGCTATTCAGGAAGTTGTAGGCGGATTCCTTGAAAATGCCGGTGCAAGTGACCTGATCTTAAGCCTGGTTGTTGATGGTATCATCGGCGGTCTGGGAGCAGTGCTTGGATTCGTTCCACAGATGGCGATCCTGTTCCTCTTCCTGTCTATCCTTGAAGACTGTGGATACATGGTACGTATCGCATTCGTTATGGACCGTGTATTCCGTCACTTTGGTCTGTCCGGTAAGAGCTTCATCCCGTTACTGATCTCCTCTGGTTGTGGTATCCCAGGTATCATGGCTTCCAAGACCATTGAGCAGGATAACGACAGAAGACTTACAATTATGACAGCAACCTTTATCCCATGTGGTGCTAAACTTCCTGTAATCGCTTTAATGGGCGGCGTTATGGCTGGTTATGTAACTGGCTGGGATGTAGCTGGCATGATGGCTCCTATCATGTACTTTGTAGGTATCGTAGCTGTTCTTGTAGCAGCTATCATGTTAAAGAAAACAAAACCATTCTCCGGAAAACCTCCATTCGTTATGGAGCTTCCACAGTACCATATCCCATCTGCTAAGACTGTTCTGATGCATGTCTGGGAAAGACTGAAAGGCTTCATCATCAAGGCTGGTACTATCCTGTTCCTTGCCTGCGTAGTAATGTGGCTGCTTTCTACTTTTGGATTTGCTGATGGTTCCTTTGGTATTGTTGAAGATTCCGCAGACAGCCTTATGGCTATCATTGGCGGTGCGATCGCGCCTCTCTTTGCTCCTCTTGGCTGGGGCGAGTGGCAGCCGGTTGCAGCTGCGATTTCCGGTTTCAGTGCAAAGGAAGGTATCGTTTCTACCATGGGCGTACTTGCAAATGTTGCTGGTGACGTTGAAGATGCAGAAACTGTTGCAGAAGGTGTTGGAATGTGGTTCCCAACCGCTTTAGCCGGATTCAGCTTCCTGCTGTTTAACCTCCTTGACTCTCCTTGTCTTGCAGCTATTTCTACAATGGCCCAGCAGATGCAGGATAGAAAGTGGTTCTGGTTTGCGATCCTGTTCCAGAACGTATTTTCTTACGCTGTTACTCTTTGCGTATACCAGATTGGCAGCTTCTTATTCTATGGTTCCTTCGGTGCAGGCACAGTTGTGGCATTCGTAGTGCTGCTGTTCATGCTGTACATGCTGTTCCGTCCAGATCCATATAAGGATCAGAAGACCTATTCCAAGCGTTCTGTACAGTCCGCGTCATAATGAGCGCAGAAGAAAAACAAGCGTCGGTATATTAAACCGGCATAATAAAGGGGCCGGGTGGAAACATCCGGTCCCCTTTTTAAAACTGCATGATTGTGGTAAAATGAATATGGCAGATATCCATTGTTTCATGTTTCCATTAAGAAGAAGGAATTTTATGATAGCAAATGTAATTATATTGCTCCTTGTATTTGGCTACTGCGGTCTGGTGATCTACTGGAAGCGCACAGGCGTATTAAAAGACAGCTGCAGCAGCTGTGGAAGCGGAAACGGCGGCTGCGGCGGTGGATGCGGTGGCTGCAGCGGACATTGCAGCAGCTGCGGCAGTGCCCATGCGCATCATATGGACAGCCATAAGGCAGCTAAGAAATATTGATCCGGTGCGCTGCCTGCGCCTGCAGGCAGGACAGCACATGTGACACAAACTGAATGTTAGAAAAGGAGCGGAAAATGGGAAATTCATCCGGTTCCATGCTCTATATGGTAGTTCTTCTCATTATCATCTATGTAGTGGGAATGGGGATCTACCAAGGAGTAAAATTTATCCAGAAAAAGCGGGAAGAAGCAAAAGATAAGAAATTCCGCGAAGAAGAGTAAACAGTGGCATACCTGTTACAGAAATAGAGGGACTTAGAAATGGTTAATGCAATTGTGATCCTTATATTGATCCTGATCGCCATCTTTGCTATCAGAGGCACCATTAAGCATATGAAAGGCGAAAGCCCATGCTGCGGTGGCGGCGGAGCCAGTGAGATCAAGGAAAAACCAAGCAAGTTAGAGGGACCTGTGATCGGTGAAAAGATCGTCCAGATCTCCGGAATGACCTGCGAGCACTGTGTAAACCGTGTAATGCGTGCTTTAAACAAGATCGACGGTGTATCTGCAAATGTCAGCTTAAAAGGCAAGAGAGCGGTTGTTTCCTATGACCGTGAGATCGATGTAAATGTGCTGAAAAAAGCAGTGGAAGATGCAGGTTATACAGTAGAGTCTATTTCATAAGTTTATAATGGATTATAAAAGACCAGTTGTGGCCGGACATATCTGTCTGGTACAGCTGGTCTTTTGTTGAATGTCCTATATGCACAATCTCCGCCAATGGCGGGGAAAGCTGTATTTGGGGCATGTCGATAATGAAGACTTTATTTCAGATCTTCAGCTCTCAAAATCCTGCTGCATCCTGTCAGCGTACTTCCTCTGTGGGAGATCAGCAGCAGTGTCTTTCCTGCATAGGCAGTCTGCAGCGTATGGAGCAGTTCCTTTTCATGAAGGGCATCTAAAGCACTGGATGGCTCGTCCATCAGGCAGATATCCGGGTTACGGAGCAATATTCTTGCAATGCCGATCCTCTGGCGTTCACCGCCGGAAAGCCTTGCGCTCATCTGCCCCATGTCGGTATCATATCCATCTGGCAAGGTATGGATAAATTCCGCAATTCCGGCCCGTTTGGCAGCATCTTTGATCTCTTCCATAGAAGCACCGGGTTTTGCGATCCCTATATTTTCTGCAATGGTCATGTCGAACAGATAAGTATCCTGTTCCAGAAATGCGATCCGCTTATGCAGTTCCCTGAAGCTGATCTGTTCCAGTGGAATACCGTTGATCAGGATCTGACCCTCTGTTGGAGCATAGAACCGCAGAAGAAGCCGCAGCAGTGTGGATTTTCCGGCACCGGACTCACCGGCAATACCGATCTGGTCCCCTTTGTGTATGACATAATTAAAATGTTCCAGGATCTTTCGTTCTGTACCTGGATAAGCGAAAGTCACATCTTTAAATTCAATGGTCTGGATCTCGCCGCAGGTAACCGCATGTTCCGGTTCCTCAGTCTCAGGCAATGTATCCTCGATCTTAAAAATACGTTCTGCAGCGCCGTATGCCTCTAACAGGCTTGTTACCACAAAAGTAAGGCTGAAAGAAGAGGATAGAGAAGCTGTTGCAGCAAAGGAAATAGCAATGGTTCCTACCGGGTTATCGATGCCTTTTGATGCAAGATATCCGGCGCATACAAGGATCAGTATCCTTGCAAGGTAGATGAAAAAGTTAGGGAAAGAGGCAATGGTCTGGCGGTGAAGGGTAAGTCCTAAAGCAGCCTTATTTACCTGGCTGTTTGTCTTCATTACATCTTCCATTTTCCGGTTTCCTGCACCAAAGATCTGGATATCCCGGATACTGTATACACTTTCCAGGATCTTCGATTTCAGATCACCTAACTCTTCCCTATAGCGCATACCGATCCCACGTCCGGCAACCAGGGCTCCAAGAGGCAGTACAACGCTGATCATAATATAGATTGGGATCAGCACCAGTGCATACAGCGGATTTACAAACCATGCCAGAAGCACTGTTGTTACCGGCAGTAAAATGACTGTAAACATAGGTCCGATAGTATGTGCAAAGAAATATTCAAGAGTTTCAATATCTGCCACAGCGATATTCATAATATCACCGGTTTCCCGTCCGATCATATAAGCAGGAGAAATACGGTCGATGGCGTCAAAAAGATGGACTCTCATTTTCGCAAGGATGCCGTATGCACCTAAATGGGAGAATAAACCTTCCAGATAGCGGCACACTGCGATCAAAACAGCACAGGTAACAGTAAGGGCTGCATAAGTCATCATTCCATCACAAAAACCAGCCGCAGCCAAAAGCCATAAAGCGCCAAATCCCATCAGTCCCATATGGGAGAGTGCTCCCAGTACACTGGCAACTGTTGAAATGGCAATATAGTTCCGGATCGGTCTTCCAATGGCCAGAAGCCGGCGGTTCATTTTCTTCATTGAATAACTGAATTTTCGTTTCATTCTGCCACCTCCATTGCCTGCTGGCGTATTACCAGTTCATGATATAAGCCATCCTGGGCCATTAAAGTTTCATGATCGCCCTGCTGTGCCACCCTGCCATCTTTTAGAACGTAAATGCAGTCAGCGCCACGTACTGATGACATTCTATGGGAGATGATGATAAGGGTCCGGGTATGGGCCAGGTGGCCGATGGTCTCCCAGATCTCCTTTTCACTTTCAGGGTCTACGCTGGAAGTAGCCTCATCAAAGATCATGTATTCAGCCTTTGATAAAAGGGCTCTTGCAATACCGATTTTCTGGCGTTGGCCGCCGGAGAGGGAAGCACCTGCATTTCCAACATCAGAATTCAGTCCTTTTTCCAGTGACTGTACAAATTTTAAAAGTCCCGCTTCTTTTACAGCCTCCATTAAAGTCTGGTCATCTGCATCCGGGTCAGCAAGGAGCAGATTTTCACGGATGGTCCCGGAAAAAAGGTTTACCTGCTGGGGAACCATGGCAATGTGCTTTCTCAGTTCCTCCGGCTTCATGCTGTGATAGTCTTTGCCGTCCATGTAAATATGTCCGGCTGCCGCGTCACAAAAACGCATTAAAAGAGAAGCAGTGGTGGATTTTCCACAGCCGGAAAGTCCAACTAAAGCGACAACAGAACCTTTGGGGATTGTAAGAGAAACATCCTGTAAGGCTCTGGCCCGTCCTTCATAACCATAGGATACATGTTCCATACGGATCCCATTAAAATGTTCCTTATCTTCCGGCAGTGACGGGGCAAAGGGGCGTGTTGTATCTGTATCAAGGATCTCCTCCACTTTACCTGCTGCGGAAATAGCGGTTAAAGCACTGTGGGAAGCGCTCATCAGCTGCTGTGCAGAAGAAAAATAGCTGTAAGAAAGCATTAAAACGATCAGTGCCTGTGAAATGGTAATGGAACCCTTTGTAATACGTACACAGGAGTCTACAAGGGCGATCACCAGGGCAGCATAGATCAGAGCTTCTGTTACCAGGAAAGAGGTAAAATTGATCTTCATAAAGCAGTTGATATTTTTATTTAATATATCTGCCTTTTCCCCCAGGATACGGGAATGTTCCCTGTCTCTGTCAAACAGCTTTAAAGTAGTAAGTCCCCGCAGGCTGTCCATATAGTAGCCGGTCATATCATCCAGTGAACGCCAGTAGATCTTGCGGATATCTTCGATCCTGCTGCGGAATGCATTATTAATAGGAAGCAGAAAAAGTGATACTACTAATAATAAAACAGCCACAGGCATGGAAATGTTCTTTAAATGAAAGAACAGATAGATGGGCGCGATCACACTGTAGATCAGACTTGGAAGGTAGGTACTGAAATAGGTCTGCATCTGTTCCACGGCATCTACAGAGGCTGTGATAGCAGAGACAGGACCGATCTTTTCGATGCCTCCTGCGTCTAATTCCAGAACTTTGGAAAAGATCATTTTCCGCATGCCTTCTCTTGCCTTTGCAGCGGTCCTGTATTCTAACAGTCCTTTTAAGAGCTGGGCAAGAAAGGTAAATACAGCTGCAGCCAGCGCGGCCCGGATGGCGCTCCAGGCAGTATTTAAGATCGCCTGAGGCTGAAAAAGAGTACCAAGGAAACCGGCAATGATCTCAGCCAGCGCCGTGGTACCTACCAACGTAAGAAAGCCCACCCCTGCTATGGCTAAGATCCAAAGCCATAGTCCCCGGGCAAGCTTTAAAAGAGTTTTGTTCATTAAAAGCATAGTTTTCCCCCAATTTTGTATGTTTTACTGCTATCTTATTAAATAAAAAGACTTTTTTCAATCCCTAATCCCCTATTGAAAAAAATCGTATATTAATATTTCATGAATTATAGCGAAATATTTCCCTGAGGATTTGAAAAATGGCGCATAGTATGGTATATTGAACAAAGAATAACCAGTGGTTCGGCCGTAGTCTGCATTAAAATAAGAAGCAATACGGTTACAGGGACCTGCAAGGAGGAAAAAATGAAAGGGATTATACTTGCCGGCGGAAGCGGCACCAGACTTTACCCTTTAACCAAAGTAACATCGAAGCAGCTGCTTCCTATTTATGACAAACCTATGATCTATTACCCGTTATCTGTGTTGATGAATGCAGGTATCAGGGATATCTTAATCATCTCCACACCAGTTGACACCCCACGTTTTGAGGCTCTGTTAGGTGATGGAAAGCAGTTCGGTATCAACTTAAGCTATGCTGTACAGCCAAGCCCGGACGGACTGGCTCAGGCATTTATCATTGGCGAGGAGTTTATCAATGGTGACTCCGTTGCCATGGTATTAGGTGATAATATTTTCCATGGACAGGGCTTAAACAAGAGATTAAAAGCTGCTGCCAATAAGGGAAAAGGCGCAACTGTATTCGGTTACTATGTAGACGATCCGGAGCGTTTCGGTATCGTTGAATTTGACGCAAACGGCAAAGCGATCTCTATTGAAGAGAAGCCTGAAAAGCCGAAGTCCAATTACTGCGTAACAGGACTTTATTTCTACGATAACCGCGTTGTAGAGTATGCAAAGAACTTAAAGCCATCTGCAAGAGGCGAGTTAGAGATCACAGATCTGAACCGTATCTATCTGGAAAATGGCGATCTGGATGTTATCTTACTGGGACAGGGCTTTACCTGGCTGGATACAGGAACCCATGAATCCTTAGTGGAAGCAACCAACTTTGTAAAGACAGTAGAGACCCACCAGCACAGAAAGATCGCGTGCCTGGAAGAGATCGCATACTTAAACGGCTGGATCACCAAAGAGCAGGTATTAGAGACCTACGAAGTTTTAAAGAAGAACCAGTACGGCAAGTACCTGAAAGACGTTTTAGACGGAAAGTATGTAGACAAGCTGCATAACCGCGAATTCTAACGAACAAGCTATAGGGCGCAAAATTCAAGAAATAAGCGGATGTTGAGCTTGCTCATAAGTCCGCTTATGGCTTGAATTTTACATCGGATGGATATCCGATGCTTATTGTTGCGGCTTGCCGCAGCAAGAAGATGTCCCTCGCATAGAGCTATTTTAGGAGGAAAAATTTACATTATGAAGATCATCGTAACCGGCGGCGCCGGATTTATCGGAAGCAACTTTGTTCATCATATGGTAAACAAATACCCTGATTACGAGATCGTAAACCTGGATTTATTAACATATGCAGGAAACCTGGAAAACTTAAAGCCAGTAGAGAACAAACCAAACTACCGCTTTGTAAAAGGCGATATCGCTGACAGAAAGTTCATCTTCGATTTATTTGAGAAAGAAAAACCAGACGTAGTAGTAAACTTCGCTGCAGAAAGCCATGTAGACCGTTCCATTACAGATCCGGAGGCATTTGTGCGCACCAATGTAATGGGAACTACTACCTTACTGGATGCATGCCGTACCTATGGCATTAAGCGTTATCATCAGGTATCTACCGATGAGGTTTATGGAGATCTGCCATTAGACCGCCCAGACCTGTTCTTTACAGAGACAACACCGCTGCACACCTCCAGCCCATATTCTTCATCCAAGGCAAGTGCAGACCTGTTTGTACTGGCATATCACAGAACCTATGGAATGCCTGTAACTGTATCCCGCTGCTCCAACAACTATGGCCCATATCATTTCCCTGAGAAGCTGATCCCGCTGATCATCAGCCGTGCATTAGCAGATGAGGAGCTTCCTGTATACGGAACCGGTGAAAATGTACGTGACTGGCTTCATGTATCCGATCACTGCGAAGCAATCGACCTGATCATCCACAAGGGCCGTGTAGGTGAAGTTTACAACATTGGCGGACACAACGAGAGAACCAATCTGGAAGTTGTAAAGACTATCTTAAAGGCATTAAACAAGCCGGAAAGCCTGATCAAGTTTGTAACAGACCGCCCAGGCCATGACCGCCGTTATGCCATCGACCCAACCAAGATCGAGACAGAATTAGGCTGGAAGCCAAAATACAACTTTGATACAGGAATTCAGCAGACCATCCAGTGGTATCTGGACAACCAGGAATGGTGGAAAAATATTTTAAGCGGTGAGTACAGCAATTACTTCGATAAAATGTACGGAAACCGTCTGTAAGTGAACGATAAGTAACAAGTAACTGTGGCTGACGGAAATTTCCGCCAGCCATTGACGTGTATAGTAAGATGTACTCTGAGAGTACATAATAAAAGTGAGGGATCATTTATGAGAGTTCTGGTAACAGGTGTAAAAGGACAGCTTGGACATGACGTAATGGACGAACTGGCAGCTAAGGGCATCGAAGGAATTGGCGTAGATGTAGAAGAAATGGATATCACAGACGCCGCAGCCTGCGAAAAAGTAATTACTGAGGCAAAACCGGATGCAGTGATCCACTGTGCAGCATATACTGCAGTAGATGCTGCTGAAGACAATGTGGAACTGTGCCGCAAGGTCAATGCAGAAGGAACCAGAAACATTGCAAAAGTCTGCAAAGCCTTAGACATTAAGATGATGTACATCAGTACAGACTATGTATTTAACGGCGAAGGTCTGCGCCCATGGGAGCCGGATGACCACAGAGAGCCATTAAATGTATATGGTCTGACCAAGTACGAAGGCGAGATCGCAGTAGAGCAGAACCTGGAAAAGTACTTTATTGTCCGTATTGCATGGGTATTTGGTGTAAATGGAAAGAACTTTATTAAGACCATGCTCCGTTTAGGCCAAGAGAGAGGCGCTGTCAGCGTTGTAAATGACCAGATTGGTTCCCCAACTTATACTTACGATCTGTCTAAGCTGTTAGTTGCCATGATCCAGACCGACAAGTACGGCAGATATCATGCAACCAATGAAGGACTTTGCAGCTGGTATGAATTTGCCTGCGAGATCTTCCGTCAGGCTGGTATGGATGAAGTAAAGGTAACACCGGTAGACTCATCTGCATTCCCTGTTAAGGCAAAACGTCCATCTAACAGCCGCTTAAATAAGGATAAACTGACAGAAAACGGCTTTGAGAGACTTCCTGCATGGCAGGACGCTTTGGGACGCTATTTAGAGGAACTGAAGAAGAACGATATGTTTTAATCCGGTTCAGAATAAAATTGACTTCTGCATCAGGCAGTGATCGGCCAGATACAGGTGCAGATAGGAAGGATCATAAAAAATGGGAAAATATTTTGGAACAGACGGCTTTCGCGGGGAAGCAAATGTAAACTTAACCGTTGAACATGCCTTTAAAGTAGGCCGTTTCTTAGGCTGGTACTACGGACAGAAAAAGCCAGATGAAAGATGCCGTATCGTTATCGGAAAAGATACCAGACGCAGCAGCTACATGTTTGAGTATTCTTTAGTAGCAGGTCTGACCGCATCCGGCGCTGATGTATTTCTGCTTCACGTAACTACCACACCAAGCGTTTCTTATGTAGTACGTACAGAGGGCTTTAACTGCGGTATCATGATCTCTGCCAGCCACAATCCATACTATGATAACGGTATCAAGGTAATCAACGAAAAGGGCGAAAAGCTGGAAGAATCTGTGATCGTAGAGATCGAGAAATACTTAGACGGCGAAATGGGCGAGATCCCGTTAGCTAAGAAAGACAAGATCGGACGCACGGTAGACTTTGCAGCAGGCAGAAACCGTTACATCGGCTATCTGATCGCTATTGCCACCCGTTCTTTCAAGAACATGAAAGTGGCTTTAGACTGTGCAAACGGAAGTGCTTCTGCGATTGCTAAAAATGTATTTGATGCCCTTGGCGCTGAGACACATGTGATCAGCAATGAGCCAAATGGCTTAAACATCAACACAGACTGCGGTTCCACCCACATTGAACATTTACAGAAATTTGTAGTAGAAGAAGGCTGTGATGTAGGCTTTGCTTACGACGGAGATGCTGACCGCTGCATCGCTGTAGATGAAAAGGGAAATGTAGTAGACGGAGACGGCATTATGTATGTCTGCGGCAAGTACATGAAGGAGCAGGGAAGCCTGTTCCACAACACAGTTGTTACTACCATTATGTCAAACTTCGGTCTTTACAAGGCATTTGACCGGGAAGGCATTTCCTATGAAAAGACAGCTGTAGGCGATAAATATGTTTATGAAAATATGGCTGCTACCGGCAACTGCTTAGGCGGCGAACAGTCCGGCCATATCATTTTCAGTAAACATGCAACGACCGGAGACGGCATCCTTACTTCCCTGAAAGTAATGGAAGTGATCCTGGAGAAGAAGCAGACTCTTGCAAAACTGGCATCTGAATATGAAGTTTATCCGCAGGTTCTTAAGAACGTAAAGGTAAAAGACAAAAAAGCAGCCCAGGATGATGAAAAAGTCCAGGCAGAGGTTGCCAAAGTAACAGAAAGCTTAGGAAGCAATGGACGTATCCTTCTTCGTCAGTCTGGTACAGAACCGGTTGTCCGTGTTATGGTAGAGGCATCTGATCTTGAGACCTGTGAAAAATACGTTGACCAAGTGATTAAAGTAATGGAAGAGCAGGGACATTGTTTATAAGGCGAAAAAATGCGCCTGCAAACGTTGATCAGGAATATTATCCATAACCAGAACGAATAGTAAAATGAAATCTCATTGCTTGTAAGAATAAAGGGTATATGTTATACTGTAATATATATTTTTTATCATTTGCAGCAATGAGGCTGGTGTATCAGAGGCTCCGGGGACAATGTTGCTCCGGAGCTTTTTTAAACAAATCCCATGCTGTATACGATTTTATTAAGAAAAGGAATGATGAAACGTGGGGCTGAATCAGTAAAAGTACTGCTGTTTATCGTCTGCCGTTACGGCGTGATCGAGCGACTGCCCGGAAGGGCTTGAGATTAAAAAATACAAAGCAGAACCGTTTAAATGCCGGTCACAACAGCAAGTAGCATGTAACAAAAAAGACAGAGATAGACACAAGGAGGAAATAGTTATTATGTTAAATTATAAGAGATATAAAAGAGTACCTGTAGTTAATTTCCCGGAGCGTACCTGGCCAAATAAGGAAATTGAAAAGGCTCCTGTATGGTGCAGCGTTGACCTTCGTGACGGAAACCAGGCACTGGTAGAACCAATGGTAGTAGAAGAAAAGGTAGAGATGTTCAACCTTTTAGTAAAGCTGGGCTTTAAGGAGATCGAGGTTGGTTTCCCTGCAGCTTCCCAGATCGAATATGATTTTCTTCGTACCCTGGTTGACCGCAAGCTGATCCCGGATGATGTAGAAGTCCAGGTATTAGTACAGTGCCGTGAGCATCTGATCAAGAGAACTTTTGAGGCATTGAAGGGCATCAAGAAAGCCATTGTACATATTTACAATTCCACATCTACTCTTCAGAGAGATGTTGTTTTCCACAAAGATATGGATGAGATCAAGGATATCGCTATTGTAGGTACCAAGATGGTACAGAGATACGCAGCAGAATGTGATACCAAGATCCGTCTGGAGTATTCTCCAGAGAGCTTTACCGGCACAGAGCTGGATTTTGCTCTTGATATCTGTACTGCAGTTCAGGAAACCTGGGGCGCTACCAAGGAGAACCCGATCATCATCAACCTTCCATCTACTGTTGAGATGAACACTCCAAACGTATACGCAGACCAGATCGAATGGATGAATACACACTTTAAGAACAGAGAAAGCATTATCTTAAGTGTGCATCCACACAATGACAGAGGCGAAGGTGTTGCTTCTACTGAATTAGCACTGCTTGCAGGCGCTGACCGTGTAGAGGGAACCCTGTTCGGAAATGGTGAGCGTACAGGTAATGTAGATATTTTAACCGTTGCTTACAATATGTTCTCCCAGGGTATCAACCCAGAGTTAAATATTGAAAATGTCCGTGAGATCGCAGAAGTTTACGAGCGCTGCACCAAGATGCAGATCCCGCCAAGACATCCATACGCTGGAAAGCTGGTATTTACCGCATTCTCCGGTTCTCATCAGGATGCGATCAACAAAGGTATGCAGGCTCTTCATGAGAGAAACAGCCAGTACTGGGAAGTTCCGTATCTGCCTATCGATCCAAGCGATATTGGAAGACAGTACGAGCCAATCGTTCGTATCAACAGCCAGTCCGGAAAGGGCGGCGTAGCCTTTGTTATGGATACTTTCTATGGCTTCAAGCTTCCAAAGGGCATGCACAAGGAGTTTGCAGATGTCATCCAGGCTATTTCCGAAAAGCAGGGTGAAGTTGCTCCAGAGCAGATCATGGAAGAGTTCAAGAAGGATTATCTGGACCGCAAAGAACCAATGCACTTCCGCAAGTGCCGTATTACCGATACAGAGACTGCAGACGGCGAGTTTGCAACACTGGTTAAACTTACCTACACTGATCATGGTATTGAGAAGTACTTCGATGGCATTGGAAACGGACCGATTGATGCTGTTCAGAGAGGCTTAGAAGAGGCACTGGGCATCCAGATCAAGGTATTAGACTACACCGAGCATGCACTGGCATCCGGTTCCGGCGCACAGGCTGCTTCCTACATCCACTTAGTAGACCAGAGTACTGGAAAAGCAACTTACGGCGTAGGCATCAGCTCCAATATTACCAGAGCATCTATCCGCGGTATCTTCAGTGCTGTGAACAGACTGTTTTATTAATGAATGGTAAATGCCGGATCCCCGGTATGAAATAAAAATAAATGTGAAATCAAAAAGCGTGTTGTCATTTATGGCAATGCGCTTTTTTGTACGTGCCAATATCCTTTTTTGTTATAACGCAGAGCCAGAGTGAACTCCTTCGTTGACTTAGGTTATGGTCAATGTTACAATGTTTTATGTTTCAGGATATCATACATTACGGAGGAAAATCATTTATGCATGAATTAAAAGTGGCCCGTTCTCAGGCGCTGACAACCAGGGAAATGGCGCAGATCGGTCTGTTTACAGCTCTGATCGCAGCAGGGGCCTATATTAAGATCAATATACCGGTGCAGCCCTTTCCCATGCATTTTACCATGCAGTTTTTATTTGTCCTGTTAGCAGGATTTTTGCTTGGAGCCCGCAGAGGTGCAATCTGTGTGGGGATTTATCTGGCGGTAGGCCTTTCCGGTATTCCGGTGTTTGCGGCAGGTGGCGGTCCTGCTTATCTGATCCGTCCAACATTCGGATTTTTACTGGGCTTTGTATTTGCTGCCTGGATCACAGGAAAGCTGTCCTCCCTTCGCCCGGGAGCAGGTACTGCCTGGGATCTGTTCAGTGCCTTCTGGGGGATGATGGCTTATTATGTTTCAGGAATGGTGTATTTTTATGGGATCAGTAATTATGTGATCCATATGCCAATCTCATGGAAACTGGTGGTGATCAACTGTTTTCTGATCACAGTGGTGGAAGATTTTCTTCTCTGCGTTATGGCGGCATTTCTGGCAAAAAGGATCCGGGCGCTGGCAGGAGATATGTTCCAGAATTAGAAACTGGTTTCAGCTCAAATGTTACATTATAAATGCGGGGGTTAAACAACTTGAAAGAATATAAGATCATTTTCAGCGATATTGACGGCACTCTTTTAAACAATGAAAACCAGGTTCCAGGGGAGACTATAGAGGAACTGCGCCGTCTGGACAGTCAGGGAGTTCCTTTTGTACTGGTATCAGCCCGTATGCCAAAAGGAATGCGCCCCATCCGGGAAGAACTGGGGATCCATGCTCCTATGGTGTGCTACAGCGGCGGTCTGGTTCTGGATCCGGATGATCAGGAAATATACAGCTGCCTGCTGGATCTGGACCTGGCATGTGAGATCAAAAGTCTGGTTGCAAAAGAGTTTCCGGAGGTAGTCTGCGGCATATACGGTGGGGAACACTGGGTAGTGGACGATATCAGGGATCCGTGGGTGATCCAGGAACAGGGAATCACCCATCTGATACCGGAAACCGGAGATATAAGGGAGATTTTTGGAAAAGAGGGTGGCATTCATAAGTTTCTGTTTATGGGGGATGAAGAAGCGGTGATCCGTACAGAAAACCGCTTAAAAGAACGGTATCCACAGCTTTCCATTGCAAGATCCAAGCCGGTTTATCTGGAAGTAATGAACGGAAACGTGTGTAAATCAGCAGGAGTGAAGATTGTATGTGAAAAATATGACATTCCTGTGGAGCAGTCCCTGGCTTTTGGGGACGGGCAGAATGACCTTGATATGTTAAATGCAGCAGGTGCCGGTTTTGCCATGGCCAATGCGCCGGAAGAAGTAAAAGCGGCGGCTCCTTTCGTAACTCCGGTTGACAATGAACATCAGGGGCTTTTAGCTGTGTTGAGGAAATATTTTGATGAAAAATAAAATGGAGTATGCCTATGCGGGAGGTGCTTCTGCAGATACAGGAAGTACCTTTGGCTTAAGTGGCGCAGCGCTTAAATGGATCGCCATGATCTCCATGCTCATTGACCATATTGGGGCAGTGGTCGTGGAATATGGGTTGTATTATCAGGGCGGAGCAGAATGTTTTCAAAAACTTCTGGAAAATGGAAATGGCCAGTGGCTGTATGTGCTTCAACGGGGAATGCGTATGCTGGGACGGCCTGCATTCCTGATCTATGCTTTTCTTCTGGTAGAGGGCTTTTACCATACACACAGCCGGAGGCGTTACGCCCTGCAGATGTTTCTGTTTGCCCTCATATCAGAACTGCCTTTTGACCTGGCGGCAGCCAACCGCTGGTTTTATCCGGGGTACCAGAATGTATTTTTGAATTTCTCATAGGACTGGCTGTTTTATGGGGCATGGAACAGGCACAGTTTCGGGAAAAACTCCCCTTGCAGTGGAAGCGGGAAAGATATTTGCAGTAGCTTTGGGCTGTATGGCAGCAGTGCTGATTCAGTCAGATTATGATTATATCGGGATCATCATTATTGCAGCTTTTTATGAGTTTCATTACAGCAGGGCAGGGCGCAGTGTGGCAGCGGCAGTCCTTGGCGGCCTGGAAACACTGGATCTGAACTATGGAGTTGGTGCCCTGGCAGCAATACCCATCTGGTTTTATAATGGAAAACGGGGAAAACAGAAGTTTAAATATGTGTTTTACTGGTTTTATCCGGTGCATCTGACCGTTCTGGTGTTGATCAGAGCCGGATTTCTGGGGATTTTTCCGTGGTAATATAAAAGTCTGCACATAAGGGGAAAATCTGTTGATTGCCTGATGATGCCAGATGCGGTATACTCGGATTATGTCGTGGTATAAAAGGAGCATAAAATGAAAAATATGACTATATATTAGTAGGAAGCGGACTGTACTCCGGTGTCTTTGCCTGGTTTGCGAAGCAGAAGGGAAAGAAGTGCCTGGTCCTGGAAAAGAGGGATCATATTGGCGGAAATGTGTACTGTGAAAATACAGAAGGTATCCATGTACACAAATACGGTGCCCACATTTTCCATACAAGCAACAAAGAAGTATGGCAGTTTGTAAATTCACTGGCAGAATTTAATCGTTATACCAACAGTCCGGTTGCCAATTACAAAGGTGAAATGTACAACATGCCTTTTAACATGAACACCTTCAGCAAGATGTGGAATATTTCCACTCCGGCAGAGGCGAAAAAGATCATTGAAGAGCAGAAAAAAGAGATCACCGGCGAGCCGAAGAACTTAGAAGAGCAGGCCATCAGCCTGGTAGGCCGCGAGATCTATGAAAAACTGGTAAAAGGCTACACAGAAAAACAGTGGGGAAGAGACTGCACAGCACTTCCGGCTTTTATCATCAAGAGACTTCCTGTGCGCTATACCTATGATAATAACTATTTCAATGATCTGTACCAGGGAATTCCTATTGGCGGTTACAATGTGATCATTGACCGTCTCTTTGAAGGCTGCGATATTGAAACCGGCGTAGATTATCTGGAAAAGAAGGAATATTACGATGGTTTAGGGGAAAAGATCGTGTATACAGGAACCATTGATGCTTATTATAAGTATCAGTTTGGCAAGCTGGAATACCGCAGCCTGCGTTTTGAGTCTGAGGTTCTGGATGAGGAAAACCACCAGGGCGTTGCTGTAGTAAACTACACGGACCGCGAGACTCCGTACACCCGCATCATTGAGCACAAGCACTTTGAATTCGGTACCCAGCCAAAGACGGTTATTACCAGAGAATATCCTGTTACCTGGCAGGAAGGTATGGAACCTTATTATCCGGTCAATGATGAGAAAAACCAGGCATTGTATCAGAAGTATGCAAAACTGGCTGAAAAAGAAGAACATGTTATTTTGGCGGACGTTTAGGAGAATATAAGTATTACGACATGGACAAGGTGATCGCTTCTGCCATGGCATGTGCAAAGGAAGAACTGAATATGCTGTAAACGGGGAATGTCATGCCTGACGGACAGAAATATGAGCCTGAGTAAGATAAAGCTGCTGCAAAGTGGAAAGAGACCATTTTGCAGTAGCTTTTTGTACCGGAAATTCCGTTGGAACTACTTATTTTCAGAAATTTCCAAAACCCTGTTGATACAGGGATTTACAGACGAAAATGCAGCAAAATGACGAGCTATAAAATGACAGATTAAAGATTTTTGTATAATTTGTGACTTTAAAGCATAAAAATATAAATGGATTACAAAATAAATGGTAAAAATTACAAATTCACAACAAAAACTTGCTTTTTAACAGGGTGTGTTACACTAGCACACAAGTGTAGACCGTAGACGTACAAAATAAAACTTGTATGCCGGCCATGAGGGACAGCATGATCCATGTTGAAAACATGCAGGGGTAGATGGTCTGGACATCTATAAATTAAGGAGGACGAATTATGAAAAGCAAAAAATGATGGCTCTTGTTACAGCAGCAGCGATGGCATTTGGTCTGGCAGGATGTGGCGGTGGAAATACCGCAGCTACAACAGCAGCACCTGCTGAGAAGGCAGAAGAAAAACTACCGCAGCAGAAGCTGTTACAGAAGCAACAGAGGCTGCAAAGTCAGAAGGCAGTGATAACTGGAAAGTAGCAATTTTAACCGGTACTGTTTCACAGGGCGAGGAAGAGTTCCGTGCAGCAGAAAAAGCATTAGCTACATATGGTCCGGAGCACATCGTTACAGCAACTTATCCGGACAACTTTATGTCAGAGATGGAGACTACCGTATCCCAGATCGTATCTTTCGCATCTGATCCTGATGTAAAAGCGATCGTTATGTGTCAGGCAGTTCCTGGTGCAAAGGCTGGTTTTGATAAGGTTCGCGAGATGGGAAGAGATGACATCCTCCTGATCGCTGGTACTCCTCAGGAAGACCCGGCTGTTATCGCAGCAGCATCTGATCTTGTTTTATATGCAGATGAAGCAGCACAGGGCGATACCATTATGGAAAAATGCGCTGACTGGGGTATTGATGTATTCGTACATTACTCCTTCCCACGCCATATGGCAATGGAGCTGATCGTAGCACGCCACGAACTTCTTAAGAAGAACGCAGATGCGCTTGGCATCGAAATGGTAGACGTTACTGCTCCAGACCCAACTGCAGAGGCTGGACTTTCCGCTTCCCAGCAGTTCATCCTGGAAGATGTTCCACAGCAGCTGAAGAAATATGAAGGCAAGAAAGTTGCTTTCTTCACAACAAACTGTGGTATGCAGCCTTCTTTACAGACCGCTTGCTTAGATGAGCCTAATGCTTATTATCCACAGCCTTGCTGCCCAAGTCCATATCACGCATTTCCAGCTACGTTAGGACTGGAACTTGCAATTGGCGGTGATGACGAAGACGCATTAAAGCAGATCGCAGCTAAATTAAAGGAGCATGACGCAGTAGGACGTTTCTCTACATGGGCATCCCCGGTTGCTATGACCATTATTGCAGTTGGTGTTGATTATGCAAAGGGATATATCACAGGCGAGATCACAGACCGCAATGATGCTGATAAGCTGGTTGAAATGTTTAACTCTAAAGTTGAAGGGGCAAAGATCAATAATTATACCAATGCAGAAGGTGAAACTTTTGATAATTACTATACCATTCTGCTTGCTCCGGTTGATTTTAACGACTACTTATAAGAAACTTGAAATCTGAGAAAAGGCTCACCCTATTGATTTCGGGTGGGCCTTTTTCAGCAAAATGATAACTGACAGAAAGGGGAATTTCAATGAACACAGAAAAAGAATATGTTCTTGAGATGAAAGACATTACCAAGCATTATGGTGAAAATACCGTATTAAATGGCGTGTCTCTTTCCGTGAAAAAAGGCGAGATCCATGCACTGTTAGGAGAAAATGGAGCTGGTAAATCTACTCTGATGAATATCCTGTTTGGTATGCCGGTCATCCACAGCACAGGCGGTTTTGAGGGAAAGGTCCTTTTAGATGGGGAAGAAACACATATCCATTCTCCTTATGACGCCATGGAAAAGGGCATTGGTATGGTCCACCAGGAATTTATGCTTCTTCCGGGATTTACTATTACGGAAAACATCAAATTAAATCGTGAGATCACAAATCCCAATCCGGTAAGCCGCCTTCTGGGAAAGAACCTGGAAAGCCTGGATATGAAGGCTATGGCTTTTGATGCCCGTAAGGCTCTGGATGACGTAGGAATGAATTTAGATGAAAAAACGCTGGTCCATGGAATGCCGGTTGGATATATGCAGTTTATCGAGATCGCAAGAGAGATCGATAAAACAGGTGTAAAACTTCTGGTGTTTGATGAACCCACTGCTGTTCTTACGGAGAGTGAGGCAGCCCAGCTTATTTCCGTTATGAAGAAGATCTCTGAAAGCGGTATTGCCATTATCTTTATTACCCATCGTCTGGACGAGGTAATGGCCGCATCTAATAACATTACCATCCTGCGAGACGGAAAGCTGGCAGCAACAAGAGAAACTGCAAAAACCAGTATCCGTGAGATCGCGGAACTGATGGTAGGCCGAAAAGGGGAAGCAATGGTAGAGGCAGCCCCAAGACCGGTTCCAAGTGAAAAAGTGGCTATGAGCATCCATGATCTTCATGTAGATATGCCCGGTGAGCAGGTAAATAGCTTATCTGTGGATATTTACGAGGGCGAGATCTTCGGTATCGGCGGTCTGGCAGGTCAGGGAAAACTGGGTATCCCCAATGGTATCATGGGACTTTATGATGCAGAGGGAAAGGTAGAACTGTTCGGACAGGAATTAAACTTTAAAGATACCAGATCTGTTTTAAGCGCAGGTGTTGCCATGGTTTCTGAAGACCGTAAAGGTGTGGGCCTTTTATTAGATCGTTCCATTGAAGACAATATCGTATTTAACGCCATGCAGATCAAAGGGGAATATTTGAAGAAATTCGGACCATTTACCCAGATCGACAGCAAAAAGATCCGTGAAACCGCAGAAGAATACATAAAGAGCCTGGACATCCGCTGCTTTGGACCGACCCAGCATTCCGGTACTTTATCCGGTGGTAACCAGCAGAAGGTATGTATTGCCAAGGCGCTGTGCATGTCTCCGAAATTCCTGTTTGTTTCCGAACCTACCCGAGGTATCGACATCGGCGCGAAAAAGTTGGTGTTAGAGACTCTGGTGCGTTTAAACAGGGAACTGGGAATGACCGTTGTCATTGTTTCCTCAGAACTTCAGGAGCTTAAGAGTGTTTCTGATCGTATTGCCATTGTTTCAGAAGGCAAACTGGTAGACATCTTATCTCCACAGGCACCAGACGCAGATTATGGTCTGGCCATGTCCGGCATTAAACCGTCCGAACATATAGAGAAAGGGGGAACAGAAGAATGACGAAAAATAAGATCCAGAGACTCCTTGCCATTCTTTGTGCAGTAGCGGCAGCCTTCTGTATGGTATTAGGATTTATAAATATGCCTAAGCAGAATGGGGCGGCAGGTCAGGAGATCCTTCGTACCATGCGTATCCAGACACTGCTCAGTGCTACCGGCGACAGCGTAGTGGAAAGTTACGTAGCCATTGCGAAACAGGAAGCACAGGCGGCAGCCAAGGCATCCGGCGGCGGTATGGCAGCTATCCGTGAAGCAGTAGAAAAGGCAGAAACAGAAACAAGAGCAAAATACGAAAATGGCGCCCAGAGTGATCTTTCCGGTATTGATGTAACCGGTCTTTCTGCAGCTGTTGACGTATATACAGAGGCTGTAAAGGCCTATGCAGAGGTGGAGGCTCAGGCCCGCGCTGCTTATGAAGAGGCACATTATGCAGAGGCAGAGGCAGCTTTAGAAAAGAAACATGAAGAAATGTCAGCAGCAGGAGAAGAGATCCCGGAAGATGATGAAGTAGTAGTTGATATGTCCGGTTTTGAGGCAACTCCTGAAATGCTTGAAAAGCAGGAAGAAGCAAAGGCAACTTATGCAAATGTAGGCGCAGAGCTGAAAAAGATCTATCCGGTATTGACGGATGAAGCATTAGAAACACTGGAAGCGACAGTAGAAGGCATCCTTTATCAGTCCGGTGACAGTTTTGCCACTCAGTATGACCGTTACGTTGAACAGAGTAATATTAAAGAGACAAATGAAGGACGGATCATCCGTCACGCAGATGACCTGGTTTATTTAGGCTTTGCCCTTTTAGTATTGACTGTACTTTTACTGTTTAACAGCTGGCTGGTTGCAAAACTTGGTATTCCAAGAGTGATCATCGGTGTATTCTTTATCTTACTTTGCTTTATGACCTTATGGTATGATCTTTCTCTTTCTACTCTGTTAAGTAATACAGTTGTACGAATGGGAATGAATGCCATCATGGTTCTGGCAATGGTTCCTGGTATCCAGTGCGGTATCAGCCTGAATCTGGGTCTTCCCATTGGTCTGGTTGCAGGTCTGATCGGTGGTCTTTTAACCATTGAGTTTGGTATTCCAGGATGGGGAGGTTTCCTCTTCGCTATTGTTGCAGGTTCCGCTCTGGCAGCTGTCTGCGGTTATCTGTATGCACTTATGTTAAACCGCTTAAAAGGTTCTGAAATGTCTGTTACCACCTACGTTGGTTTTTCCATCGTATCTTTAATGTGTATTGCATGGCTGGTACTGCCGTTTAAGTCCCTGAAGCTTCGCTGGCCATTAGGAACCGGTCTTAGAAATACCATTGGTCTGGACGGAACCAACTTCCGCCATATCTTAAATGATTTCCTGGCATTCCAGATCGGCGATTTTACCATTCCGACAGGACTGCTGTTATTTATGGCACTTAGCTGCTTTATTGTATGGATGTTTTCACGCAGCCGTACCGGTCAGGCGATGCAGGCAGTAGGAAACAATCCTCGTTTTGCAGAGTCTGTAGGTATCAATGTTGACAAGATGCGTATTACAGGTACTGTATTTTCAACCGTACTTGGCGCGGTGGGAATTCTGGTATATTCCCAGAGCTACGGCTTTATGCAGCTGTATACAGCACCTCGCCAGATGGGCTTTATCGCAGCATCTGCTATCCTTATCGGCGGTGCGTCTACAAGCCGGTGCAAGATCAGCCATGTTCTCATCGGTACCTTCCTGTTCCAGGGTGTTTTAACACTGGGAATGCCGGTTGCAAACGTATTAGTACCTGGTTCCACTATTTCCGAAACACTGCGTATCCTGATCTCCAATGGAATCATTCTGTACGCACTTACAAAGTCAGGAGGTGAGTCTCGTGCGTAGTAAATGGGATATTCGTGAAATCCTGCAGAAAAATGCAGTTACCGTCATGTTCGTGGTATTATGTATCATCGGACTCATCTGCTCCGGACAGACAGTTTCTTATGTAATGTATGAATTATTCGGCCGTTTAAGCCGAAACGCATTTATTGTACTGGCCCTTATTATTCCGATCGTTGCCGGTATGGGTATCAACTTTGCCATCACCATTGGTGCCATGGCAGCACAGATCGCCGCTTTATGGGTGATCGAATGGGGCATCAGCGGTCTTCCAGGATTTCTGGTTGCCATGCTTATGACTATGCCCATCGCAGCTTTCTTCGGTTTCCTCATTGGTAAACTGATGAACAAGATGAAGGGCCAGGAAATGATCGGTGGTCTGATCTTAGGTTACTTTGCAAACGGATTATATCAGTTATTGTTCCTGTTTATCTTCGGCAACCTGATCCCGTTAAAGGCTCCGGGTCTGGTGATCAAGGGTTCTACGGTGTTGCAAATACCATCGACCTTTCTACAGACCGTGGTTTTAAATATGCTTTAGATGGTCTGCTGCGAGTTTCCTTCAGCACAGCTGTTCTTATTATCTGCGGTATTATTGCAGTGGGCACCCTGGTCCTGTTTGCAAGGAAGAAAATGGAGAAGAAAAAAGCATTTACTTATGGAGGCATCTGCGTGGCTGCTATCGTAGTAGCACAGCTTCCATTTGTAAAGAATATATTCTCCATGGTCACTGTACCGATGGTTACCTTCTTTGTTGTAGGACTGTTATGTATCTTTAACAATGCCCTGATGAAAACAAAGATCGGCCAGCAGTTCCGTGCTGTTGGACAGAACCGCACCGTTGCAAATGCTTCCGGTATCAATGTGGACCGCGTTCGCGTGATTGCTATCGTGATCTCTACCGTACTGGCTGGCTGGGGACAGCTGATCTTCGTTCAGAACATGGGTTCCTTCCAGACTTACGGTGCCCATGAGCAGGTGGGTCTGTACGCAGGTGCAGCCATTCTGGTAGGTGGTGCATCCATTAAAAAGGCAACCAACGGACAGGCGCTTCTTGGCTGTATCCTGTTCCACTTACTTTCATCGTAGCTCCATCCGCAGGAAAGAACCTGTTTGGTGACGCTGCGATCGGTGAGTACTTCCGTGTATTCATTTCCTACGGAGTTATCGCTCTGGCACTGGTTATGTATGCATGGGGAGACTATAAGAAGAAAAATTAATAGGTTGTAAATACAACGAAAAGACCGTCTGGACTGGATAATGAACAGGTCCGGGCGGTCTTTTGTTGCCAAGCATATCGAGGAGGCGCCAGTGGCGCGTCCGCTGATTGTTAGCTGATTAAAAGTGGTTTTATATTGTTATTGGTCAGGTCAGTGAGTTAAAATTTCTTCAAGTGCTTTTACCAGCACATCATCTTCCTCTTCATTCCGGATGGCGATCCGTAAAAACTGGCGGTCATCTCTGGAGATCTTGGAGGACAGGTCTTTGATAAACAGGTTATAGCGGGTTAAAAGAAGTTCTGTTATCTCTGTGGCTTTGACATTTTCGCCTGTGAGTTCCACCATCAGGTAATTTGCTTGGGATGGGAAGATGCGGACACCGGGGAGACTGCCAAGTTTTTCCGCAAAACGGGTCCGCTCTGTGCGAAGCTTGTCTAAAGCAGAGGCATAGTCTTTTCTGTTTTTTCTTCGATCTGCATATAAAACTCACCAAAGGAATTGATATTCCAGATGGCAACATCTTTTTCAGCTGTCCGATCAGGTCTGTATCGCCGCTGGCAGCTACACCTAAGCGCAGTCCCGGGATACCGTAGGACTTGGAAATGCTTTACTACGATCATATGTGGATTTTCATCTAACAGTTCTTCTACTAAAGGGTAGGTTCTGTTTCTTCTGCGAAGTCTACGAAAGACTCATCTGCAAGGAAGCGGATGTCTTTTCCTTTGTCCAGCGGGCCAACTTTAGCATGCCCTCACGGGAGATATAATTGCCTGTTGGATTGTCCGGATTAACTAATACCAGGCAGTCAAGGTTCTTATCTTCAAAGAAATTCATCACATCATTTTCATTGTAGGAGAAATCTTCTGTCTGAGGAACGAATGCAATGACCTTTTCTTTGTCACAGCGGTTTGCATATTCTTCAAAGGCAGGACGGATCACGCCCAGATTGCCTTTTACACGCTCCATAAGGGCTTTGATCAGTTCTGCAGCGCCATTTCCTACTACGATCTGATCCTGGCGGAGGGAGAAGTTTCTGGCGGCCAGGAGAGTTTACAGCCATTCCGGATGGATACTGTCTTGCAAGGACATCAAAATTATGTTTGATCTCATCCATCATTTTCTGCGGCGGATAATAACTGTTTACCAGATAGCAGAAATCCAGCATTTTGGATAGCGCCAGTAGCCGCCGAAACGCTTCTGGATCAGGTGAGTGCGCTCTTTTCCGGTGCGAAAATGGACTCAGCAATGTTCAGATCCTGGATATCGTCAATTTCATACCAGCGCTGGTTCTCATCCAGACGTTTTGCCTTGATGCCTGGATCATCTAAAGTTACCAGAACCTTCAATACCTGTTCATAGTATTCATTATTTCCAAGTGCTTTTGTATAAGCTTCCAGAAAGGAACATAGTGTGTCCTGGAAAATTCCTGGCTGAATTTATAAAGGTTTACGGTCTTGTAATAATGTTCGGTATCGGAAAAACGGAACTTTTTGCCTGGGATCATGGCTTCGATATCGTCCTGGTCAGAGAGGACCAGACAGGTTCCGTCCATCCATGACTCATATTTGGCAGCCAGTGCCAGACTGTCTCTTGGGTCATCAGTAAGGCTGTTTAATACAGAGTCCTCAAAGATGATATCAGACTCTAAAAGAAGAGTGTCTTCTTTTAATAAATAGTCTTTTGCCAGGAAAAGGAGTAAATATTGTTGGTGCGGTCATAGACCGGGTTGTCAATAAAGACAACCGGTGTTTTGATATGCAGACCTTCAATATGTTCTCGAAGTTTTGGCCTTCATATCCGGTAACAATAACGATCCGGGACAGGTTATGCTGTTCTAACTGGTTTAAGGTGCGGTTGATCAGGGGAACACCGTTTACCTTTACCATACATTTTGTATTATTCTGTGTCAGCTGCTTTAAACGTTTTCCCATTCCGGCAGCCAGGATGATTGCTTGCATGCGTTTTTCTCCTTTATGATTTGTATCCGCTTCCAGGCAGGTAATCCGGGGATATTCCGTCTGGTTTTATGGCGGTTTTAAGGACATCTTTGTAGACTTTGATGCGGTAACGGCGCATTTCTTTCTGGTTTCAAGCAGAAGCCCGAAGGTATCCAAGAAAATGTGGGCTTTATGGTTCAGCCAGATATATGCCATATACAGGTGTGGATTTTTGGAATAGGTCTTTCCTATGTCAATGGCATTGCGGAAACCATAGTAATTTTTCCAGCTGATGACCGGGGCGGAACCAACGGGGGCTGTTTTGTGGTTTAAAACAGCTGTAGTCACATTTAAGATCCGTGACTGGTCATGGAACCGCAGACAGTATTCTGTATCATCGAACCAGATGAAATATTCTGTTTTTGGAAGGCCGATCTTTCGTACCATGTCAGCGTTTACCAACAGGCCGCAGAAGGTGCTGATATCGTATTCAAAAGAAGCTTTGGCATATTCCTCTTCCGGTACCGGCTTATAAAACATCAGTCTTGGACACTGGATGAAACGTCTGTGGGTGGTATCAATGGCTCCGGCAGTAGTTACAGTGCCGGAATAAGCCAGGTAGTTTGTTTTTAAAATGGCTTTCTGAAGCTGTTCTATATAATCTGCTGCGATCATGGCATCATCATCAATGATCAGGATCCAGTCACAGTCTGTTTTTCCAAGATCTTCCAGTCCCTTTGCAAAGCCGCCGGCCCCGCCGATATTTTCCGGAAGATGGAGGATGTGAAACTCCGGTTTTCCGGCGTTTGGGAAAACGGTTTCAGTTCCAGCCGCCAGCTGGTCCAGATATTCTGAAGTACCATCTGTACTGTGGTTGTCTACAATACAAATATAAGAAAAGGGAACTGTCTGGGACAGAACCTGCTGTATGCATTCTTTTAATAATTCCAGTCGGTTGTAAGTAACGATTGTAACTGCGAATTTCACGATAGGCTCCTTTCGCGCCGTGTTCAATGTGTGTGTTTGCACGCTCACTACAGTATAGCATAAGCAATTTATATGGAAAAGTCAAAAAAACTTATTGAAAGATTTTTGGGGGTACAACCGTACCATTATTTAATGGAGGGGGATAATTTTTCTTGGGAATTCCATTGCATGTACAGGAAAATTATGATAATCTACCAGTATAGGATTCCTCTGTAATATGGAGGAATAAAATGAGTAAAAAAACACTGGAAGAACTGGTATTTCATGACGATTTTATGTTTGCAGCTGTTATGATGGATGCAGAAAACTGCCGATGTTTCCTGGAACGTGTGTTGGAGATCCAGATTGAAAGAGTTGAGATCAGCACAGAACATGGTTTCTTTTTCAATCCGGAATGTAAGAGTATTCGCATGGACGTATTTGCAAAAGATGAAAACAGGACGCATTATGATATTGAGATGCAGCTGGTGAAAAAAGACAGTCTGGAAAAACGCAGCCGTTATTACCACAGTCAGATGGATGTGGAAATGCTGGAAAAAGGGAAAAGTTATGGAGAGCTGGCAGACACATATGTCATTTTCATTTGTAACTTTGATCCCCTGGGGCAGAAAAAATGCCGTTATACCATCCGCAGATACTGTGAAGAAACGGGAAATGTATTTGGTGACGGAGTCTGCACTGTTTTTCTTAATACAAATGGAAAAAATCGTGAGGAAATACCAAAGGAACTGGTAGCATTACTTGATTTTGTTAAGGCTGATCTGGCTGGAAGTGAAGCTGATTATGAAGATGCATTGGTCAAACGGCTTCAGGAGTCCATGCGCCAGATCAAAAGAAGCCGGAAGATGGGGGAACGCTATATGATGTTTGAACAGTATATGAAAGAGTATGTTCAGGAACATGCAGATGAGATCCGGGAAGAAGCGTGGGCAGAAGGATTGGCAGAAGGCCATGCAGAAGGCTTACAGAAAGGTCGTGCAGAAGGCTTACAGGAAGGTCGTGCAGAAGGCTTACAGGAAGGTCGTGCAGAAGGCTTACAGAAAGGCCGTGCAGAAGCTACTACCAGACTGAATAAATTATATTCCTGCCTTCTGACATCGGATCGTGCAGATGATCTGCAGCGTGCACTGAAGGATCCTGTATATCTGGAACAGTTATTGCAGGAGTTTGGTTTTTAATGGCCAAAATAAAGATCAATGATTATAAATTCTATGAATAAAAAAGTCCGGCTCATATCATGTGAGCCGTTTTGCCTGAATGGCAGAATCTATTTCTATTAAGTATCTTATATCGTAGTCAATTCGACTGAATTTCAAAAGAGGTACAGAGGAATCCTATATGCTTTTATGTAAAAAGTGAAAACTGCCGTAGGAACATCTGTTTGAGATGAACCTGCGACAGTTTGTGCTTTGCCTGTTAATATTCTTCTAAGTCGTAATCATAATCGTAGTCATATTCTGTGTCATCATCTGATGTTTCGTCTCCTGGTTCATCTACGGCATCGTAATCTGTCTCGTCCAGTACGCCGTCAGAGTCAAAGTAGTAATATTTCCCATCTATGGTCAGTCCGCCAGTTACCATGGCACCGCTTGCGTTAAAATAGTACCAGTGTCCATTTAACTGCTGCCAACCGGTAAGCATATAGCCGTCACTGTTAAATAGATAGGTGGCGCCGTCGATGTCAGCTATACCGTCAGCATAGTAGGTATCTGCAGAAAGGCGGTACCACCAGCCATGATCATCTTTCTGCCAACCAGTAGAAACCTGAGCGGCTGCTGTTTCTGTTTGATTTTGATTTCCGGAAGAAGACGGATTTTTGGAGGAAGAACCACCAGCTGAGCCGGAATTACCAGAAGAACCGCCTGCATAAGGGCAGATCCCGTTTGGATGGAGATGAGCAGGATTGCCTCCGCAGTGATAGTGATAGCTTCCAAGACCGCTTTTGTTTTTATAATCATGATGTCCGCCGTTTGCATCAGTCCGGCCTTGATGTGCCTCAGCCTCTATAATCAGATTTCCGGATATTCCGGTAAATGCAGGCGTAAGTCCCAAAGAAAGACTGAAAGCAGTGATAAGAACAGCCAATGGCTTTTTCATAGTTGTACTCCCCCTTATGATCATTTGTGGATCTGTATTTATTATGGTTACATTATAAGTATAGAATAGGCACAAAAACGGTGATTTGTCAATGGCTGAGGTCATCTCCGTATGATCTGTGCATATTCGGCCCGCAGTTTCTCCAGATAATGGCTGGAGGTGAGACTGTTTTTGCTTGCCTGCATCAGATTTAAAATGATCAGATCAAGGACCAGTAAAGGAACCGTCATAGAATGATATTCATTTGGTTCGCCGCGATAGCAGTAAAAAGTCAGTCTGGACGGCATTTCTTCCTGAGTCGCAAAAAGGTCTGTAAAAAGGATAACCGGGCAGTTTATCTTGTTACAGTGATCTAAAAGGATCCGTGTTTCACCTAAAAGACGTGAGAAACTGAAAAGAAGGACCAGATCATTGCCGGTAATGTTGACCATATATTCATAAATGGCAGATCCACCTTCTAAGAGAACAGGCTGGATCCCCAATCGTCTTGCGCGATAACAAAAAATGGATGCCAGTCCGCAGGAAGCATCCGGGGCATAGATATAAACATGCTGTGCCTGCAGTAAAAGGTCTGCTGCACGGGCTGGAAGTGCTGGATCCATACGGTCCAGCGTTTTTGCTGTATTATTTCCAAAATGCATTTTCAGGTCTTCTGTAAGGGAAGCGGTTTCTTCAAAACGCTTCAGTGCAGAAGTAAGGCGGGAACTGGGAGTGGCAGTATCCTGGATCCGCTGCTTTATTTTCAGTTCTTTTAAATTCTGAAATCCTATTTTTTTCCAAAATCTTGAAACCGTGGCAGGACTGATGCCTGTGTGTGCAGAAAGTTCTTCTGAAGTGAGATACTGAAGCTGTTCTTCGTTTCGCAGAAGATACTGTATCAGTTTATGGTCCGATTTTGAAAATGTATCTTTATATTGTTCATATAATTCCTGAAGCATCTGAGAATACAACTCCTTTTTTGATCTGAATGGCTGAAAATGATCATCTATGTGAGTTATTTTATCATTTGGTGATCATAAATGCAAATAAAATTTCATAATTATAATAAATGAAAAATATTACTCATATTTTACATTTCCCTGCTTTTGAATTTTACATTCCAGACCGTATAATGCAAACAGTTCAACAGGAAAGGGGCATGGATATGAAACAGATATTTGTTTCATCGACTCTGCTTTGGAATGCCGGGCTGGAAGAAATGTTTCAGCGGGTATATAACAATGGATTTGATGGAATCGAACTATGGGCGCAGCAGTTTTTTGCAAGAGGGTATGACACACAGGAGTATCTGCGTCTTCAGGCATTATACCCTTTAAGAACCTGTGTACACAGCTGCAGCTGGGATTTAAATCTGGCTTCCATGAATCAGGGGATCCGGGAAATGTCCATAAAACAGGTGGAAGTATCTATGAGGCTGGCAGCAGAGTTAGAAGCAATGGAACTGACAGTTCATCCGGGACATATGACACTTCCGGGACGAAGAGAAGAGAGCATGAAACTTCTTCAGGACTCGTTAGAACAGATCGGAAGGCTTTCTGACCGGATCGGAGTAGATGTTTCTTTAGAGATCATGGAAAAGATCCCAAAAGAATTTGTAACAGATGCACAGAGTATGGAAGAAGCAGCAGGAAGCAGAAAAAAACAGTTTTTTTATACTCTGGATATAGCACATTGTGACAGCGAAGAAGAACCATTTCACATATTAGACCAGCTGAAACGGATCTCCAAGATCCATATCAGCAACCGGAAAGGAAAATGTTACCATACTCCTTTAGGAAACGGCGATTTTTCATTTAAAGAAATGCTTCCCCAACTTTTAGCATATGGACTCCCTCTGGTAACAGAAGGCTATGATGACAGCAGGGATTTTCATATATTTACAGAGAATACAGCTTTTTTAAAAACAAACGGAGGACTTTAAAAATGAATAAGAAAATGGCATTGATCTTAACAACAGCAGCAGTTATGGGACTTGCAGGATGCAGCGGACAGACTGATAAAACAGAAACAACAGCAGCGCCTGCCAAGACCACAGCAGAACCGGCTACACAGGCAAAGGCAGAGACGACAGAAGCTTCCACAGAGGCAGAAAAGAAAGATGTTTCCGGAAAGATCACATTATATACTTCCCAGCCGGAGGAAGATGCACAGAAGCTGATCGATGGCTTTAACAAAGAGTGCCCGAATGTAACAGTAGATGTATTCCGTTCCGGAACAGAAGAAGTAGTCAGCAAGGTTTTGGCAGAGCAGACAGCAGGTGCTGTTCAGGCAGATGTGCTTTTAGTAGCAAACAGTGTTACATTTGAAACTTTAAAAGAACAGGATATGCTTTTACCTTATGAGTCACCGGAACTGAAAGGCATTCCGGAAGAATACATTGATAAAGACCATATGTATACAGGAACAAAGGTGATCACAACAGGTATTGCATACAACACAGATCTGGTAAAAGATGCACCAAAGGGATTTGCAGATCTGACAGGAGAGGCATTTAAAGATGCAGTGATCATGCCAAGCCCGTTGTATTCCGGTGCTGCAGCTTACAATCTGGGGGTACTCAGCCGCAATGAAACATTAGGCTGGGATTTCTTCCAGGGATTAAAGGATAACGGAATTACAGTAGATAAAGGAAACGGAGCAATACAGAAGGCAGTAGTGGCAGGAGAAAAGTCCTGCGGTATCCTGGTCGATTACATGGCAAACCGTTCTAAAATGATGGTGCCCCGGTAGAGTTTGTTTATCCGGAAGAAGGTTCACCAGCCATTACCGAACCAATTGGTGTGTTAAAAGACTCCAGGAACCAGGAAGCAGCAGAAGCATTTGTAGATTTCGTTCTTTCTGATGAAGGACAGGAACTGGCAGCTTCTATTGGTTATACACCTGTAAAAGAGGGTGTAGCAGCACCAGAAGGATTAAAATCCATTGATCAGATCAAGACCATCAGTGCTGATACAAAAGAACTTTACAGCAGCCGTGACGCAGATAAAGAGAAATTTTCTGAGATCTTCCAGTAACAGCAGGTATACAGGCAGAAAGGGGCAGCATTGTTATGAAACATAAAAGTCTTAGGCAGTACAGGTCTGCTGCTGTTTTACCTGGGAGTCTTCCTGGTATTTATAGCGCCGATCGTCCGTTTACTGTTTATGAGCCTGAAAGGAAGCGATGGTTATGGACTTTCTAATTATCAGGTCCTGTTACAGGAAAAACGGACCAGGGAAGCGATCTTTAATACGATCCTGATTGCTGCTTCCTCTACCATGATCGCCATCGTGGCAGGAAGCGGACTGGCTCTGGCAGCAGCTTATACCAATATAAAAAGAAAAAGGCTTTTAGAATTACTGGTGCTGCTTCCTTTCATTATCCCCTCTTATATTATTACTCTTTCCTGGAGCGGATTTTTAAGTAAAAAAGGGATCGTAAACCAGATCCTTGGGGCCGTGGGGATCGGTCCGGTGAATATTTATTCCATTGGCGGTATTTTACTGGTGATCGGTATCTGCAACATCCCTGTTGTATACATGAGCGTGATCCATATGCTTCGGCGTATTCCAAGAGACCTGGAATGGGCTTCCAGAGCCTGCGGATTTGGTCTTTCTTATACACTGATCCATGTGGATCTGGTGCAGGTGCTTCCTGCGATCATTGCAGGCGGGCTTCTGGCGTTTTTATCAGCCATTGATAACTTCTCTGTGCCGGCATTTTTAGGTATCTCTTCTGGCATCCCGGTGCTCAGCACCTATATTTATGAAAAAGCAATTGGATTTGGACCAGACGCTTTCCCTCTGGCAGCTGCTCTTTCTGTTCTTTTATCTGTGATCGCAGTAGGCGGTACATTGATGGAAACAGCATTAGTGGGAAAAAATGGAAAATCAGAAAGCATTAAAGAAGATTATTCGGTACGTATTGAGCTGGAAGGACCAAAACGGAGGCTATTAGAATGGGGGCTGTTGGGAACATTAGGTGTATTAAATCTGGTTCCCATTCTGGTAATGATAAAAAGCGCATTTTTAAAAACATATGGCCTGAAAATGACGTTGGATAATCTGTCCCTTAAAAATTTTGCTTTTGTATTTACAAACAGAGGTGTTCTTGCCGCTGTCAGAAACAGTATCCTTCTGGCACTTGTGACTTGTGGAGTCTGTATTGTTGTGGGAACTGCAGCAGCCTATATGAAAGTGAGAAGAAACAGTAAAGGGGCTGTGACCATGGAAAAATGTGCTTCTCTGACCTATGCCATTCCAGGTATCGTTCTTTCTCTGGCAATGATCTTCCACTGGGTAGAGCCGCTTCCCGGGATCCGTCCGGGAGTATACGGAACCATATGGATCCTGGTGATCGCTTATATAACCAGATATCTGATCCTTCAGATCAAAGAGAGCACCACAGCTCTTATGTCTGTGAACCCGGAACTGGAAGAAGCAGTACGTGCCTGTGGCAGAGGCAAAAGAGCTCTCTGGCAGCAGGTATTGCTTCCTATGCTGGTACGTCCTATTTTATCCGGTTCCTTTTTGATCTTTGTATCATCACTTACAGAACTTACTTTGTCATCTATGCTTGCAAGTGCAGGAACAAAGACCATAGGACTTACTATTTTTAACTTCCAGCAGTCTGGAGATTACAATCTGTCGGCAGCTATGTCAGCTGTGATCGTTGTAATGGTTCTTACAGGTTACTGTCTGGTGGCTTTAAAACCGGCAGAAAAAAAGAAGAGAGGAAAAGAACATGAGTCTTTATTTAGAGCATATAACCCAGAGGTTCGGGCAAACACTGGCGCTTAATGACATTGATCTGGAAATACGAAATGGGGAGTTTCTGGCTATTTTAGGACCTTCCGGCTGTGGAAAGACCACTCTTTTGCGGGCGATCGGCGGATTTGCAAAACCTACAGAGGGAAAGATACGGATGGATGATGTGATCTATTCCGGAAATGGAAAAATGGTTCCGGTAGAGCAGCGTGACCTGGGAATGGTATTTCAGTCATTTGCTTTGTGGCCCAATATGACAGTGCGCCAGCATGTAGAATTTCCAATGAAGAGTCCAAAGCAGAAACACCTGACAGAGGCACAGAAAAAAGAAGCCGTAGATGCAGCCATTGAAAATATGGGATTAAAGCCTTATGAAGATCGGTATCCGGGAGAACTTTCCGGTGGACAAAGGCAGAGAGTCTCTCTTGCAAGAGCCATTGTGGGAAAGCCATCCATTCTTTTAATGGATGAACCTTTAAGTGCTTTGGATGCAGAATTAAAGATCAGTATGCGCCGGGTGATCCAGGATGTTCACCGTATGACCGGGGCGACCATCATTTATGTGACCCATGACCAGAGCGAGGCTCTTGCCATGGCAGATCGTATCCTCATTATGAAAAATGGAAAGATAGAACAGGTAGGAACACCTGAGGAGATCTATCTGCATCCACAGACTGAATTTGCAGCGTCCTTTGTAAGCAAATGTAATTTTGTCAGAGGACAATGGAATGATTCCTATTTTAAAGTAATGGATCAGTCTCTTATATATGATGGACCGGAAGTAGCACAGGCTTTTAAAAACCATGGCCTGTTTCCTGTACGTCCGGAGCAGTTTCACATTGTAAAAGAAGGAAAAGGTATTCCGGCAACTGTAACTAACAGGCAGTACAGCGGCAGGGAGATCCATTATTCCTTAAAATGCGGGGAAGATACATTTACGGTATACGCAGGAAGCAGAGAACAGTATGAGCCGGGAGAACAGGTAAAGCTGGTTTACCAGGCATCATAAGAAAAGAGGAATAAAAAATGAAGCTGTTATTTGACCTTCACACACATACAGTGGCCAGCGGTCATGCATTTAGCACATTAAAAGAAAATATAGAAGAGGCAGCGGCCAAAGGATTAAAAGCCATGGGAACATCAGATCACTACAGTGCCATGCCGGGATCTGCGCAGCCTATTTATTTTACTAATTTTAAGGCGATCAAAGAGAAAATACTGGGAGTCCGTATTTTTACCGGTATGGAAGCCAATATCATAGATCTGGAAGGAAAACTGGATGCGGAAGAAGCTGTTTTAAAGAAAATGGACTATGTGATCGCCAGTCTTCATGTTCCCTGTGTAAAAGCAGGAACCAGAGAGGAAAATACCAATGCATTGATCGGAGCTATGAAAAATCCATATGTGAAGATCATCGGACATCCAGATGATGACCGTTTTCCTCTGGATTATGAAAAACTGGTAAAAGCGGCAGCAAAAGAAAAAGTGGCGCTGGAAGTAAACAACAGCTCTTTTTCTCCCCGTACCGGCAGACTGAATGCAGACAAAAATCTTCCGGTTATGCTGTCTTTCTGTAAAAAATACAAGGTGCCGGTGATCGTGGACAGTGATGCTCACATATTTTACGATATAGGAAACCTGGATCGGGCAAAGGAAATGTTAGAGGCTTGCGAATTTCCGAAAAAACTGATCCTGAATACGAAATTAAAAGGTCTTTCTTATGTGCTCAATCTGGAACGGGAAGAAACAAGAGAGAAATACGATCATATGATGGAAGATTAGAACATTGCAGACAGATTTATCTGGAAAATCCGCAATAATGCCGGTACTGGCATTGTTGCGGATTTTTTGCCTTGCTTAAAAAGGTTTCCATGGGTATAATGAGCCAAGAGACAAAAAAGATTTTAAGAGAACATAAATATAAATGGAGTATAGAGAAGATCTTATGGCAAAAGCACCCAGTGTTCGGAAAAACTATATATACAATTTAATTTACCAGGTGATGACGCTGATCACCCCATTTATCACGACCCCGTATATTTCCCGCGTTCTGGGGGCAGATGGAACGGGAGTACAGAGTTATACCAATTCCGTAGTCCAGTATTTTGCCATACTGGCGGCTCTGGGAACGGCTTCTTATGGGCAGAGGGAGATCGCAAGACACAGAGATGAGATAAAGATACGCAGCCGGCTTTTCTGGGAGATCGAGGTGCTTTGTATGGCAACGACCGCAGCATGTCTTATTATCTGGCTGTTTGTGATCGGCTTTGCCAGGGAATACAGGCCTTATTATGTGGTATTGACGATGACACTGCTGGCAGTTGCTTTTGATATTTCCTGGTTTTGGGGGCTGGAGCAGTATTCCCTGATCGTTTTGCGAAATACGGCAGTGAAGCTTGTGGGCATTGCCATGCTGTTTTATTTATCCGGGAAAGAAGATCTTCTGCTGTATGTGGCATTGACTGCGGCAACCGGACTTCTGGGAAATATTTCCATGTGGGGATATTTAAAGGGGCAGGTGGAAAAGCCGGTTTTAAAAGAACTGCGTCCTTTGCGCCATTTAAAAGAGACCCTGGTGTATTTTATCCCTACCATCGCTACTTCCGTCTATACCATTTTGGATAAGACTATGCTTGGCTGGTTTTCCGGGGAAAATAAGTCGCAGAACGGTTATTATGAATATGCCACCGGTTTTGTGAATATGGCGAAAATACTGATCATGTCTTTTAATGCAGTTATGTCCGCCCGTATGTCCTATTTATTTGGAACTGGACGGATGGAAGAGATCCATAAGCGTTTCCAGGACTCACTGGATTTTGTCCTTTTAATGGCAATGCCTATTATGCTGGGTCTGGCGGGGATCGCAGCCCAGTTTATTCCCTGGTTTTGGGAAACGGGTATCTGCCGGTGACATTTTTAATGTATGTATGCAGTCCTCTGGTGCTGGTGGTAGGTTTAAGTGACTGCATCGGCAGCCAGATTTTAACGCCTGGTGGAAAAGGGCCCAGAGCGGCAAAGTGATCGTAGCAGGAGCTATGGTCAATGCCTGTTTAAATTTCCTTCTGATCCCTCATTTTGCAGCGTTGGGAGCAGCAGCAGCGTCAGTAGCAGCAGAATGTTTTATCACCTCCCTTTATCTGTGGCTGGGAAGAGATTTTATAAAGCTGAAAATGCTGGTGCGTTATGGCTGGAGGCGTCTTGTGGCGGCTGTTATTATGCTGGGAGCTGTGGTGTGGACGGGCCAGTTTTGGAACAGGTCCGGGGCCTGGGACCTATTACCACTTTATTCAGATCGGTGCAGGCGCAGTGGTGTATTTCCTGGTGCTTCTGGTAATGCGTGATCCGTTCCTGTATCAGTATTTAGGGAAAATATACAGGCGGCTGACGGGACAGCCATAAAAATCACAGGAATGCCATGTTATGTGAGATAAAACAGTTTGGAAGGATTGATTATTGGGACATGCTGAGAGAAAAGCCGGAATTTTATAAAGAGGAAATACGCTGCGGATACACGGTAGATGAAAAAACGAAGCGTGTATGGGCGGTACAGCTGGAAATGTTAGATGAGGTGGAGCGCATCTGCAAAGCCAATGGCCTTAAATATTTTGCTGACAGCGGAACCTTGATCGGTGCCATCCGCCATGAAGGATATATTCCATGGGATGACGATATTGACCTGGTAATGCTGCGGGAAGATTATGATAAATTTGTGCAGATCGCCCCGAAATGGCTGAAAGAAGATCTGGTGCTCCAGACTGTGTATACAGAGAAAAATTATCTTCGCGGCCACGCCCAGATCCGAAACAGCAAGACCTGCGGCTGCAATGAAGAAGATAAAAAGGCGGGATATAACTGCGGTATTTTTATTGATATTTTTCCATTAGACGGTATGCCGAAAACGGAAAAGAAAAAAGCTGGGCCAAAAGATCCAGTTTTATTGGACCGTGCTTTATACCTGGTACCGCTTTGATTATTATGAAAATGCAACGGTTTTGGAAAACTTCTCCATGGCATTGGAATGCTTCTCCATGTTCCCATGGTCAAGGCATATAAGGGTTATGAAAAACTGTGTACCCGCTTCAAAGGCAAAGATACGGAATATGTCTGCGACACTGTATTTATCCGCTATCTGGAAAAACACCTGGAAGCGGGAGTGGTTCAAAGAAGCTGTTTACATGCCCTTTGAAAACCGTAAGATACCTGTTCCTGTAGGCTATGACGGCAGACTCACCGCCGAATATGGTGATTATATGAAACCGGCCAAAGCCCCGACTATGCATGGGGACTGATCCTGGATCCGGATGTGCCCTATACGGAGTATTTGAAAAGAAAATAAATAAGGCTTTACCCAGATGATTATTTGAGGTGGAAAATTTCGCACGATCCACACGCCGCTGGTACAGACAAGGGAAACCTGAGAGATGCAGGAGAAGCGTGCGCCTGCCAAATAATTATCTGGTTTAGCATATATAAAGATAAAAGGGCTGTTGCAGAATGGATAATTATTTATCTGTTTTACAACAGCCTTTAAAAGAATTATTCGGTTGTTCGCCTAAGATGCGGATACGGATGTTCTGGTCATAGATCTGGGATAAGTTCATGTTCAGGTATTTGTTTTACAGGCATCGGCAATGGTGCGGTGTAAGGCATCATCAATATTGCAGAAGACAACAGCATCCTTCTGCTCTAAGATATCACTGCTTAAGATCTTTTGTCTGTTCTTCTAAGTCAAGAAGTTTATCCATATCAATATATTTACTGTAATTTTCAATAATATAGGGTTCCATGAGCAGTCTGGCTTCAAAAGTCATGGTGATCTCTTCCATTTGGAACCATTGACATCACAGTTGCAGTTGCAGCAACTTTAAGCGGATTTGACCCGGATATGGACGTATTTAACTTTCTATATCTGTTTGACTCCAGAGAAGAAGCTTTTAAGGTACTGGACGGAGAAACAGGACAGGAAATTTTAAAGGACTGGAAAAATAGGAATTGAGACCTATGGAACCTTTGATCTTGGTTTTAGAAGCATGACCAATTCCAGCAGACCCATCGTTCATCCGGAAGACGCAAAGGGCATCCGGATGAGAATGCTGGAAAGTTCCGTCTGTGTTGACTCTCTTGGAGAGCTAGGGATCGATGCAGTGTCCATGAGTTTTGGTGAACTGTTTACAGCACTGCAGACCAGGGTGTTATCATTCCCACAAGTATCGGTCTCATCCAGTACGGTGTAGCGACAGGAACTTCTATCAGTGATCTGTTTATGGCAGGTTTCCTTCCGGAATTTTCATCTGTCTGGTGTTATGTGTGGTTGCCCACTTCTTATGTAAAAACAGGATTTGAGCCAAGCGAAAGAGCTGCCACAGAGGAAAAAGTTCAGGCATTTAAGGATGCCATCCTGGCACTGCTGATGCCGGTGATCATTTCTTATCTTCATTGAAACAGATACAGAACTTACAGGGATCGGAGAAGCAGCAACCTTTGGAAGTTCCATGGATGCAATGGAATTTGTAGTAGAAAAACAGTTAAAATCATTACTTTTAGATGAAGATCCCACAAAGATCGAATTTCTCCATCAGAAGATGATGTGGAACAACTGGGCAAATGGCCGTCAGGAATGGTCATGGGTGCCATCAGCGGCATTGATGTGGCTCTCTGGGATATCCTTGGAAAGGTAGCAAACCTTCCTGTGTGCAAGTTGCTTGGACAGGTAAGCGATAAAGTCCAGGGATATGCAGCTGCCTTTTAATTGCCATGCATCTACATTTTTCCATATTTATGAAAATAACTCCGCGAAATGCTCAAAATATGTTTCAAATGTATCATAAAGCAGAGTTTCTAAATCCCTGGTCACCGGAGGCATGGTGCGGATGGGATGATGGGCCATGATGAGAAAATATCCCGGGCCGGTGTAAGAAAATGGCGGTCATCCGGGTTATTTGCCATTGTTTTAGAAGGCAATATGGTGTTTCCAATTCCATTTTTTCCAGAAAAAAGAATGGATGGAGCTGCTTCACAGGAAGTTGCAGGAAAGTCAGATATAACTGCTGAAACAGGCGTTTCTGTTCAGCGTAAAGAGGATTTCCTTTGGAACCGTCATAATTTTAGTATGCTCCAGGGGATCAGAAAGGAGATCATGTTTGGAACAATACACAAGTTCATCTTCATCCAGAATGCGGCTGTCTAAAATAGGATGTTCTTCTTCGCAGGAAAAATAGACCCCATAATCAGCAGATGCATTTAAAAGTGACTCCTGGATCTGCTCACGGCTGTTGGTGCTCACATTCAGCTGGATATCCGGGTGCTGTTTCTTAAAACTGGGAATGACCTGTGTCTGGATGATGTGTAGCAGACTGGGGTCACATTGCAGATAGATACCACCGTCATGTCCCTGCTGATAGGTTTTGATGTGTTCTGACATTTCTTCCTCGATCTGTAGGATGTTGCGGGCAAAGTTTACAAATACCTTTCCGGCATTGGTTGGAAGTAATTTGTTGTGTTCTCTGGTAAATAATCTGGCACCCAGCATTTTTTCCATGCCGTGAAGATAACGGGAAAGAGTAGGCTGGGTCAGATAAAACTTTTCAGCGGCTTTGGTCAGGCTTTTTTCATCTACAATGGCGATCACATAACGAAGAAGCTGGGGATTTAAGTTTAACTCAGAATACCCCTGTACAGAGGATGCAGCTGCATGTCCGCCCTGTATGGAAGCAGGATCGTTTTTACTGCTCATATCAGGATCAGCAGCCTGGAGCAGATCATTTACTTCTTTTGAAGGAATGATCTCAAAACGCTGTTCTGGATTGGACTGGATATCACGGATCAGAAGAAACGCAAGGTACTGTTCCGGTTCTGTCAGTTTATGTCCCAAAGGAAAGCGGATATGGGTTTCTTGGTATACAGGCGGATCTAAGGGGAGAAAAACCAGTTCGTTACAGGGAACGGCGTATTTTTTTGATACAAAGCCTGCTCCGGCAGCATGGTGGAGCATGGAGTCAACAATGATCACATTATCGGACTCAAAGGTAATTACAGGTTCAAATCCGGCTTCTTTAAAAAGCTCTTCTGCAAGAATGCGGATATTGTGACGTGGCCCCTGGAGTACGAACGGCGTATCTTTCAGGTCAGAAAGACGGACCTTATCGGAAGATGCCAGAGGATGAGCCGCAGGAAGGGCAACCAGGAGTTCCTCATGCGCAACGGGGATATCGGTTACTTTATCAGAAGATTTTCCGGAGCCGATGGTAAGATCCACTTGGCCTTTCAGAACCGCTTCTGTCTGTTCATTGGAGTATCGTTCTGTGAGAGACAGGGAAATATCCGGGTAACGATCCATAAACGTCTGATAGATCCGGCTGTAGATCACAGAACCACGGTTGGGAGTAGTTCCAAGGCGGATACAGGCATGATCCCTGTTGATGATCGTTCTTAAGGACTGGGAAAGTCTGTTCTGCTCACTGACGATCTTATGTGCGTATTCGATCACGCAGCGGCCTACAGAGGTAGGTGCCAGATGTCGGTGATAACGGAGAAAGATCTGGAAGCCAAGGGAAGCTTCATATTCCGTAAGAAATTTGCTTAAGGCAGGCTGGGAGATCTGCAGTTTCTGGGCTGCAGCGGAAAGATTTCCAAGATCCGCTATAACGGTAAGGTAATAAAATTGTCGTGTTGTCATATAAGATCGGTCCCTTTCTTATTGCTTCTTTAATATATTACAAATAAAATCCATGGAATGTAAAAAACTGGAATTTACTATAACTAAAATGCCATGATAAGTATAATTATTATAGCTTTGTAAAATGAGAAATACAAGTATATAATACAAAATATAAAGACGTATGGCATGGAAATAAGCTAAAATTGCTAAAAGCCAACGCGGGAACGTAATAATATTATATTTAAAATGATATGAAAAAGGAGAGGAAAAACATGAAGAAAAAGTTGGTGGGAAAACATGGTATTCAAGAACGGGAAAACATGGAGGAGGCGATAAAATGAAATTCCAAAGAATTCAGAAAGAAGAATGTGGGACTGTTGCTGATCCTGCCGTGGTGGATCGGATTTGCAATCTTTAAACTGTATCCCTTTATATCATCATTGATCTACAGTTTCCATGATTACAACCTTTTCAGGACAGCTACTTTTCAGGCTTAAGCAACTACAAAAATACTGGGCGACCCATTGATCATGAAGGCATTTATACAGACCTTTAAATATGCCTTTCTTACCGTTCCACTGGAATTGATCTTTGCTTTGTTTATCGCTTATATCCTGAATTTTAAGATCAAGGGCGTGAACTTTTCAGAACTGCTTATTACATCCCTTCTATTCTGGGTGGATCCGTTTCCATTGCGGTATTGTGGAGATTTTTGTTTAAGACAGAGGGACTTGTAAACATGATCGCATCCAGGTTTGGTATCCAGCCCTTTAACTGGCTGGGTGATCCAGGCGGAGCTTTCTGGGTCATTGTATTTTTAAAGATCTGGCAGTTTGGTTCCCCGATGGTGATCTTCCTTGCAGCCTTAAAGGGAGTGTCAAAGGATCTGTATGAGGCAGCATCCATTGACGGAGCAGGAAAATGGAGACAGTTTTTCAGTGTAACCATTCCACTTATCACACCGGTTATTTTCTATAATTTCGTTACCCAGCTGTGCAACAAGTTCCAGGAATTCAATGGTCCGTTTATCGTAACTCAGGGAGGACCTCTTCGTTCCACTACATTGGTATCTCTTCTGGTATATAACAATGCCTTTAAGAGTTATGAAATGGGTATGGCAAGTGCCATTGCCTGGCTTCTGTTCCTGATCATCATGACACTGACAGGTGTAGCGTTCTTCAGCCAGAAGTACTGGGTATATTATTCTGACGAGGATGGGAGGTAGATCGAATGTCTCGTGAAACACGTAATAAAGTAAATATGGTCTGGAGATATGTCATCCTTCTGGCAGTGGGAGTTGTCATGGTTTACCCCTGGTCTGGATGATCGGACTTCTTTATGACCAATGAACAGATATTTTCCAGCGTAAGCTGTATACCAAGATTCCCAACCTTAAGTGGTTACAAAAAGGCTTTGAAGGATACCAGGAATGACACTCCTTCATTTCATGGTGAACACTTATAAGTTTGTAATTCCAAAGTACTTTTACCGTAGCTTCCGCTACACTGACTGCTTATGGATTTGCACGGTTTAACTTTATTGGCAAACGTTTTCTTTTGCAGTATTGCTGTCCACACTGTTTCTGCCTCAGGTAGTATTAAACGTACCTCAGTACATACTCTTTGACCAGGTAGGATGGTTAGACTCTTATCTTCCTATTATTATTCCTTCCCTGTTGGCAGGAGATACCTACTTTGTATACATGTTGATCCAGTTCCTTCGTGGAATACCAAAAGAACTGGAGGAAGCAGCTGAGATCGATGGATGCGGAATTATGCAGAGACTCTGGTACGTGATCGTTCCAATGCTGAAACCTTCCATTGTTTCCGTGCATTGTTCCAGTTTATGTGGGCATCCAATGATTTTATGGGACCACTTATTTATGTTAATACAGTAGCTAAATATCCGGTATCCATTTTCCTTCGTATGTCCATGGACGCAGACGTAGGATTTGAATGGAACAGAGTATTAGCCATGTCACTGATCGCTATTGTTCCTTCACTGATCGTATTCTTTACAGCACAGGATTCCTTTGTAGAAGGAATTGCAGCAGGAGGTGTAAAGGGATGAGAAAGGGCAGGATCATTGACAGTCATGCTCATCTGGTCCAGTATATTGCCGGAACGGGCGCAGGTGGAGAGCGCAGCATAGGAAACGGAATGGCTGTCTATGCCAATGGTCAGACCGTAAGGATGATACCGAAGGAGTTTGGCGGGGATCAGGTGACGCCGGAACATCTTATACAGGTAATGGATAAAAATGGGGTAGAAAAGGCAGTTCTGCTCCAGGGCAATTTCTATGGATATCAGAATTTCTACACCCATCTGGCAGTTAAAAGTACCCGGACCGGTTTGCTGGAGCGTGCCTATGATCCATTTTCCAGAGATAAAGATGGTATACGAAGGTACCTGTTTGAAGAACTGGGGTTTAAGATAGAAAAATTTGAGGTAAGCACAGGCTCCGGCCTGATGGCTATCCATCCTGAACTGAAACTGGATGGTCCTGTGATGGATGAAGCCTGTTCCTATGCCTGTGATCATGGTCATGTATTTGTCATTGATATTGGAAAATGTGGAAGTGACAGCTGGCAGGTTCCGGAACTTTGCAATCTGGTTAAAAGATACCCGGAGATGAAATTTGTGGCCTGCCATCTGCTGGCTCCATCAAACAAGGATAAAGACAGGCTGCGCTGGGCCTTAGAACAGTTACAGCTGCCAAATCTCTGGTTTGATCTGTCAAGTGTGGTCCATAACTGCAGGCCGGATGAGTATCCATATCCCAAGGCCATTGAGTTTATCCAGTTGGCTAAGGAGATGGTTGGAGCAGAAAAGCTGATGTTTGGCACAGATTTTCCATCGGCACTGAAAGAGGATGTATATGGTCATTATGTTGGCTATATAGCTGACTCGACCGTGTTCACAGATCAGGAAAAAGAACAGATTTTTATGAAAATGCTTATGGAGTGTATTTTAATCATCATTGATGCAGAAGGGAGAAAACAAAATGAAGAAAAATGTAAAAATTAGGGGCATTACTTCTGGCAGGAGCAATGGCTGTCAGCACAGTGGGCTGCATGCCTACATCTAAACCGCAGGAGTCCACAGGGGAACAGAATGCGCAGGCCAGTGACGCGACACAGGGAACGGAAGAACCTGCAGCACCGGAAGGACTTGAGGTTGATACTCAGACTCCTATTACACTGAGACTGAACTGGTGGGGCGGAGATTCCAGAAATCAGGCTACGCTGGCAGCAATCGATAAATTCAGGAGAAATACCCAAATATTAAGGTAGCAGCTGAATACGAGGCATTTAACGGCCATGAGGAAAGATCGCATTGGGCATCAAATCAGGCAATGCAGCAGATGTGATGCAGTTAGACTGGAGCTGGGTGTCCACCTACTCACCAAAAGGGGACAACTTCTATGATCTGAACAAGGTATCCAATATCCTGGATCTGGACAATTATACAGAGGGATAAATCCGTATTTACCATCAACGGCAAGCTGAACGCCATCCCCATCAGCAATACAGGAAGAGTGTTCTGCTGGAACAAGACCACTTTTGATAAGATCGGTGTGGAGATCCCTACTACATTAGATGAACTGTTAGCAGCAGGAAAAGCATTTGAGGCATATGATGACTCCTACTATCCGCTGGTTACAAAGGAACTGGATCGTGCTTTTCTTATGGTTTATTACCTGCAGTGTAAATATGGCAAAGACTGGGTAAAGGATGGCGCTTTGCAGTACAGCCAGGAAGAAATCGCAGAAGGATTTGATTTTCTTAAGAATCTGGAGGACAACCACGTAATTCCTACTTTACAGAAGGTAGCAGGAGACGGCGCTGACCTGATCGATACAAACGCAAACTGGATCGATGGACATTATGCAGGCATTTTCCTTTATGATACTTCCATTGTAAAACATGCAGAAGCAGTAAAAGACGGCGAGTTTGTGATCGGTGATTACATTAAGATGGGTGATTACCACGGCGGCTTTATCAAGGTAAACCAGGCATTTGGTATCAGCGCAACCACAGAGCATCCGGCAGAGGCAGCTGCTTTGATCCAGTTCCTGGTAGCCGAAGAAGATGGTGTAAAGACACTGGGAGATACCCGTGGTGTTCCTGCTAACAAGGCTGGACTTTCTATGCTGGATCTGAGCGGAAGCCAGGTAGCAGAGGCAAATGCAAAGGTAATGGAATGGAGCAGTTTCCAGATGGATCCAACCTTTGAAAGAAACTCCTTTACAGGCGCAGATGGTACTTTCTTTAATGCTCTTCAGCTTTCAAGCTATGGGGAAAGTGATTCCATGTCCTGTGCAAAGATCGTAGAAGACGGTGTAGCAAATGAGCTGTCTTCCACAGGATTATAAGATCTATAAAAATAAAAGATAAACGGAGGCAATGAAGATGTTTACTTTTTCTTTTGAGGATAAAATAAAATTTACAAAAGCCGTATACTATCATTTCCATAAAATTCCCCTACCAAAGCCTTTTAAAGACGGAACCGGAGGAATGGGAAAGTTCGCACCGGAACAGGGCTGCATTGAACTGTATGACCAGGAAGGAGCATGCGCTCATCTGTCAGTAGGTCCTGGATTTATTACGGACATTCTTCCTATGATCTTAAACGGAGAAGAGCATAGCTACAATGAGTGGAGAAACAGTCTTTACTGGAAGATAAGAAACGCAGGATTTCAAAGCGAGAAGGCTGTGGAAGTGGGACAGTTAGACCTGATGATGCTGGATATCCTGGCTCAGAGAGCCAATAAGCCTCTTCACAGATTTATGGGAGCTACAAAAGACTGGGCCCAGGCTTATAAAGGCGGCGGTTCCCTTCTTATGGAGGATGATGAGCTGGTAGAAGACATGGTCCGGTATGTGGAGGAAGGCTACACCACTGTTAAATTTAAAGTGGGAAGTAATGACGGTACCGATATGGAGCGGGATCTTCGCAGAATCGAAAAGGTCCGTAAGGCAGTGGGAGACAAAATCGGTGTAGCAGTTGACTGCAACCAGAGATGGGATGTGGACAGTGCATACAAGTTTGCGAAGCTGTGTGAACCATATCACCTGGCATGGCTGGAGGAACCGATCCATTCCCATAACATGAACGGGATCCGCAGGTTAAAAGAAATGGGAGTGAAAATTCCAATCGCTTTTGGAGAGTCCATGAGGATCTATTATGAATATGAAACTTATATTGAAAAAGGCGTAGATCACGTTCAGCCGTCTGTAGGCAGAATGACCAGAATGGATGATCTTATCAGGATCCGTGATCTGGCCCGTGAAAAAGGAGTTAAATTCACATCCGGCGGAAGAATTTATCTGAATGCCATTTTTGGTTGTTTATACAACGAAGATGAGTGGATCGAATACCATGAGCCGATCAGCCGCCCGGTAGGTGCTTATACCCTGTTCCAGCCTGAGGAAAAGAACGGCCGCTTCTACTGCCAACCAGATCTTCCTGGTAATCCACAGCGTCTGGATATTGCGAAGCTGGAAAAAGATGGGCTTATGGAGAGCAGAGAGATCTATTATCCGAAAAACTGGTAAGTAAATTCGAAAAATTCAAGTTTAATAACGGGAGAGAATAAAAAATGAAAGTAGGATTTATTGGTTTAGGAATTATGGGAAAGCCAATGGCAAAGAACCTTTTAAAGGCAGGTTATCAGGTTTGTGTGAATGACTTCCACAAAGAAGCAGTAGAAGAGCTGGTAGCAGCAGGTGCTACAGCAGGTGCAAATAACGCAGAAGTTGCAAAGGGCGTAGATGTAGTCATTACCATGGTGCCAAACTCTCCAAATGTAAGAGCTGCTTTATTAGGTGAAAATGGTGTTGCAGAGGGAGCAGATAAAGATACCGTAGTCATCGACATGTCTTCCATCGATCCAGTAGAGTCCAAGAAGATTGCAGCTGAGTTAAAAGAAAGAACTGGCATGGAAATGTTAGACTGCCCGGTTTCCGGCGGAGAGCCAAAGGCAATTGATGGAACCTTATCTATCATGTGTGGTGGTAAGAAAGAGGTATTTGACAAGTACACTGACTTATTAAAGGCAATGGGAAGTTCTGTTGTATATGTAGGTGAGATCGGCTCCGGAAACGTAGCAAAACTGGCTAACCAGATGGTCGTTGCAGCCAATATCGGTATCTGTGCAGAGGCAATGACCTTTGCAAAGAAAATGGGAACCGATCCAGAACTGGTATATCAGGCCATCCGTGGCGGCCTTGCTGGTTCTACTGTTATGGACGCAAAGGTGCCTATGATGTTAGCTGGAAATTACAAGCCTGGATTCAGAATTGACCTGCACATCAAGGATTTAAACAATGCATTAAATGCTTCCCACGCTATCAATATGCCAGTACCAATGACCGCACATATGATGGAAGTAATGCAGGAATTAAAGAACCATGACGAAGGCAGCTGCGACCATGATGACATTATCCGTTACTATGAGAGAATGACCGGTGTTTCTATTGTAAAAGAAAAATAATTCTTTATTGATCTAAGAGGGAAATGTTATGAATACAGATTTTATCAAGGGCGTTATCGTTCCTATTATTACAGTTATTGACGAAGAGGAAAAAATCAATGAAGCAGCTATGCGGGCACAGGTAGACTATGTGATTAATGGCGGCCTTCACGGTATCCTTGCTTTTGGCTCCAACGGTGAGTTCTACCAGATCGAAGAAGAGGAAATGGAACGTGGATTTAAGATCATGGTAGACCAGGCAGCGGGAAGAGTTCCTGTTTACTTTGGAATCGGCGCGATCAATACGAAAAAATGCGTCCGCCTTGCAAAAATGGCAGTAGCAAACGGTGCAGCAGGCATCTCCATTTTACAACCTATGTTCTTAAAACCCAATTTTAACGAATTGTTCCTGCATTTTAAAACAATTGCAGAGGCAGTTCCGGAAATTCCGGTTCTGTTGTATAATAATCCTGGAAGAGTTGGTTATACCTTAAGTGCAGATCTGGTAGAAAAACTGGCCCATGAGGTGAAAAATATCGTAGGTATGAAAGATACCTCCGGTGACATTACCCAGACAGAGGAATTTATCCGCAGAAATGCAGATGTAGGTTTTAAGGTATTTGGCGGAAAGGACACACTGTTATATGCCAGCTTATGTATTGGAGCTGTAGGTGGTGTGTGTACAGCCGGAAACTTTATGCCGGAGCTGATCGTAGATATTTACAATAAATACGTGGCCGGAGATCTGAAAGGTTCCCTGGCAGCCCAGTATAAGTTAAATCCAGTTCGTCTGGCAATGGATGGTGCAAGCTTCCCGGTAGCTGCAAAGGATATGGCTATCATGCGTGGACAGGCAGCTGGAAAACCATATTTACCAAATCTTCCAACACCAGAAGGTGCGTCTTATGATAAGATGAAAAAAGAAATGGAAAAAGCAGGTCTGATCTAATATGAAACATACAGTTACATTAAGAAACGGAGTGCAGGTTCCGGCCTTAGGGCTTGGAACCTGGTTCCTTGGGGAAAATAAAGCAGCAAGAGCGCGGGAAATGGAAAGTCTGCGCACTGGCATTTCTGCTGGTATGACGCTGATCGATACTGCAGAAATGTATGGAAATGGAAAAGCGGAAAGTCTTATAAAAGAGGTCATTTCTGATAAAAAACGGGATGATCTTTTTCTGGTATCTAAAGTTCTGCCAAACAATGCGGGGAAACACCGACTGGAACAGGCGCTAGATAATTCCATGAAGCGGATGGGCGTGGAATACCTGGATCTTTATCTGTATCACTGGAGAGGAAACTATCCTCTGGAAGAAACCGTAGCAGAGCTGGATCGTGTGAAAAAAGCAGGAAAGATCAAAGAATGGGGCGTTTCCAACTTTGATATTGATGATATGGAAGAACTGTGGCAGATCCCGGAAGGCAGAAACTGCCTGGTAAACCAGGTTCTTTATCATACAGGCTCCAGAGGCATTGAATACAGCCTTCTGCCGTGGATGAGAGAGCATGATGTGGCCTTGATGTCCTATTGTCCTCTGGCACAGGCTGGGACTTTAAGAGAGGGCATCTTAAACAACCCGGTTTTAAAAGAGATCGCTAAAAGTATAATGCCACCGTAGAGCAGGTCATGCTTGCCTGGAATATCCGGGACGGACATACCATTGCCATTCAAGAAGCGGCCGTGCGGAGCATACACTTCTTAATGCACAGGCAGATCAGATCCAGCTGACAGAAGAAGATTATAAAGCTATCGACCAGGCATATCCGCCGCCAGTAAGGAAAGAATATCTGGATATACAGTAAAATTTCGCATTAATATTTGAACAAGATCATAAAAGGACAACTGACGTTTTAGCAACGCAGTTGTCTTTTGTTGCTTATCAGTAATTAGGTGAAAAATATATTGTATGCAACAAAAATAAGTGATAAAATGAAATAGATAAAATATTATCTGTTTTAATATAAAACTAATATTTTGGATAAAATATTAGCAGAAAGATAAATGGGGTGTCTATGGAACAGCTTATATGGGAAACAGCAGAAGAACTGGATCAGAAACTTGCGCAGAGAGTGCGTAATATCAGGAAACGCCGCTTGATCTCCCAGGAGAAATTAGCATCTTTAAGCGGTGTAAGCTATGGTTCGATCAAGAGATTTGAAGCGACAGGACAGATCTCATTGATATCTTTGACGAAGATTGCTATGGCTTTGGATATGGCAGATGAACTTAGAGATATTTTTACGCAGGTACCGTACAGAGATATCCAGGAGGTTATAAATGAAAGAAGATAATGTGCTCCAGGTATACTATGAGGAAAAGCGTGTGGGAATTCTGGCGCTGACAGCGGATCATAAAGCGGCTTTTCAGTATGATGAAAAATGGCTGGAAAATGGTTTTCTATCAGTCCTTTTCACTTCCACTGAAAAACAGGTATTTTACCAACAAAAGATTATTTTTCAGGTCTTTTGGAGTGTTTGCAGACAGTCTTCCGGATAATTGGGGAAGATTGTTGTTAGACCGGTTGATCCGGGCACATAAGCAGGCTCCAGACGAACTGACAGTTTTAGATCGATTGGCAATCGTTGGAAAGTCAGGAATGGGAGCGCTGACTTATTATCCTGAAAAGAGTTTTTCTGAGCAGACAGGGAATTTGGATTTAGATGAACTGGCAGAAGAATGTCAGAAAATATTGAATACAGAATATTCAGATAAGTTGGATGAACTGTACCGTCTGGGTGGCACCAGTGGCGGAACAAGACCAAAGATCATGACTACGATCAATGGGGAAGAATGGATCATAAAATTTCCTGCCCACGTAGATGGGAAAGATACAGGAAAAATGGAGTATGATTATTCCTGCTGTGCCAGACAATGTGGTATTGTTATGAGTGAAACAAGATTATTTCCTTCTGACAAGTGCAAAGGATATTTTGGAACAAAAAGATTTGACCGAAGACCAGATGGAAAAAGGCTCCATATGCTGACAGCGGCGGCACTTTTAGAGTTAGATTTTGAACAGCCAAGTCTGGATTATCATAGTTTGATGAAGCTGACAAAAATACTGACAAGAGATAACGCAGAAGATATGGAAAATATGTTTCGTAGGATGTGTTTTAATGTATTTGCCCATAACCGGGACGATCATTCAAAGAATTTCACATATTTATATGATGACAAGGAAGATAAATGGCATTTAAGTCCTGCGTATGATCTTACCTACAGCAATACCTATTATGGAGAACATACAACTACGGTTGATGGAAATGGAAGAGATCCGGGAAGAAAAGAACTTCTGGCAGTTGGAATTGCGGCAGGCATGAAAAAGGGAAGCTGTGAAAAGATCATAGATGAAATACAGACATATGTGAAACAGATGTTGAGGGAATATTTGGAAAGATGTCAGTAAAATATTGTAAGAAGTCATGGAGGCAGTTATGAAGATCGAACACATTGCACTTTATGCAAATGACCTGGAAGGAGCCAGGAAATTCTTTATGAAATATCTGGGTGCACAGTCAAATGATGGGTATCACAATCCGAGAACCAATTTTCGCTCTTATTTTCTTTCATTTGATGATGGCGCAAGACTTGAGATCATGAATAAACCGGAAATGACGGATCTGCCGAAAGATCTGGTACGCACCGGATATGCGCATATTGCTTTCAGTGTGGGAAGTAAGGAAAAGGTAGATGCCTTGACTGCTCAGTTAAAATCTGATGGGTATGAGATAGTCAGTGGGCCGCGGACCACGGGAGATGGCTATTACGAAAGCTGCATTGTTGCGATCGAGGGCAATCAGATTGAAATTACGGTGTAATCTAAAAAATATGATTTCTAGAAGATATCTACTTGACTTTTGGATAAAATATAAGTATTATAAAGATATGAAGTAGATAACAACAAGATTTATCGAAAAAGTCTAAGGAGGTATCTTATGAGAAACGCATGGCTTATCCGTCCTGTACCACATGGTATTCCAAGAGTAACTGAGTTTAAAGAGAAGGGGATCATTGCTGTTGGCTGGCCCTGTATTGGAAATTTAAAAGGTAAGTCAAGGGAAGACTTGAAGCATCTGCTCTCTCTGCCGCCATACAGTCTTACGGGTTTAGCTCTTGGAAATGCATACGCAACTATTGATATTTTCGTAAATCAAATGGAAGTAGGCGATCTGCTGCTTATGCCAAATGGCGAGGATATTTATTTGGGAGAAGTAACCAGTGATTATTATTTAGATGCAGCAGTAGACAGCAATGAAGAAGGATATCCCCACCAGAGAACGGCAAAATGGATCACCAATACCTCCAGAAAAGATCTGTCTATGGAACTGCGTTCATCACTTAAGGTTCACAGAACGACAGCAAATTTATCACATCATATAGATGAGATCGAAGCTCTTTGTAAGGGAGAAAAGCTGGCTGTAACTACGGACTATATAGAAGTTACTTATCCGTTACGTGTAGATTTTGAAGTGTCATTTAAAATCCCAAAAGATATATCGAAAGATGAGGCACAGCGTTTGAGTTCTTATTTTGCTTCATTATATTTTACGAAATGATCAGGATAATAAAATAATAAAAATACCTCCCGGTACAGATAACATAATGTTCATCTGCCTCAGGAGGTATTTTTATATATACAAGATCTGTTATTATCAACTGCTAACAGATATTACTGTAATCCATTCTCCGGTACATTTGCATCAGTAGGATCATAGGTCTGTGTATCCGGGATCATGGTCTTGATGACCGGACGGTCAAATGGACCTGGGATCGGGGATTCGTATACAGTGATGGAAGTTCCAAGTGCGCAGTGTTCGTAGATCCAGCGGGAATCTGCGGTAGTCAGACGGATACATCCGTGAGACTTGGTAGCGCCTAAATAGTTGTAAGTAAATGCTTTTAAGGTATACGGATCTGGTCTCTCATAAATAACAGAGTGAAGAAGGATCGGGATACCTGCATCCAGACGGGTCAGGTACTGGCAGTACTCATCGGTGTTCATCAGTCTCCAGCGATATTTCAGGAGTCTTGTGCTCACCTAAAGGAGTATCATCACCGGTGGAGCACAGGAAGGACTTGTACGGGATGATATAGCCATTATCACCATCTGGAATATAAATGGTCAGGCAGTTCATCTGCTTGTTGATCTTGATCTTAAACTGACCCTGATAATTTAAGTAAGGCTCCAGGTCAGTTACCAGCTTGCCGTCACCTTCAAAATAGTACTTGTAGCCATCTATGTACTGCCATCCGGTTACAATGGCATTGTCAACTACATAATAACGGTCTCTGTCATTCCATACCCATCCGGTAAAGTTGTCGCCGGTACCATTGCTGAATACAGGAGTGCCGTTTACAAACTGGATGCCGTCAGGAGCAGCGGATACTAATGGATTGTCCATCTTGTAAGCAGCGCCGTCAACTCCTTTGCCCCACATGGAGAAGCGCATGGTGATAATGCGCCGCAGGCCATAGCGCCGTTGGTGCCGCCGTTTTTAGACCAGTCACATTCTGTTCCGTCAGAAAGATTGGAGCGGTAATAAACATCAAAACGGTCGCCGAAAATACCATTTAAACGGATCTGTACGGCTTCTACAGGGCAGTCAGCTGACCAGTCTGTATGTCCGCCGTTCATGGCCCAGTTGGTCCAGCCACGGGAACTGCTGTAGGTACGGTAAAGGACATCACCTGGAAGATTGTTTGCATAGATGCACATACTTAAAAATCCTGCATCACCCACAGAAAGAACAGAGTCATCACGGACCGGATCACTCCATACCTGGTCAGAGGCACGAAGAAGCTGTACCTGTAAGAAAGCTTGGTTGGTCGGAACCTGGGCAGAAGTGTCTTCTGTAACGGTTTCTGCTGCAGTAGTAGTATCTGTGGTTGTTTCTGTAGTAGTTTCCGTGGTCTGAGAGGTCTCAGACTGGGAAGTGTCTGTTGACTGGGAAGACTCTTCTACAATGGTAGTTGGGGAAGTATTGTTTCCAGATGACTGGGAACTGTCACTGTTATCCCCAGGTGCCTGTAAAGATACTTCAGTGGATTTTCCTGAACCAGGACCATTGTTGGTGTCATTTTTGAATGCAAAAGCAGTGGTAGCCTGTCCTGCGATCAGTGCAGAGGCAAGAGCAGCCATTGCCAGATGTTTAAAAGTTTTACGCATAATAGAACCTCCTACGGTTAGTTACATGTTATTGTCTGCATAAAATGAGAACAATAACCATACTGCCTTTAATTTATCATAATTGGGGGAAAAATGCCATATAGGATTTACATTTTAGGACCCGTATTGTAAAATCGTAAATAAAATGACCATGGAATGTAAGAAATTAAATGTATTATGGAACAGAAGGATCTGTCGTCGGCAGGCGACATCATCATGAATAAAACATGAGAATGGAAAAGACAATGAAAGAGGCTGTAAAGACTATAAAAACGAAAGAACAGGCGGTCCACATTATCTATGCTTCCAATGACGGCTATGCTGGACATCTGGCGGCATCTTTGTGCTCTTTGCTGGACAATAACCGCCATATAAAAAATCTGGATATATATGTGCTTTCTGCCCAGATGTGTGAAGCGTTTCAAAACCGGCTTAAAACGCTGGCAGCCGGTTTTGGACGTCAGCTTTATGCGGTGGAACTGGGAGATCTGAAAGAAAGATTTCCTTATAAAATAGATACAAGAGGCTTTGATATCAGTGCCATGGGGCGGCTTTTTGCGCCAGAAGTACTGCCGGAGACTGTGACTAAGGCATTGTACCTGGACTGTGATACCATTGTCTGCAGTTCCATTGAAAAAATGTATGAAACACCGCTGGGAGACTGTCTGGCAGGCATGATCATGGAGCCCACGGTCTATAAAGAAATGAAAGAGTCCATTGATATGGATAAAGATGATGCCTATTTTAACTCCGGTGTGATCTTAATGGACTTGGCTGGCTGGCGCAGGGAAAATGTGCTGAAGAAACTGCTGGATTTTTACGGGGATCATGCAGGAAGCCTTTTTGCCTGTGATCAGGATACCATTAACGGAGCATTAAATGGGCGCATTTTACCTCTTTCCCCAAGGTATAATTTCTTTACCAATTACCGGTATTTCCGTTATAATACACTGGTGCAGCTTTGTGATGCTTACCGGGCGGTAGGTAAAAAAGAGTTTGCTGCAGCTAAGAGAAGACCAACGATCATTCATTTTCTGGGAGATGAGCGGCCCTGGATCGGTGGCAACCACAATTATTATGGAAAATGGTATCGGAAATATCTGGCTATGACCCCATGGAAGGACATGCCTATGCAAAGGGTAAGTTCTGGTATATGCAGCTTTGGTGGTGCTTTAACCAGATGACAAGGGTATGTCCGGCTCTGCGGCTGGCATCAGCAAACGGCTGGGGATGAAAGTTATTGACAACCGGAAGAAACATCAGAAAAAGTAAGATATTGAAGAATATAAAATTGAAAGAAAAACAGTGAGAGAAAGGAACTATGGACGCAGACACGAATATATGTGCCGTAATATTAAATTATAATGATGCACAGACAACCATGAAACTTACAGAAAGCTGGAAAAACAGCAAAGTGATCCGGAATATCATTATTGTAGATAACTGTTCTACCGATGACTCCTGGGAAAAACTGGGAGAATTTAAAGAAGAATTTGCTTCAGATCATCCGGATGATCCAGATAAAGTGCAGCTTCACCTTTTCAGGACAACAGAAAACGGTGGCTACGGAAGCGGAAACCAGGCGGGGATCGATTATGCAGTCCAGTATCTGGAACCGGATTATATTATCATCGCAAACCCGGATGTGCAGGTCAGTGACGCCTGTATCCTGCGTGTGGCAGATGCTTTAGAGAAGCAGGAGGACGGAGCTGTAGCTTCTGCCATGGTAGTGGATGTAAAGGGACAGTCCTCTTTCAGCTACTGGGATCTCCAGTCTGTGTGGCTGGATCTTTTAGATACCGGTCTTGTGACCAGGAGGCTGTTCCGTGCATTTTGAAAACACCGTTAGAAAAGCTGCCTCTGGCAGCAGATGGTGTCAGTCGTATGGTGGGGCTCTTCCAGGCTCCTTTTTCATGGTGAAAACAGGCTGTTTTACGCCAGGAGATTTAAAAGAACTGTTTGATAAACATGTATTTCTCTATTATGAAGAGAAAATATTAGGACAGAAATTAAAACAAATGGGATTAAAAGAGCTTTTAGTGACAGATGCTTATTATGTACATGCACATTCTGTAAGCATTGATAAAAGCTATACAAAGATAAGTGATAAACAGAAGCTCCTTCATAAGAGCAAGTTATATTACTACCAACATTACCTGAAACTGGGAGAAATGGAACTGGCTGTGGCAAAAGCATTTCTGGCGGTGGTCCTTACAGAAGTAAAATTTCTCACAGGTGTCTTGAAGATGCGCTGGTAATGATGGATAATGGATATCAGGATAAAAGGGAAAGTGTTACAAATCAGCGCATGGCTGAACTGTAACAGAGTATTGAGGAACAGAGACAATGGATAAGGTACTTTTGGTCATACCGGCCTACAATGAAGGAAAAACATTGAGAGGGTGGTAGACCACATTAAAACGATTTTCCGGAACTGGATTATGTGGTGGTCAATGACGGCTCCAAAGATGATACAGCCGATATCTGTCGCAGGCGTGGCTATAATTTTATTGACCTGCCGGTAAATTTAGGATTGGCTGGCTGCTTTCAGACCGGTATGAAATATGCCTGGCAGAAAGGCTATAATTATGCAGTACAGTTTGACGGCGACGGACAGCACCGCCCAGAATACATTCAGGCAATGAAAGAAAAAATGGATGAAGGATATGACATTGTCATTGGTTCCCGTTTTGTAACAGAGAAGAAAAGCTGGTCCATGCGTATGTTTGGAAGCCGCCTGATCGGAACGGCAATCTGGCTGACTACAGGGGCAAAGATCAAAGATCCTACTTCCGGGATGCGTCTTTTCAGCCGGAAGATGATCGGTGAATTTGCCTGGAACTTAAATTATGGGCCGGAACCGGATACTGTATCTTTCCTGATCCGCCAGGGAGCGAAGATCGCAGAGGTGCAGGTCACCATTGATGACCGTACAGCAGGAGAAAGCTATTTGAAACCATTGACAGCTGCAAGTTATATGGTGCGCATGCTGTTATCCATACTGGTCATCCAGAATTTCAGAAAGCGTTAAATATAAGGGATTAGATATGAAAAATCTTACGAAGCAGTTATTATATAAGGGAGATAATGTTGCAAGAGCCAATGTCGTGTGGAATATTGCAGGCAGCTTTGTCTATGCTTTTGCAAGTATGGTCCTTTCTTTTCTGGTCATCCGCATGGCAGGAGAGGAAAAAGGCGGTATTTTCTCCTTTGGTTATTCTACGCTGGGCCAGCAGCTGTTTTTAGTGGCCTATTTTGGCATCCGGCCTTTCCAGATCACAGACGGAAAGGGAGAGTATTCCTTTAAGGAATACAGAGAACATAGAAATATAACCTGTATGTTTGCACTGGTTGCAGGTGCGCTGTTTCTCACTGCAAGGACCATTGCTTTCCGTAAAGGGATCGGGGATTATACAGCGGGAAAATGTATGATCCTGCTTCTTCTTGTGATCTATAAGGTCATTGACGGATATGCAGATGTGTATGAGTCGGAATTTCAGCGTCAGGGATGTTTATATCTTACAGGAAAGTCTAACTTTTTCAGGACTGTTTTTTCTGTAGCAGTGTTTACAGTGACGCTGGGGGCATTTAAACATCTGCTGTTTGCCTGCCTCATGGCAGTGGCAGCCCAGGCTATGGGTGTGTTCTTATTTAACCTGGATGTGATCCATGCATTAGATGGCGTGGACTGGACCTTTACAAAGGGCAAAGTGACGAAGCTGTTTAAAAATACGGGATTTTTATTCATCTCTGTATTCCTGGATTTTTACATTTTCTCTTGTGCAAAATATGCCATTGACGCCCGGATGAACAATGCGGCATCGGGATATTTTAACTTGATTTTTATGCCTACCTCTGTTATTTATATGGTAGCCAATTTCGTGATACGTCCGTACCTGACCACACTTACAAATCTCTGGACAGAAGAAAAGATTGCTGAGTTTAAAAAGACACTGGTGCGTATTGCGGCTGTTATTTTAGGGCTTACTGTACTTGCAGTGGCAGGTACACTTGTTTTAGGAAAATGGGCACTTTCCATTATGGAGCTTCTTATGGGAGGCGAAAAGGAACGTTGACCGTTTATTTTGGGGCATTTGCAGGGATCGTCCTTGGAGGCGGTTTTATGCACTGGCAAATCTGATGTATTACGCACTGGTGATCATGCGAAAGCAGAGAACCGTGTTTTTGTATACGCAGCGGCAGCTGTAGCAGCGTTTTTCCTGTCAGGAGGCCTTGTTGGGGCTTTTGTATTAACGGGCGGCGCTGTGTTATCTGCTGCTGATGGCAGGAGAAACGGCAGGTTTTGGATTTTGCACTGTAAGATCCTGCAGGAGTGAGGAAAAGGAGACAAGACAATGACAGAGGAAAGAAAGAGTGAAAATGCTCTTCGCAAGCCACGGGTCGATGTGGTGATTCCTACCTATAAACCAGGTAAGAAATTTTCCAGACTTTTAAAATGCTGGAGAAACAGACCTATCCCATAGGGAAGATCATTGTAATGAATACAGAAAAGGCATTCTGGAATGAAAAGGGCTTTGAAGGGATCAGCAATCTTCAGGTCCACCACCTGACAAAGGCGGAATTTGACCATGGTGCCACAAGAAACAGGGGAATGCGTTTTCACGGGCTGATATTGTGGTGTTTATGACTGATGACGCAGTTCCGGCAGATGAATTTTTAATTGAAAAGCTGGTGGGAGCATTTGACCAGAGAGGTCCGGAAGGAGAAGCGGTGATCATGGCTTATGCCAGACAGCTTCCAGATAAGGACTGTCCTCTGGCAGAGCGGTATACACGTTCCTTTAACTATCCGGAGGAAAGCTGCTTAAAGACAAAGGCAGATTTAAAGCGTCTGGGCATTAAAACCTTCTTTGCTTCCAATGTATGCTGTGCCTATGACCGGGAGAAATTCTGGTTCCAGGGCGGATTTATTAAAAATGCCATTTTCAATGAAGATATGATATTTGCAGGAAAGGCAGTCATGGAAGACGATTATGCCATTGCCTATGTGGCTGACGCAAAGGTGATCCATTCCCACAATTATAACTGCACCCAGCAGTTTAAGAGAAACTTTGACCTGGCTGTGTCCCAGGCAGACCACCCGGAGGTATTTGGCGGTATTCGCTCAGAAAGTGAAGGCATCCGTCTGGTGAAGCAGACAGCCCATTATCTGTCAGAACAGCATAAACCATGGCTGATCCGGGAATGTTTGTAAAAGCGGTTTTAAGTACATGGGATACCGTATGGGAAAGGCATATCACATGCTTCCCCAGTGGCTGGTCATGAAATGTACCATGAACCGGGAATACTGGCTGGAGAAAAGAAGGCGGTGACAGACGATGATGACAATGATGCTTCGCGTGGTGCTGATCGTGGTTTCTGTTATCACCATGACATTTATGATGCGCAAGATACGCCAGGCAAAAGTTCAGATCGAAGCTGCCATGTTCTGGGTGATCATGGCGCTGATCTTAGTAGTATTTGCAGTGGTTCCAGGAGCTGCGGATCTTTGCGCAAGGTTGTTAGGCATTTATTCCACACCAAACTTTCTGTTCCTGTTTATGATCTTTTGCTGATCGTAAAGGCATTTGGTATGACCATCCAGTTGTCCCAGCTTGAGAGCAAGCAGAGGGAGCTGATCCAGAAAATGGCTCTGGAGCAGAAATTCCTGGAAGAAAAAGAGGCAGAGCTGGAAGAACGGGAAGCTGCGTTAGAAACCTGCGGGAAAGGTGAGTAAAAGATAAAAGGGAAAGAAATGATGAAAAGAAATTACCTGTCTGGCTTTATGGCCTTTCGCCGTGTTTCTTCTGGGAATATGGCATTTGCTGGATGTGCGGGCATCTGTAACAGAGACAGGCCACCACTGGCTTTATGGCTGGTATGGGGCCTGTTTTCGTGAGTATGGTGATATTGGTCGGCTTTGGGGTGTTGATATTTGGAAAAACTGGGGATTTTTTGACAGCGTTTCCAGTAGATGCGGGAATGCACTGGTTTTAAAGAAAGAACTTGTCTCACGGAAAGAATCTGGTTCAAAGACAGAATGCTGGAAACTTCCAGGTCTGTACTTTGGAGTGGTCATGTGCCTTGGTATTTTGTATATGCTGGTCCTGGCGCCTCTTTCAGCACCGGATGAAGTCAGCCACTATATCAGCGCCTATGAGCTTTCCAACCGCTTCTTAGGACTGCCGGGAACGGATGAAGACGGTTATATTTACATCCGGGCAGAAGATGACTGGATCGAGGATGTGAACCAGGAATTTCGGGACTGGAAGGAAAAAAGTGAGCAAGAGTCTTTGAACGGGGAAAATGGGGAGACTGAGGCAGGAAAACCTATTATTCTGGGACAGACCTTAAAAGAAGAAACTTATGCGGCAATCCATGACGGGGGCGCGGTCAGTGATCAGAGCGCAGAACAGTCTGTGGCTGGTGAAAGCGCAGGCAACAGTGGCAAAACAGCCAGGTCTGAGGGTTTCCCGCCAGCCGTCCGTTCGGACCACCCACTGGCCTATGTACCTCAGGCTCTGGGTTTTACTCTGGCAAGAGTACTTGGACTTAACAGCATCGCCCTTTATATCTGGGTTTTTGAATCTCCTGCTTTTGCGGCAGTTGGTGTGTTGACCATAAAAGGCTTCCCTTTGGAAAAAATGTATTTTTCGGCGTGTCCATTTTACCAATGAGCCTTCATCTGGCGGCTTCTTTATCTTATGATGTTGTGATCCTGGCATTTACAGGATATTTTACAGCAGTGTGCCTGGATCTGGCCTATAAAGCGGACACAGTGAAAGTGAAAGATGTGATCGCTCTGGCTGTGGTCATGGCAGTTATGGGTCCCTGTAAAATGGTATATGGTGCCATTGCAGGCTTCTGTCTGCTGATCCCGGTAAAGAAGTTTGGCAACTGGGGAAAATGGACGGTCTCAGCAGCAGCTGTTCTTGGAAGCTTTTTAGCAGCAATGGCAGTGGTAAATTTAAGGACGGTTGCCATGTATACACAGGAAAGTGACAGCTATGTTGCCTGGGCCGAAGAAGCGGGATATTCCTTTGCAGAATTGCTCCACCAGCCGGTCCGTGTACTGCAGCTGTTTTATAATACAGTTGCATGGCAGGGAGAAAGCCTGTATTCGGGAATGTTAGGAGAGTCCTTAGGCAACCGGGATGCAGTGTTAAATACCCCTTATGTGGTCATTTTATTACTTACAGCATGCCTGGTGATCCTGGTCCTTAAAAAGCCGGGAGAAGAGATCTTTATGAAAATAAAAGAACGGCTCTGGATCTGGTTTATCTGTCTGGTGATCTTCGCAGCACTGATGTTTTCCATGCTTCTTGCATGGACGCCCAAAAGCTCCAACATGGTCCAGGGAGTCCAGGGAAGATACATGCTTCCACTGCTTCCTGTTTTGCTGCTTACCCTTAAAAATCAAAAGGTAGTGCGGACAGGAACAGATGACCGGCTGGTCCTGTATACTATGATGGCTGCAGATGTGTATGTGATCCTGCGTATTTTTGCAGTGGTGTGCCTGAGATTGTAAGGATTTTAACCCTGTACAGCAGATAACATGCGGTGAACATGTTGCCGGCAAGGGGATAAACAGTTGCAGACTTGTTGATAACGTGGTAAAATTTCCAGATGAATGTGGAAAATTTATAATCGATAAATAGAAACACAAAATTAGAAAAATAAAGAAGATAAAGGAGAAACATTATGGGAAAGATTAAAGTAACAACCTGTGATATTGAAGGACTTTATGTGATCGAGCCTACTGTATTCAAAGACGAAAGAGGCTACTTCATGGAAACTTACAACCAGAATGACTTTAAGGAAGCTGGTCTGAACATGACTTTTGTTCAGGACAACCAGTCTATGTCTGTAAAGGGCGTTTTAAGAGGACTTCATTTCCAGAAGCAGTATCCACAGGGCAAGCTGGTACGTGCTGTCCGCGGAACTGTATTTGATGTAGCAGTAGACCTGCGTTCCGATTCCAAGACCTATGGAAAGTGGTTTGGTGTAACCTTATCTGCTGAGAATAAAAAGCAGTTTTATATTCCGGAAGGTTTTGCACATGGCTTCTTAGTATTATCTGATGAGGCTGAGTTTGCTTATAAGTGTACTGATTTCTATCATCCAGGCGATGAGGGCGGTCTGTTATGGAGCGATCCTGAGATCGGTGTTGACTGGCCGATCGAACCAGGTATGGAGCTGATCATCTCCGATAAGGACAAAAAGTGGAGCGGTTTAAAGGATACTTTTAAGTTCTAAGACAGTTCTGCCGGGAAAAAAGTATAAGGAAACGAATTTATGAATTATGCATTGTCTCTTTTAAAAGAGATCATTAAAAAAAGAAAACTGGTATGGGATCTGGGAAAAGCAGATTTTCGCAAGCGTTTTGTAGGCTCCTATTTCGGTATTGTGTGGATGTTCATCCAGCCGGTAGTTACCATTGTGATCTATGCAGTTATCTTTGGTATCGGCTTTAAATCACCGCCGCCTGTTCCGGGAGTCAGCTATGTGATCTGGCTGGTACCGGGTATTGTTCCATGGTTTTTCTTCGGAGAAGCCTTAAACGGGATCACGGGGTGTCTTCAGGAATACAGCTATCTGGTGAAAAAGGTAGTCTTTAAAGTAGAGATATTGCCTATGATCAAGCTGATCTCCTGTCTGCTGGTACATGCATTTTTCGTCCTCATTATGATGATCATGTATCTGGTGGCAGGAAGAATGCCTATGCTGTCCTGGATCCAGGTGATCTACTACAGCTTTGCGGCGTCCATGCTGGCACTGGGATTGGGATATTTTACTTCTTCTGTGAATGTATTTTTCAAGGATATGTCCCAGATCGTAGGTATCTGCCTTCAGTTCGGTATCTGGATGGCTCCGATCATGTATCATGAGTCCATGTTTACCAACCGCTTACCATGGATCGAACCATTATTTAAGATCAATCCATTTTATTACATTGTAACCGGTTATAAGGACAGTATGATCACAGGCAACTGGTTCTGGGAAAGACCGAAACTGACCATTTATTACTGGGTCTTCACTCTTTTGGTGTTTGGAGTGGGACTTAAGATGTTTAAGAAGCTGCGGCCGCATTTTTCAGATGTGTTGTAGGCTGTAAGCGGAAAATGTGCCTGGTGACAGGCAGAAAAAGGAAGATTATACCCTCAGTACAAAAAGAAATTATATTCATTTTGTGCCGGGGGTATTTTTAAAAATCAAATTTTGCAGAGGGATATGCGTTTTTGTGATATGTTATGTTTGCAGGACAGGAATGAGGTGATAAGGTGGTAAGCAGGATCGAAGTTGGCTGGCGCCAGGGAGAAAAAGAGGGAACGATCCCGGTAGATGTGGTATATTCCAAACGGCGGACCATTGGGCTGGAAGTGCAGGCAGATGGAAAAGTGCTGATCCGCGCACCAAAGGGATCACTAAAAAAGTGCTGATGGATTTTGTAAATGACCGTCAGGAATGGATCGTGGAAAAATGGTTCCTGATCGAGAAGCACCGCCGCAAAAGGCAGAGGCTCCAAAGCCAGATTATGAGGGAAATCCGGAAGTAGAGGCCTTTTACCGCCGTGCTGCCAGAAAGAAGATCATAGAGCGAACTGCCTGGTATGCAAAGATCATGGGTGTCACCTACGGCCGCATCAGCATCCGCGCTGCAAAACACGCTGGGGCAGCTGCAGCGGGAAGGAAACTTAAACTTTCACTGGAAACTGATCCTCATGCCGCCGGAGATCTTAGACTATGTAGTAGTCCACGAACTGGCCCACAGAAAACAGATGAACCATTCGCCCCTTTTCTGGGCAGAAGTAGAAAAAGTGCTGCCAGATTATAAGGCAAGACGGGCATGGTTGAAGGAAAACGGGAGAGACTATTGAGGCGCAGTCTGTATCAGATCCGCCAATGTGATCCCGTCAAAAAATTCATTGATCATATTGTCCAGTTTCTGCCATACCGGATGGGAGGGCAGATCCCTTTTCTGGGGCAGTCGTGTTCGCCATCATCGGTGCAGGCTACGGGAGCCAGGGAACCTTCGGTGAGCCGGAGTATTTCACCCAGCGTATAATCTTCCGGTGCTTTTGTCAGGCGGTAGCCGCCGCCACGGCCCCGGAGTCCGGTGAGAAGTTTATCCTGTACCAGTACCTTTAATATACTTTCCAGATATTTTTCAGAAATGTCCTGCCGTTCGGCGATCACGTTCAGAGGAACATAGCCGTCTCCCTGATGCTGGGCCAGTTCTACCATGACCCGCAGGGCATAACGGCCTTTTGTAGAAACGATCATTATCGAATTCTCCTTTATTCAAAATAGTTATTATAGTTATTTACTAAAACTTCCCACACCGATGTGGTGTGTTGAACCTTGAAAATTCAATATTTCAGCCAATAAAAAAGGCATAAACCTGTTCCGTTTGGTATAATGGAATTGACTAGAAACCATCTTTACAAAGGAGATTTATGCCATGTCCAGTATACCACAAAACCATTCTGATGAAAAAGCCCTAATTGACTGCGTTCAGAGATTTTTTTCTAAACACCATGTCGGCAAGCTTCTTGCCAGATGTAATGGCATGAAAGAAAAAGGCGTTTCTCCGGTTTCTCTGTTTCGTTACAAACTCAGTAACATTTTTGTCGGAAGAAGTATGTATATGCAGCAACAGACCGGCTCTTTTAAGGAAGCATTTTCCAAGAACACGTTCTACCGTTTCCTTAATTCTGCAAAGACAAACTGGCTCCGTTTCACTTCTCTTCTTGCTGCAGATATCGTAAATCACGACATCAAAGGTCTGACGAATGACAGCAGAAAAATGTCTTCATCATTGATGACAGTCTTTTAACCGCACCAGCTGCAAGAAAACAGAACTGGGATCAAAAGTTTTTGACCACACGGATATGCGTTTCAAAAAAGGATTCCGAATGCTTACTTTAAGCTGGAGTGATGGAAATACATTGATTCCTGTAAACAGCTGTCTGCTGGCATCTGCAAAAACTACAAATATCATCGGTCCTGTAAAGGACTTTGATAACAGAACCCTTGCAGGAAAAGACGCAAGCTTGCTCAGACAAAAGCTCCAGAAGCAATGATGGCTTTGCTGGACACTGCCCTCAGCGTGGGACTGAATGCTGACTATGTTCTGTTTGATTCCTGGTTTTCAAACCCAGTGCAGATCACAGCCATCCATTCAAAAGGCATGGATGTGATTGCTATGATCAAGAAGAGCAGCCGGATTAAATACTCATACGGTGGTAAACAGCTGAGTATCAAAGAAATCTATTCCAAGAATAAAAAGCGCCATGGCAGATCAAAATATCTGCTGTCTGTTGATGTTATGGTAGGAAAAGAAACTCCAATTCCGGCGAAAATCGTATGCGTAAGGAACAAATCGAACCGCAAGGATTGGCTTGCTTTTATCTGTACGGATACGACTCTTTCTGAGGAAGAAATCATCCGTGTTTATGGAAAACGTTGGCAGATTGAGGTTTTCTTCAAGACCTGCAAATCCATGCTGAACCTGATTGGAGAATGCCATAGCTTATCTTATGATGCGCTGACAGCCCATGTGGCCATTGTATTTACTAGATATATGTTGCTTGCAATGGAACAGCGCCAAAACGAAGATCAGAGAACTCTTGGTGAGTTATTCTTCTTTCTCATTGATGAAATGGCAGACATTACTTTCCGCAGGTCACTTTGCATCTTGATGGATGCCTTAATGGCAAGCCTTCAGGAAATCTTAAAGCTCAGCGATAAACAACTGACTGCTTTTACTGTTGATTTTGAGGCAAGATTGCCGGAATATCTGCGTAATGCACTTCATCCAGAGGTTGCAATAGCATAAAGCACTATTTTGTTAGCTGAAATATTGAATTTTCAAGGTGCGAAGCCCTGTTTAGGTGTGGGAAGTTTTAGTTATTTATAGTAATTCTTTAAACACATATCTTTCTATCTCTTTGAAGATTACCATATAGTATACACCAGAAAGCATATACTTAGCAAGCTGATATGAAAATTAATACCTATTGACAAACTAGGTTTATAATACTATTATAAATGTGCTAAATAAACCAATTACATGAGTAGGTTTATGAAAATGTCCTCCTGATCATGGGAGAATATGGTGAGAAAGGAAGTACGGTCATGGCAAAGGAATTACTGGATGTAAAACAGTTATTTGTAAATGTAGAAGATAAAGAGATCCTTCATGGAGTAGACTTAAAGATTGGAAAAGGAGAGACCCATGTATTAATGGGACCAAATGGTGCAGGTAAGTCCACTTTAGGCTATGCATTAATGGGAAATCCAAGATATCAGCTGACAAATGGTGAGATCTGGTTTCAGGGGAAGAAGATCAACGAGGAGCCGGTAGATAAAAGAGCTAAAGCTGGCATGTTCTTATCCTTCCAGAGCCCACTGGAAGTACCGGGACTGTCATTAAGTTCCTTTATCCGCAGTGCTTTAGAGCAGAGAAGAGGAGAGCGCATCCGTCTCTGGGATTTCAGAAAAGAGCTGGCAAAGGCAATGGAACTTTTGCAGATGGATCCGTCTTATGCAGACCGAGATCTGAATGTGGGTTTTTCCGGCGGTGAGAAGAAAAAGGCTGAGATCCTGCAGATGCTTATGTTAAAGCCAAATCTGGCAATCTTAGACGAGACAGACTCAGGTCTGGACGTAGATGCAGTCCGCACTGTTTCAAAGGGCGTGGAAGAGTATCAGAAAGACAGAGATGGCTCTTTACTGATCATCACCCACAGCACCCGTATCCTGGAAGCGCTCCATGTAGATTACACTCATGTAATGGTAGATGGAAAGATCGTTAAAACAGGAGACGGCTCTCTGGTAGACCAGATCAATGAGACCGGATTTGAGGAATTTCTTAAGTAAAAGGAAAATGTAAATATGCCCTTAGGCAGTTTACAAAGTAGATTATAAGTCAGATTATAAACAGTTTCCGGAAAGGAAATCGAAAGCATATGGAAGAAAAAACACAGATCAATGATATAGACAGAAGTATTTATGACATAAAAGATGAAGAAAAAGACGCCTATAGGATCCAGGCAGGTCTGACTCCGGAGATCGTAGAGAAAATTTCCAAGGAAAAACATGATCCGGCATGGATGGAGCTGTTCCGTCTGCAATCTCTTCAGATCTATAATGAAATGAAAGTACCGGACTGGGGCCCTTCTATTGAAGGACTGGATATGTCCAATATCGCCACCTATGTCCGTCCAAATACAAAAATGACTGCAAAATGGTCTGAGGTCCCGCAGGATATTAAGGATACCTTTGAACGTCTGGGAATTCCTCAGGCAGAGCGGAAATCACTGGCTGGCGTAGGCGCCCAGTATGACTCCGAGCTGGTTTACCACAATGTTCGTAAAGAAGTGGAAGAGCAGGGCGTTGTATACACCGATATGGAAAGCGCCTTGACCTCCTTATGCAGAGATGGTAAGAAAGCATTTTATGAAGCTGGTAAAGCCAACAGATCATAAATTTGCTGCTCTTCACGGAGCAGTATGGTCCGGCGGATCCTTTGTATATGTACCGCCTCATGTATCCGTAGAAATACCACTGCAGTCCTATTTCCGTTTAAATGCACCAGGCGCCGGACAGTTTGAACATACACTGATCATCGTAGATGAAGGTGCAGACCTTCACTTTATCGAAGGATGTTCCGCACCAAAATACAACGTGGCAAACCTTCACGCAGGCTGCGTGGAGCTGTTTGTTGGAAAAAATGCAAGACTGCGTTATTCCACCATTGAAAACTGGTCCAAGAACATGTATAACCTGAATACCAAGCGTGCACAGGTAGAAGAAGGCGGCGTTATTGAATGGGTATCCGGCTCCTTCGGTTCCCATGTTTCCTATCTGTACCCAATGAGCATCTTAAAGGGCCGTGGGGCAAAAATGGAATTTACAGGGATTACCTTTGCAGGAAAAGGCCAGGACCTGGATACAGGCGCCAAGGTAGTCCATGCAGCACCTGATACATCATCCTTTATGAATACCCGTTCCATTTCCAAGGACGGTGGTGTCAGCACCTTCAGAAGCTCTGTTTCTGTAACAAAAGAGGCAAAAAACAGCAGATCCTCCGTTTCTTGCCAGTCTCTGATGTTAGACTCCATTTCCAGATCCGATACAATCCCGGCTATGGATATCCGTACCAAAGATGCAGATATCGGCCATGAGGCCCGGATCGGACGCATCAGCGATGAAGCAGTCTTTTATCTTATGTCCAGAGGCTTAAGCGAAGAAGATGCCCGTGCCATGATCGTCAGCGGATTTGCAGACAATGTTTCCAAGGAACTTCCTCTGGAGTATGCAGTGGAGATGAACAACCTGATCCGTCTGGAGATGAAGGGAAGCATTGGTTAAGCAAAGGGGTACTGGTTAAAGGAAAGGAGGTCCCATATGAGTCAGGGACTTGATATGACAGTAAACAGCCTTCCTTCCAGAACATGGAACTGGCTGAAAATGAATGAGAGTAAGTTAAAAGAGATAGAAGCAGGAGATACCTGGGATGTAAAAGAAGTAGCCGGAGAGTCCGAAGAAATAGCTGGTCTGACAAAGGGCACAGCTGAAAATCAGGAAGTTTTTTCCCATATCCACACAGGAATGGGTCCGGATATGGACCGTTTAGGAAAAATGGCCGGATCACAGGCAATCATGATAAAAAGCAGTCCAAAGTCTGAGGGAGGATCTGAACCGGTTCGTCTTCATTTTTCCTGTGAAGATAATAAAAAGAGTTTCCAGAAAGTGGAAATCCTGGCAAAAGAGGGAGAAGAAGTAAACGTCCTTATGGACTACACTTCCCCGGAAAAAACATCTTCCGGTCTGGCAGCTATCCAGACAAAGCTTCACATTGAAAAAGGGGCAAAAGTACGTCTGGTTCAGGTGCAGCTGTTAGGGAATGAGTATACATTATTAAATGATATTGGCGCCCAGTGTGAAGATGGGGCCCAGTTTGAAGTGTTACAGCTGTTTTTAGGAAGCAGCAAAACCTATTCCGGCTGTCAGGCAGATCTTTTAGGAAAAGAAAGCCATTTTAAAGCAGATATCGGTTATCAGGGAAAAGGCAGCCAGCGCTATGATATGAACTATGTGGCAGTCCATAAGGGCAAAAACCGTCAGTGAAATGAACGCAGACGGCATTCTGGATGATCAGGCATTTAAGCTGTTTCGTGGAACCATTGATTTCAAAATGGTTCTTCCGGCTCCAAGGGAGACGAAAAGGAAGACGTACTCCTTATGGGGACTATGTAGTCAACCAGACCATTCCTCTGATCCTTTGTGCAGAGGAAGATGTAGAAGGAAACCACGGTGCTTCTATTGGACAGTTAGATGAAGAAATGCTGTTCTATCTGTCTTCCAGAGGTATGAGCGCAGAAAGCGCCAGCAAGATGATCGCCAGAGCAAGGATGGATGCAGTCTGCCAGAAGATCGGCGATGAGCAGTTAGAAAAGCTGGTACAGGACTATTTAGAGGAGGAATAACATGAGCAGCAACCCATACAGAAAAGATTTTCCTCTTCTGGAAAATAATAAGGTGATCTATCTGGACAATGCAGCCACCTCCCAGAGGCCGGAGGCTGTGATCCAGGCAGAGGCACAGTTTTATGAAAAATACAACGCAAATCCATTAAGAGGCCTTTATGAGCTTAGTGTAGAAGCCACAGACTGCTACGAAGAAGCAAGAGAAACGGTCCGCAAGTTCATTGGCGCAGGAAGCACAGAAGAGATCATTTTCACCAGAAATACTACCGAAGGCTTAAATCTGGTGGCTTACAGCTATGGTTTCAGCCATTTAAAAGCAGGAGATGAAGTGCTGGTAAGCATTATGGAGCATCACAGCAATCTCCTTCCATGGCAGATGGTATGCCGTCAGACCGGTGCAACGCTTAAATTTCTGGAATGTGACCAGACCGGATTTTTAAGTGATGAAACACTGGAAAATGCCATTACAGATAAGACCCGCCTGGTAGCCATTGCCCAGGTATCCAATGTACTGGGACGGACTGCTCCCATTGAAAAGATCGTAAAACTGGCAAGAAAACATGGTGCCGTAGTTGTCATGGATGCAGCACAGAGTGCGCCACATATGCCAATTAATGTAAAAGACCTGGAGGTGGATTTTATGGCATTTTCCGGTCATAAATTAATGGGACCTATGGGCATCGGTGTTCTCTATGGAAAGAAAGAGCTGTTGGAAGAAATGCCTCCATTCCTTACAGGCGGAGAGATGATCGACTCCGTCAGCCGTACAGGTGCTGTATTTGCTCCACTTCCTCACAAATTTGAGGCAGGTACCGTTAATGCAGCGGGCGCATGGGGACTGAAAGCAGCCATTGAATATCTGCAGCAGATTGGCTTTGATGAGATAAAGCGCCGGGAAGAGGCGCTGACTTCCAGAGCCTTAGAAGGCCTTAAAGAGATCCCACATGTTCATGTGTTAGGTTCTGAAAAAGCAGAGGAACACTGCGGTATCCTTACATTTACCATAGACGGCGTACATCCCCATGATGTAAGCGCCATTTTAGACGCAGACGGAATTGCCGTTCGTGCCGGACATCACTGCGCACAGCCTCTGATGGAGTATCTGGGCGTTTCTACTACCACAAGAGCCAGCCTTTTCTTCTACAATACAGAAGAAGAGATCGATGCTTTTGTAGAAAGCATGAAGACGGTAAGAAGGAGAATGGGTTATGGAGAGTAGAAATTTTTACAATGAAATATTAACGGACCACAATCTGCATCCGGTCCACAAAGAAGATATCCCGGATGCCAATCTGGTACTGGAAGGCTTAAATCCCAGCTGCGGTGACCACATCTGGTTAAAGTTAAAAGTAGAAGACGGCATCATCAAAGACGGTGGTTTCGTAGGTGATGGCTGCGCCATTTCCCAGGCGTCCGCAGATATCATGCTGGATCTGATCATCGGTAAAAAGAAAGAGGAAGCCGTGAAACTGGCAGAAAGTTTCTTAAAGATGATCAAGGGAAACGCAACAGAGGAAGATATGGATGCCCTAGAAGAAGCAGGGGCATTACAGGATATTTCCCATATGCCGGCCAGAGTAAAATGTGCTGTTTTGGGATGGCATACCATGGAAGAACTGTTAAAAGAGGAAAAATAGATAGAATGTATATTTACAGATCCTATTAAATATGGGCTCGCCAGTATATGGCGGGCCCGACAGATGCGTTAAATGTGATCACACCTGTTGTACTGACCGCTCTGGGACTGGTACTTCCTGAGATCGCAAAGAGAGAGCAGAAAAATTAGTTTACTTGTTTAACGCGTTATGGTAAAATAACCAACAACAAATGTTGGTATTAATGTTTATGACAGTGATCAGTACATTGTTTCGTAAACAATGTACCAGGGATTTTTTAGGGACTTACAGAGTATTATGGGAAAGCTTGATTATCGGACTTTAAGGGAAAATGTAGCAGACGAGATAAGGATGAAGATCTTAAACGGTGATATGAAGCCGGGAGATAAGATCATAGAGCAGGAACTGGCATCGGAATTTGGCATCAGCCGTGGCCCGGTGCGGGAAGCACTGCGCCAGTTGGAGCAGGAAGGCATGGTGGAATATTCCAGAAATGTAGGCTGCTCTGTAAAGCATATAGGCATGGATGATGTTTATGAGATATACTACATGCGTGCCAACTATGAAATGATGGCAGTAAGACTGTATAATGCTCCTTTTCCCCAGGAAACCATTGAGAAAATGGAACAGGTTTTAGAGCAGATGAAGCAGCTTCATAAAGAAGAATACCGCAAGGTATTTGAACTGGATAATAAGTTCCATGAAGCAATCCTGGATCTTGTAAGCTTTATGCGCCTTAAAAAAGCCTGGGAAGACTTAAACTACGGAAATATTGTAATGGGATATAATATGGCAGTGGACAGTGATCAGGTTATCAAAAGGCAGTATCTCATCCACGAAAAACTGTTAAGTGCCTGTAGAACAGGTACTCCCGCCCAGGTGGAACAGGCTATTGCAGATCATTATCTTGGGAGCGTGGAGAAGCTGATACAGAAAGTGGAAAAAAAGCACGAAAAGTAAATAAAGATATATAACGCATTAAAAAAGCAGTGAAACCGGAAAGATCAACATGGTTTTACTGCTTTTTACGTTGATAGAAAAATGAAATACAGCACTGCAAATGGTGACAATTAATATAGATTCTGTTATAATTTTTTTAGTAAGGGGTGGAAAAATTAATTGTCCGTTTAGGCGAGGGAAATAGTGATCATGAAAAAAAGCAATGTGTGGAAAAAAACAGAATGGGCCGGTTTGATCTGTATATTTTTTATCCTGATGGTTTTGATACATATGTTATGGAATTCAGGGGCAGATGGAGAAAGGGCAGATATCCGTTCTGTCAGCAGTAGTTGGTATCAGATAGTAGATGAAAAAGAAGAGGCCCTTGATCTTCCTGCCATGGTTAAGGCAGATCAGGATGGAAAGATCATGCTTTATAATAATACACTGACTCCGGAAGATAAAAATAAGGTCCTGTCAATGAACGGTCTTCAGGATCAGCCGGAAGTGTGGATGGGAAAACAGTGTCTGTTCTGGTATGAAGAAAACGATTTTTTAAAGAATGACCAGATGAAGGGAAAAATGTGGGCAGATGTGTGGCTGGCATAAGATACAGGAAAAGAGCCGGTCTGCCTTGTTTATGAAAGCAATAACAGAGCCTCCCTTTATATACAGGCACCTGTTTTAGGAAGCTTTCCGGCAGTTTCACAAAAGCATTTCCAGGAATCTGTATTTTCATTTCTCATGATCCTTGGAATGTGGGGAACGGGAATTGTTTCTGCTATTGTTTTCTGGTATATGAAAGCCCATCATATTGTTGAAAAGCATTGTTTTACACTCAGGTTTTATGATGTACGGAGAGCATGGCGCTGTTGGGATGGTTCTTTCTTTTTATGCATTTATTCTTATGTCAGTTCCTATGCTCTGGTTTGTGCAGAATACAATAAGTGAGAAAGTACGGTGGGTCCCGCAGGTATGGATCTTCCTTCTTTATGGAAATGCCATTTTACAGGGAATACTCAATATCCTGTTTCATATCCCATTTGTGTATATGCTGTTTTTAACACACATTATGCTGTTTTCCGGGGTTATATCCATGATCTGTCTTCTGTGGAAAGAATACAAAAGAAATGAAGCGGAAGAAATTCTGGTTTGTCTGCTGGCATTTGCCACATTGGGAGTCAGCGGTATGACAGCCCTTATTTTGTACTGGGTATATTCGATCTACTGGTATGATATGGTCTTTCAGGCAGGAATCTTTTTGTATACATCAATCCTGTTCTGGCATTTGCCACAAAAAACATCCAGGGACAGTCAGTTCAGGATGGAGCAGCTGGTTTATGAAAAAATGTCAATGGAAGACAGAATGACTGGATTAAAAAACAGGAAAGCATTTGAAAAATACATAAAGGAGATCCAAGAAGGAAAGATCCAGCTTGAGAATGCATTGTTTTTATTTATCGAGATAACAGGACTGAAACAGATCAACGATGTCTACGGAATGAAAACAGGAGATGAATCAGTGATCCAGACAGCACAGTGTATCCAAAAGGCAGCAGATAGTGACCAGAGGCATAAGATAGAAAGTTTCCGCATTGGCGGTACGGAGTTTGCAGTGATCGTAATGGACCTCCAGATACAGCCGCAGGAGCTGGAATGCCTCCTTGAAAATGAAGTTAAAAAGGAAACGGAAAACAGGTATTATATTTCTTTACAATTCGGATATGGTTATCTGAAAAATGAGGATGGGACACGAAATACAGTAAGTGACTGGAAACGTCAGGCAGATCACATGCTGCAAAAAACGAAGGGGGCTATTTATGATGATGTATAATGCAGATTTTCTGATCGCAGCAGTGGTCATATTGCTGTTGGTTTTGAGAAATTTCCTGGATCAGAAAAGGGCAGAGGATTTAAATAGCAGGGTATTTCTTTTCTTTGCAGTTATTGGGATCCTGGATGTGATCGCTGAATTAGTAAGCAATTATTATATAACTTCAGGAGATGGGGACTTTGGCCTGGCTGCAGTGGTGACCACAACTATTTTTTATCTGTTTCAGGCATTGCTTCCATATACACTTCTTTGTTATATTATGACATTGCACGATAATAAGCTTATTTCAGTGAAGAAGATGCTGCTGGCTGGTATTGCAACTATTTTACTGGTCAGTATTGTGCTTACCAATCCCTTTACTGAAAAATTGTTTTATTTTGATATATCAGCCGGATATGTGGAAGGACCATGGTACAGACTGATGTATTACAGTGCCCTTTCCATCTGGCAGTGATTTTGATCCTTGTTATCTCCTGGAAAAATTTGGCCCTCAGAAAATAAAGGTGATCCTGGATATCCTGATCCTGTGCGGATGCGGGGTAGTGATCCAGCTTTTGTATTACCCTCTGCTGATGACAGGTTTTGGCATGAGTCTTGGAATACTGGCTCTGTTTCTTACTATCAATAATCCAAATGCGAACCGGGACAGCCTTACAGGAGTATATAATCACCTTTACCTTACCAGAAGGAGCGATGAACTGATCGCAGCAGGAAAATCCTTCCATATAATCACAATATACCTTTACCAGCTAAAGCATATCAATAAAGTTGCCGGAGTATGAGTATTATATTACACAGATAAAGAAGATGTTTGAAACCGATATGCAGATGGATGCAGACAGAAGTAAACCTGCAACGCCTGTGATCCTCAGTGGGATCGTCCATGGGCAAAAGCTTGGTGCCAGCGGGCTGATGCTGGAATATGCAGAGTATCTGGAATCATTGTCTATGCAAAATGGCATGATAGAGGTGATACAGGATGATCAGCAGACCATGGATGGCTTTTTATATAATAAAAAAGTAGAGCAGTATCTGCACACGGCTATTGCCCAGGATCTTTTTGAAGTATATTATCAGCCGGTTTATTCTACAGAGAAAAATGATTTTGTTACACTGGAAGCATTAAGCCGTCTGCATCATCCGGAGTTAGGCTGGATCGCACCGGATGTCTTTATACAGATCGCAGAAAAATCATATGATCGAACAGATCACAGATCTGCAGTTTAAACGCATCTGCATGTTTATAAATGAACACCGGGGTCTGATGAAGAAGCTCTTTAATATAAAAGTAAATTTGTCTTCCCTGGATCTGATGCGCAGTGACTGCAGCAGCCATTTTATCCGTATGATGGATGATATGGATATCCACCATGACTGGATACAGTTTGAGATCACAGAAACGGTTGCTACAGAATACAACGCAGGATTAGGAATGGTAGTAGATGGGTTTATGGCTGCCGGGGTCAGACTGTGTCTGGACGATTTTGGTTCCGGATATGCAAACCTGAATACAGTCATGAGACTGCCATTTTCTGCTATCAAGATAGACAGAACACTTCTTTGATATTTGTAATGATAAAAACGTGCCATGTTCTATCAGAGCATTATTGAAAACCTTCCACCGGATGGGTTACAGCATAGTTTCAGAAGGAGTAGAAACAGAAGAGGAAATGAGTCTGTTAAGCAGCTGGGGTGTGGATATGATCCAGGGATATTATTTTTCCAGACCTCTTCCAGTGGAGGAACTGCTTAAACTGCTGAGCATGTGATGCTGTTCCTTTTCTGCATACATACGCTGGTCTGCAAGGATACGGATCTCATTAGCAGTAGATGCATCATTTGGATAGGCGGCGTAACCGCAGCTGGAACCAACATACAGGGTTTTTCCGTCAATATCAAAAGGAGCGCAGAGCCGGTTTTGTATCTGTTCCTTGATCCGGCAGCAGAGACTTTCATCAAATTCAGTACACACTACCAGGCTGAATTCATCACCGCCGATGCGGAAAGCATAGTCATTGCTGCGGATACAGGACTGAAGGCGTTTGGCAGCTTCTTTTAAAAGCTTATCACCCATGTCATGACCATAGGTGTCATTAACAGATTTAAAATGGTCCAGATCCAGATAGAAAAGTATGAAAGGGAGCTTTTGAAGCTCCTTTTTATGCAGTATGGAGTTAAAATAACGCTCGTTAAATAAACCAGTAAGGCCGTCTGTATTGGCAAGGTTCTCTAAGGCATGCTTCTGTCCAATATCCTGGGTGATAAGCATAACCTTCTCCAGTTCATGTTCAGGACTCCATTCAACGGGGACAACATGCATGACCAGGTATGTATCAATGGAACGGTTGTAGTATTCAATTTTAAAGATATCATCCTTTTTTTTCAGGACGCAGCGCAGATAATCTGGTGTAAGGAGATGGTTCATCTTTTTATTTTCCGTATCAGTCATCACCAGATACTGGCGGAAATATCCTCAACAGATCATCATAGTATCCGGTTTCCGGATAGATGGGGTGCTTCAGCAGGTTTTCATGATATTCATAGCGGTTGTTTTCAGATCGCCTACAGCAAAACGGTCAACGATCCTTCCAAGTCCTGAAAACATCTGTTCAGTAAGCTCTTTGCGTTTTAGCAGGATCATTTGCTCATGTTCTTTCATGCGCAGTCTGGAATCCATCAGGGCAAAACAGTACCCGTAAGAAGCAGGGCGATACATCCGTTCAGGATCAGGAGCAGGACAATGGTGATGGACTGTATACGGCGCATACTGGCATCTACAACATCATCATGGATAATACCCACAATGGTCCAGTCATTGATCCCGGTGGGTTCGTATACCAGATAATAGTTTTGTTGTTGTAACGGCACTGGAGACTTCCGGTAGAAACATTCTTAATATTCTTTTCAGGTCAGTTATCTCAGTTTCTGTCATATCCGTATACTTGTTTAAAAATCAAAGAGATTAGATATTTTCTGGAGAAATTCTGTTTTGGGTTCAAGGGAAAGGAGAACATTGCCGTCGGATGTAAGGATGTAGCAGTCACTTTGTCCCTGATAAATATTACCTGCGATCAGTTTTTCCACTACATCATTATTATAGCTGACAGCAAGTCCGGAATAGGTTATGCCATTTATGGTATATGGAACATCCATGGGAAGCGCAAATACGATCCGGCGGTTGGAATCGCTTGCAATATAGCTGGAAATAACAGGCTGGCCGGTTTTATACATATCCAGAAAGATCCCCTGTATATTTGGGGCATTTCCGTCCCGTCCTGCAGCAGTTATAAAATCACAGTTCTCATTAAACATATAAAAATCCTGATATTGCCAGGCATCTTTGCGTCTGGCAAAGTCATACCAGAGAGTTTTCATATTTTCAGCATCATCCAGGTATTGCAAATTATTGCTCCAGTCAGAAAGGGCATTCCAGTTGTGCTGGACAAACATAGTAAAGGTTTTGTCTACCTGCTCATAAGTAGACAGCAGATGCTGGGAATTTTCCTCATAGATACTTTTTGATAAAATTGTTGTAAAAATAATCCCGAAAAGAAAAAGAAATGCCAAAACAGTTCCGGCCAGTATAAGCAGTTTGGATGTTTTCTTCATAAATACGGGAACCTCCTTCAATGTTGGTGCTTTTCTTGTTGGTTTTCAGGTTTCCTACTCATGTTTTGGGCTTGATATCTGAATATAAGTATATCATATTCTGGGAGTTTCTGGAATTTTTCGATTGTGGAAAAGAGTGACAGCGGTTTTACGCAGAAAAACAGAGCTGCTTTATACAGCTCTGCTAAAACTGGTTTTGTTACTTCGCCTCAGCAATCGCCTGTTCCATTTCAGAAGCAGAGATAACGCCAATGGTCTTATTGGCAACAACACCTCTTCTGAAATAGAGAAGAGTTGGTACGCTCATTACCTTAAAACGGGTTGCAAGATCCATGTCTTCGTCAATGTCAACTTTATAGAAATGAACTTCCGGGTGGAGTTCTGCCATTTTTCTACAGTTGGAGCCAGCATTTTACAGGGACCGCACCATGTAGCAAAGAAATCCACTACTACCAGATCATCACCGGCGTTTACTGCCTGGTCAAATGTGTCAGATGTTAAATGTGTAAGTGCCATATGAAAAACCTCCTTGTATCTGATTTTGATCATTTAATCTTATAGCACTTATATCATACCACAAAATGAGGGAAAATTATGTAATAAAATTCTCAATTAAATATTAAATATGTTACCTATAACCTGCAGCACCACTTCCGTCACTCCCGACAAAAGCATTACATGGATGGGATTCATTTTAAAGCGGGCCAATAGGATCAGGGAGCCGGTAAAAATGCCTACGGCCTGAATGCTGATATTTGGTAAAAGTTGTCTTGCGGTCAGGGAGGCAATCGATTCTCCCCAGAAAGCATTGACCAGGATGCTGGCACCGGCAGCTGCGATCATGGCGATAACTGCTGGACGCAGGGATTTAAGGACGCCCTGGAGCAGGCTTAAATTCCGGTATTTCAGATAGATCTTTGCCAGTAAGGTAACTAAAATGCAGGATGGCAGAACACAGCCGGCAGTAGCCGCCAAAGCCCCCGGTATTCCTGCAATGCGGGTCCCTACGAAGGTAGCGGAATTGATGGCAATAGGTCCCGGTGTCATCTGGGAAATGGTGATCAGGTCCGTAAATTCAGACTGGGAAAGCCATGAATGGAGCTGGACCACCTGATTCTGGATCAGAGGCATGGCAGCATAGCCGCCTCCGAAGCTGAAGGCACCGATCTGAAGAAAACTGAGAAAAAGCTGTAAATAGATCATAAGGTGCCTCCTTTCTGTGCATTATCCTGGGAAGTATTACGGTCGTTTTTTTGGGCCTTTTTCTCCCGGTACAGTGTCAGGACGACACCCAGGGCAATACAGATCAGGATCAGTACAATGGCACTGACTTTATAAAAGTAATTGGCAATGAAAGCAGCAACCATGATGATAATGGACAGATACTGCTTTTCCCTTACAATACCAGATGCCATACCCCAGCTTACTTCCATGATCACAGCGCCTACCCCGGACTGCATGCCCTTTAACATCCAGCCTACAAACAGATTGGACCGGAAAGCAGCATAACAGAATGAGATAGCAGTAAGGATCACAAAAGGCGGGATCACAGTGGCGATCACAGAGCATAAAACACCGGTCAGACCGGCCAGCTTATAGCCTACAACAATGGCTCCGTTGACAGCAATGGCTCCGGGACATGACTGGGCGATAGCCACCAGATCCAGCATTTCTTCCTCATCGATCCAGTGATACTGGTCTACAAATTTTGTTTTCATCAAAGTAACGATCACGTATCCGCCGCCAAAGGTAAAGGCACTGAGATACAATGTTGAGAGAAAGAGCTTTTTAAGGATCTCATCTTTACTGGCTCCTTTTATATTTAATTCCATATTTTCCTCCTGTGTAACAGACTACTATACGTCCAGATCGTGGACGTACAACAACATTCTTTCTTACTATAAGCCATGAAAATCCAGATGTAAATGTAAAAATGTATGATGAATGAGAAAATGATAAGGTGATCATAAAATTTTCTTGACAGCTTGTTAAGACTATGTTAATTTAAAAGTGTGACCACTCAATATATTGAGTTAAGCCCAGACGGACAGGCGGGTCAGAAGCCGAAAGTGGGAAACCACATTATTGATTGGGTTAGGAGCCCAAATTTTATAAGTCGATACGCAGTATGCGTAATTTTATCAGTGCAAAAAGGCACGTCACTTGTGAAACGGTCAATAAGAGCTTCTGGCAAAACAGAGCAGAGAACTGGGGAGTAGGGTCACTTTTTTTCTGTCTGTTAAAGGACAGAGACATTTAAAGACAAAACACATACAGCAGGTGATGGAATATGCCGTCACCTGTTTTATGTTTTTATGGATAAAAGGGACGGCGAGTATGAGGAGGCGGAAAAATGGACCTGGAAGCACAAAAGCGTGCGCCTATTTATGAGGCGTTAGAGCGTTTTAGAAAGAAAAGGGTAGTGCCCTTTGACGTACCGGGACACAAAGAGGACGGGGAAACCCAGAGCTGGCAGCTCTTTTAGGGAAAAATGTGTTGGATTAGATGTAAACTCCATGAAACCTTTGGATAACCTGTGCCATCCGGTATCTGTGATCCGGGAGGCAGAGGAACTTGCAGCAGAGGCCTTTGGCGCCAGCCATGCATTTCTTATGGTAGGGGAACCACTTCTGCTGTTCAGGGGATGATCCTTTCAGTCTGTAAAGCAGGAGATAAGATCATTTTGCCAAGAAATGTACATAAAAGTGCCATCAATGCCCTGGTACTTTGCGGGGCAGTTCCGGTTTATGTAAATCCGGAAGTAAACGGAGATCTGGGCATCTCTTGGAATGGACATTCATAAGGTGGAAAAAGCGATTGAAGAAAATCCGGATGCTGTAGCAGTTCTGGTAAATAACCCCACCTACTACGGATCTGCTCTGATCTGCAGGGCATCGTAAAGCTGGCCCACGAAAAGGCATGAAGGTGCTGGCAGATGAAGCCCATGGAACTCATTTGTACTTTGGAAAAGGACTTCCTGTGAATGCAATGGCAGCAGGTGCAGATATGGCAGCTGTTTCCATGCACAAATCTGGAGGAAGCCTGACACAAAGCTCCATGCTTCTGTTAAATAAGGGCATGAATCAGGATTATGTGCGTCAGATCATTAACCTGACGCAGACTACCAGCGCATCCTATCTTCTCCTTTCCAGTCTGGATATTTCCAGAAGAAATCTGGCCCTGCGTGGGAAGAGTCCTTTGGAAAAGTGATCCAGATGGCAGAATATGCCAGAAATGAGATCAATTCCATTGGTGGATATTATGCCTATGGAAAGACCTGGTCAATGGCACCAGTGTTTATGACTTTGATGTGACCAAGCTTTCCGTGTATACACTGGGGATCGGACTGGCTGGCATCGAGGTTTATGACCTGTTAAGGGATGAGTATGATATCCAGATCGAATTTGGAGATATCTGCAACATTCTGGCATACATTTCCATTGGTGACCGCATTCAGGATATTGAGCGCCTTGTGGAGCTTTGGCAGATATTGAGCGCCTTTACAGGAAAGATAAGACGGGCATGCTCACCGGGAATACATTTCACCAAAAGTAGAATGTTCCCCACAGAAAGCTTTTATGCCCGGAAAGTTTCACTCCCTATTGAACAGACGGCAGGAAAGATCAGCGGTGAATTTGTTATGTGTTATCCGCCGGGTATCCCGATCCTGGCGCCAGGGAAGTGATCACCCAGGAGATAGTGGAGTACATTCTTTATGCAAAGGAAAAGGATGTTCCATGCAGGGAACAGAAGACCCGAAGATCGAACGGCTGATGGTTTTAGTATAAATTGCTCCCGCTGTGGGAGAACATCAGGAGGAAGAAAATGGAACTTTGGTATTCGGAGTTTCATACGGAAAATGTAAAGCTTTCTGTCCGTGGACCGTCAGCTGTTTTCCGGTGAAAGTGAGTATCAGCGGATCGATGTATTTGAGTCTGCTGAGTTTGGAAAATTTGTAGCCTTGGACGGGGAGATCGTTTTCTCCGAAAAGATGAATTTATCTATGATGAAATGGTGACCCATGTGCCTATGGCTGTCCACCTAATGTGAAAAATGTGCTGATCATTGGCGGCGGGGACGGCGGTGTGGCAAAGGAGTTGATCCAGTATCCGGGAATTGAGTCCATTGACGTAGTAGAAACGGACAAAATGTTTGTAGATGTGTGCAGGGAGATCTTTCCGGAGGTAGCCTGCGGATTAGACGAAGAGCGGGTCCATGTATATTATGACGACGGACTGCGTTTCCTTCGTGGAAAGAAAGGCTGTTATGACCTGATCATCAATGACTCTACAGACCCATTTGGACATACAGAAGGTCTGTTTACAAAGGAGTTTTACGGCAGCTGCTACAATGCGCTGCGGGAAGACGGGATCATGGTATATCAGCATGGAAGCCCTTTATGATGAAGATGAAGCTGCCTGCCGCAGCATGCACAGGAAAGTATACCGTTCTTTCCCTGTAAGCCGTGTATCAGGCCCATATTCCAACCTGTCCGTCCGGCTACTGGCTGTTCGGCTTTGCGTCAAAGAAGTATCATCCGTTAAATGATCTTCAGGCGGAAAAGTGGAATGAACTTCATATACCTACATGGTACTATACAACCAATCTCCATACCGCGCGTTCATGCTGCCAAAATATGTGGAGGACCTGTTAGAAGAGGAGGAAAATAACAAATGAGCAGATTAATGGTGATCGGATGTGGAGGCGTAGCTTCCGTAGCAGTACATAAGTGCTGCCAGAACAGCGGTGTATTTACAGAACTTATGATCGCAAGCCGCACAAAATCAAAGTGTGATGCCTTAAAGGCACAGTTAGAAGGAAAAACAGATACGGTGATCACAACCGCCCAGGTGGATGCAGATAAGGTAGAAGAACTTGAGGCACTGATCCGCTCCTATAAGCCGGATGCAGTATTGAACGTGGCTCTTCCTTATCAGGACCTACTATTATGGAAGCATGTCTGCGTACAGGTGTGGACTATATTGATACAGCTAATTATGAGGCTGAAAATACAGATGATCCCCAGTGGAGAGCTATTTATGAAAAGCGCTGCAAAGAAAAAGGCTTTACTGCATACTTTGATTATTCATGGCAGTGGGATCTGAATGAACGTTTTAAAGAGGCTGGACTTACTGCTCTTTTAGGAAGCGGATTTGATCCGGGTGTTACCAGCGTATTTTCTGCTTATGCATTAAAGCATTATTTTGATGAGATCCATACCATTGACATTTTAGACTGCAACGGCGGAGATCATGGATATCCATTTGCGACCAACTTTAATCCTGAGATCAATTTACGTGAAGTATCTGCAAATGGCTCCTACTGGGAGAACGGCCACTGGGTAGAAACAGAGCCAATGGAGATCAAGAGAGAATATGATTTCCTGAAGTAGGAAAGAAAGATATGTATCTTCTTCATCACGAAGAGATCGAGTCTCTTGCAAAAATATCCCGGAGTTAAGCGGATCCGCTTCTTTATGACCTTTGGACAGAGCTACTTAACCCATATGAAATGCCTGGAAAATGTAGGAATGCTTTCCACTTCCCCGATCCAGTTCCAGGGACAGGAGATCGTACCGATTCAGTTTTAAAGGCACTGCTTCCTGATCCTGCTTCCTTAGGTCCAAGAACTGTAGGAAAGACCAATATCGGCTGTATCTTTAATGGTGTAAAAGACGGAAAAGAAAAGACCATTTACATTTACAATGTATGCGACCACCAGGAGTGCTACAAAGAGGTTGGTTCCCAGGCAATTTCCTATACAACCGGTGTTCCGGCTATGATCGGCGCTATGATGGTAGTTACCGGTGCATGGAAGAAGGATGGCGTATTTAATGTAGAGGAATTTGATCCGGATCCATTTATGGACGCCTTAAATAAGTGGGGACTTCCATGGCAGGTATGCGAAGATCCTCAGATCGTAGAATAGGAGAACTTGAAAATGAGAATGGATCAGCTTCCCACTCCCTGTTATGTGATCGATGAGAAGAAACTGAAAGAAAATCTGGAGATCTTGGGGATGTCCGGGAAAAAGCAGGCTGTAAGATCCTGCTGGCCCAGAAAGCCTTTTCCTGCTTTTATGAATATCCTCTGATCGGGCAGTATTTAGACGGCACCACAGCCAGCGGCCTGTATGAGGCCAGACTTGGAAAAGAAGAAATGGGGAAAGAAAACCATGTGTTTGCCCCGGCTTATAAGGATGCAGATATAAAAGAACTGGGAGAGATCTGTGACCACATTATCTTTAATTCCTTTGCCCAGCTTCGCCGCCATAAAGACGCAGTCTCAGGAAAAAGCCTGGGACTGCGCATCAACCCGAGTGTTCCACTCAGGGGATCATGCTATTTATGATCCCTGTGCTCCTGGTTCAAGACTTGGCGTTACAAAAGAGGTATTTGACTGTGAGATTGCAGCAGAACCACAGCTTTTGATGCTTTGGACGGTCTTCATTTCCATACTCTCTGCGAGCAGAATGCAGATGATCTGGCAAAACACTGGAAGCAGTGGAAGAAAAGTTCGGCCCATGGCTTTCTAAGATAAAATGGCTGAATATGGGCGGCGGTCATCATATTACAAGAGATGATTATGACAGAGAGCTGCTTATAAAATGCATTCGTCATATAAGAGACACTTATGGAGTGGAAGTGTATCTGGAGCCGGGAGAAGCTATTGCCTTAAATGCCGGTTATCTGGTGACTGAGGTAATGGATATTGTGGAAAATGGACTTTCTGTGCTGATCCTTGACGCTTCTGCTGCCTGCCATATGCCGGATGTGCTGGAAATGCCATACAGACCGCCATTAAAGGACAGCGGAGTTTCAGGAGAAAAGGAGTTTACCTACCGTCTTTCCTCCTGTACCTGTCTGGCAGGAGATGTGATCGGGGATTATTCCTTTGATAAACAGATTCAGGTGGGAGATAAGCTGTATTTTCAGGATATGGCTATTTATTCCATGGTGAAAAATAATACATTTAACGGTATTCCCCTTCCTGGGATCGCTGTGATGAAAGAGGACGGGGACTGCGAGATGATCCGCACTTTTGGATATGAAGACTTTAAGGGGAGACTGGCATAATGGTGATGGTGGAAAAGACGGATATGACCGGTGAAATGGATAAGATAAATAAAACGGTGCAGGCGGAACGGCTAAAACATTGCCGGCATCAGATGGATTTCACATGCCGGGAGAGTTTGAACCTCACAAAGGCACCATTATGATCTGGCCGGAGCGCCCCGGTTCCTGGGCTTATGGAGCCAGAGATGCCAGAAAAGCTTTTGCACAGATCGCAGAGGCCATAGCAGAAGGAGAAGATGTTTTCATGCTTGCTGGTCCTTCTTCCATCGAGTCTGCGAAAGCGGCTTTTCTGGAAAGTCAGAAAACATCCACATTCTTCCTATAGAAACAGACGATGCCTGGGCCAGAGATGTAGGACCTACCTTTGTAAAAATGCCCGGAAGGAAGTCCGGGGCATCAGCTGGCAGTTCAATGCCTGGGGCGGTGAGGTAGACGGCCTTTATGCAAGCTGGGAAAAGGATGATGCTGCGGCAGAGGCGGTCTGCGATGCTCTTGGTTATCCTGTATATGATGCAGGAGATTTTGTCCTGGAAGGCGGTTCCATTCACAGTGACGGAGAAGGAACGCTGTTAGTAACAGAAGCATGTCTTTTAAGTCCTGGAAGAAACCCACGCCTTACAAAAGAAGAGATTGAAAAGAAGCTTTGTGAATATCTGGGTGCAAAAAGGTGATCTGGCTGAAAACGGCATCTGGCAGGACGAGACCAATGAGCATGTGGACAATGTGTGCGCCTTTGTAAAGCCGGGAGAGGTAGTTTTAGCCTGGACCGATGATAAAGAAGATCCACAGTATGCCCTTTCCATGGAAGATTACCAGATTTTGGAAAATGAGACAGATGCAAAGGGCAGAAAGTTTGTGATCCATAAACTGCCAATTCCTGAAAAGCCGGTATGCATCCAGGAAGAAGACTTAAAAGGTCTTGCTTTTGAGCCGGGAGAAGATACCAGAGAAGCAGGAGAACGGCTGGCAGCCAGTTATGTAAATTTCTATATTGCAAATGAAGCAGTTTTAGTTCCTCAGTTTCAGGATAAGCATGATAAGCTGGCCTGCGATATTTTAGGAAAGCTGTTCCCGGAGCGGAAGATCTGCCCGATTGATGCACAGGCCATCATCATAGGTGGCGGAAATATCCATTGTATTACCCAGCAGATCCCTTCAGGCTGTGGAAGTAAAATTCGGCAACCAGCAGTAACCGCAAAAGTTGCCAACGAAAATAAAATGGATGAAACATTATAAAATGTTGGAAAAACAACGGATCAAATGGATTTGGGAATATCGGGTCCAGTGAAAGAAGGAGAAACGAAAATTGAGAAACGTAAGATGTGCCGCAGTCCAGATGCGCTGCAGCAGAAATGTAGCAGAAAACATAGAAAAAGCAGAGGCTCTGGTACGTCAGGCAGCAGCGGAAGGAGCTCAGGTGATCCTTCTTCCAGAGCTGTTTGAACGTCAGTATTTCTGCCAGGAGCGCAGATATGATTATTACCAGTTTGCAACGCCTGTAATGGAAAATCCGGCAGTGAGATATTTCCAGAGAGTCTGTGCAAGCCTTGGAGTAGTGATCCCGGTAAGCTTTTATGAAAGAGATGTAAACCGGCTGTTTAATTCTGTTGCTATGATCGATGCAGACGGTTCTATTCTGGGCGTTTACAGAAAGACCCATATCCCGGATGACCATTTCTATCAGGAAAAATTTTATTTCACACCGGGAGATACCGGTTTTAAGGTATTTGACACAGCCTATGGAAAAGTGGGCGTTGGGATCTGCTGGGACCAGTGGTTTCCGGAGACTGCCAGAGCTATGGCAGTAGAAGGCGCAGAGATCCTTCTGTATCCAACAGCTATTGGAAGTGAACCTATTCTTTCCACTGACAGTATGCCTCACTGGAGAAGATGTATGCAGGGACACAGCGCATCTAATCTGGTGCCTGTGGTTGCAGCGAACCGGGTAGGCGAGGAACGGGTAGAGCCATGTGCAGAAAATGCAGGACAGAGTTCTTCCCTTGTTTTCTACGGTTCATCTTTTATCACCGACGGCTGTGGAGAGATCCAGATATCCATGGGAAGACAGGAAGAAGGTTTTATAGCAGCTACCTTTGATCTGGACCAGCTGATGGAAGACCGCCTTTCCTGGGGACTTTTCAGGGACAGACGGCCGGAGATGTATGGAAAGCTTCTGTAAAAAGATCACAGATAACACTATGAAAAATAGTAGTGACTTATAAATTGACTAATATCTTCCAGAACAGTAGCAGATCCGATAAGATAAGTACTGTCAATAAGCAATGCAGACATGCAAAAGCAACGAATGGAGGTATATTCAATGTTAAATGAGTCAGTGATCAAAGTTTTAAAAAATAGTATGTGGGATCTTGCTACCTGCGCAAATGGAGAGCCAAACGTAGTTCCAGTTGCATTTAAGGATGTAACAGAGGACGGAAAGCTGGTTGTAGGTGATGTTTTCCTTGAAACAACTTTAAACAACATTAAGGCAAATGACGGAAAAATTGCTATTTCTGTATATGACGCACAGAGCCTGGAAGGATATCAGATCAAGGGAACTGCTGAGTACGTAACAGAGGGCGATGTTGTAGATACCTTTAAGGCTATGGTAGAGAGCATGTTTAAGGGTGCTGCAACTGCAAAGGGAGCGCTTATCATCACACCTGCCAAAGTGATCGTTACCACACCTGGTGCTGACAACAAGAAAGAAATCTAAAGCACTGTAAACATATTATAAAGCTTTAACAAACGTATATCTTCCCGGGAGACTTTAAGGCCCTGCAACAGAGCTTCGTCTTCCGGGAGTTTTGTTTTGAAAACAGCATTTTAGTAGCGATGGGCATCATGGGACGGCTGGAAAACCATTAAACAGTCCCCATTTTGTATCTGTATCCAGATAGGAAGCAAGGATCTGTGCGCTGGCTTTTTCTACCGGGCTGTCCTGGTTGGTCAGCTGGATATTGGTCAGGGCGTCAAAATGCTCAATATAGCCCCAGTATGTATTTTCACACAGCTTGTAATTTTCAAAATCTTTAAAATTCATATACATCATGATCTTATAACTTGATGTATCAGTTTCTGAAAGCACATCAAAGACGCAGCGGATCAGCTGCTTATTTCTTCCGTCATATACATAGGCATAAAACTGGGAGCAGCCTGCGAAAAAGGCGGGACTGTTTTTGCTGTCCGGCAGGTTGGCATGGCGTGGCGGACAGTAGAGCAGCTGCTCTACGTGGATCTGCAAAGCAGAGGCAATTTCATATAATGTTTCAATATCTACCGGAATCTCCCGTTTTCATACTTGGAAACAGTAGATTTGCTTTGCAGATAACAGCCGCAAGGGCTTCCAGTGTCATTTTGCGTTTTGCGGAAAGTGCGGATCTGTTTTCCGATTTCTGTACTGATCTGGGACATAGATTAAGCCACTCCTTTTATAGATTAAAGTAAGGATCCAACTGTATTTTTAGTGACTTTGTGATAGCAAAAGTTTCGTATAAATCAACAAAACCGCGATTTTTTCTGCAGTTTTCAGGCGGGGCCAAAAGCAGGTGTTGAAAAGAAAAATCCAGTTTCAGGAAACAAGTTTTAGATTTTTCCATTAAGAGGAAACAAATGCCTTTTGCTTCAGCGTATTTTTTTTAGTACAATGCAGATATGAGATGCATCCAGGAAATCAGTTAAATGACAGGTTTGCGCAGCCTGACAAACAAAAGCAGGAGGAAATGAATGGAATCCAGTAAGATAAAAGAACTGGCACAGGACCAGCAGGACTACGTAGTGGCTATGAGGCGGGAATTTCACCGTTCACCGGAGCTTTCAGGAAAAGAATTCCACACAAGAGAACGGTTGATAGAAGAAATCGAAAAAATGGGTGTTCCCTATGAAAAGCTTCCAGGAACAGGCCTTATTGCGATCATTGAAGGCGGAAAGCCTGGGAAGAATAAAATACTGCGTGCAGATATAGATGCTCTGCCATTACAGGAAGAAACTGAAAATTTAAAGCAGCCTAAGGTCTGCGTTTCTGAAATTCAGGCAGATGTCATGCCTGCGGCCATGATGCCCATATGGCAATGCTCCTTGGAACAATGAGAATACTGGTGCAGAACAAAGAAGAACTTCCAGGAACTGTATATTGTTGTTTTGAAGAAGGAGAGGAAACAAACTGCGGAATTGATACCATGATAGAGGCACTGGAAAAATATCCTATTGATGAGTGCTTTGCATTTCACGTATATAACGAACTGGATGCAGGCAAGGTCAACATTGTTCCGGGACCAAGAATGGCAGGAACAGTAGGAATTGGTTTCCACCTAAAAGGAAAGAGCGGACATGGCTCCAGACCGGATCAGGCGATCAACCCGATCATTCCGGCAGCCCATATTATCACACAGCTGAATTCTGCTTTTATGAACCAGTTAAATGTAGAAGAAACAGTTACACTTGGTCTTGGAATGGTAAAAGCTGGAGAAGCTACCAACATTATCCCGGATGATGCTTATGTAGGAGGAACTGCCCGTTTCTTCAATAAAGAAGAAGGAGAAAAGGCATTAGAGATCATTGAGCGGATCGCAAGAAATACAGCAGATTCCTACAGATGCGGCATTGAATTTGAAAAGAGAAATAATATCAGCCCATATCCTGTTGTAAATGATGAGAAAACAGCTCTTAAGATCCAGAAAGCAGTAGGTGAGATCTGTGGAGAAGAAGTATTAGGAGACTGTGATAAGTGGTTTGCTTCTGAGTGCTACAGTGCATATCAGAACAAATATCCAGGCGTGCTGGGATTTTGGGATCCGCAATGAAGCTTATGGCAGCGGTGCAGCACACCATAATGGAAAATTCGATATAGATGAATCAGGATTCTGGCTGGGAGTGTGTGCAGAAGCAGCCTTTGCATTTGAAAAATAAAAACAGGGAATGGTTTGAAAAATACGTAAGAGTATAAAGAGGAAAAACTAAATGGGAAAAAAAGAAAAGAAACCGTTTAAAATGCCGCATCTTTTGTGGATTATGTTTGGGATCATAGTATTGGCCTGTCTGGCAACCTATCTGATCCCGGCCGGAGAGTTTGCAGTAAATGAAGCAGGACAGATCACAGGTACTGATTTCCACTTCCTGGGACATCAGACACCGGTCAGTCCGTGGGGCGCACTGATGCGTGTGAAGTCAGGCATGGTAGGAGCAGCAACCATAGCGTTTGTTGTTATGATATCAGGAGCTAATATCAACGTTGTACTGGAAACAGGCGTTATGGACGATCTGATGAATTGGGGTGTTTATAAGTTAAAGGATAAAGGAACAGGTATCCTGGTATCCATGATGATGATCCTTATGGCTTATTTAGGTGGATTTGGTGGAACAGATGCCCTGATCACTGTAGTACCGGTTGGTGTTATGTTCTCTAAAAAGCTGAAGCTGGATCCAATCTGTGCCCTTGCAGTAACCACCTTTGCAGCATTAGTGGGCTTTGGTACAGGTCCTGCGCAGCAGGCAACTACACAGATGCTTATGGGCGTCACTCCTTATTCTGGTTTCTTTACCAGGCTGGTCATCATGAATTTCTTTTTACTTGTTGCGATCATTATGACTATGCAGTATATCAAAAAGATCCGCAAAAATCCTGCTGCATCTATAATGTATCAGGATGGCTGGAGACCGGATGCTATTGTGAACGGTTCAGAGGAAGAACTGTTAAAGCATGTGGAAATGAACTGGAGAAAAGTAGCAGTTATTGTTCTTTTTGTACTTCAGTATCTGATCATTGCCATTTATCCTCTTATGGGCGGAGACAGTAACCTGACCTTTGACTTTATGCTTGCAGTTATGATCATTACTATGATCGTAGTAGGCATTATCGGCGGCATGTCTGCTGAAAAGCTGGCTGATGCTTTTGCAAAAGGCCTTGGCTCTATGGCTTTTGTAGCTTTTGTTATCGGACTTGCAAAGGTGATCTCTCTGGTGCTGGCAGATGGAAATGTGATCCATACCATTGTGTATGTTCTTACCAAGCCGCTTATGAGTCTTCCAAAATCCGTATCCAGTGTAGGACTTACACTGATCGTTTCTGTTATCAACCCGCTGATCCCGTCTGCTACTTCAAAGGCTGCGATCCTGGTTCCTATTATGAAGCCGGTAGCAGAAGCACTGGGCTTACATCTGAACCTTGCAGTTGTAGCTTATCAGATGGGCGACAGCTTTACCAACCTGTTATCCCCGCTTTTAGGCTGGATGATCGGGTCCTGCATTATGGCGGAAGTGCCATTTCCAAGATGGTTTAAATGGGTGTTCCCAAAGGTTATCACCCTTATTTTACTGGCATGTGTGATCGTTTTCCTGCTGACTGTTACCGGATGGACCGGCGTAATATAGTTATACAGTGATATAAATGAGAGATGAGCCTGCATTGAAAAGGCTTTATCTCTCATTTTTTGTTTGTGTATGTGGTGAAGGGATCTGTGACATATTCACCGGTCAAAAGCCCTGAAAAGTTTCGTATAAATCAATAAATCAACGATTTCTTTCTGGTTTACCTGCTTTTCTAAAGTCTCTGCACAGAAAAAAATCTATTTTCAGGAAACTTAATTTGTAAAATTCCACTGTAGAGAAACTTAAAGCACTTTGATTTCGGGTACTTATTTTAGTACAATCCAGGCATGAGATGCATCCAGTACCTGAAATAAAATAACAGACCAGGCCGGCGCAAGCCTGGAAAATCAGAGAAACGGGGTAAAAAATATGTACAATTTTGATGAGATCATTGACAGACGGCATACAAATGCCATGAACACAGACGGTTTTCGTGATTACATTTTCCATGCAGATGAGACTATGAAATTCCCATACAAGGATGAAGAATTTATCCGTATGTGGGTAGCAGATATGGAATTTGCCACACCGGATGTTGTTATTGACGGAATGAGAGAGCGTTTAGACAAGCGTATCTTCGGCTATACCAGAGTATTTGAAAAGAGCTATTACGAAGCATTTTCCGCATGGTGCCAGAGAAGATATGGCTGGACCTTTGACAGAAAAGAACTGGTAATGTCAAATGGTATCATTCCAGCGTTATATGAAATGGTGGAATACATCTGCAAACCAGATGAAAAGGTATTATTCTTAACTCCTTCTTATGCATATTTCAAGTATGCAGCAGACTTTAGCAAGAGAGGCTATGTATGCAGTGACCTTCATGATGAAGACGGATATTATACCATTGATTTTGATGATCTTGCCAAGAAGGCAGCAGACGAGAAGACTACACTGTTTATCCTGTGCAATCCTCATAACCCAAGTGGACGTATCTGGACTGAAGAAGAATTAAAGAAGATGGCAGAGATCATTGAAAAGAACAATATGTGGGTCATCTCTGATGAGATCCACTGTGATTTGATCCGCTGCGATAAAAGCATATCCCAATGGGCAAGGTAATGCCGGATTACAAGCGCCTGATCACCTGCATGGCACCAAGCAAGACCTTTAACCTGGCAGGTATGATGATCTCCAACGTGATCATCCGTGATGAAGGCTTAAAGAAATCTGGTTAGGCCGTCATTATAACTTTGACAACCCGTTAAGTATTGCAGCAGCACAGGCAGCTTATGAAAAGGGCGAGCCATGGCTGGAAGAATTAAGGGCATATCTGGATGAGAACTTCCGCTTCACCGGAGAATACTTAAAGGAGCGTCTGCCAAAGGCAAAATACAGAGTATCTGAAGCAACCTATCTTGCGTGGGTAGACTTAAATGCCTACTTTGAGCCAGATGAGCACCTGCCTCTGTTCTTCGCATACAAGGCCGGAGTCCTTCTGGAAGGAGGCAACATGTTCGTACAGAACTCTGATGGATTCATCCGTCTGAACCTGGCTTGCCCGAAGGCAACTTTGGCAGAAGGTTTAAGAAGAATCTGCGAAGCAGTTAATACAAAACATACAGAAAAGTATCTGGGAGAGAAATAAAAGCTTATTTCAGGAAAACTTTCAGAAACAGGAGAAGAAAAGGAAAATGGAAAAGCGGGAATTTTAGAAAATATATAGCTGACCGTCACAACACAAACTGCAGTAAATGGGACGGTTTAAAGGAAAAATTTGGGGAAGACGGTCTGCTGCCTATGTGGGTGGCAGACATGGAATTTAAGACATGTGACGGGATCACAGATGCCTTAGTTGAACGTGCAAAATAGGGAATCTTCGGATACGGTGTAGTTCCAGATGAATACTATGAACTGTTTTCAAAGTGGATGGAAAGACACCATGGTTTTTCCGTAAAAAAAGACTGGGTACGTTTCTGCACCGGCTGTGTAACAGCCATTGCATGGATGATCCATGCATATACACAGCCTGGGGATGCATGTCTGATCCTGACTCCTGTGTATTATCCATTTCACAATGTTGTAACCAACAATAACCGTAAGCTTGTAACCGCAGACTTAAAATATGAAAATGGCTATTTCTCCATGGATTATGACGCAATTGAGCAGGCGATCACAGAAAATGATGTGAAACTGTTCCTTATGTGTTCCCCACATAATCCGGCAGGAAGAGTATGGACAGAGGAAGAATTGGATCATGTGCTTGCTATCTGCAAAAGCACAATGTTCTGGTGGTTGCAGATGAGATCCACCAGGATATTGTATTTGGAGAAAACCATTTTGTGCCGGCTGCAGCAGTTGCAGAAGGCAAATATCAGGATATCCTGCTGGTGCTTAACTCATCTTCCAAGACATTTAACCTAGCTTCCTGATCCATTCTCATATCATTATTATTAATGAAGAACTTCGGGAGAAATATGACCAGTTTGCCAGCGGTTTAAACCGTACAGAAGTAAGCGTTATGGGTATGGTTGCCACTATGGCTGGTTATAAGACAGGTGATGAATGGTTATCAATGTATTGGAAGTGATCGGCGACAACTATAAATATCTGAAAGAAACACTGGAAACAGAGCTTCCGGGTTGTGGTATGCTCCATGGAAGGAACCTATCTTCAATGATCGACTTAAGAGCCTGGGTGAAACCGGAAGAAACTCATGATTTTATCCAGGGGAAATGCCGTCTGGCAGTAGATTATGGTGAATGGTTTGGAGTCGGATATGAAGGCTTTATCCGTATGAACCTGGCAACAGATCCTGTTTTTGTAAAGCAGGCAGCTGAAACGATCATCAGAGAAGCTAAGAAATTAAAAGAAAAGTAAAAATAAAAAGATTACCGCAATAGCATCTGCAAAGGAGTAAAATTATGGAAAAGAAAAATCTGGACTGGGAAAATATCGGTTTTGCATATCATCAGACGGATATGCGCTATGTGGCAAATTACAAAATGGCGCCTGGGATGAAGGAGGACTTACTGCAGATGCTAATGTGGTGATCAGTGAGTGCGCAGGTATCCTTCAGTATTGTCAGGAGGTTTTGAAGGACTGAAAGTATATGAGACAAAGGACGGAAGCATCGTTGCTTTCAGACCTGATCAGAATGCAGAACGTATGATAAATTCTGCTAAAGGCATGGAAATGCCCCATTTCAAAAGAACGTTTCCTGGATGCCTTAGATCAGGTGGTAAAGGCAAATGCGGCCTGGGTGCCGCCTTATGGAAGCGGCGCTTCTCTTTATATCAGGCCGTATATGTTTGCTTCTACACCTGTGATCGGAGTAAAACCGGCAGAAGGATACCAGTTCCGCATTCTGTGTACACCTGTAGGCCCATATTTTAAGGGTGGTGTCCGTTCTCTTCACATCTGCGTCAGTGACTATGACCGTGCAGCACCTCATGGAACCGCCATATCAAGGCTGGTTTAAACTACGCAATGAGTCTTCATGCTTATGTAGATGCACATAAAATGGCTATGATGAAAATATGTTCCTTGATCCGGCTACCAGAACCTTTGTAGAGGAGACCGGCGGAGCTAATTTCTTCTTTGTAACAGAAGACGGAGAGCTGGTGATCCCGAAGTCCGACTCCATTTTACCGTCTATCACCCGTCGTTCTGTGATCACAGTAGCTGGTATGCTGGGAATTAAAGTAACAGAACGTCCTGTAAAACTGGAAGAAATTGGAAAATTTGTAGAAAGCGGACTGTGCGGAACTGCAGCAGTCATCTCTCCAGTAGGCAAGATTACAGATCATGGAAAAGAGATCGTATTCAGGGACTCAGAACATACCATGGGACCTGTTACAAAGCGGCTTTATGATACATTAACAGGTATGCAGCACTGCGAGATCGAAGCACCGGAAGGCTGGATCCATAAGATCATGTAAAAATCAATCTATCATTCATAGTTATAAATTGCTGGAAAATGGCTGTCTGCTGATTTGTGGACAGCCATTTTTCTGTAAATAGTGATGGTTAGAATATTTGTAAAAATCAACACTTCATGGTATCATTAGTTATAGTAGTTATAGAAAAATTTTGCGTACACATAAAATGGAAAGGAGAAAATTTAAGTAATAAATAAAATTGACATTGGTGATTAAAAGTGTTTAAATATACCTATGGAGGTATTATTATGAACACGTCAAATATCACGAATTATAAACCAAAAGATTTTGCTGAATTAATAGGTGTTTCTGTGAAAACATTACAGCGTTGGGACAGGGAAGGAATTCTAGAGGCAAATCGGACTCCAACGGATAGGCGTTATTATACTTACGACCAATATCTTCAATTTAAAGGCATAAATACAGAGAATGATGATCGACAAGTTGTTATTTATGCAAGAGTTTCTACAAAGAATCAAAAGGATGATTTACAGAATCAAGTATCGTTTTTACGTCAATTCTGTAATGCCAGAGGCATTATTGTAGACCAATGTATGGAAGAATATGGAAGTGGTTTAAACTATAATCGCAAAAGTGGAATCAGTTATTAGATGAAGTAATGGACCAAAAATTAAAACCATCATAGTTACACATAAAGACAGATTTATCCGATTTGGATATGATTGGTTTGAAAGATTCTGTATGAAGTTCAACACAACTATCATGATAGTGAACAATGAAGAACTATCACCGCAAGAAGAACTTGTACAGGATATTGTATCTATACTCCATGTTTTTCCTGTAGATTATATGGACTTCGTAAGTATAAAAACAAATAGAAAAGGATGAGGACATTGCTAAAGAGCTTCAAGACGGAAATAAATCCGACAGAGGAACAGAAAGTTAAGATCCGTAAAACAATAGGAACTTGTAGATATATTTACAACTTCTATCTCGCTCATAACAAAGAACTTCATGACAATGGAGAAAGTTTATGAGTGGTAAAAGTTTTAGTGTCTGGCTGAACAATGAGTATCTTCCCAAAATCCGGATAAGTTATGGATCAAGGAAGTTAGTTCAAAATCTGTAAAGCATTCAATCGAAAATGGTTGTGTCGCATTTACCAGATTTTTCAAACATCAAAGCGCTTTTCCTAATTTTAAAAGAAAGGAAGATCAGATGTGAAGATGTATTTCGTAAAGAATAATCCAAAGGATTGCCGATGCGAAAGACACAGGATCAATATTCCATCACTTGGTTGGGTCCGTATGAAAGAAAAAGGATACTTTCCTACTACCAAAGACGGGTATGTAATCAAAAGCGGTACGGTTTCAATAAAAGCTGACAGATACTATGTTTCAGTTCTTGTAGAACTGCCGGATAACAAGACAGCTGATAATTCCAATGAAGGAATTGGCATTGACCTTGGGCTAAAAGATTTTGCCATCGTTTCAAATGGAAAGACCTACAAGAACATCAACAGATCAACAAGAATAAAGAAACTTGAAAAACAACTTATTCGAGAACAGAGAAGTCTTTCTCGAAAATATGAAAATTTACAGAAAGGAGAGTCCACTCAAAGAGCGAATATACAAAAACAAAAGTTCAAGGTACAGAAACTTCATCATAGGATAGATCATATCCGCACCGACTACATTAACAAAACAATCGCAGAGATAGTGAAAACCAAACCATCCTACATTACGATTGAAGATTTAAATGTAAAAGGCATGATGAAAACAGGTGTCTTTCAAAAGCTGTTGCATCTCAGAAGTTTTATGAATTTAGAGCAAGGCTAAAAGCCAAGTGTGATGAAAACGGCATTGAATTAAGAATAGTGGATAGATTTTATCCATCTTCAAAGACTTGCCATCATTGTGGTTCTGTCAAAAAAATTTAAAGCTTTCAGATAGAATTTATCGATGTGAATGTGGCTATGTTGCAGATAGGGATTTCAATGCAGCACTAAATTTGAAAGATGCTAAAACTTACAAGATTGCATAATTAAAAGCAAATGTAAGTATGTACCGAAGGCTATTTCGGGAATTAACGACTGTGGAGTGTACAAGAACCTGTGAGTAGCGTATTACTTGTAATCGCCAAAGCATACACAATGAAGCAGTAAGAAGTATTCGTGAGAACTTCAATTTCTCGATGTGTTTGGATATATTTAAACACATTTTGAGTGGCAGCTGGATCTATGGCAAAGTTAAATATTCCAGTAGGAGTTTCGGATTTTGCAGAACTTCGCAGCAATGGATATTACTATGTAGATAAATCGGGTCTGATCCGTGAAATGTTGACTTCATCGGCAGCTAAAGTGACGCTTATCACGCGACCAAGACGGTTTGGAAAAACCCTTGGTATGAGTATGCTGGAAAATTTTTTTAATATTCGGAAAAACAGTGAAAAACTATTTGAGAATCTAGAAATTTCAGGAAACAGAGAATTGTGCGATCAATGGATGAATCAGTGGCCAGTTATATTTTTTTCTTTAAAGGATATAGATGGTCTGGATTTTCAAAGCGCATATGATCGTCTGGTGGTCCAGCTTTCTAATCTTTGTAAGATGCATGTATATCTTTTACAGAGTGAGGCAATCGATCCGGATGATAAGAAAGTATTTCTGGAATTGAAAGCAGGAACGGCCAGTGAAGCACAGGTCGGTTTTTCTTTAAATACATTAATGCGCATGATGGAGTCTTATTATCGGAAGCCAGTTATTCTTTACTGGATGAATACGATGTTCCACTGGCAAAAGCAAGCAGTAACGGGTATTATAAAGAAATGCTGTCTGTGATCAAAGGAATGATGAGTACAGCGTTGAAGGACAATCCATTTTAAAATTTGCGATTATTACTGGCTGTCTTAAAATTGCCAAGGAAAGCATTTTACTGGAACCAATAATCTAGTTTCTGATACGATCACAGATACCTGGTTAAATGAATATTTTGGATTTATTCAAAAGATGTAGAGCAGATCCTGAGGGATGCCGGGAGCATAGATTATCTGGAACGTGTAAAAGCTGGTATGATGGTTATCATTTTGGGCGGATGGATGTATATTGTCCATGGGATGTAATGAATTATATCAGGGATATACAGAGAGATTCAGATACGAGGCCAAAAGTTATTGGATGAACACAAGTGATAATGGAATTATTCGTTCCTTTATCGATATTGCAGGCAGTAATATTACAAAAACTGGAAACATTATTGAATGGTGGGTATATTTTACAGCGTATAGATGAGAATCTGACTTATGATTATCTTCATTCATCAGAGGACAATCTGTGGAGCATCCTTTATCTTACCGGTTATCTTACCAGTATACGGGAAAATGAATTGAAAGAAACTTCCAGATGGGATTTCTGCACTTATGATACCCAATGCAGAAATACGGGAAATATTTGAAACAACAGTGATCCAATGGTTTGATGACAGCGCAAAAGCATGGGACAGGAAAAAATGTTTTCGGCAGTGTGGAAGGGTGACAGCAGGACGGTAATGGAAGAAATGAACCGGCTTTGCGAAAACCATCAGCTATCATGATTACAGGGAAGACTTTTATCATGCTTTTCTTGCAGGTATTTTGCAGGGGCGGGTTATGTGGTAGAATCCAATAAAGAACATGGAGAAGGCCGCAGTGATGTGGTGGTTTATGATCCTGAGGAAGGCCGTGTGGCTGTTTTGAGGCTAAGTATTCAAAACGCTGGAAACTATGGATACAGACTGTCAAAAGCATTAGATCAGATCAATGAAAAATGTATGCAAAAGAATTTGAAGATGATTTTGATCACATTTTGTGCTATGGTGTTTCCTTTTAAGAAACGCTGCTGTATAAAACTGAAAGATGCTAAAGTTTGAAAAAGAGTACATTAAATTAGCAAAGGAGAAAAATCAAATATGATCCGTTTACACAACGATTACAACCGGGGCGCATGCGGTAAGATCTTGGAGAAACTGGCGCAGATCAATGGGGAAAGCTATGATGGATATGGGGAAGATACATGGTGTGAGAAGGCGGCAGAGCTGATCCGGGAAAAATGTAAGGCACCGGAAGCTGCAATACACTTTTACCGGGGGCTACCCAGGCTAACTTTATTGTTCATGCAGCAGCTTTAAGTCCAATTCAGAGCGTGATCTGCCCGGACAGCGGCCATGTGTATGCACATGAAGCCGGTTCCATTGAAAATACCGGCCATAAGCTGGTGCCACTTCCGTCCACAGGCGGAAAGATCAGCGCAGAGCAGATCCGTAAAGCAGCAGCCTCTTATTATAATGGCGGGGAACCAAATTATATCTGCGAACCCAAGATGGTGTATATTTCATTCCCTACAGAGTGGGGAACCATTTATTCAGAGCAGGAATTAAAAGAAATCCGCAAAGTCTGCGATGAGTATGAAATGTACCTGTTTGTAGACGGAGCCAGACTGGGATATGGCCTTGGTTCTGTAAAAAATGATCTGACACTGGAAAAGCTGGCAGAGCTGACTGATGTATTTTACATTGGCGGTACTAAGTGCGGTGCTTTATTTGGCGAGGCACTGGTGATCACAAACAAGAAGCTGGCGCGGAAGTTCCGTACTTATATGAAACAGAACGGAGCCGTTCTGGCAAAAGGATGGCTTCTTGGCATGCAGTTTTGTGCCCTGTTAGAGGATGATACTTACGAAAAATGACAGCCCAGGCAGATGCCTATGCTTTGGAGATCAAGGCTGCATTTAAAGAAAAGGGATCCGGGAATATGTGGACAGCTATACCAACCAGTTGTTTGTGATCCTGACAGAAGAACAGGCAGAGGTACTGGGAAAAGAATATACCTTTGAACACCAGCAGGATCTGGCTGATGGAAGTAAGGTAGTCCGTTTCTGTACCAGCTGGGCCACAACCGAAGCAGAGAAAGATCAGCTGATCCGGGACATCCGGGCATTATAATATTTACACCCTAAAATAAGCAATAGAAAGTAAGTAATATAAAAGATGGGAATTCTGTAAAAGATGATTTTACAGGGTTCCCATTTTCACGTTATTATTGTATTTTCTCGTGTAAAATGTGTCTATCTGCTCAGAAATAGTATGAAACAAAGCTATTTTATGCTATACTAAACCCTAAAGTGGAAAACTATGCGATAGAGATGGAGAAACATATGTCAATGAATGAACAGGGAAAGGAAAATGCCATCAGTGTCAGGGATGTGACTAAGGTTTACCGCCTTTATGACAAGCCCATCGACCTGGCTGAAGGAATCTGTAAGTATTTCCCATAAAAATTATCACCGTGACTTTTATGCTTTGAAAGGACTGTCTTTCCAGGTAAAAAGGGAGAGACCGTAGGTATTATCGGTACGAATGGTTCTGGCAAGTCTACCATTTTAAAGATCATTAGGCGTGCTTACACCTACTTCCGGTCAGGTGGATGTAGACGGAAAAATATCAGCCCTTCTGGAACTGGGTGCCGGTTTCAACATGGATTATACAGGAATTGAAAATGTATACATGAACGGTACCATGATGGGATATACGAAAAAGAGATGGATGCAAAGCTGCAGGATATCCTGGATTTTGCAGAGATCGGAGATTTCGTATACCAGCCTGTAAAGACTTATTCCAGCGGTATGTTTGTGCGTCTGGCTTTTGCGCTGGCCATCAACGTAGATCCGGAGATCCTGATCGTAGATGAGGCGCTTTCTGTAGGTGACGTATTCTTCCAGTCAAATGTTACCGGAGAATGGAAGAGATCCGCAAAAGGGCACCACCATTCTGATGGTTACCCACGATATGGGAAGTATCATCAAGTACTGCGATAAAGTTGTACTGCTGCATAAGGGTGAATTTATTGCAGAAGGTCCGGCTGGAAAAGTGGTAGATATGTATAAGAAGATACTGGCTGGAAAGTTAGATGACCTGCGTGCAGAACTGGCGGCTGAAAAGGCAGCAGAAGAGGGAAAAACAGCAGAACTCCCAGATGGAAAAGCAGTGCAGAAACGGGAGACAGAAATACCGACGGTACAGAAATGTCCGATTTTTCCGGCGGAATGAATTTATCCCATACAGGCCTTATGCGTGACCAGCTGGCTATTAACACTGACCGCACCGAATATGGAGATGGAAGAGCGGAGATCTATGATCTGGGTCTTTTAGATGCCAGAGGAAATGTGACCAACCTGCTGTTAAAGGGGAAATGTTCACCATAAAGAGTGCATCCGTTTCCATGCGGACATCCAGGCTCCTATTTTTACCTATACCATCAAAGATAAAAAGGAACAGAACTGACTGGAACCAATACCATGTTTGAAGGGGCAGATATCAAGCCGGTGAAGAACGGAGATGAATATACCGTAGAATTTACCCAGAAAATGAACCTTCAGGGTGGTGAGTACCTGTTAAGCATGAGCTGTAGGCTTTGAACAGGAGAACATGTGGTGTACCACAGACTTTATGACGTAACCAATATTACCGTTATTTCCAATAAAAATACCGTTGGCGTTTACGATATGGAATCACAGGTAAAGGCGGAAAGAGGAACGCAGATGAATGACATAAGTTATGAAATTCTGGACTTATTTAAGAAATACGGCGCAGATAAAGAGGGCATCTTAAAATTTTAGAGGCAGACAGCCGTCCGGAAGTCCTTTATGCCCTTTCAGACATCCGGCGCAATCTTATGGACTGGATGGATTTTTCAGGACAGGAACATGTACTGCAGCTTGGTTCTGACTATGGCGTGATCACAGGTCTGCTTGCAGAGCGCTGCGCCAGTGTTGCAGTTGTAGATGAGAGAGACGAAAATCTGGTAGTGAACCAGAAGATGAATGAAGCACACACCAATATTTCCTATATGAAAGCAACTGATTTCCAGAAAATGGAAGCGGCTGAAAAAGAAGGAAAATATGATCTGGTAGTTTTACGTGCAGACCGCCCGGATATGGATATAAAGGAATGCTTTACAAGGTTATCCTCATATCTTTCAGAAAACGGCAAGCTGATCTTTGCATGTGAAAATGCCCTTGGTTTAAACTTCCTTTCCGGTGCTGTCCATGATGAGGATGAGACTGCATTTACAAAGGGAGAACTGGAAGAAGCTTTGAAAGAAGCAGGACTTTCCAAAGTGGAATTTTATTATCCTATGCCGGAATATAAGCGGGCAGTATCTGTTTATTCTGACCGGTATCTTCCGGGAAAGGGAGATATCCCTCATGTGACGGCAGTATATGACAGACAGCGCTGGGCCTGCATCCATGAAGACGAGATCTCCGATAAACTGGTGCAGGAAAAGGCCTTCGGTCTGTTTTCCAATGCATATCTGGCAGTAGCATCTAAGGGAGCAGAGAGTTTTAAGACAGTATTTGCAAAATACAACAGTACCAGAAAAGAAGAATTCCAGATCCGGACTGCAATTCTGGAAGAAAATGGAAAACGATATGTGGAAAAGACGCCTCTTACAGAAAAGGCGGCAGGGCATATCAGTTCCATGAGTGAAAAATATGAGAAATTATCAAAGGTAAATTCCGGGGTAAAAGTGCTGGCACCTGTGTATTCCGAAGATAAAAAGGCAGTCCGCTTTGAATTTTTAAAGGGAAGAACACTGGCAGAGATCTTAGGAGAACAGATCCGGGGAAAAAGCAGGTAGAAGCTTTAAAAGCAGCGATCGATCAGGTATTTGGACAGGCAGTTCTTAAAATGAGCCATTTGCTCCAACAGACCCGTTTAAAGAGGTATTTGGTGACAGTGAAGATGTTCTTTCCTTACAGGATACTTCCTATGAAGTCAGCAACATTGATGGCCTCTTTGAAAATTTGATGGAGACTGAGGACGGACTTTACTGTATGGATTATGAATGGGTATTTGATTTCCCAATTCCATCCGGTTTTGTCCGCTACCGCAATCTGGTTTACTTCTATTATAAATATGAAGGACTGATGGAGTATGAAAATGCAACCCAGTTCTTAAAAGAGTTTGGAATGGATGAGAAGCTGGCAGAAACCTATGCTTCTATGGAAGTAGCATTCCAGACCTGGGTACATGGAGACGGTACTCAGGGATACCTTGGCAATTACAAGCAGCGTCTGGTGACACTGGAAGAATTAAAGGCCCAGGAAAAGGAACTGGCTCAGGCAAGAGAGCGGATCAACCAGCTTCAGGCAGAGGTAGAAGAGCGCAATATCCAGGTAAAGAAAGACCAGGAGATCCTGCGTCTTACCAATAACCATGTGACCAACCTGGAAGTGATGATCAAAGACCTGCGCCATGAGGTGAATGAACTGGGCAAGCTGGCTACCTATTTAAATGGACATGAAGCAGTGATCTTTAAAATGCGCCGGAAACTGGGAGAACAGGTAAACAAGGCATTTCCAAAGGGAACCAGAAAACGCAAACTTTTAAATTACAGTTTTAATACAGTAAAGCATCCGGTTAAATACGGAAAAATGTATGCCACCAAAGAGGGACGCAACCTCATCGAAGGTGACTTTAAGATCGGAGAAGGTTATCTTACCGGCGGACATCTTTCTTTCCCGCAATATGAGAACCCGACTGTTTCTATTGTAATTCCGTGCTATAACCAGATCCATTATACCTATGCCTGCTTACAGTCCATTCTGGAATTTACCAAAGATGTGACGTATGAGGTTATTATTGCAGATGATGTTTCTACGGATGCTACTGCAGAGATTAGCCGTTTTGTAGACGGCCTTGTGATCTGCCGCAACCAGACCAACCAGGGCTTCCTTCGCAACTGCAACCAGGCTGCCAAGGCTGCAAAAGGCAAGTATATCATGTTCTTAAACAATGATACCAAGGTTACAGAAGGCTGGCTTTCTTCCCTGGTGAACCTGATCGAGTCAGATGATACCATTGGTATGGTTGGTTCCAAGCTGGTTTACCCGGATGGAAGATTACAGGAAGCAGGCGGTATTATCTGGAGCGATGGTTCCGGCTGGAATTACGGCCGTCTGGATGATCCGGATAAGGCAGAATATAACTATGTAAAGATGTAGACTATATTTCAGGTGCAGCCATTTTGCTGTCAGTAGATTTATGGAAGCAGATCGGCGGCTTTGATGAACGTTTTGCTCCTGCTTACTGCGAAGACTCTGACCTGGCATTTGAGGTAAGAAAAGCCGGTTACAGAGTGGTTTACCAGCCCCTTTCCAAAGTCATTCATTTTGAGGGCGTTTCCAATGGTACGGATGTAAACGGTACCGGACTAAAGCGTTATCAGGTGGAAAACAGCCAGAAATTAAAGGAAAAATGGGCGGATGAGTTTAAGAAGCAGTGCGTCAATGACGGAAATCCAAACCCATTCCGTGCAAGAGAGCGCAGTCAGGGCAAGAAAGTCATTTTAGTAGTGGATCATTATGTTCCTACCTTTGATAAAGACGCTGGTTCCAAGACAACCTATCAGTATCTGAAAATGTTCTTAAAGAAAGGCTATGTTGTCAAGTTCCTGGGAGATAACTTCCTTCATGAAGAGCCATATTCTACCACTCTTCAGCAGATGGGAATTGAGATCCTTTATGGGGATCACTGGGCTACCGGTCTTTGGGACTGGCTGAAATTAAATAAAGATGAGATCGACGTTGCTTATCTGAACAGACCTCATATTGCTACCAAATATGTAGACTTCATCAAGGAAAATACCAATATCAAGGTGATCTACTATGGTCATGACCTGCACTTCTTACGTCTGGGCCGTGAATATGAGCTGACCGGGGATATTAATATTAAGAGAGAGGCTGATTACTGGAGGGCCATTGAACTTTCCATGATGCGCAAGGCGGCTATTTCCTATTATCCGTCTTATGTGGAGATCAACGCCATTCATGCTATTGATCCAGAAATCAAGGCAAAAGCCATTACTGCGTATGTATACGATCACTTCCTGACAAATATCCAGGAAGACTTTGCAAAGAGAGAAGGACTGCTGTTTGTGGGCGGTTTTGCCCATCCGCCGAATGCAGATGCTGTGCTCTGGTTTGCAAAGGAAATCTTCCCGTATATCAGGGAGCAGCTGCCGGATATTAAATTCTATGTAGTCGGTTCCAAGGTAACAGATGAGATCAAAGCCTTAGAGCAGCCTGGAAACGGTATCATCATCAAGGGCTTTGTCAGTGAAGAAGAGCTGGCAAACCTGTATGCTTCTTGCAAGGTAGTGGTAGTTCCCCTGCGTTACGGTGCAGGTGTAAAGGGCAAAGTGGTAGAGGCAATCTATAACGGCGCACCGATCATTACCACCAGCACCGGTGCCGAAGGCATACCGCAGGTAGAGCAGGTTCTTGAAGTAGAAGATGATCCAAAGACATTTGCAGATAAGACAGTAGCTTTGTATCAGGATAATGACCGCTGCCGCCAGATGTGCGAAGGAACCCAGAAGTATATCAGGGAACACTTCAGCATGGATGGGGCATGGAAGGTAATAGAGGAAGACTTTTCGCGATAGCAATGAGCAATGCGAAAAAACTTCTCAGACGAAACTGAGAAAAGTTTACTTTCCGAAGATACGGCTGAGAAGTTTTTTCATAGGGCGAATGCCCGCGACCGAGAAAATGCGTAGCATTTTGGAGGTTAGCACTGCAAAAAAGGGAAAAACAGAACAGGAGAATAAAATGCAGGCAATCTTATTAGCCGGAGGTTTGGGAACCAGACTTCGCAGTGTAGTAAGCGACAGACCAAAGCCAATGGCACTGATCGAGGATAAACCATTTATGGAATATGTGACCAGGGAGCTGGTGCGCAGCGGCATTACAGAGATCATTTTCGCTGTAGGTTACAAAGGTTCCATGGTGGAAGAATATTTTAAAGACGGAAGTGAATTCGGCTTCCAGGCTTCCTATGCCTATGAGGAAACTCTTTTAGGCACAGCGGGCGCTATTAAAAATGCAGGTAAGTTTATTACAGAAGACCGTTTTTATGTGTTAAACGCAGACACCTTTTACCAGATCGACTATACCCGTCTGGCAAAACAGCAGGATGATCAGAACCTGGATATGGCTCTGGTGCTGCGCCAGGTGCCGGATGTGTCCCGCTATGGCAAAGCCATTTTAGATGAAAATGGCATTCTCACCGGATTTAATGAAAAAACAGCAGATCCGGTGCCGGGAACCATTAACGGCGGTATTTATCTTATGAAAAAGAGCCTGTTAGAGGAGATTCCGGAGGGCAAAGTATCTCTTGAAAATGAGATGATCCCCAAGTGGCTTTCTGAAGGAAAGAAACTGGGCGGTTTTGTAAATGACGGCTATTTCATTGACATCGGTATTCCGGAAGCATATTTCCAGTTCCAGGAAGATGTAAAAACGGGAGTTGTACATTAATTATCGGCATACATGGGTCCGAAAGGAGAAAAACTATGGTGATCAGAGGCAGAGCGCCCCTTCGCGTCAGCTTTGGCGGCGGCGGCACAGATGTAGCACCATTCTGTGAGCAGCAGGGCGGCGCTATTATCGGAAGTACCATTAATAAATACGCATATTGTTCTATCGTACCAAGAAAGGATGACCAGATCATCGTCCACTCTCTGGATTTCGATATGACAGTAAAATACAACACAAATGAAAATTATGTCTATGACGGACGCTTAGACCTGGTAACAGCAGCCTTAAAGGCAATGGATATCAAGCAGGGCTGCGAAGTTTACTTACAGTGTGATGCACCTCCAGGCTCCGGCCTTGGAACCTCTTCTACCGTCATGGTTGCTATGCTTACTGCTATGGCACGGTGGAAAGGTATTATGTTAGATGCCTATGCAATGGCTGATCTGGCATATGAGGTAGAGAGAGAAGACTTAAAGATCGATGGCGGATACCAGGATCAGTATGCGGCAACCTTCGGCGGCTTTAATTTCATTGAGTTCCATGGACGCAACAATGTAGTGGTAAACCCGCTGCGTATTAAAAAAGACATTATCCATGAACTGCAGTATAACCTGCTGTTATGCTATACCGGAAAGATCCATGTTTCTGCCAATATCATCAAAGACCAGGTGCAGAACTATGAGAAGAAAGATGCTTTTGACGCGATGTGCGAGGTAAAGGCACTGGCTTATGCCATGAAGGATGAACTGTTAAAAGGCAATCTCCACAGTTTTGGCAAGCTGTTAGACTATGGCTGGCAGAGCAAAAAGCGTATGAGCAATAAGATCTCCAATCTGCAGATCGACGAGCTGTATGCAGAGGCATTAAAGGCCGGGGCGTTAGGCGGAAAGCTTTTAGGAGCAGGCGGCGGCGGATACCTGTTAATGTACTGCCCATACAATGTGCGCCATAAAGTAGCAGCCCGTATGGAAGCTATGGGCGGACAGTTAGCTGACTGGAACTTTGAACTTCGCGGCGCCCAGAGCTGGGTAGCAGACGAAGACCGCTGGCAGTATGACAAGGTAAAAGTACAGATGCCAAACGGAGAATATTGTTTTAATCTGAAATAAAAAACTATAAATCGTTATAGAAATGGGAAACAATATCGTGGAACATACATTAAATAAAGTAGTATTTTTAGACCGGGACGGCACTTTAAACGAAGAAGTGAATTATCTTCATAAACCGGAAGATATGAAGCTTCTTCCGGGAGTGCCCCAGGCTTTAAAGAAGCTGAAAGATGCCGGATATAAGCTGATCGTAGTCACCAACCAGGCGGGAGTGGCAAGAGGGTATTATACAGAAGAAGATGTAAAAATCCTTCACCAGTATATGAACCAGCTGTTAGAAAAAGAGGGAGCAGAAATTGATGCCTTTTATTATTGCCCTCATCATCCGGTACATGGTATCGGTGCATACAAAAAAGTGTGTAATTGCCGCAAACCGGGAACCGGCATGTTTGAAATGGCAGAAAAGGATTTTCCGGTGGACAGGGCTGCTTCCTATATGATCGGGGACAAGCTTCTTGATACAGAAGCCGGACAGAAATTTGGAGTCACCTCTATTTTAGTAGGAACCGGATATGGGGCAGAGCTTCATAAAGAACAGCAGGAAAATGGTGAAAAACCGCCGTATGTCCACTATGCAGCTGATCTTGAACAGGCAGCACAATGGATACTGGAAAGAAAATAAAACCTGGAAAAAGAAGTTCTGGCAAAGGAGAAAATCGTATATGAAAGAACTTAGATTTTTGGATGAATTAGTACAGCGTTATCCGGTGCTTGAGCCGGTAAAAGGACATCCTTAAGGCATATGAGATCGAGAGACTGCTATGAAAAGGGCGGGAAACTGATGATCGCAGGCAATGGCGGAAGCTGCTCTGACAGCGAACATATTGTAGGAGAGCTGATGAAAGGCTTTGTAAAACGCCGTCCTGTATCAGCAGAACTAGCCCAGGCTTTAAAGGCAGCAGACCCTCAGATGGGGAAAACTGGCAGAAAATCTCCAGGGCGGACTTCCGGCCATTGCACTCAGGCCATGGGGCATTGACTACCGCTTTTCCAATGATGTAAACGGAGATATGGTATTTGCCCAGCAGCTGTATGGCTACGCTAAAAAGGAGATGTATTCCTGGGAATTACGACTTCCGGCAATTCTAAAAATGTGCTTTATGCAGCAACTGCAGCAAAAGCATTAGGTGTGACTGTGATCGGACTGACCGGCCGTGACGGCGGACGGATCAAAGAATTTTCAGATGTATCTATCATCGTTCCGGTACAGGAAACCTTTAAGATCCAGGAACTGCATCTTCCTGTATACCATGCCCTGTGCTTAATGCTGGAGGATCATTTTTATGAGTCATGAGCATGTATATGCGATCCCTGCCTATGGGGATTCTCCTTATCTGGAAAGCTGCATAAAGTCTTTGAAAGCCCAGAATGTAACTTCGCCGGTGATCCTTTGTACTTCCACACCAAGCCCGTTTTTGGGAGCTATGGCAGAAAAATATGATCTGCCCTACTACATCCGGGAAGGAAAAAGCAATATCCGGGATGACTGGAACTATGCTTATTCCATGGCAGATGCAGAGTTTGTCACTATTGCCCATCAGGACGATATGTACTGCAAAAACTATGGGGAAGAACTGTTAAAGGCAGCTGAAAAATATCCGGATATGACTGTATTTACCTCTGATTATGCCATTGTGAAAAATAAAAAGGTAATTACCGGGGATAAAATGCTGTGGGTGAAGCGTCTTTTACGTCTTCCCCTTCGGTTTCATATTCTTTGCGGTTTAAAATGGATAAAAATAATGCCCCTGGTACTTGGCAATCCCATCTGCTGTCCGGCAACAACCTACAGCAAAAAGCGGTTGGGAGAACCATTTGTCCAGTCTGAGTATCAGTTTGCCTTAGACTGGGACCACATGGTACAGCTGGCAGGAGAAAAAGGCAGGTTTATCTGTGTGGAAAAGCCGCTGATCTATTACCGGGTCCATGAGGGCGCTACTACAAATGCCTGCATCAAAGACAACCGGAGAGCCAGGGAAGAGGCAGAAATGTTTGCCAGATTTTGGCCTAAAGCGGTAGTAAAACTCATCATGAAGGGATATTCTTCCGCTTATAAGGAATACGAGTAAAGAGTTAAAAGGAACAAGTTAAAATGGGGAGTAGACGAGGGAAAGAAGGTCTTTTGCTGGCTGTATTCTGGGTGGTGGCAATTGCTCTGATCGGGACAGCTGCAAACAGACTGATACTTCATGGCCCTTTGGGGAGAACATTACAAAAGAAAGAAACAGGACGGATGCTAATGGAACTGTCTGTCCTGTTTTTATGGAATTTATGGTGGTTATGCCTGGCAGTAAAAAGCAGGGAAAAAAGAGGACTGGCTATAGCCTGTCTGATACCCGGCTGGCTTTTGTTCCTCTGGGGACACAGGATACTGATCCCGCTGATAGGGGCTGGTGTGTGGATGGGAACGCTGGCTGGATATGGCATTTGCATCAACAACTGTTTTTTGGAAAATATTGGAAGAAAAAACAAAGTTGTTTTTCCTGTCTGGGAGAAGATCCTTCTGGGGCTGACCACCGGAAGCGCAGCATGGATGGTCCTTGTATGTGCAGTATCTCTTACAGGACATGGGGGAATCGGGCTCTGGAGAAAGCTGGCGTTGCTGCTTGCTCTGGGGATTACGGCAATTTTCCTGTGGAAAAATAAAAAAAATTTTGGCAGGTCTGTGGATAACTGTCTGAAAACAGAACAGATTGCAGATATGTCAGGGATGAAAAAACAGAATGTGGTCAGTAAGTGCAGCAATCTATTCCGTGCAGTCATGCCGGAAACCGTGCTTCAGGCAGCTCTTCTTGCATTCATCCTCACCATGTTCTTTCTTCAGGCAGGCCGTTCAAACCATGAACTGGACTATGACTCTCTCCACTATGGACTGCGTTCCGCCTATGTCCTGGATAATGGAAACGGTATTTATAAAAATCTGGGGCTGATCAATCTGGTGTATACCTACAGCAAGGGAGCAGAAGTACTGGTGCTTCCCTTATCCGGTACACCGACTTACGGATTTGTCCTTTCCTTTACTTTCTGGACAACCATAGTCAGTGTAGTGACAGCCGCAGTTATGGGTGCGCGTTTCAGCGGAAAAACAGTCGGTTTCTGGACAGGAGCGCTGGTCAGTGCGATCCCAGGTATTATGAATATGGCGGTTTCTGCTAAAAGTGACAGTATTACCTTAATGTGTCAGCTTATTATTTATGATTTTCTCTGTCTGGCAGTTGTCAGAGAAAATATATGGCTCATCTTTGCGGTAGCTGTTTATCTTCTTTCACTGGTTTACAAACCAACGGCTCTTGTATTTTCTACAGCCTTAGGCGGTGTGGGGCTTGTCAGTCTCCTGATCTTTAAAAGACAGGAAAACCGGAAAAAAGAGCATTTTTAACATGGATCCTGCCATTATTTGCAACAGCAGGATTGTGGTATCGAACCTGGCTGCTTACAGGAGTTCCGGTAACTTCTGTATATGCAAATTTCTTTGAAAAGATAGGTTTTAAAGTAAAATATCCCTATAACTTTTCCCATGTGATCGGTGATCCGTCTGTCCTTTCCAGGGGAGAAAAAATACACCGGCTGCTGGAACGGTTAAAGGGAGTACTGATCTCTCCGGTAGGAGAAGATATGGAACACGTGATCATTGCCTGGGGAACAGTGCTTGTAACAGCACTCCTGTTATTCTGGATCTTTCAGGTAATAACGAGGTTTATAAAGCATCAGCAGATCTCCCAGTTAGATTTCTTTGATGGTTTTCTTATGATCACACTGTTAATTGGTTCCGCGGCCAGCATTTACACACTTGCCCAGATAGATGGAAATTATTTCATACTGGTGTATGCAGTAGCGGCGATCAGTACCGTGCGGATCACAGGATACTGGCTAAAAACAGAAGAGACAGAAAACATTGCCGCAGTTACAACAGGCAGTGCAGCAGTGGAAACGAAAAAGATCCTCAGGTCCGGCATCTGTTTACTGGCCGTTCCATTCTTTCTCTTCAATACCCTGATCGCATCCTCTACCAGCTGGGCAGGATGCCCGGGCTTTACCTCTTTTAAACTGGTAAACAGAGGATATTATGACCATCGTCATCATACACATAAAAGCTGGGAACGAAGAGGCTGTAAGGAACTTTATTCCCGTTTTACACCTAAAACCCGGGTAGTAGCCTTTGGCTTTCACCCCCAGGTGTTAGATATGGCCTGCAGCGTCCAGAGTTATTATGATATAACAGGAAGCGGTGGGGATGTGTATCTTGTAAAAAAACTGGCATATTTTGAAGAATATTTAAAATGGGCCGGAACCGAATATATATATGTACAGGCGGGATATCTGGCAGACCAGCCCAGAGCCACACAGATCATCGAAGATATGATCGCAGAAGGGACCTTAAGAGATCTTACCTTTGAATGGGGAAATATGCTGGCAAAAGTAGATCTGGATCATCCATTTAAAGAACCGGATGAACGATTAGTACAGTTGTTCCGTGACAATTACAGCATGGAGAAAAACGGGAACTAGTTTAAGGAGGCAGAAATTTGGACACCAGGGAAAGAATTAAATTCAGGATCGGATTTTCCAGAATGGAGAAAAAATATGAGTGGAAGGACCATGTGATCTTCATGGGACTTCTGCTGGCATTAGCTGTGTGGGTGAACCATGGAATACAGATCAAAGGCCTTTATATGGATGATCTGTATTTCTGGTCCTGTTATGGTGAACAAAGTTTCTTTGAATATGTATTTCCTATGGGAAGCACCCGTTTCCGCTTCCTGTATTATCTTGCAGCCTGGCTTGAAATGGCAGTGGTAAGAAATCACGTAGCTCTTTTCGTGCCTATTAACATATTGCTGAATGCAGCACTGTCCTGGTATCTGTATTCCATAGCATGGCGGCTTTCCAGGGCAAAAGCCATCGGCTTCTTTACAGGAGCCATGTTCTTAGCCAGCCGGATGGCGTATTATCAGATCGGTCAGGTTTTAGGACTGATGGAGACAATGGCTCTCTGGATGGCCATTTCCATTCTCTGGAATTTATATCGTTATGTAAACGAAGAAAACAGGGAAAAATGTTTTTACATTGCCAGCCTGCTGTATTTTGGAGTATGTTTCGTCCATGAACGGTACATGGCACTGCTGCCATTATTACTTCTGGCCCTTCTCTTAAAACAGTGCAAAAAAATATCCCTCTGGCTCAGTACAATTGTCTCTTTTGGACTGGTACAGCTGATCCGTGCCTTTACCATTGGTTCTGTTCTTCCTGCAGGAACCGGCGGAACCCAGGTAGCAGACACCTTAAATATTTTACAGGCCATCAAATTTGCCTTCAGTCAGGCGGCCTATGTCTTTGGAATTAACGCAGGACCGGAACACTTAAACGGCTGCCCATGGAGTGAAAGCCCTATGTGGGTCAAAGGGCTGATCGGTATGGCAGACGGGATGCTCCTTATCATGGTGCTGGCGTTTCTGGTAAAATTCATCATGGAAAAACGGAAAGAGCGTAAATTTTCCATGCTGTTTAATACCATGCTTTTTATCGGTTTTATTGCTTTAAACATTGCATCTTCCAGTGTGACCATCCGTGTGGAAATGCGCTGGATCTATGTATCCCTAGCTGGTGCATTGCTCTTCCTTTCCTATATCTACGGAGAACTGACAGAAGGAGTAAAAAAAGAACTGTATTTAAAACGCCTGTATCCCTGGGGCATTCTCTTTGCACTTTACGTATTACTTATGTTTCCGGCAGAACTGTTCTACCGCAGCTGCTATCCAAAATTGTATCTGTGGCCGGATCAGCTGCGCTATAATTCATTAGCAGAACAGACCTACGAAAAATACGGAAACGGGATTTTTGGAAAAACCATTTATATCATTGGCAACAGCTACGAAATGAGCGATTTTACAGCTCGTACCTTCTTTAAAGTATTTGACCCGAAAATGAAGGCAGAGGGCACAAAGGTAGAATTTATAGACAGCATCCGTGATATTGGAATGGTAGATGACCAGATGTTAGTCCTCAGAGAAGATCCTGCTCATAATGCATTCCAGGATATCACAGATTTTGTCCGCAGCCTGAAACTGCAGACCGATTACGGATACTATTCCGACGGCTGGATGGATGAACACGCATCCCTCACTGTGATGGCAGGTTCCACCGGGGAAATAGAACTGGAATTTATGTATCCGGGAGTAATGAGCGGCGGGGAAGCCATTTCCATTACAAAAGATGAAGAACCGGTCCGTACACTGCCTCTTCATTCCAGCGTAGTAGAAACAACCCTACAGGCAGAACCATGGCAGATGGTCCATCTGCAGTTTGATTATAATTTCTATATGCAGAATGCCAGAGAACAAAGAGGACAGGACCGGCTGGCAGCCATCGTTCACATTACAACACCGTAAAAGAACGTAACTATACGCAGGAGGAGATCACATGGAACTTCCCGGAAACAGGGATAAAAAAATAATTGACGGTACACACAGGATAGTTTTTTACCTTCTGCCTCTTCTGGGACTGGCATTTCTCCTGTGGTATATTAAAAATGCAGCCTGCGATGTAGTCTATTCCGACTACATCCGCTTGGTAAACAGCTATCTGCCAGATGTATTTAACCCTGAAAAATTCTTCGTGGCAGATGTGCTTACCCGTATTCCCATCAATTACCTGTCCCGTATCATAAACGTAAAATTTTTTGGCTTTTCCATTACCTTTGACCGGGTATTAGGTGCTGTAAGCGTCAGTCTTGCAGCCTGGTGTTTTGCAGCATATTCCCGTCAGCTGAAGATAAATATAAAATGGTTTATCACCTTCATGATCGTTATGTTCAGTCTGAACAAATGGGAGATGCTGACAAATGGAAGCGGCTGGTCCCATTTCTTTGCCTTTGCCTGCTTTTATTATCACCAGATCCTTTTCGACCGATATTACCGGGGACAAGAGCGAAAATGGGACAAAACGATACTTATGCTGCTTCCATGGCTGATCATACTGGGGACAGCCGGTCCCTACTGCGCCATCTATGCAGTTGTTATGATACTGGCATCCGGTGCGGCAGCATTTATGGATACAGGAGAAAAAAGAAAACAGTATGTGATCTTTCTTATCTGCACACTGATCCCGCTGCTCCTTTACATTCTCAGCAATTCCTTTGCAGTAGAAGAACATGCAGGGGCAACAGGAAGATCCTTAGGGGAAATATTAAAAGACTTCCCTACATTTCCCATCCGTTTTATCCTGAAATCCCTGGCAGGAATGATGGTTGGCGGTGAAGAATTACAGCAGTGGATCGCAAATGGTTGTATTTCCAACAAAATCATCTATCTGCTGGGAGTCATACTTATGGTTGGCTATCTGTGGTCCCTGTGGCTGAACATAAGTCTTGGCATTTATAAAAAAACATTCTTTCCGTTAATACTCCTTGTATCCGGCGGAGCCAATCATCTTCTCATCTTCCTTTCACGTTACATTTTTGAAAAAGAAGATTATGCCTTAAGCTCCCGATATGCCCTGCAGTTTCAGGTAGGAGTCCTGGGGATCCTTCTCACATTTGCCCTGGCTTCCCAAATACGCAGGAAATGTATCAATGGAGGACTGGTAAAACGGGCAGTGCCTGTTCTTGAAACTGTCTTCTGTATTGCAATCCTAATTGGAAATGGGTATACTACTTATCGTGAGATACAGAAAGCACCTTACAGAGAAGAGAACTTTGAAAAAATGGCAGAAATGGCACCACAGATCCCATTTATGTCAGATCAGGAATTAAAAGAACATTCAAAAGAAATAGATGATCTTTACGAATACCGTAAAGGAACAGATAAGATCCGGGATGCATTCCGTATCCTGGAAGAAAACCACCTGAATATCTTCAGGGACCGGTAACAATATATCCTCCCACAAATGTGGGAGAACATAGATACACTCTCGGAGGAAAAAGATTGAAAATGAAAGTAGTAATTTTAGCAGGGGGCTTCGGCACCAGGATCAGTGAAGAAAGCCATTTAAAACCAAAGCCAATGATCGAGATCGGTGAAAAGCCGATCCTGTGGCATATTATGAAATATTATTCCGAATTTGGATACCATGACTTTGTGATCTGTCTGGGATATAAGCAGTATGTAGTCAAAGAATTTTTCGCAGACTATTTCCTGCATACATCCGATGTCACTTTTGACCTGGCAAACAACAGCATGGAAGTACACAACAACTATTCCGAGCCATGGAAAGTCACACTGGTAGATACCGGTTTAAACACTATGACCGGCGGCCGTGTAAAGCGTATCCAGCCATATATTGGAAATGAACCGTTTATGCTTACTTACGGCGATGGCGTTTCCAACGTAGACTTAAATGAGCTGGTAGCATTCCATAAATCCCATGGCAAGATCGCAACGATCACAACTGTCAATCTGGGACAGTCCAAAGGCGTGTTAAACATTGCAGAGGACAATACCGTCCTTTCCTTCCGTGAAAAAGACGATAACGATGGCGCTCTGATCAATGGCGGTTTCATGGTCATGAACCCGGAGATCTTCAATTATCTGGAAGGGGACTCTACTATTTTCGAGCAGGGACCAATGCAGAAACTGGCTGCAGAAGGCCAGATGAAGTCCTTCTATCATGGCGGTTTCTGGCAGTGCATGGATACACAGAGAGAAATGAAAAAACTGGAAGAACTGTGGCAGTCCGGAAAAGCACCATGGAAGATCTGGAAAGACTAAGGAGTAATTATGGCATTAACATTAGAAGAATTAAAATCATTCTATAACGGAAAAAAAGTGCTGGTCACAGGACATACCGGATTTAAAGGTTCCTGGCTGGTACGCATCCTTACACTGGCAGGTGCCCAGGTAACAGGCTATGCCTTAAATCCGCCGACAGACCCCAATCTCTTTGAGATCGCAGGTCTGGAAGACACCATTCACAGTGTAGTTGGCGATGTGCGGGATCTGGCTCATCTGCGCCGCGTGTTCGATGAAGTAAAGCCGGAGATCGTATTCCACCTGGCAGCGCAGCCTATCGTCCGCGAGTCCTACAAAGAACCGGTCTACACCTACGAGACCAACGTAATGGGCACGGTCAACATCCTGGAATGTGTCCGCCTTACTGACACTGTACGGTCATTCCTAAACGTAACAACTGACAAAGTATACGAAAATAAAGAATGGGAATACGGATACAGAGAGTGTGATCCGTTAGACGGCTATGATCCGTATTCCAACAGTAAATCCTGTTCCGAACTGGTAACACACAGCTATAAAAAATCCTTCTTTGAAGACGGACGCTGCGCCATTTCCACCTCCCGTGCCGGAAATGTGATCGGTGGCGGAGACTTTGCAAGCGACCGCATTATTCCGGACTGTGTCCGCGCAGCAGCGGCCGGAAAACCGATCATGGTAAGAAATCCACATTCCACCAGACCGTTCCAGCATGTATTAGAACCGCTGGCAGTTTATCTGACCATTGCCATGGAACAGTACAAAGACAGCAAATATCAGGATTACTACAATGTAGGACCAGATGACAGAGACTGTGTAACAACAGGCACCTTAACAGACTTATTCTGTAATGCCTGGGGAGAAGGAATGACCTGGGAGAACCATTGGGTAGGCGGACCTCACGAAGCAAATTTCCTGAAATTAGACTGCTCCAAGATTAAAACCGTATTTGGTTGGAAACCAAGATACACAGTAAAAGAAGCAGTTGAAAAAACAGTAGAATGGTCCAAAGAATACTTAAACGGTGCAGACATGTTAGAAGTAACAGACCGCCAGATTCGGGAATTTTTCGCTTAAGGTGTTTTGGAGCGTTATCCTGTTCCGGTTGCAAAATTGTAAAGACGTTAATTTGGTTGATTAGGAGATAAAAATATGTTTGAACATACAACAGAAGCAGAAGCAAGAAAACAGATCCTGGATCTGGTAGCTGATTACTGCGATACTTTCCATAAAAAGAAAGAATACAAAGAGGGGACCGCATTCCATATGCGTCCAGAGTCTATGACCACAGCGAAATGGTCAATCTGGTAGACAGTTCCCTGGAATTCTGGCTGACTTCCGGCCGTTATACCGATGAATTTGAGAAGAAACTGGCAGAATATCTGGGTGTACGTTACTGTTCCCTGGTCAACTCCGGTTCCTCCGCAAACCTGATCGCATTTATGGCACTGACTTCTCCACTCCTTGGTGACCGTCGTTAAACCGCGGTGATGAAGTTATTACTGTTGCCTGTGGTTTTCCAACAACCGTAGCACCAATGATCCAGTACGGCGCAGTACCGGTATTCGTAGACGTAACAATTCCACAGTATAATATTGATGTAAATATGCTGGAAGAGGCAAGATCTGAAAAGACTAAAGCGGTTATGATCGCTCATACTTTAGGAAACCCATTTGACCTGCGGGCTGTAAAAGCATTCTGTGATAAATACAATCTGTGGCTGGTAGAAGATAACTGTGATGCTTTGGGAACACAGTATACAATGGAAGAAGATGGAAAAGAGGTAGTACATTTCAGCGGTACAGTAGGTGATATCGGAACTTCCAGTTTTTATCCACCTCATCATATGACTATGGGAGAGGGCGGCGCTGTTTACACGAATAATCCACTTTTAAATAAGATCATCCGCTCCTTCCGTGACTGGGGAAGAGACTGCATCTGTCCATCTGGACATGACAACCTGTGCGGACACCGCTTTGACCGTCAGTACGGCGAACTCCCAGTGGGATATGACCACAAATATGTATATTCCCATCTTGGATATAATTTAAAGGCTACGGATATGCAGGCTGCTATTGGCTGTGCCCAGTTGGATAAGTTCCCGTCTTTCGTAGAACGCCGCCGTCATAACTTTGCAAGATTAAAGGCAGCGCTGGCTGACTGCACCGATAAACTCATCCTCCCGGAAGCAGCACCACATTCCAATCCAAGCTGGTTTGGATTTTTGATCACCTGCAAGGAAGGAACAGACAGAAATGCAGCTGTTCAGTATATTGAAAGCAAAGGCGTACAGACACGTATGCTGTTTGCTGGTAATCTGATCAAGCATCCGTGCTTTGATGAGATGAGAGCTTCCGGAACCGGGTATCGTGTTGTGGGTGAACTGGAGAATACGGAGAGGATCTTACGGGATACTTTCTGGGTTGGAGTTTATCCGGGAATGAATGATGAGATGATTGATTTTATGGCGAAGACTATTCGGGAGGCGGTAAGATAGTCGCGAGAGGGCTGAGCTGATTTCAGGCCAAGAGTCTGTCGCGAGAGGTGTGAAAGGTTTTCTGACCAAGGAAATGTCGCGAAGGGTCCGAACTGAGGAAAGGAGTCCTTTTTTCATTTTTGCATTGTCCACTGGCTTTCGGCATGCACTTGTTCGCCTGCATCGGACTATGTCCGCTGCATTCGGACAGCTGCGCTCAAGATGTGGACACTTGCAAAAATGAAAGCGTCCCCCTTCCCTCAGTTCTACAATGCAGGCGTGAGTGAGGAAAAATAATATGTGCAGCCAGCTTCGCTGGCTGCAAAAGTATATGCGTTTAGTAAAGGAGGGGAAATGGCTATATGGCAGAAAATAAGGTAAGTGATACGGTAAATGATATGGTAAATAGCATGGTGGAAGACATAAATAGTGCGCAGAATGGTAGTAACAAAGTTAGTGCTATAAAGGATAACGTTGGATATGACATGAGTAGGGTACATTCGGCTAACCTTAAGATCCTTAAGGAAATAGATCGTATTTGCCGGAAGTATAAGATCCAATATGCATTGGATGCGGGAACACTTATTGGGGCAGTACGTCATAAAGGGTTTATTCCCTGGGATGATGATGCAGATATTGTCTTTACGCGTAATCAGTTTGAAGCATTTAAAAAAGTAGTAAGAAGAGAACTTCCAGATACAATGGAACTGGTAGAACCAGACAGTTTCCATGGAGGAAAAGCATTTTTTGACTTTACTCCACGTATTATCTATAAGAAAAGCCGTATGCATCCGGATAGCGATAAGATGGACTACTATGATGGAAAATTAAATCACCTATGGGTAGATCTGTTTATCCTGGACAAGCTTCCAAAAGGAAAGGCTGCAGCGGAGATCACACGTTTCCTTCATAAGGCAGTTTACGGCCTTGCCATGGGACACCGACATGACCTGGATTATACAAAGTACAGCCTGATGTATAAAGTTTTTGTAGGCGGTCTTGCAACAATAGGCAAATTCATTCCTATGAAAGCAATCTTCTTTATGCAGAAGGCCATTGCCCTGAAAGACAGACACAGTAAAGGTGATCTGCGCTACTACAGCAATTATCAGCCGGATTATCTTTATGTAACATTGCACAAAGACTGGTGTGAGGAAGTAATAGATGCACCATTTGAAGATACGACGCTTATGATCCCGAAGGGCTGGGATCCGGTCCTTAAAGAAGTATATGGGGACTATATGCAGCTTCCGCCGGAAGAAAAACGTGTTCCAACCCATTCCAGTTTACAGATACAGGTATACGACTAATGAACAATGCAGCAGAAAATAACACACAAAAAAATAATAATGGCATAAGCCAAAAAGACGATAGATGTTGTAAATTATCTGTAGTCGTATCCGTATATAATGAAGAAAAAGCACTAAGAGAATTCTATAAAGAAACAAATAAAATCCTGGAACAGATAAAAAATGCCGGTTGGGAACATGAACTGATATTTGTAAATGACGGCAGTGCAGATAATAGTCTGAGTATTTTGGAAGAAATAGCTCATGAAGACCATGATGTAAAACTTATCAGTTTTTCAAGAAACTTTGGGCATGAAGCAGCAATGATCGCTGGTATCGATTACAGCACCGGAGATGGGATCATCTGCATGGATGCAGACCTTCAACATCCCCCGGAATGTATCCCAGAGATCATCGAAAAGTTTAACGATGGTTACGAAGTAATAAATATGGTACGGACACAAAACAAGTCCGCGGGGCTGGTGAAAAATATAACATCTTCAGGCTTTTACTGGCTTATCAATCACATCTCTGATGTACATTTCGAGCCAAATGCCTCAGACTTCTTCGCCATCAGCCGTCACGTAGCCCAGGTCCTGAAAGACAACTATCGTGAAAAAGTTCGTTTCCTTCGAGGCTATGTACAAAACGTAGGTTTCAAAAAGACCAACATAGAATACGAAGCCAGAGCCAGAGTAGCAGGAGAAAGCAAATACAGCATCAAAAAACTGTTCATATTCTCCATAAATACGATACTCTGCTTCTCCAATATGCCACTAAAACTGGGAATTTACGCAGGTATGCTATCAGCATCCCTTGGGGTAGCTGTTATGATATACACCCTTTTCACCCGACAAGGTGCTCCAAGCGGCTATGCAACCATAGTAGTCCTTCTCTGCTTCATGTTTGCCATGATGTTCCTGCTAATAGGGATCATCGGCGAATACATTGCAATCCTCTTCACAGAACTAAAAGACCGCCCAGTTTATATTGTAGAAAAGACAGAGAACATGTAAGAAAGGTACATCTTCCGCCCCTAAAAGGGGCGGAAAGACGGTGAAAAATATTATCGTGTAAAAAACACCTACTCTATATCCGTAAAAAAAGAAGACGAACACAAAGCCAGACAGCTAATACAAGGTAAAGTATAACTGGTTTGGAACATAATGGAAAATGCCTCAGCTCTCGGGCTGGGGCATTTTTGCACAAATGATATACATTCACGCGATGGAGAAGTTTGTCACAAGCGACCGCGTTCGTCGCAAGAATGCGCACTTGCGCAAATAATCTTTAACTAAGACGATATTCTCCCGCCGATGGCGGGAGAATGAGGATACCAGGCCCCCTCAGGCGAAATGAATTGGATGGGACACATGGGATGCGCAGGCTGGACAGACTTGGGTTTGAGAAAAGGGCGTTAAGAGAGGGGCGGGCAACTGTTTGAACGAAGTGAGTTTTGCCCGCCCCTCTCTTGTTTTTAGCCCTTTTCTCAAATCCTTAGTCTGTCCCCGCGCAAATCCCCCGTGTCCCATCCCATCCATTTCGCCGTTTGTTTATAAAGTTTTAATCCTTCTTCCTATTGACTTTCCCAATCAACATATATATAATCTCAAAAGTGACAACGGTGACAACATGTCACAAATAACACCCTGTCATCTATACAAATAATATCAACCATACAAAAGCCAACAAGGAGGCAACTACATGCCAACCCAGCGTTTTTTAAACTTAAAAGACTCAAAAAAAAATGCGATCCTGGAAGCTGCAGCCCACGAATTCGCCAGAGTTCCCTACTCCGCAGTATCCATTAACCAGATCATCAAAGAAGCCGAAATATCCAGAGGAAGTTTCTACACTTACTTTGAAGACAAAGACGACCTGATGCGCTACATGCTCAGAGGATTTCGTGATACCTTAAGAAAAAAAGTATTTGAATTCTTAGAAGAAGAAAACGGCAACCCTTTTCGCCTGTGTATCCGTCTTCTGAAAGACTGGATAAAAACAGGAAGTGAGCGTATTACATTCCAGATCCACAGAAACCTTCTGGCAGACCTAAGCGTAACAGGACAGAACCAGATGTTTGGGATCCGTGGTTTTCTGATGAAAGACGAACTTTATAAATCCTTCGTAGAAGAATTGTACAACCGCTTAGACAAAGACCGCTACCCGACCACAATAGAAACATTGTGCTACATAGTAGACATGGCAATTATGATCCTGATCAAATCCATGGCAATGTATTACCAAAATCCTTCCGAAAAAGAAACCATCATCCAGGTATTAACAGAAGAAATGACGATCCTGGAAAGAGGAATGTGTACCCAGACTTCACAGCAGTCATAAACGAAATGAGGAGACTTAGCAATGAAAAATATCACAAAAAAAATCACACGGATATCCACTGTACTTACAGCATCCATTCTGTCAGCAGCCCTTCCACTTACAGCTCTGGCAGCCCAGAACAGCCCGGATGATAATACCTATCAGCCAAAAGACGTTCAGACAGTAGACTACAAAAAAAGTTTAACTCCGGAATTTGCCTATTCCGCAGAAAAATGGGCAACCCTTCGTGACAACATCATGGAATACGGCGAATTAGCAGACCTGATCCACGAATACAACCCAACCGTTTTAAGCAACCGTTCCACTTACAAAGACCAGAAAAACAAAACTTAAATGACATCTATGACGACTATATGAAAGACATTGATGACATCTGGGATCAGGCTGACAACGCAGACAACGATGTAACCTGGGCTTCCCTGCGTTACTCCGCAGGCCTTTTAACCAAACAGGCAGACAATAACTACGAAGACGCGGAAATGGAAAAGATCCAGTATGACCAGCAGGAAGCAAAACTGGTATACCAGGCACAGGAAATGATGGTTTCCTTAGAGCAGTCCGCATATAACCTGGAAAACTTACAGAGTACCAGAGATCTTCTGCAGCAGCAGTACGAAGCAACCCAGGCTCAGATGTCCGTAGGAATGGCAACCCAGACCGATGTCCTTACAGCTTTAAAGAGTGTACAGGATCAGGATACAGCCATTTTAACAGCAAAAAGAGCCAGGAAAATGTACACAGAAATCTGTGCCTTATGTTAGGCTGGAGCGCAGATGCACAGCCTGAGATCAGAGAAGTACCACAGCCGGATTTATCCCGTGTAGATGCTTTAGATCCAAACGCAGATGCCCAGACAGCCATTGACAACAACTATGATGTAAGATACTACACCAAAAAGCAGGCAACTTAACAAGCCAGGATCTGATCGAGTCCAACCAGGCAGCTATTGTAAATGCAAAAGATACAGCCATCCGTTCCTTAAAAACACAGTACAACACCGTACTTACTACAAGAGACTCCTTAAATGCAGCTAAAGCACAGCTGCAGGTAGCAGAAGCAAATTTAAACATTGCCCAGGCAAACCTTGCAGTAGGAAGCCAGACCAAACTGCAGTACCAGAGTACATTAAACACCTATACATCAGCCAAAAACGATGTAAACACCAAAGAATTACAGCTTCTCCTCGCATTAGAGGCCTATGACTGGAATGTAAAAGGACTTACCACCTCAAATTAATAGATGCACTCCCGGAGGCTTTCTCGCAAGATCAAATACAAAAAGACTTCGAGAGTACATAGAGAGAAAGGACAAAAAAGATGAAAAAAAATCATTTAAGCTCCATGACAGCAGCCACAATGGCATTCCTGCTGGCAGCGTCCGCTCCTTTTCAGGCATTCGCAGAAGAAGCAAACCCGGACAGCAGCTATTCTGTTGATCAGGAACGCCTTACAGATAATCAGTTAGACTATGACGAAATAGGTGCCAGAGTAAAAGAATATTACGGTCCCATCAAAAGTGCCTACAACATGGTACGGGGAATGACAGAAGATCAGGGGCAGATCGCAGTTAATGAGAGGACCATGGCAGACGATCTTATTTCCCAGGCAAGAGCAGCAGAAGACCTTGCCAAAGACCAGACAGGTATGGATCAGATGATCAACAAGGCAACGGCAAAAGCGCTGCGTAAGACTGCAAATCAGATGCGTACAATGGCCAACAATATGGACCGGTCATTATCCCGGAAGAACTCTTCTGAAAAACAGATCGACCGCCAGGCCAACAGTTTGATCCTTAATGTAGAAATGATGTTAAACCAGTATCAGCAGCTGCAGTCCCAGCGTACTATAGCAGCAAAAGGTGTAGAACTGGCTACAGCAGCAAAACAGCTGCAGAACACCATGCAGGCCCAGGGAATGGCAGTTGACGCAGATGTACTTTCCGCAGCAGCCAGCCTTTCTTCCGGTCAGTCCCAGTTAAATACACTGGATGCAGGAATTGAGCAGATCCGTAAAATGCTCTGTTCCTTTACCGGATACGACGAAGCATCTAATCCAGTATTCGGAGAAGTACCGGCAGCAGATCCATCCTACATTGCCACAGTCAATGTAGCAGAAGATAAAGAAAAAGCAGTAAATAACAACTACGAGCTGATCAGTCTCAGAGGACAGACAGGCGGCGGAATGACAGATCTGCAGATCCGTACCTCAAAGACAACTACACAGATCGCCAATAAACTGCGCAATGTAGAATATTCCGAAGAAAATGTCCGTTCCAATATCCAGGCGCTGTATGATGCAATGGAAGAAAAAAATTCCTCCTATTCAGCAGCCAAACAGCCTACGAAAGCGGCCAGATCTCCTGGCAGGCAGCGCAGGTGCAGAAGGCCAATGGCATGCTAAGCAACATCCAGTATATGCAGCAGGAATTGGCATGGCTTCAGGCACAGTCCGGATATAAATGTGCAGACCTGGCTCTCCAGCAGGCCATCCAGAATTACAAATGGGCAGTAGCAGGTGCTTCCGTATCTGCGGACACCCAGTAATGATCATATTTCAAAATAAATAAACTAAATCTTCCAAAGAAAAGCGGCAGTTGTCAAAAAGTAACAACTGTCGCTTCTTAATTATCAAAACAAAGAAAATATAACTATTGCACATAAAAATGATAAATTTTGTAACAACTGGTTGTTATTAACAAAAGTGGTGCTATTATAAACAAAGGGAATATAATAATTCAGTAGAGGGAGTGGAACATGCTGTAGTTTTCTGAAATTGAGGTGATGTGAATGGTAACCAGGAGTTTGGACGTAAGAAAAAGGCGCTGAATCAATACCGATTTCTTATCTGATTCAGACCGCAAACCGTTTTGATTGTGACATTTTCGTAACCGATGACAAAAACAGCAAATTTAAAACACTACGAAGAAATGAAAAATTTAAGTTTATATGGTTTTCTGACCATATGTTTTAAGGAGAGATGAAACAGAGGCAGATAATTGTATAAGAAAGATCCTATGGCAGGATGAGTATTACATGTAACAGACAAGGAAGTGTAAAATGCACAGTAACGTATAAACAGGAGACCTGGAAGGGGACGTCTCCTGTTTTGTTATGATACCAGATTTTTAACCTTTTGACCCTGTATCATGCAAATATGCATCCGCATCCTTAAAAAAGCTCCACACGATCATCAGGATAATAAATCCAATAGGAAAAGCAGCGACAATGGATACAGACTGAAGACTGCTCATGGAATTTTCTGAAAAGATCAGTGCAATAGGGAAAAGCATTAAAGTAATGGCCCAGAACAGTTTTACCTTCTTATCCGGCTCTTCATCTGCATCCAGGGAGCGGTAGGAATAGGAACTTGCCACCATGGTAAGGGCATCGAACGTAGTCGCATAAAAAGCGATCATGGTAACAGCCAGTAAGATCAGTCCAAACCTGGCTGCAGGCATTGTCTCAAAAACAGCGATGATCGCCTGATACAGATCCCCGGTCTCCCGGTACAGTCCCATTAAATCTAAGATCCCATGAGTCTGAAGTCCCAGACCATAATTTCCCAATATGATAAAAGAAGTAAAGGTGCCAGCAAGACCAAAGAAATAGCCGCCTAAAACAGTCTGGCGGATGGTCCTTCCCTTGCTGATGGTTCCAATAAAGAACGGGGTTGCCACACACCATACCATCCAGTAAGCCCAGTAGAAAATCGTCCAGTTCTGTGGGAAGGAAGAGGTGCGAAGGGCATCAGTCCAGGTAGCCAGAGAAATAAAATTCTGGGTTAAAAGTCCGATGGCAGTGATCCCGGTCTCAATGATGTAGCGTGTCTGACCGCCTAAAACAGGAAGTAAGCTAACAGCACAAAAACAGATAGATACAGGAAGCAGCCAGCCGTGTGACTCCCTGCATGCCAAAATATACAGCCAGTGTGTATACAATACAGATGATCACTAAAATAGCAATGGTAAGAAGGGGCGTCTCTGCAACTCCTAACACCTTGCTTAAAGCCATGGATAAAAGAGGGGTAGCCAGTGAAAGGTAGTGGCAGTTCCTGCTAAGAGAGCAAAAACAGCGGTAAGGTCGATCAGTTTTCCAACCACTCCGTCTACTTTCTTTCCAAGAAGAGGACGGCAGGCTTCTGAGTATTTCTGTTTATTCCTGCGGCGCACATGGATCATAAAGCCAAATGCAACAGCCAGGATGATGTAAAAGCTCCATGGAATAGGACCCCAGTGGAACAATGGGTAAACAGAAGTCCAGTCCTGAATGGAACCCATCTCAGAAATATGAGACTCATCTGCATAAAGCATCCACTCACAGAGAGAATAAAAAAGGATATCTGCAGCCAGTCCGGCTGTAAACATCATGGAACCCACTGGAAAGCAGTATACTGTGGTTTTCTACATCCCCAGTTTAATAGAACCAAAGCGGGAAAATGCCATATACAGGGAACAGATCACAGCCCCAGTCCCATTAACAGATAATAGCTGCCAAGCTGGTCGCCAAGGAAGAAACGGATGGAAGCAAGGATATTGGCAGAGCCTTCCGGAAATATCATAAACAGACAGCATAACAATGTGATGCATCCGAAAGGCAGGATAGTGGTGACCCAGTCAAGGTTCTGCAAAATGATTTCTGTTTCGGTTTCATGAAAATGACCTCCTGTTAAAAAATAATATGTTCAAAAAAAAAAATTAAATCATATTGAACATGATAGCACCAATAAGATCAAATAGCAAGCTACATTTCACAGAAGTTTCATATAGGTAACAATTTTGTAAGAAAAAACCACTGTTAAAATTGTGGTTTCTTCGTTATAATAGTACCGTTGAAAATTAAGGAGGTTTTGTAATGTTTAACTGGAAAAGGTTTCTCTGATCCTTCTGGCATCAGCAGCTCTTTTAAGCGGCTGTACCCAGAGTAATATTGTTTCTCCAGCAGATGGAAAGATCCAGGGAGATGGACAGCCGGATACAGAGATCGATAAAGATATTAAGATCGACTGGGAAGAAGTACGTTCAGACCTGGAAGAGCAGTATTTAGAGCCATATGGTGCTTTTGCTGATTATGTAATGGACTTAAACGTTGTTTATGATGACGAAACCGGTCTTCTGTCTGTACTGCTGCCTGTTACCCGCAAGACTACCAGCGATGTAGCAGTGGTTTATGCACAGGATGTTTTAGGAAGCATTGGTGAGTCTGTAGCAACCCAGAACTTCTATTATACAGCACCGGAGGAGAATGAAAACGGATTTACTACCAGCTACGGCAGCTTCTTCGATGATCATGATGTAAAGGTACAGGTATTCCCTTATGATAAAGAAGGGGACGAAAGCGCTTATCTGGTAAATGACACCATTAAAGCAGGGGATGTCAGAGCCGTTGAGCCGGTACAGTAAGGAGAGGAAAATGAGACGGATCGACAGATACTGGAAACGCTGTGGGGCATGTCTGCTGGCAGCAGTTACACTGATGCTGGGACAGGGAACCATGCAGTCTTACGCTATGAATGCGCAGGTTATTAATTCCCCAGACAGGATCGTTGTACAGGATGAAAATAAGAATACAGGCAATCAGAATAATACCAATACACAGACGGTAGCTTCCAGGCAGAGGTGGCAGGTTTTGGAGAAGTATCCACTCCTGTTACGGACTCTTCCTCTTACTTCGGAAAGGGAAGGCTCACTCTTCTGGCAAATCATGATACAGCAGCCCAGCAGCTGGCAGCGATCATTGAAACGGGAGAGGGCGGTCTGATCGTAGTAGATGGCGGCTGGACAGACAACACAGACTATGTATTAAATCAGATCAAGGCAAAAGGCGGACATGTTCAGGCATGGCTGATCACACATCCTGACTCTGATCACGTAGGTGCCCTGGCAGATATTCTTTATAAGCATGCAGGAGAGATCACCATTGACGGTATCTATTACTCCTTCTTAGAAGACAGCTGGTACGCAGAAAAGGACGCAAATGTTGCTTCTATGGTGGCATATGTAAAAGGCGCATTTGCAAAAATTTCTCCATCCGTTCTTCACGGTGATATCGTAGCAGGACAGGTGATCAACGCAGGACCTGCAAAGATCCAGGTTTTAAACCAGGCTTACAAAGAAAACAATGACTTTGTAAATAACAGCAGTGTTGCTTATATGGTATCTTTAAACGGTACCAATGTAGTGTTCTTAGGAGACTTGGGACGTACCGGTGGTGAACATCTGATGCAGGATATAAACCTTGGAGCTTTAAAATGCAAGATGGTCCAGATGTCCCATCACGGACAGAACGGTGTAGACTACGAAGTATACAAGGCATTAAGACCATCTGTATGCTTATGGCCGACTCCTCAGTGGTTATGGGATAATGATAACGGCGGCGGAGCAGGAAGCGGTTCCTGGAAGACACAGGAGACCAGAAACTGGATGACCCGTCTTGGTGTAAAAGAGTATTATGTCACCAAGGATGGCGATCAGGTGATCGAATAATTCGGAAACAGAAAAAGTAACCGTAAAATTGAAACGTTATAATTAGACAAAAACGCAAAAAAGATCGAAAATTCCAGAAAATGGGAATTTTTGATCTTTTTTTGATATGACATTTCATTGACCCGCTGTCATAAATGTGGGATAATCGGACCATACGCAGGTACATGATACATGTACATACATAGGAAACAGCTGATAGACAACTTAAGGGGGAAGCTAAGATGGTAAAGGTGTTTCTGGTGGAAGATGAGTCCATCATCCGTCGGGGGATCCGTGACAATATTGCCTGGGAGAGTCATGGATTTGAATTTGTTGGGGAAGCAGGAGACGGAGAATATGCCTATCCGTTGATCTTAAATACAAAACCGGATATTCTGATCACAGATATAAAGATGCCGTTTATGGACGGACTGGAATTAAGCCGCCTGGTGAAAAAAAGTCTGCCTAAAACCAGGATCATCATTCTCAGTGGTTATAATGAATTTGAATATGCCAAAGAAGCCATTAAGATCGGGATCAGTGACTACTTATTAAAACCGGTAACTTCTGTAAGTTTACTGGATACCTTAAAACATGTAGCAGATGAGATCAGGGAAGAGCAGGAAAAATCCAGGCTTCTGGAACGCTATTTTGCCAGCTATGAAAAATACACGGAATTTCTGGACAATACCAATTATACAGGGGTAGACCGGAAGCTGATCCTGGATTTTTTGAAGTTAGGAGCAATGGAAGAATGTGATCCTTTTGTGGAAGAATATTTTGCTGCGATCGGTGAGAACAATTATCAGTCATTGCTGCTGCGCCAGTATCTTACCATGGATATTTTCTACTGTATCCAGGAATTCTTAAAAGGACTGGGAGAGGGAAATGTAACAATTTCACCGGAAGTTACGGATATTAAGCGGATCCCAAAAGTGATCGTCAGCGTGGATACGACCAAGATGTATCTGAAAGAGCAGTTTCAGGCAGCCATCGAGGCAAGGAACAGTGTCTCAAATGACCGTTATGGAAGTGTGATCCAAAGTGCCAAAGAGTACATAGAAAAGAACTTCTCCAACGGAGAACTGTCATTAAACAGGATCGCGGCCCATATAGGAGTCAGTCCCAGCTATTTCAGCTCTATTTTCAAGCAGGAAACTGGGACGACTTTTGTGGAATATCTTACGAAAGTACGCATTGACAAAGCCTGTGAACTTCTGCGCTGCACCAACAGCCGCACAGCAGAGATCGGGGAGCAGGTAGGCTACAGTGATCCCCATTATTTCAGCGCTACTTTCAAGAAAGTGATGGGGCAGTCACCAAAAGACTACAGGGCAGGACAAAAGGATAAAAGGGCATAGAGACATGGAAAAGAAAGAAGTTTTACCTGTCACTGAAAATGCGTCTGCTCTTTTACTGTTTGTGATCGTGATCCCTCTTACATTTATGGTAGCCGGCTATCAGCGTATGTTTGAAAATTATTCCCGGTCCTATAATGAGATCATGGCAAACCTGAAAGTGGCCAATGAATACAATATCAAGTTTAAATCCGATATGGAATATTCCATGTACCGGGTCATGATCGGTCTGATCGATGTAGATAAATTTGAAAACGGGGATATTTTAGAGGGGAAGAGCAAGTATGCTACAGTGGTGAAAAATCCCCTGAACATGATTGCATCTGCCCGTCATGCCTTTGGAAAGTCCATTGAGCGGGTACCGGGATCAGACGGTGATATTAAGATAAAAGGTATTTTATCCTGTTTAGACTCTCTGGAAAAGGCAGTCAACCGGATGATCGACAATGCCTCTGTTACAGGAAGATACGATGAAAATGTAAATATCTGGGAAAATGATATCCAGGGGCTGTGTTCCATGATCCAGGATTATATTACCCAGTATACCTACTATGAGATGATCAATATGGAGCAGCTGCAAAAAGAACTGGAACAGCAGGTGACCAAACGGATCCAGGAATATATGGTTTTGCTGGCCTGTGTGCTGACAGCAGGCACTTTCCTTGCACTGGCATCACAAATTCCATTACAGGGCCTTTGGGACGGCTGCAGCAGACGGCAGAACGTCTGGGAAAGGGAGATCTGGATGCAAAGGCGGATCTTGGCAGTTTAGAGGAGATCAATGTACTGGCCCGTACTTTTAATCATATGAGTGAGCGGATCCGGCGGCTGTTAGAGAAAAATACCCAGGAGCAGAAAAATCTGCGGGAGGCAGAGCTGCGGCTCCACCAGGAGCAGATCAGTCCCCATTTTCTTTATAATACTTTAGACTCCATTGTGTGGATGGCAGAAGGGGAAATAACCGTCAGGTAGTGGAAATGACCACAGACCTCAGTGATTTCTTCCGCACCGTGCTGTCGGGAGGAAAAGATTTTATTACAGTGGAGGAAGAAGAGTCTCATATACGCAGTTATTTAAAGATCCAGAAGATCCGCTATGAGGATATTTTAGACTATTCCATTCAGATCGAACCGGGAATAAAGGATCATATTGTTTTAAAATGCTGCTGCAGCCTTTAGTTGAAAACGCTCTGTACCACGGGATCAAAATAAGCGGGGCGGAGGCTGTATTATCATAAGAGGCTATGAGGACCGGGATAACCTGATCTTTGAAGTGGAGGATAATGGAAGCGGCATGGATCCGGAAACTCTTGAAAAGTACGTAAAAGCTTTCCGGAACCTTTGAAGGGGAACAGGCAGATCTGAAAAAGGCGGCTTTGGTCTTAATAATGTGGCACAGCGCCTTAGGATGTATTATGGAGATCAGGCAGAGATCTTAGTTGAGTCTGAAAAAGGAATCGGGACCTGCTTTAAGATCTTCCTCAATAAAAACATAACTTTTCCAAAGAAACACAAAAATTTGTGGAAAACCTATAAAAACACACTTTTGAAAAGATGCTCTGTATAAAATATACGGAGCATTTTGTATAATAAAACTGCAAAACAAATGTGATGTTATTAAAAGGAGGAACCATCATATGAAAAAGATTTTTATCCGTAGCATTAGCAGCAGCTGTAGCAATGTCAGCAACCGCATGCACCAGCAATCCTGCAGAGTCAAAACAACTGCAGCGCCAGCTGAGACAAAGGCAGAGGAGACCACAGCAGCAGAAGCTTCTTCTGAAGGGGAAAGAAGGAAGCAGCAGCTGACGGAGATCTGATCACAGTCGGATACGCACAGGTAGGCGCTGAGTCTGACTGGAGAACTGCGAATACAGAATCTTTTAAGTCCACATTTACAGAAGAAAACGGCTATAAGCTGATCTTTGATGACGCACAGCAGAAACAGGAAAACCAGATCAAAGCGATCCGTTCCTTTATCCAGCAGGATGTTGATTATATCGTAGTTGCTCCTGTAGTTGAGACCGGATGGGAAACTGTTCTGGAAGAAGCAAAGAAGCTGGAATACCGGTTATTCTTTCTGACCGTCAGATGCAGCTTTCAGATGACAGCCTTTATGAAGCATGGGTAGGCGGAAACTTCGTAAAAGAAGGCGAGACCTGTGGTGACTGGCTGGCAGATTACTTAGAGAAACAGGGCAGAGCAGACGAAGAGATCAATATGGTAACCATTCAGGGAACCATCGGTGCATCTGCACAGGTTGGCCGTACAGAAGGTATGGAGAACAAGTTAAAAGAACATTCCAACTGGAATATGTTAGACAAGCAGTCCGGTGAATTTACACAGGCTAAAGGACAGGAAGTTATGGAGTCCTTCTTAAAGAGCTACGATGATATTGACGTAGTTATCTGTGAGAATGATAACGAAGCATTCGGTGCTATCGATGCGATCAAGGCAGCAGGAAAGACCTGTGGACCAGAGGGTGACATTATCGTAGTAAGTTTTGACTCTGTAAAGGCAGCATTTGAGTCTATGATCGCAGGTGACTTAAACGCAACCTTCGAGTGCAACCCACTTCATGGACCACGTGTAGCTGAGATCATCCAGAAACTGGAAAAGGGCGAAGAAGTTGAAAAGATCCAGTATGTAGATGAAGCTTACTTTGATACCTCCATGGATCTGGAAGAGATCTTAAAGACCAGAGCATACTAATAACCAGCAATCTGTTACCAGTAATACATAGCAGATCAGGCACGGGGCGGGAGACAAAGTCCCCTCCCGTGTCTTTTAAAAAGGAGGCATGGCTTTTATGGAAAAGGATTCTGTCCTTGAAATGCGGCATATATATAAGACATTCCCAGGTGTAAAAGCTCTGCAGAATGTGGATTTTACATTAAAAAGGGGAAATACATGCACTTATGGGTGAGAACGGAGCCGGAAAATCCACTCTGATCAAGGTTCTCACCGGTGTGGAGGAGTTTGAAACAGGAGAGATCATGATCGATGGCTGTGACCATACAATCATCAACCGCAGTCCGCAGGAAGCCCAGAGCCGCGGTATCAGTACCGTGTATCAGGAAGTAAACCTCTGCCCCAACCTTACAGTGGCAGAAAATCTTTTATTGGAAGAGAGCCCAGAAAAGCAGGGCTGATCGACTGGAAAACTATGAATAAAAGAGCTGCAAAATTATTGCAGGATCTTGACATACATGCAGATGTTACACAGACTATTGACAATTATTCCATCGCCATCCAGCAGATGATCGCCATTGCCCGTGCAGTGGACATGTCTGCAAAGGTTCTGATCCTGGATGAGCCTACTTCTTCTCTGGATGACGGGGAAGTAGAAAAGCTGTTTAAGCTGATGCTTCGTTTAAAAGGAGAGGGAGTGGGCATTATCTTTGTTACCCATTTCCTGGAGCAGGTATATGCAGTCTGCGATAAGATCACAGTACTGCGTAACGGACAGCTGGTAGGAGAATTTACCACAGCAGAACTTCCAAGAGTCCAGCTGGTTGCAAAGATGATGGGTAAAGATTTTGATGATCTGGCTGCCATCAAGGAAGCAAAGGACGAAGAGGAACATACAGAGGAAGATATCGTTATCAAGGCAGTGGGACTGGGAAAGAAAGGCTATATCAAGCCATTTGACCTGGTGATCCACAAAGGCGAGGTTGTTGGCTTTACAGGCCTGTTAGGTTCCGGACGATCTGAAACAGTCCGTGTTCTCTACGGGGCAGAACGTCCGGATGAAGGAACCCTTCAGGTAAAGGGAAATGGAATAACAGCCAAACACCCAATTACTTCCATGCATGCAGGAATGGCCTATCTTCCGGAAGACCGTAAAATGAAGGTATCATTGCAGACCTGTCTGTAAGAAAATATGATCATGGCACTTCAGGCAAAACGTGGCATGTTCCACTTATTAAGCAGAAAGCAGCAGGAAGAATTTACAGATAAATATATTGAAATGCTGCAGATCAAAACAGCCAGCCGTGAAACACCGATCAAATCATTATCCGGTGGAAATCAGCAGAAGGTGATCATTGGCCGCTGGCTTTTGACCAATCCGGATTTTCTTATTCTGGACGAGCCTACAAGAGGTATTGACGTAGGAACCAAAACAGAGATCCAGAAGCTGGTAGTAAAACTGGCTTCCCAGGGAATGGCAGTGGTATTTATTTCCTCAGAGATCGAAGAGATGCTCCGTACCTGTGACCGCATGGTGGTTATGCGTGACGGTGCAAAGGTAGGAGAACTTTCCGGAAATGAAATGAACCAGTCTTCCATTATGTCAACCATTGCAGGAGGGCAGTAGTCATGAAAAATAAAACATTAAAAAACATAACATCCCAGAGATTATTTCTCCTATTTTCTGCCTGGCACTGGTATTGCTGGTAAATATCATCACAACACCGAACTTCTTTCCATTGAGATCCGTGATGGCGTTCTCTATGGATATATGATCGATATCATCAACCGTGCCTCCGAACTTGTGATCCTGGCAGTAGGAATGACCCTGGTAGTATCTTCCTCAGCAGGAACGGATATTTCCGTAGGCGCTATTATGGCAGTAAGTGCAGCTGTATGCTGTAACATCCTTACAGGTGGAGAGCAGCTACTGCTTATGCAAATCCACTGATCCTTGGCTTTATAGCAGCTTTGGTAGTAGGCGCAGCCATTGGCTGTTTTAACGGATTTTAGTATCAAAGTTAAATATCCAGCCTATGGTGGCAACTCTGATCATGTTTACAGCAGGCAGAGGTATTGCACAGCTGATCACAGACGGACAGATCACCTATGTGCGTGTAGACAGTTACCGTGTACTGGGCGCTTCTTTCCCGGGATTTCCGGTTCCTACCCCGTTTATCGTGGCAGTGCTGGTAGTTGCCCTTACTTCGCTGCTTTTAAAGAAAACAGCCCTGGGCATGTACATCCAGTCTGTAGGTATCAACAAGAGAGCATCCCAGTTAGTAGGTATTAAATCCGTTCTTATCATTTTCCTTACGTATGCGTACTGCGGCCTGTGTTCCGGCCTTGCAGGCCTGATCGCTTCCAGCCGTATTTATTCTGCAGATGCCAACAACATTGGTCTTAACATGGAACTGGATGCCATTCTGGCAGTTGCCATTGGCGGAAACTCCTTAGGCGGCGGAAAATTTTCACTGGCAGGTTCCGTGATCGGTGCATTTACCATCCAGGCACTTACAACTACCCTGTATGCAATGCATGTTTCTTCTGACCAGGTGCCTGTTTATAAGGCTATCGTAGTTGTTATCATTGTAGCTCTCCAGTCTCCAGGTTTTGCAAGATGGAGAAAATCTCTGTTACAGAAGAAAGAGATAAAAGCAGGAAAGGAGGCAGCATGACATGAAAGGTAAAATGAAATTAAAACAGAACAGTTTCCTGCTGCTTGTTACCATTTTGCTGTTCTTTATTATGTACGGGATCGGCTGTGTGCTGTTTAACGCACAGGGCTTTTCCAAGACACAGAACTTCTTAAACCTGTTTATATCCAATGCAGGACTGATCGTTATCGGTATCGGCATGACTGTTGTTATGATCACGGCGGTATTGATATCAGCGTTGGTTCTTTCGTGGCTATGGGCTGTATGATGCTTGCCTGGATGATGGAAAAAGGCGGTATTGGTGCAGTTCCTGCAGTGATCATTGTTCTGGTGACAGGCATTGTATTTGGCCTGGTCCAGGGATTTTTAGTTGCCTACATGGACATCCAGCCATTTATCGTAACACTGGCAGGTATGTTCTTTGCCAGAGGTATGACTGCCATCATTTCCAAAGATATGATCAGTATTACCAATGAGACCTTTATGGCATGGGCAAAATGAAGCTGTATCTGCCATTTGGCGGCTACCTGAACAAAAGGGCGTTATGGTCTATCCTTATATGTATCCTACCGTTGTGATCGCTCTGGTATTTCTGGTACTGGCATTTATCATGTTAAAATATACCAAGTTTGGACGCAGCATTTATGCAGTAGGCGGAAATGAGCAGTCAGCCCTGATGATGGGCTTAAATGTACGCAGGGTCAAATTAAAAGCCTATGTATTAGACGGTTTCCTCTGCGGCGTTGGAAGTATTTTATTCTGCTTAAACACACTGGGCGGTTTCGTAGAGCAGGCAAAGGGCTTTGAAATGGATGCCATTGCTTCTTCCGTTATCGGTGGAACCCTTCTTACCGGTGGTGTGGGAAATGTATTTGGAACCTTATTTGGTGTACTGATCAAGGCAACCATCGAAGCCTTTATCACCTTCCAGGGAACCTTATCTTCCTGGTGGACACGTATTACCATTGCAGCTCTGTTATGCTTCTTCATTGTACTCCAGTCTGTTCTTGCCATGATGAAGAAAGAAGTAGAAAAATAGAAAAATGTAGAAAAATAAGGAGAAGTTTGCTATGCTGATGACGGAGAAAAATATAAATTTTGGTTTTGCACCGTTCACAGGATCTTTACGGAGATGAGTGTCTGGCTCATGTAGCGAAACATTCACAGATCATAGTAGAAGAGTTGAATAAGAGCGGAAGACTTCCATTTGAGCTTGTATGGAAGCCGACTCTGATCACCAATGAAGTGATCCGGAAGACATTTAACGAAGCAAATCAGGATCCGGAGTGCGCAGGCGTTATCACCTGGATGCATACTTTTCACCTAAAAGCTGGATCCTGGGATTACAGGAATATCACAAGCCTTTATGCCATCTGCATACCCAGTTTAACCAGGAGATCCCTTATGAGTCCATTGATATGGATTTCATGAATGAAAACCAGTCTGCCCACGGCGGAAGAGAATATGGACATATTGTGACCCGTATGGGGATTGAAAGAAAAGTGATCGTAGGCCACTGGGCAGATGAAAAGTACAGGATCAGCTGGCTTCCTGGATGCGTACAGCCATCGGAGTAATGGAGTCTTCCCATATCCGTGTAATGCGTGTTGCCGATAATATGCGCAACGTAGCAGTTACAGACGGTGATAAGGTAGAGGCACAGATCAAATTTGGCTGGGAAGATGCTTATCCTGTAAATGAGATCGTAGAAGCGGTAGACGCTGTTTCACAGGCAGATACAGATGCCCTGGTAGAAGAATATTATGATAAATATGACATCCTCTTAGAAGGCAGGGATGAAAAGGAATTCCGCCGTCATGTAGCTGTACAGGCACAGATCGAGCTGGGCTTTGAACGGTTCTTAGATGCCAACAATTATCAGGCGATCGTAACCCATTTTGGTGATCTGGGCGGCTTAAAGCAGCTTCCGGGACTTGCGATCCAGCGACTGATGGAAAAAGGCTATGGATTTGGCGCAGAAGGTGACTGGAAGACAGCGGCAATGGTACGTCTGATGAAGATCATGGCAGCAGGAACAAAGGATGCAAAGGGAACCAGCTTCTTTGAAGATTATACATACAACCTGGTAAAGGGAAGAGAAGGTATCCTTCAGGCTCATATGTTAGAGGTTTGCCCGACCATCGCAGATGGAAAGATCTCCATTAAAGAGTGCCCGCTTTCCATGGGCAACAGGAAGATCCGGCCCGTCTGGTATTTACTGCAAAGGAAGGACATGGTATTGCAACTTCCTTATTGACCTGGGAGACCGCTTCCGTCTGATCATCAATGATGTGGAAGTAAAGAAGGCAGAAAACCAATGCCGAAACTTCCGGTAGCAACTGCATTCTGGACTCCGGAGCCATCTCTTGAAACAGGGGCTGCAGCATGGATCTATGCAGGCGGCGCGCACCATACTGCTTTTCCTATGACCTGACTGCAGAGCAGATGGGAGACTGGGCCAATGCAATGGGAATTGAAACCGTTTATATTGACAAAGATACAAATATCCGTCAGCTGCGCAATGAACTGCGCTGGAATGAGGCTTATTATAAGTTCCACTGATCAGGAAGAAAGAAGGAGCTATGGGTCGCAGTGTAGAAGAAATAAGAAATGACATAACAAACGGGGAACATCTCTGGGGATCGAGTTTGGTTCTACCAGGATCAAGGCGGTACTGGTTGACAGTACCACCGCCCTGTTGCACAAGGAAGTTACGAGTGGGAAAACCGCCTGGAAAACGGGATCTGGACCTATTCCCTGGAGGATATCTGGAAAGGCCTGCGTTCCTGCTATCAGGATCTGGCAGCAGATGTAAAAAGCAGTATGGAGTGGGACTTACACAGATCGGCTCTATGGGTATCAGTGCCATGATGCACGGATATATGGCATTTGATGAAGCAGGAGAACTGCTGGTGCCATTTAGAACCTGGAGAAATACCATTACAGGGGAAGCTGCAAAGAAACTGACCGAACTGTTTGATTATAATATTCCGCAAAGATGGAGCATTGCCCATTTATACCAGGCAGTGTTAAACAAAGAAGAACATCTGTCAAAGCTGGATTTCTTCACCACTCTGGCGGGATATATCCACTGGAAGCTGACAGGAAAGAAGGTTTTAGGCGTAGGAGATGCCTCAGGAATGTTCCCAATCGATCCGGCAGATGGCCAGTATGAGAAAGAAATGGTCCGCAAGTTTGAGGCACTGATGGAGCCGGAAGGATATTCCTGGAAATTATCCGGTATCCTGCCTCAGGTCCTTACTGCAGGAGAAGATGCGGGAAGTCTTACAGAAGAAGGAGCAGCCCTTTAGATGAAAGCGGAATGCTTCAGGCAGGTATCCCACTTTGTCCGCCAGAGGAGACGCAGGAACGGTATGACTGCTACAAACAGTGTAGCTGTCCGTACAGGAAATGTATCTGCGTACTTCCGTATTTGCCATGGTAGTCCTGGAAGAGAACTTAAAGAAGGTCCATGAGGAGATCGACCTTGTAACTACACCTGACGGTCATCTGGTAGGAATGGTCCACTGCAACAACTGTACTTCGGATCTGAATGCCTGGGTAGGACTGTTTGAGCAGTTTTATGAGATGATGGGCCAGAAAGTGGATAAAAATACTTTATTTGGCAATCTTTACAGAAAAGCCCTGGAAGGGGATGCTGACTGCGGCGGCCTTATGTCTTATGGTTATCTTTCCGGAGAGCCGATCACAGGTTTTGAAGAAGGACGTCCTCTATTTATGAGAAAACCGGACAGCAAACTGACACTGGCTAACTTTATGAGGACTCATTTATACAGTTCCCTTGCAACCCTTAAATATGGCATGGACATTCTGTTTAAAGAAGAGAATGTGTCTCTGGACAAATTAATGGGACACGGCGGTTTCTTTAAGACAAAAGGTGTTGGACAGCGCATTATGGCTGCTGCAGCAGATGTACCTGTTGCTGTTATGGAGACAGCAGGAGAGGGCGGCGCCTGGGGCATTGCTCTTTAGCAGCTTACAGAAAAGATAAGAAAGAAGGGGAAAGCCTTTCTGATTATCTGAACCAGTATGTATTTGCGGATGCCAAAGAAGAAGTAATGGAGCCGGATGCAGAGGATGTAAAGGGCTTTGACAGCTTTATGAAGGATTATATCAAAGGACTGGCAGCTGAAAAGGGCGCAGTGGAAGGATGGAAATAAATGCTGGAAGAATTAAAACAGAAAGTATATGAAGCCAATATGCAGCTTCCAAAGTATGGTCTGGTCACTTTTACCTGGGGAAATGTTTCTGCTATTGACAGGGAAAAGGGACTGTTTGTGATCAAGCCTTCAGGGGTAGATTACGATAAAATGAAACCGGAAGATATGGTGGTTATGGACCTGGAGGGAAATCAGGTAGAGGGAAAATTAAATCCGTCTTCTGATACAAAGACCCATCTGGTACTGTACAACCGTTTTCCGATGATCGGTGGTATCGTACATACCCACAGTCCATGGGCTACTTCCTGGGCACAGGCCGGAAGAGACATCCCGTGTTACGGAACCACCCATGCAGATTATATTTACGGGGCAGTTCCCTGTGCCAGAAACCTGACAGAGGAAGAATTAAAGGATTATGAAAGAAATACAGGAGTTCTGATCGCGGATCTGTTTGAAGAAAGAAAACTGGATCCGGTGGCAGTTCCCTGTGTTCTGTGTAAAAATCATGGTCCTTTTACCTGGGGAAAAGATGCGGCAGAGGCAGTACACAATGCAGTAGTACTGGAAGAAGTTGCTAAAATGGCAGCCCGCTGTGAGCGTTTAAATCCAGACGTAAAAGAAGCGCCTAAGTGCCTGCAGGATAAACATTATCTGCGCAAGCATGGCCCGGGCGCTTATTATGGACAGCGGTAATGCTATAAGAATTATGATGCGTCAGTCTTCCTCGTCGTTGCAGGAAGACCGCTGTGATAAGAATAATTTCCAAGTTCGTCCAGTATCCGGTCAAAGGATGCTGGGCGAATATTATTTTCTTCCATCAAAGTGTTGATCATATAGTAGATGGTGGCATGTTTTGCAAGGCACTGGCGGAACAGATCCGGGAAAGAGGTCTGGGAAGCAATGCTCTTGTCCCAGGGATTGCACCAGGTCTCATGGCGCAGGTTCAGGCTCCATACAGGGTCTTCTACCACATCGGTTACCATTTTACTGGAAGCTAAAGGATTTCTTAAAAACAGGGACTCTACGTATTCGATCCAGTTCTTTTCTGGCTGTTTGGGTCGGAAAGTGTCCGGCAGCCCAGACGCAGGGCAAGGATAGAACGGTGGATCATTCCCGGGGATACCTGATAATGATTTTGCTGCTTAAAGGATAGAAGGCGTCATTTAAGCAGGAGGAGAGGAAACGGGAGATAAACTGTGTTTCCATGCCATTTAAACAGATGGTAGCCGCCTGGTTGAACTGGGACGGCTTTTTCTTTTGTATTTCATCAATAACAGGGCATCAATGTCATTTTCCAGCTTGGCATGTAAACCGTGACAGGCGGCTGTTGGATGCTCCGCGTCATAGTGGATGCGGCCATATACATAAGGGTGGCAGATAGAGTCGCCAATATAATGGCTGATGAAACCGCATAAGAAAGCAAGGCCTTCCTCACGCTGCTGCCGGGACTCAATTTTGAAAGACGGGTGAATGCGCAGCGGAAAAAGTCATTTACATGGTGTTCATGCATATAGGAGCCTACGTTGCGGTGATCCCTGTGGCGCAAAACAGGCAGATTATAAAAAAACATATCCGGTCCCTGAAGACCAAGCTGGTAGAGCCAGCGGTATTTTGCAATGATGAATTTTAAGTTGTTCTGAGGCATGTCATTGTATGCCTTCATACCGAGAATGTAGTGGGTGGTGAAGCCGGGCATGGTTGTGGGGCCTCCTTTCGGGTGTTGATGGCGTTGTGGGGCCACGCAGGTTCCTGCGCTCTTTACATTATACCATATTTTTGTGGATAAAGCAGGCATAGAAGGGAAAAACAGTGCATAAAAACCTCATAAGAAGGTTGCAGTGAGGCATAAATAAGGCGCATATGAAAGTTCTGGAAATGGTGCATGGGATCATATGGGGGCCGTGGACGGTGGGGTGTTTCTGGTTGTGGGACTGGTGTTATCGGTGCGCTGCCGTTTCTTTCAGATCCGGGGATTTCGATATTGGTGGAAGGCAACTGCCGGAAGCTTATGGGGAGAGGAACGTGAGGGCGATGAAAGTACAGGTGCTGCCGGGGCCCACCATGGAATTACACAGTTCCAGTCGGTCTGTACCGCCCTTGCAGCAACGGTGGGGACCGGTAATATTGCAGGTGTGGCAGCCGCTCTTGTATCCGGTGGTCCGGGAGCCGTGTTCTGGATGTGGATCTCCGCACTGATCGGTATGGCCACTGCTTATGGGGAAACCTATCTGGGAGTCCGGTACCGTTTTAAGAACAACAGGGGAAAATGGATCTGCGGCCCCTTTGTCTATATGAAAAAAGGGCTGGGTATCCCTTTTATGGCAGCATGTTACAGCTTTTTCTGCTTTTTGTGTGCCCTTGGAATGGGAAGTATGGTACAGGCAAATTCAGCAGCAGAGACACTGGAATTTACCTGGGGAATCCCGTCGGTGTTAGGAAGTGGTATTCTGGCGCTGCTTACGGGAGCCGTTATCTTAGGTGGGATAAAACGGATCGGCAAAGCAGCAGAATACCTGTTGCCTCTGGCTTCCGGGATCTATATTTTATTTTCCCTGCTGGTACTTTTATTATGCGCAGACCGTATACCAGATGCATTTTTAAGGATCTTTCAGTCTGCTTTTGGGATTCGGCAGGTTTCAGGCGGCATAGCGGGCTTTGGCATCAGTAAAAGTATCCGTTATGGTATATCCAGAGGCGTTTTTTCCAATGAGGCAGGGCTTGGCACTTTGGCAGTCCTTCATGGACCGGCAGAACATACATCCCCGGAAGAACAGGGAATGTGGGCTATGTTTGAGGTGTTTTTTGATACGGTAGTTTTGTGCAGCCTTACAGCACTGGTCATCTTGTGTACCACACAGGGAGATACGGAAACACTTTCTCTTACAGGAGCGGCCCTGGCTGCTGCCTGTTTTTCTGCAAAACTGGGAGTCATAGGAGAATGGTTTATCAGTATTTCCATGGTGGTATTTGCTTTTGCCACTGTGATCGCATGGTATTACCTGGGACAGCAGGCAATAGAAGATCTGTCTCTTTTTTCCAGGATCTATCCGGTCTTATTTTTAGGAGCAGTATTTGCAGGAGGCTGTATCAGGCTGGAAGCAGTATGGATGCTGTCGGATCTGTGGAATGGACTGATGGCATTTTTTAATCTGACGGCTCTTTTATTTTTAACAGGGGAAGTTGAATATCCGGATCGGTATATTTAGGAAGAGCAGACTAGAAAAAGCACCTCGTTTTGAGGTGCCTTTTCCGGAAAAAAGTATTATTAAAAGGGAGGAGAGCTGATAAAATCTTACCAGCTCGAGTATTATGAAAAAAATCTTGTAAGCTTAGTTAGGTATTAAAAATTTTCAGGAGATGAGGTTTTTGTTTGTTTTCTCTGTCTCTCATCTATGACTAAAGTATAAAAAGAAAAGATGAAGAAATCGTGTTCATTGTGTAACACTTTTTTGAATGATTTATGAACGAAATGTGAATGATACAAGTGTCAAAAGCACGTAGCAATCCGGTATCATAAATGAGAATTTCAGGAGCGTTGACAACGTTACCTGATTAGCCTATAATTTGTCCAAAAGAAAAACAAGTGGCGCAGTATGAATGTTAAATCCCGAATGATAAAGGAGTTTTTCACAAATGACCTTAATGCAGATGAAATATGCCATTGCAGTGGCAGATACCAAATCCATGAACGAAGCGGCCCGCAGCCTGTTTATCACCCAGCCCAGCCTTTCCGCATCTGTTAAAGAGCTGGAAAATGAGATCGGCGTGGAGCTTTTTAAGCGTACCAACCGTGGTATTACTGTGACACCGGAAGGGGAGGAATTTTTAGGCTATGCCAGACAGGTGGTGGAACAGTACCGCCTGATCGAGTCCAAGTACATTGAAAAAGAAAATGTGCGCAAGAAGTTCAGTGTGTCCATGCAGCATTATTCCTTTGCTGTCCAGGCCTTTGTGGAAATGGTGCGCCAGTTTGGAATGGACAAGTATGAATTTGCAGTTCATGAGACCAAGACCTACGAAGTGATCGAAGATGTGAAGAACTTTAAAAGTGAGATCGGCATTTTATATCTTAATGATTTTAACAGCAAGGTGCTGACAAAGCTGTTTACAGAGTTCGGGCTGGAATTTCACAGGCTTCTGGATTGCGGGATCTATGCCTATATGTGGAAGGGAAATCCACTGGCATCCAGAGAGTCTGTTACTATGGATGATCTGCAGCCGTACCCATGTCTGGCGTTTGAGCAGGGAAACAATAATTCCTTCTATTTTGCAGAAGAAGTCCTTTCTACTTATGAATATAAGCAGCTGATCCGTGCCAATGACCGTGCAACCATGTTAAACCTGATGAAAGGCTTAAATGGCTATACTCTTTGCTCCGGTATTATCTGTGAGGAATTAAATGGCGGTGATTACTGTGCAGTGCCATTGGAGTCTGACGAAGTGATGACTATTGGGTATCTGTGCCGCAAGGGAGTAGCCATCAGTCCTTTAGGCCAGAAATATCTGGATGAGATACGGAAATATAAGAATGAAGATGCCCGCTATAGGTAAAAACTATAACGGGTTCTTTTTTTTGTGTATTAGACAGATGGAAAAAGTAGTGTTATTATTTGTCCATAAACAAAAACAAACAAAAACAGTAGGTAAATGACTGATATATTTTTAATCCAGGAGGACAATAACATGGGAAAGAAATCTTACGATGAAAGAAACTTTAAATTTGAGACATTACAGCTTCATGTAGGACAGGAGCAGCCAGACCCGGTAACCGATGCAAGAGCCGTACCGATCTACCAGACCTCTTCCTATGTATTCCGCAACTGCGATCATGCAGCAGCAAGATTTGGACTGAGCGATGCAGGAAATATTTACGGACGTCTGACCAACCCAACAGAAGATGTATTTGAAAAGAGAATTGCAGCCTTAGAGGGTGGCGTTGCAGCTTTAGCAGTAGCTTCCGGTGCAGCAGCTATCGCATATACTTTCCAGAACCTGGCACATGCAGGTGACCACATTGTAGCAGCTGAGAATATTTACGGCGGAACTTACAACCTGTTTGCCCACACTCTTCCAGAGTACGGCATCAAGACCACTTTCGTAGATCCATTTAACTACGAGCAGGTTGAGGCAGCCATCCAGGAAAACACCAAGGCGATCCACGTAGAGACTCTGGGAAATCCTAACTCTGATGTAGTTGATATTGAAAGACTGGCACAGATCGCACATGCACATAAGATCCCGTTAGTAGTTGATAATACATTCGCAACCCCATATCTGGTTCGCCCAATTGAATACGGCGCTGACATCGTTGTACATTCCGCAACCAAGTTCATTGGCGGACATGGAACCACCATCGGCGGTGTGATCGTAGACAGCGGTAAGTTTGACTGGGAAGCAAGCGGTAAGTTCCCGTCCTTAGTTGAGCCAAACCCAAGCTACCATGGAGTAAGCTTTGTAAAGGCAGTAGGACCGGCAGCATTTGTTACAAAGATCCGTGCTATCTTACTTCGTGATACCGGTGCAACTTTATCCCCATTCCATGCATTCTTCTTCCTGCAGGGACTGGAAACACTGTCTCTTCGTGTAGAGCGTCATGTAGAGAATGCACTGAAGGTAGTTCAGTACTTAAACAACCATCCACAGGTAGAAAAGGTTCATCATCCATCTGTATCAACTGATCCAGAGCAGCAGAAACTGTACAAGAAGTACTTCCCAAATGGCGGCGGTTCTATCTTCACCTTTGAGATCAAGGGCGATGCACAGAAGGCAAAGGACTTCATCGACAACCTGGAACTGTTCTCCTTACTTGCAAACGTAGCAGATGTTAAGTCTCTGGTTATCCATCCAGCTTCTACTACTCATGCACAGCTGACAGAAGAAGAGCTGAAAGAGCAGGGCATCTACCCGAACACCATCCGTCTTTCTATCGGTACTGAGAACATTGACGATATCATCGAAGATCTGGATGAGGCATTTAAGGCAGTAGCTGAGTAAAACAGTATACATAGCATGGCAAGTGAATGAAATCGTATAAAATAGGTAAGTGATATATAAAAACAGGCGTATTTTTCCGTAACAGGAAGATGCGCCTGTTTTGTGTATACTAGGAAATTCCGTTGGAACTCCCTGGTATACACCGAGGCACATTCTTTTACAGGTCTGGGAAGTCAGACGGATATATGGTAAAATGAGGTTTAAGAAAGAGTTTAAGAGCAAATAAACCAGAAGGAGGGCCTTATGAACCAACAGCAGCTTATTTTCATCAGGGAGATCGCACGGACTGGTACGATCCGGGGGGCAGCGGCCTGTGTGGACAGGACGCCTTCTGCCCTTACCAGGGGACTTAAAAGTGTGGAAAATGAACTGGGCTGTCAGCTGTTTCGCAGGATACGGGAAGGAATGGTCCCTACTTCCGAGGGAGAAACCGTGCTTTCTTATGGGGAGAGGATCTTAAAAAGCCTGCAGGAAATAAAGGAAAAACGGATCTGGTCGGAAAATGAGATCCGCTATCTTTTATGTATCCGGGAAAATAAGAGTATTACCGGGGCAGCGGAAACTCTTTTTATTGCCCAGCCTTCCTTAAGCCAGGTCTTAAAAGAAGCGGAAGAGGAAGTGGGATTTAAGATCTTTCAGAGAGACCGGAGGGCAGAGGAGACAAAAGAGGGCGCAGAGCTTTTAGAACAGTTAGAGGAAGTATGGAAACTCTGGAAGGAAATGCGGGAAGAACTGGGAGAATACCGGGAACTGAAAAAGGAACAGTAACCATCGGCATCCCTATGAACCTGGGGCCTGTATCCTGCCTGTAGTGGTTCCTGTGTTTCACAGGCGCTATCCGGGGTAAAGGTATTTATCCGTGAAAATAATTCCCAGGAACTGGAAAAATGATGCTGTCTCATAAAGTGGACTTCTGTATTATGCATTTTCAGAAAGCATTGGATGAAGTATGCTATGATGAATTTTCTGAGGATCCTTTTATCTTGCAGTGCCGGAAATTTTTCAGTCACAGGTATCGCTGTCAGAGGAAAAGCCGTTAAAGGCAGAAGATATAAGGCAGCTGAAAAAGATCCCCTTTGTTATGGTGGCAAGCAGACAGAAACTGCGCCAGGTGGCAGATGAGATCTTAAGAAAAGCCGGGATCCGGCCGGATATCTGCTGCACTACAAAGAGCATGGAAACAGCCAAACGTCTGGCGGCAGGGGAATGGGAGCTACTTTTCTGCCAAAGTCTTATATGACGCTGTATTCGGGGACAGAGGGATTAAGCTGTTATCCGCTGGATGAAGAACTGGGAGCGTCCTGGAAGCTGGTGGCTGCTTATCCTGCTGATGAGAAACTTTCAAGGGCTTCCAGGGAATTTTTGCGTACATTAAAAGAGTGTCTGGAATAAGGAAATATAAAGAAAATTCTGAAAAATAGTATTGCATTTTACCTATATAAAAACTGGTATGTAATGTATTTTACCTATTACTGCTTTTGTATTAATATAAAAATAAGAAAGTGAAAAAAGTAACATACACATACAACCATTTAAAATCAATTTAAGATCATTTCAAAGAAAGAAAAGGAGAAGGAAAAATGAGCGCTATTTCACAGGCACAGGAAAATTTGGGGAACTGATCCAGTCTGAGTTTGAACGGATCGAACGTATGAAACAGGATACGGAAGTAAAAGATTTTTCAAAGCTGGATAAGATCGTTGTAGGCATCCTTCCAGGAGACGGTATTGGTCCGATCATTATGGAGCAGGCAGTTCGCGTGATCAAGGCACTGATTCCGGATGAGATCGCTTCCGGCAAAGTAGAACTGCGCCATATTGAAGGCATGACCATTGAGAACAGAGCTGCAAAGCTTCAGAGTCTGCCAGATGATGTATTTGAAGAGATCAAAAAATGTGATGTTATCATCAAAGGACCGATGGTAACTCCAAGAGCCGGTGAGCCATGGCCAAACCTGGTATCTGCTAACAGCCTGCTGCGTCGCGGCCTGGAGCTGTTTGCTGCTGTCCGTCCGATCCGTATCCCGGACAAGGGCATTGACTGGACTTTCTTCAGAGAGAATATTGAAGGTGAATATATCTGGGGAAATAAGGGTATCCAGGTAGATGAAGATCTGGCAGTAGACTTTAAGGTACAGACCAAGCAGGGAAGTGAACGTATTGCAAGAGCTGCTTTTGAGTTTGCAAGAAAAAATGGTAAGAAGAACGTAACCATTGTAACAAAGGCAAATATTGTAAAGCTGGCTGATGGAAACTTTATCAAGGCAGTGCGCAAGGTAGGCGAGGAATATCCGGAGATCGAGATCCAGGAGCGTTTAGTAGATGCTATGTGCGCTAAAATGCTGGATCCTGAGTTTAACAAGGGTATTGAAGTAGTAGTACTTCCAAACCTGTACGGCGATATTGTAACAGATATTGCAGCAGAGCATCAGGGCGGTCTGGGAACTGCTTCTTCTTCCAATATCGGTAATAAATATGCCATGTTCGAGGCGATCCACGGAACTGCTCCATATCTGATGAGCCACGGCAGAGGCGAGTACGCAGATCCAAGCTCCCTGATCCGTGCAGCTGGCATGATGTTAGCTCATATTGGCTATGCAGACAAGAAGGTTCTTCTGGAAAAGGCACTGGATGTATGTACCACAGAGAAGAAAGTGGTACTGACTACTTTTACAGAGGATGCAAGTGCAAAAGAATATACCGATTATATTATTGAGACCATTGAAAAGCTGAAATAGAGGCAGGAAACATGAGAAAATTTAAAACTGTATTTATGCGTGGGGGCACCAGCAAAGGCTGTATGTTCCATAAAGAAGACCTTCCGGAGGACAGAAAAGAATGGGATAACATTTTTTTACAGTGCATGGGAGACCCGGATCCAAAGCAGATCGACGGTCTTGGCGGTACTGTGTCTTCCAACAATAAGATCGTTATTGTATGGAAAAGTGAAGAACCAGGTGTAGATGTAGAATATCTGGTAGGCCAGGTCATTGTAGGTAAGAGTCAGGTGGATTATAAGTCCAACTGTGGAAATATGACAGCAGCAGTAGGACCTTATGCAGTAGAAGAAGGTATGGTAGATATTGTAGAGCCGATCACCACTGTTCGTATGCTAAACCGTAACACAGATAAATATATCAATGTAACCGTTCCAATCGATCCTGAAACCAAGACATTTGCCCAGGAGGGTGACTGCGCTATTGCAGGTGTAGACGGAACAGCAGCTGAATTGAAGGTCAATTTCTTAAATCCGGCCGGTGCAAAGACAGGAAAGCTGCTTCCAACAGGAAATCCAAAGGACGTGCTGGATATTCCGGGATTTGGACCGATCGAGGCGACCATTCTGGATGTGTCTAACCCAATGGTCCTGGTTCGTGCAGAGGATATCGGCCTTACAGGCCGTGAACTGCCGGAAGAGGTAAACAGCAACAAGGCAGCCAGTGAAATATTGGAGAAGATCCGCGGTGCAGCCTGCTGCAAAATGGGCTTTGCAAAGGATTTAGAAGATGCAACTTCTAACAGCCCTGCAGTGCCAAAGTAGGATTTTCACAAAGCCACAGAGCTATGTGGATATTGCAGGACAGCAGGTAAATGCAGAGGATATGGACGTTTGCGCCCGTGTGATCTCTGTATTTAAGTGCCACAAGGCATGCCCTCTGACTTCAGCCAGCTCAATTTCCGTAGCAGCTTTCTTAAAAGGAAGTCTGCTGTATGAAGAGCTTGGAAAGCCGGAAGAAGGAAAGACCAATGTGCGCATCGGCCATCCAAGCGGTGTTATGACCATGTACCCGGACCTGAAAGAGGAGAATGGAGAATTAGTTCTTCCTGGTGTTGCAGTACAGAGAACTGCAAGAAGGATCATGGATGGAATGGTCTATGTGAGAAAATAGCAAACAGCCTGCGTCAGCAGGCAATAGAGCGCGACAGCGCGGGTTTGCGAGTCTAAGATCAAAGGATTTTGCAGTCCGGTGGGATGTTTCCCACTGGCGCAGAGTCCTTTTTTTGTAAGCTGCATACCATGGTAATAAGTATGAAATACAGGAGCTTTTATATGCCTGAAGCTTATATTGCATTAACACCGGTCCACTGGTTTTACCTGGTGGGGGTGTTGGTGATCTTATTTACCATGATATTGCGAAAAGATACGCCATTGGTCTGCATTGCCTTTCTTTTTGGAATTGGCGTTGTTGGAAAATGCAGTCTGGCAGGAGGAATACAGACCATTTTCAGTTCCATTATCTATGCTATCAGTGAATTTCGCGAGGTGATCGCTACCATTGCCCTGGTAACGGCATTTTCAAAATGTTTACGGGAATTGGGAAGCGATGCCCTTCTTATGAAGCCGGTGTCAAAAGTTATGAGGACTCCTGCTGTTTCCTGGTGGATCTTAGGTGGCATCATGTTTGTATTTTCCCTGTTTTTGTGGCCATCTCCGGCAGTGGCCCTGGTAGGTGCTATTGTACTTCCGATTGCTGTGCAGTCCGGATTAACACCGCTTGCAGCAGCTATGGCAATGAATTTGTTCGGCCATGGTTTTGCCCTCAGCTATGATGCAGTGATCCAGGGGGCACCGGCCATTTCCGCGGGAGCGGCAGATATTTCCACAACCGATATTTTAAGCAAGGGCCGGCCACTGTTCTGGATCATGGGTATTACCTGTGTATGCAGCGCGTTTTTGCTCAACCGGATGACATTGGCAGGACAGAGAAAAAATGAAGATCAGAGGAACAATCTGAAAATAACGGATCTGCCTGAAAAGCAGGAAGACAGTGGAGAAGAGACTCCGGAAGAAAAGGGGGATAGGAAGAAGCAATATTCCACCACTGCTAAGGCTCTGGCGGTTCTTACTCCCATTGCTTTTCTTATGGATATCCTGTTTATGTTCTTATTCAAATTAAAGGGCGGAGATGCCACCAGCCTGGTTGCGGGGACTGCAGTTATTCTTATGTGTGTGGGCGCGGTCATGGAGTTTAAGGCCGGTTCTCTTGAAAAGGTGACGGAATACGTAACAGATGGATTTTTATTTGCCATCCGCATTTTTGCTCCGGTCATTGTGATCGGTGCCTTTTTCTTCCTGGGAGGCAATGGTATTACCCATATTTTGGGAGACTCCTATGAGCGTGGAATTTTAAATGACTGGGCGCTGTGGCTGGCCCATCATGCTCCTTTAAACAGGTATATGACAGCCTTATTGCAGCTGGTGATCGGTGGTCTTACAGGACTGGATGGCTCCGGCTTTTCCGGGCTTCCTCTTACAGGTGCCCTGGCGAGGACCTTTGGCACAGCTACAGGCGCTTCCATTCCGGTCCTGGCATGTCTGGGACAGATCAGTGCTATTTTTATCGGTGGCGGAACGGTAGTGCCATGGGGACTGATACCGGTGGCAGCTATCTGTAATGTAGATCCGGTGGAACTGGCAAGGAAAAATATGCTGCCGGTATTTATTGGCCTGACATGCACTTTTCTGGTGGCGTGTCTTGTGTTGTAAGGTTCCGCCTGCGCAAGCAGGCAGTAGGGCGCGATAGCGTGTGAACCTGAGTTTAAGAGGAGGTTATCATATGTGCGGGATCGCCGGATTTTATCAGAGTCATTTTGACTATCTCACAGAGGAAGATCACTACCGTCAGATACTGGAAGATATGGAAAAAGTGCAGAAGCATCGTGGGCCGGATGAACAGGGAAATTATCTGGACTCTCATTTTGGGTTAGCCCATGTGAGACTGTCGGTGCGGGATCTGGTTTCCGGCCGTCAGCCAATCCTTAAAAAAACAGGAGATAAGACCTTTGGGATCGTATACAACGGGGAACTGTATAATACCACAGAGTTGAAAGAAGATTTACTGAAAAAAGGCTGGGAATTTTCCACTACCGGCGACACAGAAGTGGTCCTTACAGGATATATGGAATACGGTCCGGATTTTGTAAAGCAGATGAACGGCATATTCGCTTTCGGGATCATGGACCCGGTAAAAGACTGCCTGGTGCTGTTCCGTGACCGTCTGGGAGTAAAGCCATTATTTTATACCTGTTTTCATGACCAGGTCATTTTTTCCTCTGAGATCAAGGGACTTTTCGCATATCCGGGTGTTACGCCAAAACTGGATAAAAAGGGTTTAAACGAGATATTCAGCATCGGGCCTGCGAAAACCTATGGATGCGGCGTTTTCAAGGACATAGAAGAACTCCTTCCGGCCCACTATCTTGTATGCAATGCAGCAGGTCTGCATACAGAATGTTACTGGAAATTAGAGAGTAAGCCTCATACGGACAGTTACGAGCAAACGGTAGAAAAGACGGCATTTCTGGTCCGGGATGCCATCCGCCGCCAGATCATTTCCGATGTTCCTGTGTGTACCTTTTTGTCCGGTGGTGTGGACAGCAGCCTGGTATCAGCAGTGTGCAGCGCAGAACTGAAGAAGAAAAATAAACAGCTGACTACCTTTTCTTTTGATTTTAAGGATAACCACAAATATTTTACTGCCAATGCCTTCCAGCCGTCTATGGACCGGCCTTTTGTGGACATTATGGTGAAATATTTAGGTTCAGATCATCATTATCTGGAATGTGACAATGTGACCCAGGCGGATCTGCTTTATACGTCTGTAGAAGCCAGAGATCTGCCTGCCATGGCAGATGTAGACTCATCTTTGTTGTATTTCTGCTCCCAGGTCAGCCGTACCCATAAGGTGGCTCTGACCGGGGAATGTGCAGATGAGATATTTGGGGGCTATCCATGGTTTCACAAAAAAGAGTGCTTTGAGGCGAAAACATTTCCATGGACTATGGATCTTTCAGCCAGAAAGGTGCTGCTTTCTGATGATTTCATCCGGGAACTTCACATGGATGAATATGTGCAGGCAACTTATGAAAAGTCAGTAGCAGAAACACCCAGACTGGCAGAGGATACACCAGAAGAAGCCCGCCGCCGTGAGATCGCGTGGCTGAACCTGAGATGGTTTATGCAGACATTATTAGACCGTATGGACCGTACCAGCATGCATTCCGGACTGGAAGCAAGAGTGCCTTTTGCAGACCACCGCATTGTAGAATATCTGTGGAATGTGCCATGGTACATGAAAACAAGGGATGGGGTGGCAAAACATCTGCTAAGAGAGTCTGGAAAAGGTCTGCTGCCGGATGAAGTGCTGTGGCGCAGAAAATCCCCGTATCCAAAGACCTATGACAGAGCTTATGAGGCGCTGCTGGTGGGCCGGGTGCGTGAGATTTTAGAAGACAATACCTCACCTGTATTGCAGTTTCTGGATAAGGCCAAAACAGAGAAATTCCTGGAAAGCCCCTCAGATTATGGAAAGCCATGGTATGGTCAGCTGATGGCGGGGCCGCAGATGCTGGCTTATATGATACAGGTGGATTATTGGTTGAAGAAGTATAATATTGAGATCGTGTGATAGCATCCCGCCCTTGTGGGCGGGAGCGTTGCATATTGGCAGGTACAGGAATGAGAGGAGAAAAATTCCGGATGTACTATTTGTCATTAGGTTCCTGGGCAAATGCCTGCCGTACCAGATCCAGGAAATACTGATCCGCTCTGGACAAAAATCCGCCCTTTAAGGTGGCAATACTCAGATCCCAGCTGGGGCTGTAGGACTCATCAATGGATAATAACACCGGCGGATGGTCTGCATAGGTCAGGGCGGCGTAATCCATAGGCAGAAAGGTAATGCCAATGCCCTGACCGGCCAGACGCTGGGCTGTCTCGTAATTCTTTATCGTCAGCACGATATTTGGCGTAATCTTTGCTTTTGCCAGTATGGCGTCCGATACATGACGGATGCGCTGCTGGGGATGGAGCAGGATCAAAGGTTCATTTTCAATAAACGTACATCTAAAACCGGGAAGAGATATCCCGGTTTTTTTTGCGCCTTTTCGATCAGGGGATGTCCGGCAGCAAGTGCTATGACAAAAGGATCCTCTGAGAGAAATTCATAATTTAATAAAGGATTTGGAGCCAGCTTCGGGGCATGGAGAAGAGCAAAATCCATAGCGCCGGTAAGAAGTTTTGCTTCCAGATTTCCCGTATTGTCCTCCAGGATCTCCAGTTCAACAGAAGGGCTGTTTTCCTTAAATTCCAGCAGTATTTCAGGGAGGATGACAGTACCTAAATGGTTGGTAGTCCCCATTACGATACGTCCGGTTTTTAACTGGTTGATGTCGCTGATCTCTGCTTCAAAATCACTGTAGATCTTAAGAACCTGGCAGGCCATCTGATAGCAGCGCTCTCCTGCATAGGTCAGTGTCAGGCCGGAAGGCGTCCTGTTAAAAGTTTTGCCCCCAGATTTTCCTCGATCCTCTGTAAAGACTGGCTTAGGGACGGCTGGGCGATGTAAAGTTTTCTGGCAGCAGAGGAGATGCTTTTTCATCTGCTACTGTTTTATGTATTCTAATTCACGGCTGGTCATGGGGAGCCTCCTTGTATGTACTTGGTGTTATACTCGCGAACGCGCGTTTGCTCGCTTATTTGCCTGCTGACGCAGGAGGTTCGCTATCACATAGGTAAAATGTATATCTGTTATTATATATATAGTATTTGCCTATAAAAGTAAAGAGGTGTATAGTTAATTCAGAAACAAAAGAAACAAACTTAAGAAGCAGATAATAAAGACCAGCTCCTCCGGGAGAGGATGGTCAATAACCATTCAAGAACAGAAAAGGAGAAGAAACATTATGGTAAAGTTATATGATGAGGGCATCTACCTTGTAAACGGCACCGAGATCGTACCGGAGTCTGAGGCAGCAAAAGTACAGGCTCTTACAGGAAAAGCAGCAAATAAAGAAGAAGCAAAGAAAGGCAAATGGCCTGTTCCATTTTAAGTGCCCACAACACTTCAGGAGATATGGAGCACTTAAAACTTAAATTCGATGCAATGGCATCCCATGATATCACATTCGTTGGTATTGTCCAGACAGCAAAGGCATCCGGAATGGAAAAATTCCCACTGCCATATGTACTGACCAACTGCCACAACTCCCTTTGTGCAGTAGGCGGAACCATCAACGAAGATGACCACATGTTTGGTCTTTCCGCAGCAAAAGTATGGCGGCATCTATGTTCCACCTCACATTGCAGTTATCCATCAGTACATGCGTGAAATGCATGCAGGCTGCGGACGCATGATCTTAGGTTCTGACTCCCACCCGCTACGGTGCATTAGGAACCATGGCTATCGGTGAAGGCGGCGGCGAGCTGGTAAAACAGCTGTTATGTGATACATACGATGTTGCTTATCCAGGCGTTGTTGCAATTTACCTTACAGGAAAGCCGGGACCTGGCATCGGACCTCAGGACGTGGCACTTTCTATTATCGGCGCAGTATTCAAGAAGGGTTATGTAAAGAATAAAGTAATGGAATTTGTAGGACCTGGTGTTGCTTCTATGACAACCGACTACAGAAACGGCGTAGATGTTATGACAACAGAAACTACCTGCTTAACATCTATCTGGCGCACTGATAAAGATACAAAGGCATTTTTAACTGCTCATGGCAGAGGAGATGCTTACAAGGAATTAAATCCGGCAGATGTAGCTTACTATGATGGCTGTGTTTACGTAGATTTAAGCACCATCAAGCCAATGATCGCCCTTCCGTTCCATCCAAGCAATACATATGAGATTGATGAGTTAAATGCAAACCTGGGCGATATCTTAAGAAGCGTAGAAGAAGCTGAGAAGTCAGCGGCGGAAGAGCTCCATTTACACTGACTGATAAGATCGAAAACGGACGTTTAAGAGTACAGCAGGGAATTATCGCTGGCTGTGCAGGCGGCAACTTCACCAACGTAGTAGAAGCAGCACATGCATTAAAGGGAAAGAGCTGCGGCGATGGCGAATTCTCACTGGCTGTATATCCTTCTTCCCAGCCTGTATTTATCGACCTGGTAAGAAAGGGCCTGATCGCAGATCTGATGGAAGCAGGCGCTATCATCAGAACCGCATTCTGCGGACCATGCTTCGGCCCGGTGATACACCTTGCAACAATGGCTTAAGTATCCGTCATACAACCAGAAACTTCCCGAACCGCGAAGGCAGCAAGCCAGGAAACGGCCAGATGTCAGCAGTAGCATTAATGGATGCACGTTCTATCGCAGCAACTGCAGCAAACGGCGGTATCCTTACACCAGCTACCGACTTAGACTGCTGGGGCGATGTTCCTGAATACAACTTTGATAAGACTGTTTATGACCGCCGTGTATACAATGGTTACAGAGCACCTCATGAGGAGGACAGCCTGGTATATGGTCCAAATATCAAGGACTGGCCGGAAATGAGCCCATTAACTGACAATATCCTCTTAAAGGTATGCTCCAAGATCATGGACGAAGTAACCACGACCGATGAGCTGATCCCATCTGGTGAGACCTCTTCCTATCGTTCCAACCCATTAGGACTGGCTGAGTTTACATTATCCAGAAGAGATCCTGAATATGTAGGAAAGAGCAAGGCAGTGGATAAGTTAGAGAAGGCAAGAACCGCAGGCCAGAAGCCATCTGAGTTAGATGCAGATCTGAATGGAGTATTTGATGCCATCCATACCATTTCCGGTCAGGAAAATGTAAATGAAATGGAAACAGAGATCGGAAGTATGATCTATGCTGTAAAACCTGGTGATGGTTCTGCAAGAGAGCAGGCTGCAAGCTGCCAGAGAGTCATCGGCGGACTTGCAAACATCACAAAGGAATACGCAACCAAGCGTTATCGTTCTAATGTAATGAACTGGGGCATGATCCCATTCCAGATGGTAGAAGAGCCTGAGTTTGAAGTGGGCGACTACATCTACGTTCCAGGTGCAAAAGCAGCTCTGGATGGAGATTTAAAAGACATTAAGGCTTATGTGATCAATGCAGATACCAAGGCAGTAAAAGAGATCAGTCTGTATATTGCAGATATGACTGCAGATGAAAGAAAGATCGTAAAAGCAGGCTGTCTGATCAATTATAACCGTGCAAGAAAAGGCTTAAAGTAGTATAATATTAACGAACGAACCGCCTGCGGTAGCAGGCAGTAGAGTGCGATAGCGCGTGTTCGTGAGCTTTAAGAAAAAACATAATGCCACATATTTTCCTGATTCAAAATGATCTGGAAAATGTGTGGCAGTACCCGTTTGAAAATGATTATTTCACAGATGCGGGGGGTAACAAAAAGATGTTGAAAAGACATCATTAAAAACAGGAGGAAATAAAGATGGAGATTAAGAAACCAGCCATGGCAGGAACACTGGAATCCAGTGACTGTCAGGTAACCGTAGAACCGGGAAATGGTTCTGTTGAGTTTAATCTGGAAAGCGCTGTGATCAATCAGTACGGCAACCAGATCCGCAAGGTAGTCCTTCAGACACTGGAGAACCTGGACGTAAAGGATGTAAAAATTTCAGTGGTGGACAAGGGCGCGCTGGACTGTACCATTAAGGCAAGAGTAGAAGGTGCGGTATTCCGTTCTTTAGATCAGATCAAGGATATCCCATGGGGAGGTGCAGTAAGATGATCAATGCGAATAAGAAACGTTTAAGAAGAACCATGATGTTCTTAAATGCACAGAAGCCAGGTCTGATCAAAGACCCATATATCTACAAACCAGACTCCATTATGCTGGATCTGGAGGATGCAGTTGCTGAGAACCAGAAAGATGCAGCACGTTTCTCTCTGTATCACGCATTAAAAGAGATCAACTACAGAGGTTGTGAGAGAGTTGTCCGTATCAATGGCCTTGACACCCCATACTGGGAAGAAGATATCCGCTGTGCAGTAGCAGGCGGCTGTGATGCCATCCGTATCCCTAAGACAGAAAGCGCACTGGATGTACAGAGAGTAGAAGCTGTAGTAGAAGAGTGCGAAAAGAAGTACGGTATCCCGGAAGGCCACACACTGATCATGGCAGCAATCGAGTCTGCAAGAGGTGTTATGAAAGCCCTGGATATCTGCGAAGCATCTGAGAGACTGTTTGGTATCGCTCTTTCCGGTGGTGACTATACAAAGGACTTACAGACACACATTACCGGTACCGGTCTTGAACTGATGGGTGCACGCCAGAACATGATCATCGCAGCCCGTGCAGCTGGTGTACAGTGTTTTGATACTGTATACACAAACCTGGATGATATGGAAGGTTTCCGTCACGACGTAGAGACCATCCATTTAATGGGATTTGATGGAAAATCCATTATCAACCCACGTCAGATCAACATTGTACATGAGATCTTCACACCAACCCAGAAAGACATCATCTTTGCTGAAAAGGTAGTAAAAGAGATTGATGAAAAGAAGGCACTGGGTATCGGCGTATTTACTGTAGACGGCAAGATGATCGACATTGCATTCTATGACGGCGCAAAGAGAACCATCGAACTTGCCAAGGCATCAGGCGTATATAAGGGGGATCTGTAAAATGATAAATGCAGTTGGAAGAGATATACCAGAAGAGATCCTGGAGATGACCGGTAAAGAGGTATTCCAGGGAAATCATTACAGGGACGGATATGTATACAAAAAGGACGGCCCGTATACAAAATGTGTGGTAAACAATACACAGAGCAAGCTGGTTGCCAACATCCATGATGTGCTGATAAAATGCGGCATCAAGGACGGCATGACTTTAGGCTTCCATCATCATTTCCGTGATGGTGACTATATCGTAAATATGGTCATGGAAGAAGTTCATAAGATGGGTATCAAGGATATCACCATCTGCGCAAGTTCTCTTGGTAAGGCACATGACCCGATCGTTCCTTATATCGAAGACGGAACCATTACCAATATCCAGTCCTCCGGTGTCCGCGGTAAGATCGGTGAAGCAATCTCTGCAGGTAAATTAAAGGGACTTGCAATCATGCGTTCCCACGGTGGCCGTGTAAGAGCGATCGAGAGCGGTGAGACAAGAATTGATATTGCATTTATCGGAACACCAACCTGTGATGACTATGGCAACTGCCGTGGTATCGGTGGTAAGAGTGACTGTGGTGTGCTTTCCTATGCTATGGTGGATGGTGATTATGCAGATAAGGTAGTAGCTATTACCGACTGCCTGGTACCATTCCCGAACTTCCCGGCACATATTTCCATGACCAAGGTTGACTATGTGGTAGTAGTAGACGCTATCGGTGATCGAAGAAGATCGCTCCGGCGCAGCAAAGCCGACTACGGATATGAAAGCTGATGATGGCTGACTACTGTACCCAGTTCGTAGTAAACAGCCCATATTTCAAGGACGGATTCTCTTACCAGATCCGGTGTAGGCGGCGCATCCATCGCATCCACCATTTCCCTGGCTAAGATCATGAAGGAAAGAAATATCCGCATGCGTTTTGGCGTAGGCGGCCTGACAAAGCCAATGTGCGACCTGCTGATCAACAACCAGGTAGACTGCCTGCTTGATACTCAGGACTTTGACCTTGCAGCTGTAGAGTCTGTAAAGAACTTAAAGCATTTCCGTATTTCTGCCGGTGAGTACGCGGACCCATTTAACAAAGGGTGCTGTTGTAAATAAGCTGGATTTCGTAATCCTGGCAGCACTGGAAGTAGACGTAAACTTTAACTGTAACGTAGTTGTAGGTTCTGACGGTGTGATCATAGGTGCAGGGCGGACATCCTGATACAGCAGCAGGGCTAAGTGTACTATCGTAATCGCTCCACTGCTTCAGGGAAGGATCCCGGCTATCTGCAGCGAAGTTACCACAGTAACCACTCCTGGAGAGAGCATTGACGTAGTTATCACGGATTACGGTATTGCCATCAACCCAAGAAGACAGGATCTGATCGAGGCAATGAAGGGTGTAGACCTGCCATTTAAGACCATTGAAGAACTGCGTGACATCGCATACTCTATCGTAGGCGAACCGGAGAAGGTTCAGTTTGGAGACAGAGTAGTAGGTATCATCGAAGCCCGCGATGGCACGATCATGGACGTTGTACGCCAGGTCAAGCCATATGAGTTTGCTTAGTCAGCAACGAACAAACCGCCTGCGTAAGCAGGCAGTGGAGCGCGTAAGCGCGGGTTTGTGAGTCTGAGAAGTTTGTGAGTCTGCAAAATTTATAAGTCTGAAAAAAAAGTCCATGCCGCTGCCGCACTGGCAGCCTGCATGGACTTTTTTCTACTTCAATTTCCACTTCAAAAGCAATGCTGAATTGGTAATAACCAATACAGATCCTGCATTATGCACCAGCGCTCCCACAACCGGATTTAACTTTCCTGTAATAGCCAGTGTGATAGCCAGGAAATTCAGTGCCATGGAAAAAGTCATATTGACCTTAATGGTAGTCATCATGCGCTTGGAAAGAGCTACCAGATGAGGGATTTCTTTTACCTCGTCATCCACCAGCGCAATATCTGCTGCATCTACCGCAATATCACTTCCCACACCGCCCATGGCAATACCAACATCGGCAGCTTTTAAAGCAGGAGCGTCGTTAACTCCGTCCCCGATCATACATACCAGTTCCTTTTTCTCCTGACAGGAACGGATAAAGTTCAGTTTATCTTCCGGGAGACAGTTTGCCTGTACTTCTTTGATATGCAGTTGTCCGGCAATAGAAGCGGCTGCATTTTCATGGTCTCCTGTAAGAAGGACAGGTTCTACATTCAGACTGTGAAGCCGGCTGATCATAGAGGCACTTTCCATACGCACTGTATCAGAAAGAGCCAGGAAACCAGCCAGAATGCCGTCAAAAGCCACATAGATCACAGTACAGCCCTGGGCCAGGAAGCCTTCTGCTTTTTCTGTAATATCCTGATTGAAAGAGATCTTATTTTCAGCCATCATTTCCATATTTCCTGCCAGTATCATTTTGCCTTCTATTAAAGCAGAAACACCACGGCCGGGGATCATATGGAAATCATCCACTGCAGGGACGGCGCCGTATTTCTGTTTAAAACAGCCAAGAACCGCTTTTCCAAGAGGATGCTCCGAGTGCTGTTCTGCTCCGGCACAGAAGCGGTAGATATCTTCGCTGGAGTAGCCTGGATGAGCGCTGCAGGCGGTAACTACTTTTGGAGTACCACAGGTTAAAGTACCTGTTTTATCAAAGGTAATCTTAGAAACCTTTGCCAGCTTTTCCAGAGCGTCCCCTTCACGTACCAAAAATCCGTGCTTTGTGGCATTTCCAATGGCAGCCATAATGGCAGTAGGAGTGGCCAGGACCAGAGCGCAGGGGCAGAAAACAACCAGAATAGTAACGGCTCGGATGATCTGACCGGTAAACAGCCAGGTAAGAGCAGCAGCGCTTAATGCAATTACCACGATCCAGGTTGCAAAACGGTCAGCCAGACCAACGATCTTTGCCTTTCCTGCATCTGCTGACTGCACCAGACGGATCATTCGCTGGATAGAGCTGTCTTCGCCAACTTTAGTAGCCTTCATTTCAAAGGTACCAAACTGGTTCACTGTACCGGAAGAAACTTCATCTCCAACAGTCTTGTCTACAGGAAGAGACTCACCGGTCATAACAGCCTGGTTTACCGATGTATTTCCTGAAAGGATCACACCGTCTACAGGAATGGTCTCACCGGGAAGGACGCGGAGAATATCGTCTACAGCTACATCCGTTGCAGCAACTATGGTTTCTGTGCCATCCTTGACCAGCCTTGCAGTCTGTGGTGTCAGGCGCACCAGCTTTTCAATTCCGGCCCGGGCTTTTGCAACAGTCAGTTCCTCTAACAAAGCACCTAACTGCATGATAAATGCCACTTCACCGGCAGCAAAATCTTCATCGATAAAGACAGAGGCGATCAGCGCCAGAGATACAAGAACATCGGCTTTGATGTCAAATTCTGTGATCAGACCAATGACAGCTTCCATGATAATGGGAATACCACACAGAATAATGGCAACCCAGGCTGCGTCAAATGGCAGCGGGATCAGTTTAAAAATACTGATGATCAGTGCAATACCGGAAATGACCAGGAAACAGATGTCTTTCTTTATACCGCCGATCTCCATAAGAGCTTCCAGTTTTTTAACAGACTCTTTCATAATGGCTCCTTCTTTCTGCATTATTGCAAATGTTATGTGAGAATGCATATGACTTTTATACCTATGGGGGTATACCTAACATATCTGCATTATACCTATAGGGGTATATGTTGTCAAGAAGCAATTATAAAAGGATCCAAAGAGTAAGGCTCTTTTTTGCACACAAAAAAGCCAGCCCTGAATGGACTGACTTTGGATATTAGTATATGATGTTAGATTGCGTTGAATTTTCAATCTTTGAACACTGACGTCATTGCATGTTGGCAAAGCGCTCCACTGCCTTTGTAAAGCTTTCAATGGTCTTATCTGCGTCACCATGTTCGATGCCGTCCCGGACACAGTGTTTAATGTGGCCTTCCAATACCACTTTACCGCAGCCGTTTAAAGCGGATTTTGCAGCATTGATCTGGGAAAGGATCTCTTCGCAGGGAATATCTTCATCGATCATACGGTCAATAGCCTGGACCTGTCCGATGATCTTTTTTAAACGTCTGTGCAGATTATCTGAATCCATGCACTGTCTCATAGTATTTTTACCTCCTTATCCGCGGATGAACCTTTGGAGTATAAGTAAGTGTAACCAAATTTTGGCGGTTTGTCAATGAAGGGAAGAATTGACAGGAAGTGTTGTTTCAGAGTAAACTTGCAGGAGATGCATTTTACTATGAAGGCTGGCGGCAGCTGTGAGAACGCTGAATGTAAGGAGCAGCCAGCTTTCAGGTTTTGAAAGAACGAGGAAGACAGAATATGAAACGATCACTGGAACTAGCAGAAAAGCTGATCCACCAGAGTTATCTGGAAAAAGAAGAATATATGGAATTATTAGGCAGTTATCAGGATAAGGAAACTGTGGTCTGTCTGGGGCAGGAGGCAGCGAGACTTCGTGAAAAATATTATGGAAATAAAGTATACATGCGTGGTCTTATCGAATTTACCAATTTCTGTAAAAACAACTGCTATTACTGCGGTATCCGCCGGATAATAAAACGCCAGCCGTTATCGTCTTACAGAAGAAGAGATTTTAGACTGCTGCAAAATGGATATGAACTGGGCTTTCGTACCTTTGTACTCCAGGGAGGAGAAGATCCTTATTTTACAGATGAAAAGATTGTGGATATCGTTAAGAAGATCCGTAACAGTTATCCAGACTGTGCCATCACTCTTTCCATTGGAGAAAAACCAAGGAAAGCTACCGCCTTTACAAAGAAGCAGGAGCAGACCGGTATCTGCTGCGTCATGAAACTGCAAATGAAGACCATTACCGCCATCTACATCCGGAACAGATGAGTCTTGCGAACAGGAAGCAGTGTCTGCGGAATTTAAAAGAATTGGGCTATCAGACCGGCGCCGGTTTTATGGTAGGTGCGCCGGGACAGACGCTGGAGTGCCTGGCAGAGGACCTGATCTTTTAAAAGAATTAAATCCGGAAATGGTGGGGATCGGCCCATTTATCCCTCATCATGATACCAAATTTGCTGATGAGCCTGCAGGAAGCGTGGAACTGACGCTGTTTTTATTATCGGTTCTTCGTATCATCCTTCCAAAATGTCTGCTTCCGGCAACAACAGCTCTTGGAACTGCAGATCCAAAGGGAAGAGAAAAGGGACTGCTGGCAGGTGCAAACGTAGTAATGCCTAATTTATCCCCTGTAAAGGACCGCAAGAAATATGAACTGTATGACAATAAAATCTGTACCGGTGATGAAGCGGCTGAGTGCAGAGTCTGTCTTAAGAACCGGGTGAAGTCAGTTGGATTTGAACTGGTGGAAGACAGGGGAGATGTGGCGTTATAGTGTTTACGCCGCAAAAGGTGGAAAAGTATGTTATGAATTTAGTAGGAGGAAATTAATATAATGGGACATTTTTATTTTGTAAGACATGGACAGACTGTATGGAATGTGGAAGGAAAGATCTGTGGGGCAACGGATATTGCACTGACACAGCTTGGTCATGAACAGGCAATAGAAACAGGAAAGAAGATATTAGAAGAGCATATCCAGGCAGACGAGATCCTGTATTCCCTTTGATGCGGGCTGCAGATACAGCAAAACACATTTCTGAGATCACAGGCATTCCGGTCCGTGAAGAATTACGGTTAAAGGAGCAGAATTTTGGTATATGGGAGTCAACACCAAGAGGTGGTGAAGACTTTAAGAAGGCCAAACAGTCCTTTGCGTGCAGCTATGAAACCGGTGAGTCTGTGCTTCGTCTGGCACAGAGAATTTATAATCTTTTAGATGAGATCAAGAGTCAGTCAGATAAGAAAACATATATCCTGGTAGCTCACAATGGCATTGCCCGAGTGGTGCAGTCCTATTTCCATGATATGACAAATGAAGAATTTGCAACTTATGGGATCAAAAACTGTGAGATAAAGAGATATGATTTTTAAATCAGGAAACGCGTCACGGGCGCATTCTCCATATTTTCAATATGTATGGCAATAAAAGTCCCTCATCAGCGGTTTACAGAGTAATAAACAGCTGATGAGGGGATTTAAGTGACTGTGCCCGGTGTGGAAATGCGTCAGTTATCTTGAATGTGGTATATCAGGATCACACCCGCTCCATCAAAATATCAACCACTCCGCCGCAGACCATACCATCATCCTCTGCGTCCTGTCCTGTAAGATCCCCGTGATAAAGGATAGGAGACTGATCCTTATCATGGATCATTTCCAACGCGCGGCGCACAACCGCTGCTTCCATACAGCCGCCGCCAATGGTGCCGATAATGGTTCCGTCCTGAAGGACTAACATTTTGGTGCCAACGCTTCGCGGAGCAGAGCCGTGGCGGGCTACGATGGTAGTCAGGATAGCCGGAAGCCGCTCAGGAGAGTGATTATTTAAAAAGCGGGATACTTCTGTTGGGAAGCCGCAGCTGCGTAGCTTCTGGTTCTTTACCTGAATGATCTCTGCCATAATGGCAACGCCGATCTCTTCTGGTGTTTCCGCACCGATATTTAAGCCGATAGGCGTATAGACCTGGTTTAAAACTTCCGGATCAGTGCCGTTTTCAATCAAAACTTCCTTTACTTTTGCCACACGTTTGCGGCTGCCGATCATACCAATATAGGCGTGAGGCATTTTGGCAATCCGTTCCAGACAGACCTGATCATATCTGTGGCCTCTGGTAAGGATGACAAAATAGGTATCTTTGGAACCTTCGATCTGGTCAAGACCATTTTCAAAGGAGTCGCAGATCACCTGGTGGGCACCGGCTCTTCTGGCATTGTTGGCATACAGAGGACGGTCCTCTAAAACAGTCACTGTAAATTCCATCATGGCGCCAAGCTGGATCACCGGCATGGAAACATGACCGCCTCCGCAGATCACCAGGCGCTTTTCACCACCTAAGCAGTCGCAGAACAGTTTCTTTCCGGCGGCTGTGGCCTGTCCGCTGTCATGGAGTTTTCCAACTTCTTCCTGGTTCTGGGAGAAGAACCCACCTTTTGTGCTTTCCCAGACCAGTTTATCATCTGAAAAGAACGCTTTTTCCCCGAAGGCGTCTTCTTCTAAAACTGTATAGAGAATGTTCTGCCTGTTGGGACTGACACTTGCTATAGCTTCGTATACATCTTTAAATTCTGTTGTTTCTGACATTTTAATCCCCCGTTTTTTAATGTACTCTTGGAGTACATATCGTTTTGTCTATCTGCAGTATGCTGATGGAATATCTGCACAGATATTGGAACTCGTTATTATATATTTTTAATAACGCCTGCTAAATATTATTCATTATAGCATCTTCCGGGAACAGGGGCAAGCAACATTCCAGTTTCTTCACTTGAAAATGTGCTGACATTCGCATATACTAGGTGCAACAGATTTCAGATAGGATATTTTTCATAAGGGGACATTGTCCTTGCTCATGTTTATAAAGCAGGTATGATGAACTTGATCATATCTTTCAGAAAGGCGATGTACGAATGAATGGCTATGTATCTGTAAAAGAAGCTTCACACAAGTGGGAAATTCAGAACATGGGACCAATTATGGAAATCCGGGAAAATCAGAAAAACGTTTGATCCGTGCCAGTAGAAATCGGATGGGAGGCAGACAGGTGTGATTACCGATGAAACTATATATCAGCAATATCTGCGTGGAGAAACCAATGCGGCTGATCTGCTGGTGGAAAAATACGCTGATATGCTGATCTTTTATAAACGGTTATATCAAGGATGTTCATGAGGCTGAGGACCTGATGATAGAAGCCTTTTCCCAGATATTTGCAAAAGAGCGTCCTATTACGGGAGAGGGCAGCTTCAAGGCATATCTTTACAAAACAGCCCGCAACCTTGCCCTGCGGCATAGCAAAAAACACCGCCACATCTTCCTGTGGATTGATGACCTGGATTTTGAACTGCCAGATAAAACCCTGGCTGAGACCAAAGTCTTTCGGAATGAGCGGGATCGGCAGCTCTATGCGGCACTGGATAAACTGAAACCGGAATACCGGGAAGCAGTATACCTGATTTATCTGGAGAAAATGAGCTACCGGAACGCGGCAGCGGTTATGTCTAAAAGTGAGCATCAAATCAAAAATCTTGTGTACCGCGGCAAGCAGAGTTTAAAGGCAATTTTGGAGCAGGAGGGATTTGAATATGCGGACGAATGAAGAACGTTCCAGGTTGATCCACAAACGGACAGCAGAAATAAAACGGGAAAAGCAAAACAGAATACAGCGGGGGCTTGATGCGGTCTGCATAGCAGTTTGTCTGCTTTTAGTTACAGGTATTGGGGCATGGATGCCGGAACTGATGACAGAACCTGCGGCAGGAAGTATTGTCCATTCTTCGGGAGCGGCAAGTATGATCGGCAGTCATGCTGCTCTTGGCTATATTGTCATGGGCCTGCTTGCTTTTCTCCTTGGTGTATGCGTAACCGTGCTGCTTTACCGTCTGCGGCGCAGAAATGAGCGCAGGATCAGAGAGGAAAAGAAGATGAACTTTGAACTGATTGACAATAGCTTTCAGATAATCATATTAGGATTTTGCACCATTGCAGCTCTTTTCTGGCTTTGCGGTATAAAAGCAGGAGTTTGCTGATCCTCGCTTTGGCATATGCCTGTTTCTGCATGGGAACGACATACTATATCCTGTATCTGGTCATTATGGGAAAAGTGCCGCAGGTTTTCTATGTGGCTGAGATTTCCTGGCTGGCTGCATGGCTTTTCTATCTGTCCGTGCAGATTCTGCGGATGGAGAGAATCGGATACCGCTTCTCGTGGTTTGCAGGCAGCGCGGCGGTGCTTGTCGCAGTGGTCGCTTTTGCCGACCATGCCTTTGGCCCTTCGTATTTTTTCTCCGCGCTGTTTGCACTCACGGCGGGAGCAAATATGTATCTTTCGGTGCTTGGTATGCAAAGTGCTCATCCATATAGAAGCATGGACGGTCTGATGGCTGGCTGCATCGTTCTGCAGGTACTTCTGTATCTGGTTTCCGATTTTATACAAGATTATACCTGCTTTAATCTTTATTTTGCTGTGGACATTACACTGACACTATCCATGGTAGCATTGCTGCCATTTACTCTGCGGGAGGTGGGAAAATGACCTATATCGAAAATATCTTTCTCTGCCTCGCCATACCGATGATACTGTCGCTGTTCTTTATAAAAGGACGGTCCAGAAGCTATACCCTGTTTGTGACCATTGGAATGGGGATTTGTCTGTTGAGTGCCTATGTCAACAGCTTTTTTATGTGGCTATACGGCGTGGATGGAACAGTTGCCGCTATTGAGATCACGCCTGTATGTGAAGAATTATTAAAGCTGCTTCCGTTGTTATTTTACTTTTTGATTTTTGAGCCGGAGCCGAGAGAACTGCCTATGGTGGCAATTGCCATTGCCGCAGGTTTTGCAACTTTTGAAAATGCATGCTACCTGACGGAAAACGGTGCGGCTAACTTCAGCTTCCTGCTGATCCGGGGGATTTCTGCGGGCGGGCTGCATATCCTTTGCGGGATCCTTTCCGGATTCGGCATCTCCTATGTCTTTCGCCACCGCTGGCTGTCAGTTACCGGAACTGCCGGAATTTTAGGCGCCTGCACAGGTTTTCATGGAATTTATAACCTGCTGATAACAGCCGATGGTGGATGGAAAACGGCAGGGTATCTCTTTCCCTCTGTTTTGATCCTCTGCCTTTTCATAGCAAAAATCCTTCTTCCTAAGTTCACCATATCGTTAAAATAATACGAACAAGGCACATTGAGCCGTCCCGTTTTGGGGCGGCTTAAAATTTTTTCAAAAATTTTTGATTTTTAGTGAGAAGATTTTAAATTTCGTGTCTTTTAGTAAGTAGAGGGGTGTGTAAAGCATCTACAATAAGGGAAGGAGTGTGACGATGAACGGCATAACTGAAATCCGGATGCGAAAAATACAGTCCAGGACACGGAAATACCGGCGGCGATATGAATGGCGTGAGATCACCTGTCTGACAGTATGCAGCCTGTTTCTTTTAGCCGGAATAGGAATTTTGCTTGGGCACATACAGGAACCGGGGATATCTTCTGTGGCAGAAGGCTACGGCGCGGTTCTGCTGCGAAACGGAGCAGATCTGTATGTGACCATTGGCATCGCCTCTTTTACAGCCGGTGTGGTGATGACGATCATCTGTATCCGTTGGAGGAAGAAAAAATGGCCATACATCGGATAAGGAAGAAAGTGAGGAATGAATATGAAAAAGCGATTGAACAGAATGCTCAGTACCCTGCTGATATGCAGCATGGTGATGACGCTGATGCCCACAACCGTTTTTGCGACGAACCGTAAGGATGCCGTTATGGAAGAATACGCAGGCGGCCTGTGCGAACATCATCCGGAACATGATGATGAATGTGGTTACTCTGAAGGAATAGCAGGAACAGCCTGCAGTCATGAGCACACAGACGATTGCTATAAGGAGGTGATCAATTGTACCCATAGGCATGACGAGGATTGTTACCCGGATGAAATTATATGGGATGATGAGGCCACTCCATCCGATGCGGACCGGTGGGAACCGGAAGAGTGTCCCCATATGTGCGAGGAGGAAAGCGAGTGTATTTCACAGAAATTGAACTGCTTAAAACATGATGATGAATGTGGCTATTCCCCGCTACCAGGGGAACACCCTGCGAATTTGACTGCGAGATATGTGGTGTGGATGATGACATGAAAACAGCTACCCCGTCTAATGCCAAAGCTGTCACTGTGGCGGGCGTGCAGGCTATGATCGACGCACTGCCGGATGTGGAAGAGGTCAGGAAAGGTAATGCAGAAAAGTAAAGGCCCAGCTGGATGCCATTGACGATGCAAAGCGGAGCTTTCTGACGAGGAAATAGATGAACTTGATCTCTCCCGTTACATGGAAGTTGCTGCCGCATTGGAACAGCTGCTGTATGGAGTAGCGACCCAGTCTAATGCTGTTATGCTGGCGGATTATGACGGCCCTGCCATCCAGCTTGGTACAGGTGGGATCAGTGGACCGACAGAAGAAGAGGAAGAGGGCAAGGGCAGCTATTATATCCCCAACAGTTACATTTATTTCGGCGTGAATAGCGGAAATAGCAGCACGCCTATTAAGTGGCGGGTACTGGACGCGGACATGGCTAATGATGGAACAACAAGCGGAATGTTCCTGCTGTCGGAGTATTTGTTGGCGTCTGACGTACAATTTAACAGTAACTATAGCAAGGGTAATGCCTATCAAGGCAGCGACGCACAGACCTGGTGCAGCAGCTTTGCAGGCAATATAAGCAATTTTTCCACGGCAGAGCAGGCCGTTATGTTTGGTGTTGCAAAGATCGACAGTGCTGAAAGTAGTTTGTATGATTATCCGTGGCGCGAAAGCAGCTTAACTGCAAACGACAAGCTGTTTTTCTTGTCTGTGCGGGAATTGGCGGACTATGTAGGGAATTATATCGTTGCACCGGGACTGGTTGCAACAGACACCGCGCAGCGCAGGGCGTGTGGTGGCTCCGTTCTCCTTCCGCCAGATATAATGAAGACGCGGGCACGGTTCCTGCCGTCGGTCTTGTGCGCCCTAACCTTATGGACAGCGTCTGGGCGGCTCGTCCCGCTTTTAACTTAAATCTGAATGCTGTCTTATTTTCCTCTGCAGCTGACGGTGGAAAAACGGATGCAGAGATAGACAGCAATCTGACCGAAGTTGGCACAGGCAGCGCGGAATGGAAACTGACGTTGAAAGATACAAGCCGCAGTTTCAGCGCTTCTGCGAGCAGCACATTGGTAAGGGTAGGTGAAAACCTGACCGTTACTTACTCCGGCGCGGGTACGGGCAAGAACGAATATGTTTCCGCTATGCTCGCAGACAACAGCGGCAATATCCTCTATTACGGGCGCATCGCACAGAACAGTGCAAATGGCACGGCAAGCGTGGAGATTCCGTCCGACCTTACAGCAGGAACCTATACCCTGAAAGTGTTCAGCGAGCAGTATAATGGCGATTATAAGACCGACTACGCCAGTGAATTCCAGAATATTACGCTGACTGTTAATGGGAAAGTCAGTGAGCAGTTCAATCTTACGCCTGGCACGACCTACTGGTTTGACTTATCCAGTGCGGGGATTCCGGGTTCAACAAATAACGCATTGCCGGATACATCCCGACACTATGTGCCTTTTACTTATGTAGGGAGTCTCAACGCTTATGTGCTGAAACCTGCATCTGAAAATGTGCTGACCTCCTCCGAGGAAGCTTCCCAAGTCACAGATAAAGATGCAAAGTACGGATATACTTACAAGCACAGTCTGTTCATTGCCGACTATACTATGACCCATACCATAAGCTGGAAAATTCTAAATGATAACAAGCTGATTTTTGGCACAGACTTTCAGAACAACCGTGTGGCATACACACTGCGTGCGCCATCAGCAGGACACACCTATGCTTATGGTGATAATGGCGGCAGTACCCCAGACAACAACGAGTGGGACACAATTTTGAAGAAAGCCAATCAAAGTACTCAAACCAATGTAAGCGATTATATCAAAAATTGGGAAGGCATTTGGTCTTATGGGCAGGACACTGCGAATACATCTGCCTTCAGGCAGTTTCGTACAATACGCGGACGTATGATATCTGCGTTCTCCTGTAATATGGAACATAAAGCAGCATCGCTCCCAAAATACGGTTTCCGTCCTATTCTTGAAATTCTGGACGCTGATACGTTGGGCTATGACGGACTGAAAACCATAGTGCTTGACTTAAATGATGGGAAAATTGGCGATACCACAGGCACGGTAAATATCGTTGTGAAAAACAGTGAGAGCTTCACGGCTCCCGAAAGTTCCGGTCTGTCCAGTCCAATCGGGAAAACGGATACTGATTTCTGCTGGCAGGGCAGCGATGGGAATTCTTATATTCCTGGTGCAGATGTTCCTGCCGGTGTGACTTCCCTGACGGCGCAATGGACACCTATGACTTATACCGTAATGCTGGAAACAAACGGTGGTACGATTGCTGACGGAAAAGATGTGATAAGCTATACCTATGGCGTAGGTGCGACTTTGCCGACAGAGAACGATATAACCCGCGAAGGCTATACATTTGAAGGATGGTATGCGGACAGCAGCTTTTCCGGCGCTCCTGTTACAGCAATCAGCAACACTGACATAGGAAACAAAGAGTTCTATGCAAAGTGGAATGCGAACATCTACGCAGTAACGCTGAACACCAACGGCGGAACGATTGCCAGTGGAAAGGACGTAACAAGCTATACCTATGGCGAAGGAGCAACCTTGCCGACAGCAAATGATATGACCCGAGAGGGCTATACATTTGATGGTTGGTATGCAGACAGCAGTTTTTCCGGCGCTCCTGTTACAGCAATCAGCAGCACTGATATAGGCAACAAAGAGTTCTATGCAAAATGGACGCGGAACACCACGCCAATTATCCCCGGCGATACGGTAAACTATATTGTGGAGCATTACAAGGTAACAATGGTTATATGCTGGAAGAAACAGAGAAACTTGGAGACAAAATCGGCGCGAATGTTACCGCCGAGCCGAAAATCTACACAGGCTACACTTATAACCCGGATGCGGCAGGAAGTATCCCCAAGGGTACATTAAAAGATCAGCAGCGCGGCAGATATTGTGACCTTAAAACTCTACTATGACCTGACTGTTTACAACGTGACTGTAGAAAACGATGGGAACGGATCTGCATCTGCTGCTCCGGCTTCTGCAACGATGGGCGAGACAATCACGCTGACATCAACACCAAACAGTGGCTATCGCTTTAAGGAATGGCATATTGTTTCCGGCGACGTGACGATCAGTGGCGATGTATTTACCATGCCGGTAATGGTTGTGAAAGCTGTTTTTGAACGAAAATCAAGCGATGGCAGTGGCGGAGATTCTTCTTCTGACCGTGATGCATCCTCTTCCGCAATCAGAAAAGATCCGATCAAGGGAAGAATCAGCAGTGATCGTGGCATCCTGACCGGCGCAGCCAACAGCATTGCCAATGACGGTTACAGTCACTGGATGCAGGATGCGTATGGCTGGTGGCTCCGTTTTGCGGATAACAGCTATCCGAAAGGCCAAAAGCATGGTATGTCCGGCATTGCGTATATGTGGGAATATATCAATGGCAATTGGTGGGCATTTGACGAGAATGGTTATGCTAAAATCGGCTGGCTGAGGGATGAAACATTTGGCGGCTGGTTCTATATCGATCCGGAACGAGGTATGCAGACTGGATGGGTTCGGCTTGGTGGTGCCTGGTATTATTTCCACCAGGTATCTGATGGTAGAAAGGGCATTATGTATGCCGGACGGAAAACACCAGACGGATATTATGTAGACGAAAATGGCGCGTGGGATGGCAAAGAAAAATAAATCAGCCGGAATATAAATGGTCAGAGGTGCGCATGAAAAGAGTTAATATCATATAGGGCACGACTTATAGTAATATATTCCTGGAATATTTTCATGAAGCATTAAATAACTTATTTGACGAACACACATTATTTTTATATGAATTAATGTGTGTTCGTTATTTTTAATTAACATTTTTCATATCTCATACAAAAATGAAGATGATCATTTGAAACACAGATATAAAGTCATTTCAAAAGGAAAATCCCGGGCATTTTCAGGAAAAACAGCAGAAAATGTAAGCGTTTACAAAATTTATGTAAGTATTTACAATTTTGTATTTGAAAAGTAGAAAAAGTGTGGTATACTGCAATTCAGAGGACATTTCCGGGGTTTCGGAAGGAAATGGTTTCCGGAAAATTCCGGAAGAGTCCAGAAAGCGAAACAGGAAACAATATCAGGGAATGATCCGCATAGGAAAGGAGAATATTAAATTATGGCACTTCTGAATTATGATGTATTAAAGAAATCCGGTTACGATGGCTATATCCTGGAGGATGCTCCGGTAAAGGTTTTACAGTTTGGTGAGGGAAACTTCCTTCGCGCATTCGTAGATTACTGGTTTGACCTTGCAAACGAGAAAGCCGGATGGAACGGCAAGTGCTGCCTGGTACAGCCGATCGCACCAGGTCTTTCAAAGATGATCAATGAGCAGGAAGGTCTGTACACTCTGTACTTGCGCGGAAGCGAAAACGGCAAAAAGGTAGATGACAAGCGCGTGATCTCCAGCGTTGCTAACTGCTTAAATCCATATGAGAAGGCTGATTACGACAAGATGATGGAAGTTGCTGCAAGCGACGATCTGCAGATCATTGTTTCCAACACAACTGAGGCTGGTATCCAGTATGACCCATCCTGCAAGAAGGACGACTGCCCACCATCAAGCTTCCCAGGAAAGCTGACCCAGGTTCTGTATCATCGTTTCCAGGCTGGTAAGTCAGGAATTATCATGCTGGCTTGCGAGCTGATCGACAACAACGGTAAAGAACTGTTAAAGTGCGTAAACCAGTACATTGATCAGTGGGAACTGGGCGCTGACTTCAAGAAGTATGTAAATGAAGACTGCACTTTCTGTGGTTCCTTAGTAGACCGTATCGTTCCAGGACGTATCCGTGACGCAGAAGAAGTTAAGGCTCTGGATGCAAAGAACGGCTACGAAGATCCTCTGACCGATGTTGGTGAAGTATTCGGCGTTTGGGTAATCGAAGGCGATGAGAAGTTAAATGACGTACTGCCATTTAAGAAGGCTGGTCTGTTAGACAAGGTATTCGTTACTCCAGATATGAGCCCATACAAGAAGAGAAAAGTTCGTATCTTAAACGGCGCTCATACAGGTTTCGTTCTGGGTGCTTACCTGGCTGGCGAGAACATTGTTCGTGACTGCATGAACGATGAGACCATCAAGGGCTTCATGAACAAGATGCTTTACGATGAAGTTATCCCAACCCTGCCACTGGACAAGAACGATCTGTTAAACTTTGCAGCAGCTGTATCTGATCGTTTCAACAACCCATTTGTAAACCATGAACTGATGAGCATTTCCTTAAACTCCACCTCTAAGTGGAAAGCAAGAAATATGCCTTCCTTCCTGGAATACATCAAGGAAAAAGGTGCTCTGCCAGAGTGCCTGACCATGTCACTGGCTGCATACATCGCATTCTACAGCAATGATATCCAGTCTCTTACAGATGCAGGTCTGGTTTGCAAGCGTCCGGCTGGCAACGAGTACACTGTAAGTGATGACCGTTGGGTACTGGAATTCTACAACGATCACAAGGATGCTTCTGCAGAAGAACTGGTACACGCAGTTCTGACCAATGAAAAGATGTGGGATCAGGATCTGACCCAGATCGAAGGTCTGGAAGCTAAGGTTGCAGCTGACCTGAAGCTGATCCGTGAAAAAGGCGCTAAGGCTGCATATGCTAGCTGCCTGTAAAATGGAAGAATATAGGTCTTATTTGATATAAAATCTATACATTATTTAAGAAATGAAGGGGCTGTCCGAAAATGGGCAGCCCTTTTTGTAAGGATTTCAGAATACTATTTTATTATTCCGGTTTTTGCGTATTCCCCCAGTTTTTTTCTCAGCACCATATCCTGTGGATCTAAGAACTGCCGCACTTTATCATAGAGCACTTCATCTGGTTTTAACGCCGCCCGGTACTGGGCGGGAGTGCGCTGGAAGGTGGAACGGAAACGGGCAGTGAGAGTCTTTAGATCAGGAAAACCATTTTTTAATGCAATGTCCGTCAGGTTATCCCTGGTGTAGGTCAGGTCATTTAAGGCATGCTGAAATCTTACTCTTGTAAGATATTCGTGGAAATTGATACCTACCATTTGTTTAAATAGAGTTGAAACATAGGTCCGGTTGTACTGGGCGTAGTCTGCCAGATCCTCCAGGGATAATTTTTCTGCATAATGTTCCTCTACATAACTGAGGAGAAGATGGATCGTAGCGCGTCGTTTGTCTTCTTCAGAGATCAGATTGATCTGTTGGGGATCAAATTCTGTAAAAAGTGTGATAAGGAGCAGCTCCAGGTTTACTTTTGCGCTTAACTGGGCGTAGGTACCGCCACATTCTAATGACTGCCATATCTGGCTGGCATAAAAACGGATGCGGCAGAAACGTTCTTCGTAACGGGTGTTTTCATTGGAAAGGCAGGTGGGAAACTGGTAAATATATCCCTTTTTAACTAAAAGTTTTAATGCATTTGACGGAAAATGCAGGACCAGAGCCCGGGTGTCAGGCTGCTGGCGCATGGAGGCGTGGCCGTTGCCTGGTGCTGTCAGGATAAGGTCATCTTCAAAAAGAGAGTGTGTTTCTGTACCACGGCAGTATTCCTGGTTGCCTTTAAGAACGATGCTCAGCTCATATTCATCCGGGTGCCAGTGATAACGGTAATTCATAATGCTGTGTGCAAAGCAGCGCAGGTGGATATTTTCACGGGGCAGATCCATTTCATAATAAGTTTCTTCCATAGGGGCTCCTTTTTATTCTCTAAAATTTTATTTTTCAAAATCCAAACATTTTCCCTGTTGTAAAATTTAGAAAAGATACGATCCAGATTTTAAACCTGATTTCAGAATACTGTTTAATGTGGCCTGTGTCAACGATTGTTTTTCCTTAAATACAAAAGAAAAACCTTGGAAACTGGCAGAATGCACAAGAATCAGGACAAAAAACTGACGAAATAAACAGGGGAAATATTTGGATTTTTTACGGTAAAAGACAGTAGGGACTGAGGGCAGAAGAGGAAAATGGAAAACAGAGGGCAGTAAAAAGCTGCGAATATTCACAGCGACAAAAAATTCACATTCTGTTAGGATGAGCATAACAACAATGAGCCCCGGCCCGGGCAGCTAAAAGCTTATGGAGTTTTCAGACTATAATTTAATAATGATGTAATAATGGAAGGGAAAAGAATATGAATACTCAAATGATGATCTGTATGGTGATCTTTGCAGCTACTCTGGTCAGCTATATGATGAATAAGATACCAATGTGGCTAACAGCAATGCTCTCTCTGACTGCACTGTATTTTACAGGCTGCATTGATGCAACTGGCGCACTGGCTGGTTTTTCAAATGCTAATACGTTGCTTATGGCAACTATGTTTATAGTAGCGGCAGGTTTCCGCCGCACATCTCTGGTAGATGGAATGTGTGATGCTATTATGAAATTGACAAGAGGAAGTTTTCTCACAGCCTATTTTGGATATATCCTGATTGCTGTATTACTGACTAACTTTATTGCCAGTCCGATGGTTGTATATGCGATCGTAAGTCCCCTGCTGGCAGCTCTTTGTGACAACACTGGTCACAGCCGTACCCAGTACATGTTCCCGGTTATGGTTGTATGTGGCATGCTGCGGCATCCTGCCGCTATCTACTGCTATCCAGCAGGCAGGACAGTTTACCGGATTTATGGAAACCTACGGATTTACTGATATGAGTATCCGTGCTGTAGATTTTACCATTGGTACCTGGCCGATCCTTATTATTGTTCCTCTCTGGGCATTATTTATTGGACCGAAATTCACACCTAAAACACCGGTAGTTCCTATTGAAGCCCTGGAAAAGAGAAATGCTGGAAAACAGGAGCAGAAACTCAGTCCGGTTGTAGACAAGATCGGAATCGCAATTTTCTTTGGTACGATCTTATGCCTCATTTTCTCCAGCCAGTTACATCTTGCTACATGGTCTGTTGCATTGACCGGAAGCCTTCTTATGGTATTATTTGGTGTTGTAGACCAGAAAGCTGCGCGCGACATTCCGTGGGATATGCTGATGTTGTTTGTAGGCGCACTGGCTCTGGGAACAGCACTGACAAATACCGGTGCAGGCGATATGATCGGAAATACCCTTGCATCAGCTGTTGGTGGAACACATAACAATTATGTTCTTGGCGCACTGTTTTTCCTGATCCCGTTTGTACTTACTCAGTTTATGCTGAACCGTTCTGTATCTGCAGTATTTGTTCCAATCTGTCTGCTTACAAGTTCTGCGCTGGGCGCAAACCCTGTTGGACTGGTACTGTTAGTTAATGCAGGTTCCCTGACTGCATTTTAACACCTATGGCAACTCCGGCTGTTCCTATGTGTATGGCAGATGGAGGTTATGACTTAAGGGCAATTTTAAGAGCGGTGCCTTGATCACATTGATCCTGCCATTTATTTATATCTTTTATACTATGACCGTATTTCCGGCATTTTAAAGAGAAGAAGGAGTGGATATGGCTATGACCCAGGAAGAAAAAATCGAAATTGCGGATATGGTACGCAGCCGTGATCGGTTTGGTCCGGTAAGCGAAGAAGAACTTGCAGCGCTGCCGGGAAAAGAAACAGAACTTTGATCCACACAAAAACGGAAAAACGGTGCATGTTTTTGAAGAACGTCCAGAAAATTTACCAGAACAGGCTGCACTGCTGTTAAATTTTCATGGCGGTGGATTTCTGAAAGGCCGTACAGACCGGGACCGCAGGTATTGCTGCTGGGCCATGGAACAACTAAATTGCCTGGTATGGGATATTGACTACAGCCTTGCACCGGAAAATCCATTTCCTTTTGCGGCAGAGGAAGCTTATGAGATCGTAAGTTATGCATTTGAACATAGTACAGAACTTGGAATTGACCAGGAAAAGATCATTCTTGCCGGACATAGTGCAGGAGGGAATTTAGTAGCATCTGTTCTGATCAAAAATGAGGAGACGAAAGAACTGCATCCTTGTTGTGCATTAATGGAATATTTCCCTACAGATAATACCGTAGATCCAGTAGAAAGATTGTCAGAAGAACTGAAGAAAGATCCATTTTGGGTAAAACGTGCGGAGACAGAAAAAATGTACACTGATTTTTATGTAGGAGATGCAGATCCATCAGATCCTTTGTGTTCACCTGCATTTGCCAAAGATCAGGCATTGGCCGCGTTTCCAGACTGTCTGATCATATCAGCCGGGAAGACAGCCTCAGAGATGATACAGAAGCATTTGGAATGCGTCTGGCAAAAGCCGGAGTCTGTGTGACAATGCAGCGGATCACAGAGGCTATGCATGGATTTACTACAAACCGGACACCTGGCTGGGAACGGGCACTGGATCGTCAGTACAAATTTTTCAGGAGCATTTAAGATAGAACAAATGTCAAAAGAAAAGATATTATATGAGGAGTAAGACAATGAAGATTACAGATGTAAAGCTGCGTTTTGCAAAGCATTACCTGTTTGTACAGATATATACTGATGCCGGGATCACAGGTCTTGGCGAGGCTGGTAACTGGGGGTATTTACAGGCCACAGCAGCAGCCATTGAAAAGTTTGCAGATTACCTGATCGGAAAAGATCCGTTCCGTATTGAGGATTTTAACCAGAATTTCCTGCGTTCCGTGTATTTCCGCGGTTCTGTTATTATGAGCGCTATTTCTGCTATTGATATTGCACTGTGGGATATTAAGGGTAAGGCACTTGGAGTTCCAGTTTATGAGCTTTTAGGCGGAAAGACCCGCGAAAAAGTCCGCGTTTATGCATCTGTTATGCATCTCACAGAAGATAACAATGAGCTTGCAAAGCAGTATCAGCAGTTGCAGGAAATGGGCTTTACAGCTGCAAAAATCTTCTGCAACGGTCCGGTCAGCGCACCAGATGGAAAAGGGGAATTTTATTCCAGCCGTATTGAACGTGAAGTAGAAAAGGTACGTGTCTGCCGTGAAGCAGTTGGAAATGATTTTGACTTTGTACTGGAAGTGCATCGTGGCATGACTCTGCCGGAGGCAGTTGCATTTGGACGTGCAGTAGAGCCTTACCGTCCTATGATCTTAGAAGATCCGGTTCCGCCGGATAATGTAGATACCATGGCAGAGGTTGCATCCAAAGTGGGCGTTCCCATTGCCACTGGAGAGCGCTTTATCGACCTGCGTGAATTTGAGGTATTAATGGCACGTCACGCCTGCCAGTATGTCCGCCCGGATGTATGTGCAGTAGGCGGTATCACTACCAGCAAGAAGATCTGCGCGCTGGCAGAGGCTCATGACGTCCTTGTGATCCCCCACAATCCACTGGGACCTGTATCCACAGCAGCATGCCTGCAGATCTGTGCCTCCATTCCAAATCTTGGCATCCAGGAACTGCCTGGTTTCTGCTTAAACGGTGCAGAAGATAAGATGGTAAAAGAACCGCTGCGCTTTGAAAATGGATGCATGCTGATCCCGGAAGCACCTGGTATTGGTGTGGAACTGGCAGATGATGCAGAAGAACTGTATCCGGCCAATGAGCGTGGCAGCAATGCAGCCCGCAGGGCCTTTGACGGGTCTGTAAAGACTGGTGATAACATAATATGATACCAGGGTCAAAGGTCAGAAATCCGACGCAAGCTTGCTTGCAGTAGGATTTTGAACTTGGGACCCGCCAAAACATGAGTAAGAAGCCATTTTTGAAGAAAATGAGCGGATTACGAATGTTTTAGGATTGCGGGAGTGCAATGCACGTAGCAATCCGGTATCAGAGGGGACAAATACGGCTGCAATGGGAATAATTCTCGTTGCAGCCTGTTTTAATAAAGTTCATTTACAGATCTGGTCTGCTACTGCCTGTGCAAACACAGCGCTGGCAAGATACAGAACGGAGTCGTCAATGCAGAAACGGCCATTATGGTGTGGATATTCCTTTCCATCATCAGAAGGAATGGAATTATACAGAAACGCATAACAGCCAGGCACTTCTGTAAAGAAGTAGGAAGAGTCCTCTCCACCCATGGAAGAATGATCCAGTTCCAGGATATCCTCTGCCGGGAAGACTTTTTTTGCTGCTGTAATGAAATCGGCAGTCATAGTTGGGTCATTGATCACCGGAGGGCAGCCGGACGGAACTTTCATTTCAGCAGTTGCGCCGTACATGGCAGCACACTGTTTACTGATCTCTTCCATACGTTTTAACAGGTGGCTGCGCACTTCAAGACTCTGGGTACGAAGACCGCCTACAATAGTGGCAGAATTTGGGATAATGTTATAAGCTCCATTTCCGGCAGTAATACCGGTGACTGTTAATACAGCAGGTACATTATAGGTGGATTCTCTGGATACCAGTCCCTGAAGGCTGTTTATTATTTCAGCTGCGATCAAAATAGGATTGATGGCCAGAAACGGGGTGGAAGCATGTCCGCCTTTTCCGTGAATATGGATCTCAATACAGTCGCTGGAAGCAAAACAGCCGGTTTTCAGAAAAGCTGCCCGGATTTTGTGCCGTGTTGAAGGGTCCGGATGGAAGCAGCTGCTTTCTGTCTGGACTTTTATATTGTGTTATATAATGGACAAAGTGACATTTTGTCCGGCGGTACATCTGTGTTGGCAGAAGCCGGGTGCAGTTTTATGCAAAGAGGTAATATTTTATGTATCACGATCTAACAAAGGGGAACATTTCCCGTTCCCTTCTTTTATTTGCTCTGCCTATGATGGCGGAAATCTGCTCCACAGTTTTACAATATTGCAGACACTTTGATCGTAGGCCGGGTGCTGGGAAGAGATGCGTTGGCGGCAGTTGGTTCTGCTTATACACTGATGACTTTTCTTACGTCTATCTTTCTGGGGTTAAGTTTAGGTTCCGGGGCGCTGTTTTCTATTTACAAGGGCAGAGGGATGAAAAACATTAAAATCCTCTGTATTTCATGCCTTTGTGCTGATCATGGCAGTAACAGTAGTCTTAAATATCCTGGTCTATCTGGGACTGGATGGCATTCTGGCATTTTAAAGGTGCCGGAAGAGGTATGGCAGGGAATGCGCCAGTATCTGTTGATCATCTTTGCAGGCCTGATCGCAACATCCCTTTATAACTTCTTTGCCTGTCTGCTGCGGGCAATGGGAAATTCTACGGTGCCGCTGGTGTTTTTGGCAGTTTCTACGGTTATTAACATTGTACTGGATCTGCTGTTTGTGGCCGTGTGGTCTATGGGGATCGGCGGTGCGGCACTGGCTACCATTATCGCACAGTACATTTCGGGACTTGGTATCACGGTTTTCGCCCTTCGCTGCTGTCCGCAGGTGATCCCCAAAAAGAGTGAGCTTAAATGGAATGGCGGCATTTTAAAAGAGATCGTCAACCTGTCTTCTATGACCTGTATCCAGCAGTCGGTAATGAATTTCGGCATCCTTATGGTCCAGGGACTGGTAAACAGCTTTGGCCCGGTAGTCATGGCAGCTTTTGCGGCAGCGGTGAAGATTGACTCCTTTGCCTATCTGCCGGTTCAGGATTTTGGTAATGCTTATTCTACCTTTATTGCGCAGAACTATGGAGCAGGAAACAGAGAGCGTATCAAAAAGGGCACAAAACAGGCTTTTGCACTGAGTATTCTGTTCTGTATCTTTATCTCTGCCCTGGTATTTATCTTTGCAGGACAGTTAATGGGCATTTTCGTAAGCAAGGCAGAAACAGAGGTTATTGCCTGTGGTATTAAATATCTGCGGGTAGAAGGTGCATTTTACTGGGGAATTGGCTGTCTGTTCCTGTTCTACGGTTATTACCGTGCTGTAAAGCGGGCGGGAATGTCCGTAGTCCTTACGGTTATTTCTTTAGGAATGCGTGTACTTTTAGCTTATGTGTTGTCTGCGAAAGTAGGAGAAGTAGGTATCTGGGCGGCGATCCCCATCGGTTGGGTACTGGCAGATATTACAGGACTGGTTTGTATGTTAAGATCGAAACTTTAAGACATGTTGAAAAGGCAAAGTCCAGGTGGTTTGGAATAACGGAGGCATGGTTGTTTGGATAAAAATGAGGACAGAACGATCAAAAACAAGGTCAGAGAAAAGATACAGGAGTGTCCATGCTCCCTTTTGGACTGATCGCCGGTTTTGCCGGTGAAAAATTCGTATCATAGAGCTTGCGGAAAACGGTTTTACCTTCCGCACAGCAGAAAAAATAGCAGACCCGGAATTATTTCGAGTCTGCTTTTATCATTATCCGAAACTGGAGTATGAGCAGGTAGAACTGCATTCTTATACACTGGAATGCAGCGGAGAATATGAATTTTATTATGAGTATACTTTATATCTGGATCATATAAAAAAAGATATTATGTGGGACAGTCATTTTATAGATGATAATGATAGTGCAGAATTTATAGAATACCGCAAACAGGTACAGTATCTTTAGGGTGGTATGACCGGTATATCCGGATGAAGTTACTGGGAGACAGTGAAGAACTGGCAAGTTTTATGACAGCGTACCCGGAAGGCGGGTATGTGGTCACTGCCAGGGACTTTGAAGAGCAGAAAAAGCCTGGTTTTCAGAGAGACGAAAGAAATTCACAGGGATGAAAAAAGTAGAAGCAGAAAAAGCAAAGAAAACAGTACAGGATGCAAAACAGAAATTGAAAACTGGATTGGAGGTTGGCTCAGAAAGTCCGGTATCTGAGTATGCATTGGAGTTGGATAATCCCTGGCTTTACGAGGAATATTTATCCAAGGATCTTACAACCTTCATGGAAAATTACTGGAAGCGAAATTACCTGTCCGGGCACTGGCTTTCCGATCACTTTCCACAGCGTCTTTACATCGGAAATTCCTTCTGCCACCTGCTTTTTCCAAAGGAAGACCAGTTGTTTCAGCTTCTTGAAAAGCCAGAAAAGAGAGCTTGCAGGTAACTTTGACATTCTCTTATATCCGTGAATTTATGTTAGAAAACACAGGTCAGCTGATAGAAAAGCTGGAAAATTGGTGCGAAGAAAATAAGGTTATTTTGGAGATACAGGTCAATGACTGGGCTATGGCAGAAATGTTAAAGGGGAAATCTTTGCTTGTTCCGGCACTTGGCATTTTATTAAATAAGCGGCGGAAAGATCCGAGGCTGCATTATAAAACAGGGACCATGGAACAGATCGGGGCAGATGCAGATAAATATCTGTCAGAAAATAATTTAAATGCTGATTTTTACAGGGAATATCTGAAGAAAGAATACGGCATTGTAAGGTATGAGTGGGAAAGCTGCGGCTATGATATGACTCTGCCTCCAGGAAAAAACAGCCTGCATCTTCCTTTTTACCAGACCAATACCTCCCAGTACTGCACATTGTATGCAAAGTGTATGACAGGAGAGCGGGGAAAGCAGAAGCTGGCAGAGGAATGTCCGAAGTTTTGTAAAGACTATGCATTTTTGTATCCGGATCATTTGATAATGATTGGCAGATATAATTCGTTATTTGCACTGGACAGTCGTATTTTTGAGGATGGTTCTGGTTCAGGAACAGGAACTGAAATAGGAACGAAAATAAAAACAGAAAAAATACTGAAAGAATGGAAAAAAGCGGGTGTGGACCGTCTGGTAGTGAACCTGCTGGATTCAGGTGTTAAAAGATAAAAAAATAAGAGTACATGATCAGAAAAGGAGGGAAAAGTACAGATGAAGATCGTAGCCGGACTTGGTTCTATAGATGAATATATCCCCTATGTAAAAGCCGGGGCAGACGAATTTTTCTGTGGCTACGTCCCTTATTCATGGACGGAAAAATATGGGACACTTCTGCCTCTTAACCGCAGGGAAGTCCTTTGTTCCAATGTACAGTTAGGCGCGTTCAGTGAACTGGAAATACTGTCAGCCATGATCCAAAAGTATAAAAAGCCGGTGCATCTGACATTCAATTCCCTGTACTACATTCCAGAACAATATCCGGAAATTGCTAATATCATTCTACAGTGTATGTCTATCGGCTTTCAAAGCTTTATCATCGCAGATCCGGCGCTGCTTTTATATCTGCGCCAGCAGAGGATAGATTGTGATATTCACCTGAGTGGTGAAACAGCAGAGGTCAACAGCGAAATGCTAAAGACTTTTGAAAAACGGAACCTGAAGCGTCTGATCTTTCACAGAAAAAACAGTATAGAAGATATGAGATCCATTATCAGCAAAGCAGGACAGACCACAGAATTTGAAGCCTTTGCACTAAATGAAATGTGTCAGTTTACCGGTGCATTCTGCAATTCTCTCCACTGCGATGAAATGTGCCATCTTTGTCTGGTTCCCTATGAATTGGGGCGGATCAGAGAATGTGTATCAGCAGAAAACAGATTGAAAACAAGCCCATTGCCAGTGAAACTCCAGGAAAATGAAATGAAAAACATTGGATCAGCAGAAAATGTGGATGAACCGGAAGATGACAGCTATCTTTGTGGACAGACTGGCTGTGGTCTCTGCGCTTTATACAGTCTGAAAAAAGCAGGCATTACCCATTTAAAATTAGTGGGGCGAGGAAATTATATTGACTACATGGAACGTGACATTAGAAATCTTCGAAAGGCACTGGAAATATTAAAAGATGTCCTAGATATGGAAAAACTGGAAACATTCCAGCCGGATTAAAAGCGGAAGAAACATATATCTCTCAAATGAAAAGGAACTGTTTGGTTCAGCTGGAAAATGTAGTGGAATGTGTTATTATATGAATGTGCTATCCTTTTGCAAAACAACAGAAGTGGTGAACATATAAAACGGAGGAAATAATCATGCGCTATGCTTATGTAGGATGCCGGACAACGAAAGATGCCCGGGGAGAAGGTCTTAAAACTTATGAAATCCAGCCAGATGGCAGCTGGAAATGCCTGCAGTGTCTGGAAACAGAGCCAAACCCGTCTTTTCAGACTCTGGATGGCGAAGGAAAATATCTTTACAGTGTTCATGGGGATATTACGAAGGTTTCCAGTTACCGTATTTTAAAAGATCATACATTAGAGCATATAAATACCATTGATATTGGCGGCAGAAATCCTGTGGATATAACAGTGGACCGCAACAATAAACATGTAATCGTTGCCACTTTACAGGAGGTACCATTTACACCATTGACCGGAAGAATGACGGTTCCCTGGGAGAAGTGATCGCAGAATTTACCTATGAGGGCAAGGAACCGGAAAGGTATCAACCATTCATCAGTGTCTTTGGGATAAAAGAAGAACTTTTTATTTGCCTGTGCCCAGAGCCGTGTAAATGGTTATGGACAGATGCGGGCCTTACGTTATGATCATGAGACCGGACAGTTTACTCAGACGGCTCAGTTTTTATCCAGAACATGGGATGAGCCCCGTCACGCAGCAGTGCACCCAAATAACCTCTGGGTGTATATGTGTGAGGAGAAGGGAAATAAAGTTCTTTTCTTCCGTTTTGATGATGAAAATGGTACCTTTGAGGCGTTGCAGGAGCTGACCACTGTGCCGGAAACAGTGACTGGATATTCCGATGCCAGCGAGGTCATGGTTGACCCTTCAGGCAAATTTGTTCTTGTATCCAACCGTTATACAGACAGTATTGCAGTCTACCGTATCGACCCGCTGACCGGTTATATGCGAAACGTAGGATTTTACCCATGCCTGGGAAAAACTCCACGGTTCTTCTGTTTTGGAGACAATGGAAAGTGCTACGTTGCAAATGAGGACAGTGATACCATTATAGAATTTGATTTTGACAATATGACCGGGGCACTGATCCCAACATTGAATATTGTGCATACCGGCAGCCCGGTGTGTATTCTGTTTGCAGATTAAACAAAACTCCCCTGTATCTTTGACGTACAGAGGGAGTTTTACACTTTTACGGACGTAATTTGTATTACATCAGTTTTTTACCATCAGTAAAGGCATTTCCAACAACATCACCTAAAACAACATACTTATTGTTAAATGGGTCAAAGGTGATCGGCTGTGCTTTTGCGATGTCTACATTTCCGTTTTCATCTAATACTTTCTCATCAACACTGACATTGACGATCTCACCTACCAGACGGCAGGTTTTGGCATCATAGCTTTTCAGTCTGCACTCTACGGCAATTGCCAGCTCTTCAATAAGAGGAGCATCAACAAACTCAGATTTTACAGCATGGAAACCGGCTTTTTCAAATTTATTTGGTTCTTTGTTTGCGGAAACGATACCCACATAATCGCAGGCTGCCATATGAGGAGCATCTGCCATGCTTACAGTAAAAGCTTTGCGGGCTAAAAGGTTCTTTGTGGTTTTGTGGCCTTCGCTGATGCACATGGAAAGTTCATTTCCTTCACTGATGCCGCCCCAGGCTGCGTTCATCACATCTGGAGTGCCGTTTTCATCGTAAGTTGCGATCATAAATACTGGCTGTGGATAGGTGTATGGTTTTGCTCCAAAATTCTTTCTCATGATAAATTCTCCTTATTATGATAGTGTAGTAGATTTTAAAATAGTTCCAAATTCATTTATTCCCAGGTAAGTTTTCCTGTCTTTACTGCTTCCTCATAGCGGGAGATCTTGAAATCCAGCCGCTTGATGGTGCTTTCAATCTGTGCTTTCTGCTCTAATAAGGTTTCCATCTGCTCTTTTAAAAGAAGCATTCTGGCTTCGATGGTGGAATCTCCCTGCTGGCACAGTTTTACATATTCGATCATGGCTTCTACAGGAAGTCCGGCGCCACGCATACACAGGGCCAGTTCTACCCAGCCAAGATCAGACTCGCTATAATCGCGGATGCCTCCGGCAGTCCGGGTCACGGGTGGGATCATTCCCACGCGCTCGTAGTAGCGCAGTGTATCACTGGAAATATTGTATTTCTGGCTTACTTCTTTGATGGTCACGGTTTCACACTCCTTTTTCATAAAAGTATAGTTTTCTGGTCTGAAAACATTATACAACCTGGAGCTGACTCTAAGTCAAGATATACAGGCAAAGTGGAATGTTAATTGCCGCAAAGCAGAGGCAAAATTACTTCTTAGGCTGATACCGTATATCAGATACTGTATATACAGTAATAAATGCATGTGGGTCTTCACGATTGATATAATTCATCAGTTTCTGGTACTCCGATTTGTCTACAATAGTAATGATCTCATTGCGCTTTTCCATATTGTAGGCGCCGATCGACTCATAGATCGTAGCGCCGCTGTGCAGGTCATTGATGATAAAATGGCGCAGTTCTTCTTCTTTTTTTGTGATAATGCAGACCCGGCGCTTTACATTGTGGTTAAAGATAAAATGATCCAGGATGATGCCGTTAAAATAAGTTCCCAGTACACTTAAAACAACGGTTTTCTTGTCATACACCAAAGCTGCTGAAAGGGCAACGCACATGCCGGATAAGGACATGGCCTTCCCAAGATCCATGTGCAGATATTTGTTCATGATCTTGGCAACGATATCCAGTCCGCCGGAAGAAGCATTTCGGTTAAACAGGATGCTTAAACCGATACTGACTGTTAAAATATAGCATAAAACATCCAGTTCCTGACTGTCAGTTAAGGAGCCGATGTTCGGGAAGATCCTTTCAAAAAGGGCCAGGAAAAGGGGAAGTACAATACTGGTGTATACGGTTTTAGCCCCGAATTCTTTTCCGCAGGTGAAAAATCCGATGATCAGTAAAAGTACATTTAAGATCATGGTGATAGCGGAAAGGGGCAGAGGTACAAAGTTAGATAAGATAATACCAAGACCGGAGATACTGCTTACGGAAGCATGGCTTGGTAAAAGAAAGAAGTACACAGCTCCGGCTACGATGGCCATAGCGGCTGTAAGGATCAGTGTTTCTTTGATCAGTTCTGTAATATGGTTGTTTGAATGGTTCATGACACACCTCTTTAGAGATATATTTGGTTATGGTTCAGCTATGGTTGAACGGTAACTGTATTTGCAACATTCATTTTACCATAGCTTGATTGTTTTAGAAAGTGGGGATATACTTTTAGCAGAAAGGGTTTCACTTACAAAAATCATTTTGCGAAAAGAGGAAGGAATATGAACATTCAGGTAAGAGCATATACAGAAAATGACCTTCCGGATATGATCCGAATCTGGAACGAAGTAGTAGAAGACGGTGTGGCATTTCCACAGGAAGAATTTCTTACAGAAGAGACAGGAAAATTTTTTTGCTGAGCAGACATACACAGCAGTAGCAGAGGATGCAGAAACAGGAAACGTATACGGTCTTTACATCCTTCATCCAAACAATATCGGCCGATGCGGTCACATCTGCAATGCCAGCTATGCAGTAAGCCGGGACTCCAGGGGATTCATATCGGTGAAAAACTGGTAAGCGACTGCCTGAAACAGGGAAAGGAACATGGCTTTGGCGTACTGCAGTTTAATGCGGTAGTTGCCAATAATATCCATGCAAGACATTTGTATGAGCGTCTGGGATTTATCCAGTTAGGTGTGATACCAAAGGGATTTCGCATGAAAGATGGACATTTTGAAGATATTTGTCCATATTATCACGAATTATAAGAAGACAGAAATAAAGCAAAATAAAGAAAACAAAAGGAAAATATAAAAGAAGATAAGAGCCAGAGCGCAGGATCAATGACAAGACCTGTGCTCTGGCTTTCGTATTTAAAAATCCCCACTTTCCAGAGAGTTACATGGGGCGTAACTTTAATGAAATTGTGGAATATGCGGGATGGGCGTATGATAATGATAACAAATTTGTTGAATTTTTATCATGTACGGTACAGAAAAAGGGGTAAAAATGGTGGAAACAAGTAAGAGGCTGAAAGGTGCCATTGATATGCACATCCATTCAGCCCAGATGTACGGCAGAGAAAAACAATGACCTGGAAGATCTTAAAAGCTCATAACCATAGTAATACAATGGAAGATCTCCAGCTGGTCTTTGACGCTTTAGTATCTCCGGATAATAACTATGTAAGCATCCTTCAGACTGCCAGAGCCAGCGGCTTAAAGAAATTTCCAGTTCCTTATGTATTATCTAACTGCCACAACAGCCTTTGCGCTGTTGGCGGCACCATTAATGAGGATGATCATGTATTTGACTGGGAAATGCTGTACGGCGGTATCTTTGTGCCCCATATAAGGCAGTGATCCATCAGTATATGCGTGAAATGATGGCAGGCTGTGGAAAAATGATCCTTGGTTCTGACAGCCATACCCGCTATGGCGTACTGGGAACAATGGGCATTGGCGAAGGCGGCGGTGAGATCGCAAAGCAGCTTTTAAAGAAGACTTACGATATCCCATATCCAAAGGTCATAGCAGTAAAACTGACCGGTGCACCAAAGCCGGGGTAGGTCCTCAGGATGTGGCACTGGCACTGATCGCAGCTACCTTTAAAAATGGATTTAACAAAAATAAAGTCCTGGAATTTGTAGGAGACGGCATTTCTAACCTGTCTGTGGAATACAGAATGGGTATTGATGTAATGACTACAGAAAGTGCAGCTCTTTCCAGCATCTGGTGTACCGATGAGAAAGTCCGTGAATATTTAAAGCTTCATGGAAGAGAAGAAGAGTACAAAGAAATGATGCCAGAAGCAGGGCATGTTATGACAGCTTAATTGAGATCAACTTAAGCCAGGTAGAATGTATGATCGCTCTTCCTTATCATCCAAGCAATGCAGTTCCTATCTCTTATTTTAAAGAGCATATGGAAGAACTGTTAAAAGAAGTGGAAGAGGAAGGCCGGAAGATCAAAGGAGACAATGGAAAGCCGTTTTCTATTATGTCCCATATACATGACGGCGGTTTTTATGTGGATCAGGCACTGGTCAGCGGCTGCAGCGGCGGTATGTTTGAGAATATTTCCGCTATGGCAGATATTTTAGACGGATATTCCATTTCTGGTGATCAGTGCAGTCTGGGCGTAAACCCGTCCAGTATGCCTATTATGGCAGAAATGATGGATCAGGGCATTGCAAAACAGTTGATGTTAAGCGGAGCCACCATCCGTCCGGCTATCTGCGGTCCCTGCTTTGGTGTAACAGATGTCCCTGCAGATAATCAGGTAAGTATCCGCCACACCACAAGAAATTATCCAAACAGAGAAGGCTCCAAACCTGGAAAAGGCCAGATGGCAGCAGCTTTTCTTATGGATGCCCGTTCCATTGCAGCAACGGTGCGAAACGGCGGAAGACTGACTGCAGCTACGGAACTGGAGGTAGAATACACAGACAGGAAAGCTGGTTTTGACCGTTCCATTTATGAAAAACAGGTCTACAACAATTACGGCAAAGAAAAGCGGTCAACAGAATTAAAAATGGGACCGAATATTGCAGACTGGCCGGAAATGTTTCCTCTAAAGAAACACCTGCTTTTAAAGACAGTTGGCGTATATGAAGGTTCTCTTACAACCGATGAGCTGGTGCCTTCAGGAGATGCTTCTTCCTATCGTTCCAATCCGGAAAAACTGGCAGAATTTACTCTCTGCAGCAGAGACCCGGAGTATGTAAAGCGGGCTATGGCAGTACGGGAAACGGCAAGACAGCAGGAAGCAGGACAGAAGCTTTCTGACCAGGAAATGGATGGTCTGCTGGAGCAGATCGCTGCAAAATACGGCGCAGATCCAAAAGAGATCTCCATAGGAAGTCTTCTTGCAGGAGAGAAAGTAGGAGATGGCTCTTCCAGAGAACAGGCGGCCAGCAGCCAGAAAGTATTAGGGGGCTGGGCAGATCTGGCAGAGGAATACTCCACCAAACGGTACCGCTCCAATCTGATCAACTGGGGCATACTGCCTCTGCTCACAAAAGAGCCTCTGGTGGTGAAAAACGGGGATGTTATCCTGATCCAGGATATTGAAACAGTCCTTAAAGATGGCAAAGAAGAACTGACTGCGTATCTGTTAGACGAAAAAACAGGTGAGACAAAAAAAGAGATCCCATGTTCCTTAGGACGTCTTACAGCAGAAGAACGTAAGATCCTTCTTGCAGGCTCCTTGATAAACCATTACAAATAAACTATACTATAACTAAATATGCAGAAAATGCAGTAAAAACATCCAAGTGGGGTGCCTTCTATGACAAATGAAGATCTGGAAAAAGTGATCGCGATCGCAGAAGAAGGAAGCATGGCAAGAGCGGCGGAGAAATTATATATTTCTCCGCCTGCTTTGAGTAAAAGTTTAAAGAGGGTAGAAGAGGAACTGGGGGAAGTCCTGTTTGTAAGGGCGCCCTCTGGTCTTTCTCTGACCTTTGCAGGGGAATGCTTCCTGAAATATGCCTATCAGATTAAAAAAATGTATGAAGAAATGTCCATGGAATTCTGTGAATTAAACCAGATGAAAAAGGGCGTTTTGCGCATTGGAGTAACAGAACGGATGGGGGCCCTGCTTTTGCCTCAGGTCCTTGAACGTTTTCGAAAAAAATATCCCAATATCCAGCTAGATATCGTGGAAAAAGGGGGAGTGGACCTGGAAGAGATGCTTGCAAAAGGCGGGCTGGATATGGCACTGGTATCTTTGCCTTTAAAATATCCACGTCTTCCATGTCATGTCTTTTATGAAGATCCTTTTTTGATCGCTGTGCCCAGGGCTCATCCTATGAATGAAGTGTGGAAAGAAAAAGAAGCACTTCCTGTAACTGCTTTAAAAGGCCAGGAACTGCTTCTTACGCGCAGATTTAAAAAGACCCGTCTGATCGCCGAGCAGATCTTAGAGCCTTTAAATGGAGATTACAGGATCATCACAGAGTCCTACAGTATTGAGACCATCATCCGTCTGGCAGCAGAAAATATGGGGATATCTCTGGTGCCGGAGATCTATGCAAAAGCTTATGACTGTGGGGATCGTTTGCAGTATTACCGTATTGAAAACTGTCCGGTCACATGGAAATGGGCCGTTGTATTCAGTTCAGACCCACAAAATCTGACCCGGCCGTCAAAGGAACTTTATAAAATATTATCCCTCATTCACTTTCCAGTCTGACAAAAGCTTTAATTCGATCTTTGTTCCATTTGGAAGGGAGAACCAGTGGTCGTTAATAGGGGTAACAGGATATGCTTTGATCTTTTCCATGATCTCTGGAACAGAATCTACAGCAAGAGAGATATGGTCGTAGCCGTTTTCAGAAGAAACGGCTATTTCTGATGTTTCGCATAACTGGATCCCTTCTTTGAACCAGCATTTGCGTCCCGGTTTTTCACCGATCTCCCACCACATATGCATATCAAAAACATCCTCAAAAAACTTTTGTGCTTCTTCATAATGAGCTGTACGTACAGCAGCATGATCGATTTTTGTCATAAAAATATCCTTTCTGGCTTATTTTCCTTGGAAAAAAGAACATAAAAATGTATGATTAAGGTATATATGATTATACAGCAATACTCTGGATGTGAAAAATAGTTTTTTTTAATAGGGCATATAAGAAGAAAGAAATAAGCAAGGAGAAAGAAAATGGAGATACGTCAGTTTACTTATGTGAATATGGTAGCGGAATGCGGCAGTATGACAAAGGCTGCGGCAAAGCTTTTTATTACCCAGCCGGCTCTCAGTAATTATATCAGCAAGCTGGAAGAGGAACTGGGGACAAAATTGTTTGATCGTTCTGTTACACCTATGAAGCTGACCTTTTCAGGGGAAAAGTATTTAGAGCACGCCAGAACTGTGATGATGCAGATCGACAATATGGAACGTGAGATCCGTGATATTACAAACCACCAGACCGGGCGGCTGCGTCTGGGCTTTCCAAACGAGCGTATTATCTACATGCTCCCGGCGCTGCTTCCTGTGTTTCACGAAAAATATCCGGGGTTCGTATTGAAACTAATAATGCCCCTGGTGTACGTTTGCTGGATTTTCTGGCAGCCGGTGATGTGGATTTTGTATTTTACCTGGCTGGGAGAAGCGCAAAGGGATCGTCAGTCATCCTATTTCCCATGAAGAGCTGATCCTTGTAGCAAAAAGGATATATTCCAGATGAATGTCTTTTAGATTCAAAGATGCGTATTTTAACTGGGATCATATTTCAGATTTTCCATTGTTCACATTAAAAGGACATGCCCTGCGTAGCAGCCTGGATCTTCTCTGTGAAAGAACAGGAAAAATACCTAATATTTGCATGGAGACTCACAGCAACATGCTTTCATGCCGTCTTGCAGCCCAGGGATTAGGCGTGGCACTGGTACCGGAGATCAGCATGGAGATACTGAAAAAAGACCTGGATGCAGAGTGGTACCATCTGTTAGAATGTCCGGTCACCTGGGATGTAAATATTTATTACAGGGAAGATGCGTACCTTGGTACCATGGAACAGGATCTGATCCAGATGGCAGAGGATGTTTTCGGAAAACGTAAACTTTGGAAAGGTGTCTGAAATTAATCCTCAATAAGAAAAAGTGATAGCCCCATTAGACAAAAGGAATTTTACCAGAACCCCATATTTTTCTATAATGATGACAGAAGTTAAGAGAGAAAGAAAGGGTTCAAAATGAAAGAAGGAAAAGGGTTTTAGCTAATTTTAAGAAGATCGGGGAATGGATCTTTGGATGTACGCAGTTTGTGCGGTCCTTGTTGGAGCCACAGTGACCACAGGAGCCATGAGTAATGACTTGATGGCTTACATCGCCATCTGTCTGGCAGTTTCCTGCTGCTTCACCGTATCGGAAAAGTGCTTCCTGTCTGAATACTTACATTGGCGGTGGCCTGTTAATGGTATTCTTTGGCGCAGCACTCATCAAGCAGTTCGGTCTGATGCCGGAAAGCTACATAACCATGATCAATGATGTGACCAACGAGTCCACCAACACACTGACCGTATTTATCGTATTCCTGATCATGGGTTCTATTTTATCTTTAGACAGAGGAGTTTTACTTAGAAGCTTTGGAGGTTATATTCCGGCTATCCTGGGAGGCCTTGTGGGAGCAGCTATTGCAGGAGCAGGTGTTGGACTGATCTTTGGAGTAAGTCCTGTAGATGCCCTGATCCGTTATGTCCTTCCCATCATGGGCGGTGGAAACGGAGCTGGTGCAGTACCCTTATCCCAGGTTTATGAGCAGGTAACTGGAAAGCCTGCGGCTGAGTATTATTCCTTTGCTATCATCATCCTTACCATTGCAAACCTAATGTGTATCGTAGCTGGCGGCCTTTAAACCGTCTTGGGAAGGCAAGACCGGAACTAACTGGTGACGGAACCAACATTATGAAGGTGGATCAGAAACTGATCAAAGAAGATGTAACTGCAGATATTACTATGGATGATATTTTAGGAACTTTATTATTAGGAGGTGCCTGTTATGGTGTGGGACGTCTTTTCAGCAAGGTCCTTCTTCCAACTGTCCTTGGCGCCCAGATTCATTCTTTTGCATACACCATTCTTTTTGTAGTAATTATCGCAGCTTTAGGTATCGTTCCGAAAATATCCGTGTAACAGCAAGAAAAATACAGGAATTTATGACAGCTGTTGTGGCTATGATGACCATGGTAGGGCTTGGATTTGACTTTAACCTGGGCGAACTGGTTGCGGCCTGTAGCCCAGGCAATATTGCCATCGCTTTCTGTGTGGTTATCGGTGCCATCATCGGAAGTGGTCTGGCAGGAAAACTGGTTGGTTTTATCCTATCGACTCCGCTGTTACAGCAGGTCTTTGCATGGCAAACAGAGGCGGAGCAGGAGATATCGCAGTTCTGACAGCAGCAGACCGTATGGGACTGATCAGCTACGCACAGCTTTCCAGCCGTATTGGAGGCGGTATCGTTCTGATCATTGCATCCTTTGCATTTTCTATTTTATTGAAATAATAAGCGCAGGCAGTATAACACGCAAGTGCGTGTTCGTGAGTCTAATACAGGAGGCATAAAATGGGAAAATCACTTACAAGAAAGATCATTGAATCTCACTATGTATCCGGAAGCATGAAAGCCGGAGAAGAAGTTTTATAAAAGTAGATCAGACACTGACACATGATATTAACGCAGTTATGACTTATCTGGCATTTGAAGCCATTGGTCTGGATCGGATCCGCACCGAATGCAGCGTAAGCTATCTGGATCATAACCTTCTTTATGTAGATCATAAGACTCCGGATGACCATATTTACTTACAGTCTGCAGCTGAGCGTTTCGGTGTTCATGTTTCCAGACCTGGAAACGGTATCTGCCATGCAGTCCAGGTATCCCGTTTCGGCGCTCCTGGAAAGGTAAGCATGGGCGGTGACAGCCATACACCTCACGGCGGTTCCATTGGTATGCTGTGTATCGGTGTGGGTGGTATGGATGTTGCAACAGCCATGACCGGCGTTCCTATGCGTCTGAAAATGCCAAGAGTCATCAAAGTCAACCTGATCGGCGCTTTAAAGCCAGGTGTCAACGCAAAAGAAGTCATTTTAGAGATGCTTCGCCGTGTGACTATTAAGGGCGGTCTTGGAAATGTATATGAATACGCAGGTCCTGGCGCGGCAACTTTGGAAGTTCCTCAGAGAGCAACTATTACCAACATGGGCGCGGAACTAGGCGCTACTACCTCTATTTTCCGGCAGATGAGCAGGTAAGAAAGTTTATGAAGTCCCAGGAAGAGAAGATGAGTACAGAGAACTTCTTCCAGATGAGGACGCAGAATATGATGAAGTGGTCGATCTTGATCTTAGCTCCTTACAGCCATTAGTAGCATGCCCCACCAGCCGGACAATGTAAAACCTCTGTCCGAGGTAGAAAAACTTCCTGTTCAGCAGGTATTTATCGGCAGCTGTACCAACGCAAGTTATGCAGATATTGCAAAGGCAGCCCTGGTATTTAAAGGGACATAAGGTAAATGATAATGTAAGCTGTACCTGTGCCATTGCTTCCAGACAGACCTACAAAGCATTGATGGAAGACGGTTATCTGGGAATGCTTATGGATGCAGGTGTACGTATCCTGGAGATCGCCTGCGGACCATGTTGTGCTATCGGCCAGACCCGAAGCTACAGAAGGCATTGCAGTGCGTACTTCCAACCGTAACTTTAAGGGCCGTGCAGGTAATCCAAATGCAAAGATCTATCTGGTAAGCCCGGAAAGCAGCAGCTACTGCGATCATGGGAACATTTGCAACAGCAGCAGATATTTTAGGAGATCAGATTGACATTCTGGCAGCTGTTCATGAAAAAGATGAGTATGAGATCAATGATAACCTGATCATCAAACCTCTTCCGGAAGAGGAAGCTAAGAAGGTAGAGATCGTCCGTGGACCAAACATCAAGTTCCTTCCAGTTCCGGAAGTACCGGTTCAGCACTTAAAAGTGCCGGTAAGCTTAAAGGGCGGCGACAATATTTCCACCGATGACATCACACCAGCCAGCGCAGAGTTTTCCAGTATGCGTTCCAACATCCCGCTGATGTCCAAATACTGCTATCACAGATATGATCCTGAGTTCTCTGAGAGAGAGAAATGGGCTCCAGTATCATCATTGGCGGTGAGAACTATGGTCAGGGCTCCTCCAGAGAGCATGCAGCCATCAACCCAATGTATCTGGGAGTAAAATGTGTCATTGCCAAGAGTATTGCCCGTATCCACAAAGGAAATCTGGTAAATCATGGTATCGTCCCAATGCTTTTGAGGATCCGGCCGATTATGAGAAGATCGATCTGAGAGATGAACTGGAGATCGAGAACTTCTTAGACCAGATCAGGCAAAGTAGAAGTAAAAGATGTAACAAAGGGCTTTACCTTTAAAGGTGAAATTAGATCTTACAGATAATGAGCTGGAAGTAGTTCTCTGCGGTGGCCAGCTGCGGTATCTGAAGAGACTGGTAAAGCAGGGGTTATTGATAAAGAATAATTACAGATAAAGAGCAGAAATGTTCATGTGACAAACAAAGATAAAAACAGAAATGATTGCCATAAAACATCGGTACACAGGAATTCACCAGCCTGGAGTACTGATGTTTTTGTGGTCATATATCAAAAGCATTTTACAAATCCTGAAATATAAAATAAACTAGATAAAACAGACAGAAATAAATACAAAAGACAACAGGAGAGATCGCATATGGATAATACAAAAAAAAGGTGCCATCAGCGTTACGATCACCTACATCTGCTGGGGACTGTTGACTGTTTTCTGGAACCTGCTTGCAGAGGTAAATTCCGCCTATGTACTGGCCCAGAGAGTAGTCTGGTCCATGCTTTTATGCTTGGCTATCTGGCAGTGACCGGGCGGTGGGGAGATATCAGACAGGTATTTGCAGACAAAAGACCATGATCTGCTGTATGGTCAGCGGTGTTTTAGTATGTGTCAACTGGGGTGTATATATTTTCGCTATCAATTCAGGGCATGTACTGGATGCCAGTCTGGGATATTTTCTGGAACCTATTTTTGTAACAGCCATCGGCGTATTTTTATTTCATGAAAAAATGAGCCGTTTAGAGCAGATGACAGCACTGTTTTCCATTATCGGTGTAGGTTATCTCATGGGCGTTTACCGCATGGTTCCGGTAATGGCAATGGTCATCGGTTTAAGTTTTGCTTTTACGGGGCAGTGAAGAAAAGTGTGCATCTGGATGCAGGACTTTCCCTGTTTGCAGAGACCTTATTTGTAACTCCGATCGCGCTGCTGTTCTGTGTTTACAGCGAAATGAACGGACACGGAAGTCTGGGAGTTCTTCATGGAATGCAGTTTTACTGTTTCCAATGGCAGGTGTGATCACATCCGTTCCATTGCTGTTATTTAATAAGGGTGTAAAAATGATCCCTTATTACCTTACCGGTATTTTAATGTATGTGAACCCCACCATCCAGTTCCTTATGGGACGATTTTACTTCCATGAACCACTGGAGATCCACCGCCTCATCGCTTTCTGCTTTATCTGGGGAGGAGTTGGATTTACGATTTGGCATAATTTAAAAGAAATGAGAAAATAGAAGGATCACGAAAACATCATATTCATAAATGCAGAACCGGCAGGAGAGGGAAATACTTTCCTGGTTCTGTATTATATATTTTGATGGAGTTGGTAAGGGAGTCTGGATTGATCTGAGAGATGAACTGGAGATTGAAAATTTCCTGGACCAGATCCCAACAAGGAGAGTAGTAGTCAAAGATGTGACAAAAGGTTTTACTTTTAAGACAAAGTTAGACCTGACAGATAATGAGCTGGAAGTAGTGCTCTGCGGAGGACAGTTACGGTATTTGAAGAAGGAACTGGCAAAAAATAGGGCAGGTATTTCGCTTTTAAGATAAAAAGTTCCCCGTTTTGCCAAGGATCCATCTGGCAGAACGGGGAATTCTTATATTGAATAAATAGTTACTGTTTTTTCTGCATAAGCAATCAAAAAGGACACCCTTTATTGTATAATTATGTTACCCACAAAACAACACGAAAGAAGGTGTCCTTAATGAAAAATTAGCATTAAAGAAACTGCTAACTTATATGAAAAGTGTATATAAAATCCCGGAGAAAATCAAGGGGTTATCGGACAAAAGAACAAGATGAAAAAGTAAAAAGTATCTTGTATGAAAGGGCGGATAGTCTGTCAGTGGGAAAATAAAACAGGCGCTTTGAAATGAGCTAAGTTTAGCTAAGGGGGATTTTGTGCGTATTCAGCTATTCAGGAAACAAAAGAGAAAATGCGTGCAGGAGGAACACTATTTATAAATATACAGTGCTAAAAGCGAAATCCCTGATTAATATAGAAGATACTTGAAAATTGTTCATGGGATTGCTCCTTTCTTTTGTCCAGCCATCTTTCGGGATATATGCTAAAGCTTCAGCGTTCATAGCTACTGCTATTGTAGACATGTGGATGTCTTTGTATTGCTTCGGGACCATAACTATGGATAATGGATTTTTGTTGATAGCCTGTATCCAAAAGTGCTTTGGTTTATCCCAGATGCTTTGATCGAGCTTAAGAGGGCTGTACTCGTCTCTTGCAATTTCTTCCAGCATAAAAGACTCGTCTGTTTTGTACTTATCTGGAATGTAGTCTAAAATTTCATAGCCTGCATTGCCGATGGCTGTGAGGCATCTATCTGGTGTTTTATATCGATTTAGGATAAATGCTAAGCAATCCCCGTTTCTCTGAATTGCATCATCACATAAATCTTCTATAATCTGATTCTGCGAAAAATATTTAAGAGCGTATGGGGTTCTTTCTGATTCTGGTATGTAGCTTAATGCAAAGGCTGGTGAGAGTTTAATTAATGCTTCATAGATTTGCTGTTTATACTGGTCTTTGATGTCTGAGATGCTGTATTTGTGATCGATTAGAATAGCTCTGGCTGCCTGCTCTAACTGCTCGGCTGTAAATGATTGTTCTGTCATGGTGTTTGTCCTCCTTCTGATATGTCTATAGTATGGAGGTTGTTTTTTAAAATAAAATCTGATTTGGGATGATACACGTTATTTACGAGACGCAGAACCCTTACACTCTGTTCCCGTCCACCTACAACTGGCTGGGCGAAAACCGCTCCCACGGCTGCATCTGCTTCACCACAGCAGACTCCCGTTGGATTTGCGAGCACTGCCCGTTAAAGACAACCGTAAACGTATACGAATCTCCGGTGCCAAGCCCATTTGACCACCCGGCCATCAAGACTCTGATTTCCATGGATCAGTATTATGACCCAACAGATATGAACCTGCCGGAGAATCAGTAAATTTTTTACATAGCCTGTGGCATAGCTGCCACGCAAATCGCAGTTTAAAAGCCCTGACAGGGAACTGGGGATATCCCAAATCGCTGTCAGGGCTTTCTCTATGTATGCTGTTTTCTGTATTCCAGCACGGTACAGCCAAAATATTTTTAAATACTACGCTGAAATACCTGCTGTTTTATAGCCAACTTCCTCCGCTATTTCATAAACCTTTTACTTGTGGAACAAACAAGCTCTCCTGCCTTTTCATTCTGGTCTGAATCAGATAATCGTAGAGATTGATTCCATACTTTTCCTTAAAAATACTGGTCAGATAGCAATGGTTCACATGAAAATATTCGGCAATTTGCGTCAGGCTTAAATCCTCCACAAAATAATTCTGATTCAGATAGGACTTTACTTTGCCAGTAAATCATTGGTATCCATATCTATTTTTTTCAGTATACTTTCATAGGACACATACAGCTCATTGAGATTTCGTATCACTGTTCCGTAATGAAAACCAGTGTTTCTCCTTTTTCATATATTGCTGTGCCTGCCATTCCATCTTTTCTATCCGCACTTTAAAGCTTGCCTCATTCTCCACATTGGAACAGGTATAAATCAGAAAAATCTGGTTTACTCCCATACTTATAAAGAAACTCCCCTCATATATGGAAGACAGATAGCGTCCCAGTTTTTCTGCCCTGTCTGTTCCTGCACTATTTTCATCCGTACAAATCTGTAAATATCCCGCAATTCCATAGCCATCGGACAAATTAATGTCAAAGGCTTTAAATACTGCTGCATCAATTTCCCTGAAATGCTGATACATGAGTTGTGACAGATAATGGCGCTGCAGAAACGGATACTTATCCCTTAAAATATCATTATTTCGTTTTGCCTCTTTCGATAGCCGCTCCGCCTCTCTCAAAACCTGCACCAGCTGCTTTGTTTCCAGCGGCTTATTCAGATAATCCACCGCATTTAATTTCAACGCCTGCTTTGCATATTCAAATTCCTTATAACCCGATATGAAAATGTATTTAATATCCGGATAATAGTTTCTCGCCACCATTGCCATCTGTATTCCGTCCATAATAGGCATTTTAATGTCGGAAAGAATAATATCCGGCTGATTCTGTTTCATAAAATCCAATGCATCCACTGCATCCTTTGCCGTATAAATCAGCTCCCAGTTATAGGACTTCCAGTCAATTTTTGTCCGTATATTCCGCCTGGCAATGGCATCATCATCCACAAACAATATTTTTGTCATCTCTGTCTATCCCTTCTATATCTGCGTCAAATATGGCAATTTAATCAAAACCCTGGTCCCCTGCTCCAGCATGCTGAAAATGGAAATCCCGTACTGCGCACCATATTGCAGCACAATCCGCTGCTGTACATTCTTTAAGCCATATATTTTTGCATCCTGCTCCGCTTTTACCTCATCCAGCTGAAGGGAACGCCTTATTTTTCCCAGAAGCTCCTCCTCAATTCCATTTCCATTATCTGAAATCTCCAGAAATAAATCTTCGCCCTCTCTTTTCACGGTTATACGAATGTTTCCATCCCCATTTCCGCTGTGAATACCATGATAAACCGCATTTTCAGCCAACGGCTGCAATATGATTTTCGGAACGTATGTGCCCGCAAGCTCTTCTGGTACTTCGATCTGAAAATGGAAATCCTCAAAACGAGTCTGAAGAATGGATAAATAGGCTGTTACATGCCGGATTTCTTCCTCCAATGTAATGAAATCCGCACCTTTGCTTACCCCAATTCGATAAAAATCCGCCAGTTCATAAACCATTTGACAGGCCGATTCACTTTCTCCCATTTCGCAAAGCTGGCCGATACTGTCCAATGTATTGTACAGGAAATGAGGATTAATCTGTGCATACAGAATCTTTAATTCTGCATCTTTCCGGTACTGGTTTTCTTCCTTTAAGGACGTTATCAGTATCTGTATTCTCTGATACAGATGGTTAATGGCCTCCGTAATCTTTCTAAATTCTTTTCCTCCCACAGCGCGGGCTGACTCTAACTGTGTCAGGTTTTCGACTGAATCCAGCTGCCGGACGAGCTCCTCCACCGGTGCCGACAATACCTTGGTAATCACCATAAATAAAAGGAAGCAGAACAGTACCGATACCACTGATTCTCCAAACACCAGGATCTGAAAATTATTTCTGTCTATAAACAATTCATTTTTCGGTATAATTGCAACAACGTCCAGGGGAACCTCTTTCAAATGTTCACTTACAACATAGTTCTCCTTTAAATCAATATCCGCAGTGCCTGCTGATAAATCTTTTGTCAGAAAAAATGTATTTTCTTTCATCAGTGCCAGACTATTGCTGTTTGTAATATGGTAGCTGCCTAATTCACGGGCAATTCCCTTATCTGACATGCCAATGTATATGAAACCATGTATATCAGAATCTCTGCTTCCCAGCATTTGAATCATCCCAAGATGTGGTATCTCCCCGGAATTGCCCATAAAGCCTGCCGCGTCACCGCTGTAAATCCAGTTCAGCTTTCCGTCCTCATATTTCCTGTAAAAAGCATCGTATTCCGGCTGATAACACCGGTAAAATTCTTCTTCGCCCGATGCAGTCAGAACAATGGAATTATTGGAGAGCATAAGAATAACAACGCTGACATCCTGCCTGTTCTGATTTACATAATCCTGGATTTTTCTTGCCAGCTCCGCATAATGCTTTGCCGAAATCGGCTGCCTGTTTTCCATAATATTCTGACCCATTTTCAGAAAATAGTAGGATTCCATAATACTGCTGAAGAACGAATCCTTTACCTTCCGAAAACGCTTGTCCATATTTTCTGCTGCCTGAATCGTAAGATTTGCAGCGTTCTGCTTCACCAGATTATTAATGTGGCTGATGCCTGTAATATAAAAAGTGGCCGACGTAACAATTATCAGTGACACAAAGGATGAACATAATATCATGATAATAGAACGCAGCGACATTTCCTTAAACCTCTTTTTCATCCGCCTTCTCCTTTTCCCGCTTATATAGTCATTATCCTTCTTTTATGGCTATCTGTCCATTTGAATCTTGCAAAAGCCAAAAATACCGAACATTTTCACAAAGATTTTGAATTTATATTTTCCATAAAATTTGTTTTAATATATATCACAAAGGAGGTATTTACCTGTGAAAACATATTTTCCTAATCACAAGCGCCCTGTTACACTTATTCCTTATATGTTAATGCTGCCAACCATTCTTCTTTTATGCTGGCTTCTTGTTTATCCGGTTTTCAATGTGTTCTATACCAGCTTTTGGCAGGAAATGCTTTCCCGTCCCAAAGCAAATGCCTTTATCGGATTAAAGAATTACCATAAAATTCTTTCCGACCCGGTTTTCTTTGAAGCCCTTGGCAACTCATTTCGCTGGGTCATCGTAGAAGTAGGACTTCAGCTTGTTCTGGGTCTCGGTCTCTCTCTGATACTGAAGCGGAAATTCCGGGGCTGCGGCATCTTCCGCAGTATCCTTTTTCTTCCATGGGCATTATCCGGCGTACTTGTCTCTATGTTATGGTCCATGATGTACTATGAAAATGTGGGAGTTTTAAACGATCTTTTTCAGCGGCTGGGAATTATACAGAAAGCCATTGCCTGGACAGGGAACAAACATACTGCCTTCTGGTCTCTGATTATCGCAGAGCTATGGCGCGGCATTCCTTTTTTCTCCATTATGCTTCTCGCCTCACTGCAATCCGTTCCGGATGAAATGTACGAAGCCTGCCGCGTAGACGGCGGAAATGCCCTGCAGAGTTTCTTTTACATCACAATACCACATATTAAAGAAACCCTTGTCCTTACCACTTTACTTCGTGTCATCTGGGAATTCAACAGCGTAGACTTAATTCTCAATCTGACCGGCGGCGGCCCTGTCCACAAAACCACCACTTTGTCTGTATACCTGGCAAATACCGCCCGCAAAGACGGCAATTTCGGTTATGGAAGCGCATTGGCAGTTATTTCCTTCCTGATACTGCTGATTTTTGCAGCTACTTATCTAAAGCTGAGTAAATTTGGAAATGAGGAGGAATAGATAAGCCATGAAAACAATTTCAAAAAAACGCCGTGAACTTACCTGCATTTATCTTATCCTGCTTGCCGCAGTTATCTGGACACTTTTTCCATTTTACTGGACCTTTATAACTTCTTTGAAAAGCAGTGCGGAAATTGCAGCCAAGCCAATTACTTACTGGCCAGTCCATGTTATTACGGAAAACTACTCCAATGCCTGGAAAACCGGTGGCTTTTCCCGCTATTTTTTAAACAGCCTGAAGGTTTCCCTTATCAGCACCGTTTTTACCGTCCTTTTTGCAACCATGGACGGTTATGCACTGGCACGCTATAAATACAAAGGGAAAAACGCATTTTTGCTGATTCTGTTGTGCACTCAGTTTTTTCCAACCTCCATGCTGATTATTCCTCTGTTTAAAATTTACAACATGACCCACCTGATTAACAATCACATGTCCCTAATCCTTACTTACACTGCATTCCACATTCCATTTAATGCAGCTCTCATGCGGAGCTTTATAAGCGGAATCCCTGCCACGCTGGAGGAGGCTGCCAGAGTGGACGGATGCAACCGTCTTCAGGCGGTAACACACATTCTGATGCCGCTGCTTCTCCCCGGAATCGCTGCTGTCTCCGCCTACTCCTTTATCAGCAGCTGGAATGAATATCTCTACGCGCTGATGTTTATGAGTTCCGACAGCAAATACACCATTCCCGTGGGACTCAGCATGACCATCGGTGAATACAGCATTAATTACGGGCAGCTCTGTGCCGGAAGTGTTATTGCACTGCTTCCCATCCTGATTATGTTTGCCTACGTTCAGAAGTACATGGTTTCCGGATTAAGTTCCGGAGCCGTCAAAGGATAACCATAAAGCATTTCCATTATATCAGCGCTGCGGTATAATCAGAAGTGCCCCAACAAAAGAAAGCAGCGCAGAAAAGAGGACATTATGAGAAAAAGAAAAGCAACCCGTTACCTTGGATTTACCCTGACCGCAACAGCTCTCTGCTGTCTTTCGGCCTGTGGTTCATCTTCTTCCTCCACTCCGGCAAAGGATACAACCGCTACCAAAGAGGAGACTTCCAGCTCTGCCCAAAACAGCACTGCTGAGACAGCTAGCGAAAAAGAAGCAAAAACTGCCGACGAAAAGATTACCTTAACCTTCTGGGACGAAAATGCAGGCGAAAAAAGAACGCCTTACTACGAAGAGCTGATAAAGCGGTTCAATGACTCGCAGGATCGGATTGTCGTAACCTACGAAGGAATCCCCTCCTCCTCTGCCAAAGAGAAATACGATGTAGCCATTGCTACCAATGCCACTCCTGATATCGGCCACTGCAACGCTGCCTGGGGCTCCAACTGGCTTGCCCAGGAATGCCTGGTAGATCTGGATTCTTACTTTGATGCCTGGGACGAAAAGGCGACATCAATGAAAATTATCTCCGCCTGAATCGTGAGCTTGACCCGGAAAAAAACTTTTATGATTACCGATACCGTATCTACCCTTTAATGTGGGTCAGAACAGACTTATTAAAAAAAAGGACTTGACGTACCGAAAACATGGGATGACTTCTTTACAACCGCCGAAAAAATGACCGATGCATCCAAGGGTGTCTACGGCTTTTCTTTCCGCGGTGATTCCAGCAGCTGCGTGGAGCTCCAGCATGCCATGTATGCATATTCCGGCATTGAAGATTATTTTGATGAAAATGGAAAATGCACCATCAACGCACCGGAACACGTTGAGTTTGTAACCCGCTATGCCGCTCTTTATAACAAGTATACTGCGGAAAGTGATATTACCAACGGCTACAAGGAAATGGTAGCGGCATTTGACGGCGGCTCTGCAGCAATGATATTCCACAATACCGGTTCCGCAGCCGAACACGCCTCTGCTCTTCAGCCAGACCAGTACGTTGCCGTTTCCTTCCCCGAATCTCTGACCGGAACCCGCTCCTACACAGCCGGAAGCCAGGGCGGTTTCTGTATTTTCAATACCTGCGAACATCCGGATGAAGCCTGGGAATTCATCAAATTTATGCTCTCGGAAGATTCCAACAGCTACTGGAACAAGTCCATCGGCCAGATACCGATGAACAACAAGGTGCTGAAGGAGGACTGGGTATCTAAATCACAGTCCACCATGGAAGCTTTAAACACACTTACTGCAAGCAACTGCCACCTGGTTTCACAGCCAAAGTATCTGCCGGATTATTCAACCATTATGAATACCAACAATCCTGCTAACTTCCAGGCTATGCTTTTAGGAGAAATGTCTGTTCAGAGTTTTCTTGATAACTGGGCGGAACAGATGAATGAGGCTTACGCTGAATACCAGGCACAATAAACTATCGCTTAATGTAAAGGTTAAAATATGGAAATTCAAATTGAAGAAGCTTTAAATTTAAACTTAGGCTCTCCTGCACTGCAATATAAAGTAATGCCTGCCAAATTAGGAAACGGCCGAAAGGGATTTGTCGCTTTTTATTCCGCCTGCTACGATGTCGATGTGCATTACAGCATGTTTGTTGTTCCTTCTGACACACTGCATGGCATTGCATTTGATGAGCACGGAGAGTCCTTTGGAAAAAGGAACTGGGAATCTGGCCCAGCGCAGCACTGTACTGTTTTACACTGATTGATATGGATCAGGATGGGATTGATGAAATTTATATTGTAAATAATTCTGACCCCATTCATCCTCTCTGGGTGGAAGCTTATGTGCTGGAACGCATGGACGTGCTTACAGGAAATGTAACCGGCCAGTGGCCGTGGCCCTATGGCGGAATCAAAATCCATGTGGTATTTCCGAAATCATGTTTTCGGGGGCTATGACCATGGTCAGCCTGTTCTTGTAACTGCCCAGGGCACTTACGCAGACATGTACTTTCAGGCCTGGAATCCCGATATGACCTCCAAGTGGACTCTGTCCATTGGGGAAAATGCGCCCGGAGCCAGAGGCAGCCATTCCTTTCCTGTTGTAGATATCAACAATGACGGCTGTGACGAGGTACTGTGGGGCGAGCGATGCCTCTCCCTTCATGATGGTTCGGAATTATTCTGCATCGAAAAAGACACATGGAACGGTCATTCCGATATGTGTCAGCCGGTGTTTGATTATGACAGCAACCGTTGGCTTATCTATATCAACCGCGAATCGAATGAGCAGATTGGGCCGCGAATCGGAATGTACGACACCAGCGGACAGCCCATCTGGACCCATGTAGACTGGGGGCATATTCACAAAGGCTGGGTTGGACGCATCGGAAAGGAAGGCCGGCTTCTGGCCAATGGAATGCGCATTACAGGACAATCCAAGGATGCTTTCGGCCGTTATTATACCGGAATTACAGAATTTGTCTACGATGCCATGACAGGGGCCCCCATTTCTCTTCCTTACAGTCTGTTTGACACTGCTCCCATCGATATAAACGGAGACGGACTGCATGAAATCCTGCGGAATGTGGCAGCAGGGGATACGGAGCTAATTGATCGTGATGGAAACCGGATTTGCCATCTGGGCGGAAAAGTGGCCATGAATACCAAAATTCTGAATTTTCCCGGTGAACAGGTTATGCTTTACTATCCCGACGGAACTATCCGCATTTTTCGCGATAAAAACGCTGTTGATTCCGAAACTGCAAAAAAACGTTACCAGCTTCCCTTTTATCTTCGCAATCAATATGCACGAAATATTGAAAACAACATCTGTATGCTCGGAGGAATCTGATTATTGCGCTGCGGCAGAACTTATTTCTGCCGCGGCATTTTTTCTTTCAGATACTCCACATAGGACACATCAGGCTCCAGAATCAGCCCTCCATGCATGGTGGGTGCCTTTGACGGTTTCATGTAATCCCAGTACTCCGTCCGCAGCCTGCCGTCAAAGCCTGTCGGGGCCGGAATAATCCGGTTTTCAAAGGGCAGATACACTACCGCATCAAACCAGCTCCGCTCCCATGTATTTTTCTCCAGATACCGTATAAACACCGTATCGCAGACAAAGCGGGTGGGCTTTTCATCGTAGCGTTTGCACAGCTTCTCGTAAAAGCCGTATGCTCTTTTCATGGGAATATGAAGCAGCTTTCCACAGCCATGCAGTACCGTTCCCAGTATCGATTTTTCATTATAATAGTCAAAGCGATACCAGTTGTAAAGCACCATCCAGACAAGCAGTAGCTCTCCGGCCCATCTTTTAGCCTTTTTTTCTGTCATCCGGCATATTGTCCAGCGGAAAAATGTCAATAAAAATTCCACAGTTGCAGGGATTTCGCTTTTAGCACTGTATATTTATAAATAGTGCCCCTCCCACACTCATTTTTTCTTTTGCTACCTGAATAGCTGAATGCGCACAAAGCCCCCTTAGCTAAACTTATCTCATTTCAAAGCGCCTGTTTTTATTTTCCCACTGACAGACTATCTGCCCTTTTCATACAAGATACTTTTTACTTTTTCCAACAATAACTCATCACAAAACTTCCGGTTCATACTTTTTCGATTGATCCCACTTCCTTTAAATCTTTGAATACGGCGATACAAGTATAATTCTCTCATGTTGAAGCCGATGATCATCAGATCAAATATTACTTCTGTTGCTGTATGGCAATAGCAATGTTTTGCGTGATAATACGTTTTCAACTGGTGAAATCCGTTCTCTTCTATATCCCATCTTCGGTTCATCATCTTCCATAAAACCCGAGAATTCCCTTGTTTCAGAGTTGTTACCAGCCACATCCATTGTTCGTTTTCTTTCCAGCTTTCATGATATCGGATCATACGAAGCTTATGGGGACTATTATCTATCTCAAATCTTGAAAGGTCCCAGAATTCTATATTCTTTTTTCCACAGGTAAACGACCTCTTTTTCCTCCTGTCAGTTCGCCTTCATCTTTTTCCGCTCCGTCCTTCGGTTTTAACATTTCCTGGCCTAGGATCACATGTGGCACTTTTCCTACTGTCATACAGACCACGCTCCGGTGGAAATTATTCCGTTTCACCTGCACGGTTTTTCCGGTTAAGGCAGTCCGAACAGGACTTTTTTGTGCTGTTGAACAATTCCACTCCATCGATTCCGGCTACAACATATCCCCCCTATAGTCCCTTCACGAAATACACGGTTGCGTTTTATGATATCGATCGTCTGCTCGTGGATCTCACGGATCTCATCTGGGTCTATCTGGGTAAGAAGTTCACGGACTGCATCAATTTTGGGTATCTTTCCATGTATGCAGTTTTTCAATCGTTTTCCCATACTTTCAGGCGCAGAAAAAACGGTATGAAAACTCTCATACTGCAGCATCAGGAAGAGCAGTGACGGCATGATGATATTAAACAATGGAATCGATCTTCTTTTTCTTTTGTCCGATAACCCCTTGATTTTCTCCGGAATTTTATATACACTTTTCATATAAGTTAGCAGTTTCTTTAATGCTAATTTTTCATTAAGGCCCCCTTCTTTCGTGTTGTTTTGTGGGTAACATAATTATACAATAAAAGGTGTCCTTTTTGATTGCTTATGCAGAAAAAACAGTAACTTTTTATTCAATATGAGAATTCTCCGTTCTGCCAGATGGATACTGGCAAAACGGGGAACTTTTTATCTTAAAAGCGAAATACCTGAGAATAGGATGGGGAGGGGTTAGTTGACAAATGTTTATCAATAAGGTATGATAATTGAAAAATATCAGTGAATTAAAACATCACAGATGGCGGTGTCACCATTAGGCGGCATCGCTGTTTAGTGTTAAAAAAAGCGTATATTATATAATGAGAATATGATCGTCCTTTCTTGTTCAGGTGGGATTGATCTATTTTTATGTATAATTGCGGATAGGAAAGGGAAATCATGAAAAATAAAAAAATATTATCATGCATTTTATCTACGAGTTTGCTTGTATCTATGCCTGTTAATTCTGTATTTGCTATAGATTTGATGGGGTAACAATCGAGAGATAACATCTACTCAAGAAAATCAAAATGAAGATCCAAATGAAAATCCCGGTCAGGAAGATGAAGATCAGAAGACGGATACAGATGACTATGGAAAAGAAGATCCAGATTCTGGAAATTTAGATTTAGAAGGTGATCCTTCTGGAAATCCAAGCAAAGACGACGGCATGGATGATTCAAAAGATGATCCAAAAGATGATTCTAAAGATGACCAGAATGGTCCGAAGGATGATCAGGATGATCCCGATAACAGTGATGCCAGTGGAAATGACCAGGAGGATCAGAAGCCGGATCAGGATGAAACTCCGGATGAAAATACGGACTCTGCAGATTCATCAGATAACTCAGGAAAGGATGATAACGGAAATTCTGGCAACAAAGATTCTTTAAGCGATAAGAACATTTCTCCCAATCCAGAGAAAAATGGAAAGAATAAAGAAATGTCACTTCTGACTGTAGATTATGAAGATGTTAAAATGGAGATCGATGGTATTACTTACATTTGATCTTGATCCGATGACCATACTGCCACATTAAAAGATATAAGTAACCCGGCCGAAGCTTCTGAAATAGAAATTCCAGAACAGGTTACTTATGATGAGGATGAGGCAGAAGATAATGAGTATACAGTTACAATATTAAGATGGGGACCTTTTGCAGGTTCGAGACAAAATGTCAGTGCATTGATGATCCCTGATACAGTTGAAAAATGTGATGTATACTTTTCACGCTTTTCTAATTTAACAGAAATCACCATTCCAGGTTCCGTCAAGAAATTTGGTGGTAATTTTCAAAATATGGACAAGCTTGAAACTATCACCGTTGAAGAAGGTGTACAGGAAATTTCCGGTAACTCTATGGTCTCAAATTGTTCTTCTCTGGAGACCATTGATCTTCCGGAAAGTTTAAAATATATAACCGGACCAGCTGCATTTGCTTCAGCAGAGAAACTGAAAAATATTTCTCTTCCGGATGGTGTAGAGATCAAAAAGGCATCAGGATTATTTAGTGATGATATTTCTTTAACATCTATAACACTTCCTGATTCAGTAGCATCTATTCCGCAATCGGCATTTTCCGGATGTAGTGCGCTGGAAGAGGTGACAGCAAAAGGACAGATTACGGAAATTGGCCAGCAGGCCTTTTATAAAGATACTGCCCTGGCAAAGATCCCGGATAGTGTAACTTCAATTGCCGATCATGCGTTTGAGTATACATCCATTGAACACCTGATCCTGGGAAGCGGACTGGAGAGTATTAAAAATGATGCTTTTTCTAATATTGGCACGTTGGAGACAGTTACGATCCGGAATAGTTCAGATGCAGTTGATATTTCCAAAGCTGGATTTTCAGGAAATGCAGTTATAACATACACGGAAAAATCTATTTCTGATTCTGTAGGATCTGCAATTTCCGATGAAGCCGGGGCACCAACATTATAGGACGCTGTGAATGAGGCAGCTGCATATGGTGGAATTATGACTGGTGGAGCAATACAGAATAACACCGGACACAGAGGGGCAGCTGTCAATATTTATAGTGATGACAGGGATAAACGGGCAATATTTACATTGGAAGATGACGGACTGATCACCCGGAATACAGGAATCTCTGCAAACGGGAATGAAGCTGGCGGAGCTGTATTCGTTGAGGATAATGCAGCATTTCATATGATAGGCGGAACCGTATCCGCTAATAAAGCATCTAAGGGCGGAGGTATTTGTATTGTAGACTCTGCACTTCAGAGAGGCACAGCAGAATATGGAACAGAGTTCCTTATGGATGGAGGTGTTATTTCCGGAAACAGAGCAGGGACAGGCGGAGGAATTTACAGTTTTTCTAACGGCAGTTTTCTGCGCAGTGGAAAGATTATAAATAACACAGCAACATATTCTGGAGGCGGACTGTATTCAGAGGGAAAAGCATTGATGGTTACAGCACTGCCCATTTATATAATACCGTAGTCACTGAAAATACAGCTGAGCAGGGAGGCGGTCTCTGGTTTTGTGCAACTGGTATGGCTGAACTCTATATCAAAGACGGTATTGGAATCTTTGATAATAAAGCAGTGAACGCAGATGGAAAAGCAGCAGGAGATGATCTTGTATTTAGCATTTATGGAGAACACAGTGCATATACAGCAACCCTAGCTGAACGTATGCTTGGCGGTGGGGCTGTGAAATGGTATCGGGATGGAACTGTATATAATCCGACCCCAACCGGTTATACGCAGATCGGTCCCGGATCACAGCGATATGAAGAAGGATCAGGCGCAGTGCCATTATCATCAGATGAAGAGGCCGGATCAGCAGATATAGAAGAAAGAAAAGATGAAGAGATGGCAATTCAGACTCTTCCTAAAACAGGGCGATCAAAGGATTATACGATGTTTGCATGGCTATTTAGTGGATTGATCCTCTTAGCTATGGTGATCCTGAAAAGAAAAGTAAAGTAACTGTTTTGCTGCTCTGTATGGCAGGATGTTCTTATGCCGGTCATAAATACACATCTGGCTTTACTGGTTCTCCTTTTTATAATGTTTCAGCCGGTACAGCTTCATGGCAATTTCTACCAGTGACCGGTTATCATGGTCAGACAGGTCAAGGTTTAAGACTTTGCAGATCTTGGAATAACGGTATTTAATGGAATTGTAGTGGATATACAGCTTTTCAGCGGATTCTTTCAGATTCCAGCCGCACTGTAAGATCTCTTGTAAGGTGGAAAGCAGTTCCCCATGGTATTTCTTATCATAATCTTCCAATGGCTTAATGTACTGAAGGCAAAGTTCCTCTGACTCCGGGCTGTTCATGACCGGGGCAAGAAGGCGGTAAAGTCCTAAACGGTTATAAAATAAAATGCGGTCAAACCACTGCAAAGAATATCCAAGATTAATGGCTACTCTGGCTTCAGAGTAGCTTTTTGATATTTCACGGATATTTTCATAATACTGTCCGATCCCTAAGGTAATGGTAAAGGGGCTTACATGGGATAACTGGCTCTGTAGCCGTTTAAAGGTCTGCTCTAGCTGGTCTGCAAGAAGTTCCCTGCTGTCTTTTGGTACAGAAATAATGAATACGATCAGATCACTTTGACGGAAATATTTGGCCTGTGGGAAAGTCTGGTGCATTTCGTGGATGGAATTGCGGAAGATCAGTTCCGTTGCTTCCTCCAGCATCCGGTTGGTGTTGGAGTCTAAACGGTCAATAAAGTACTTTTTTATGTTATTGATGTCAACCACTGCAGCCAGACCGCCGTTTGTAAAGTCCCAGCCATACAGTCTTGCACGGTTGTGGATCTCGATATCTGCTTTTACATTGTTTAACAGAAGATCTTCCAGGAAAGAAGCCTTGTATTTTTCTGCCATCTGCTGATTGGCAATACGCACCTGGCTGTGAAGGATGAGGACGATGCTGGCATATTCTAAAGCAATCTGTGCGCTGCTTTCATTTCCGGTATCCAGGCGATCTTTTTCAAAAAGAAGATAGCCAAAGGATTCATTTTTGTTGGCAACCGCGTAGTTGTCATACTGATTTAAAAATTCACTGGAAATATTTTCCATATCCATATCCTGAAGCTGACGCATAAGAGGAGAGTCTTCATCAGAAAAGAAGATATTTTTAAAATGGGTATCCATAAAGGCACAGGGAATACCAATAAAACGATGCAGTGTCATTAAGATCTCCGGTACGCTGTTATTGTTGATGGCAAGGCTTAAAAATTCCTTATGGATCATATTCGCCTGGGTCAGTAAGAATGACTGCTGGTTTATGATCTGGGTCAGTACCGGATTGATAATATCCACAAATGGATAAGCTTCCGGAACAGAGATCAGAGGCAGGTGCAGTTCATCTGCCAGTTTTCTGGCGCTTTCCGGTATCTCTGTAAGATAGCGGTTCTCTTTAATACCCACGCCTGCAGCTTTTTTACTGCTTAAAGTGCGAAGAAACTCCAAAAGGTCCTTTTCCTCATGAAGCATATATGCCGTAGTGATCACCAGTTCCCCGCCGTTTAACCAGTTGGTGCCGTCTGGTGTATCGACTACAGTAACATTGGTCACTTCACTTAAAAGCCCGTATTTGCCTGCTAACAGGCGCAGGTCAGTGAAATTAGGGAGTTTTAAAAAATCGGATATGGTCATGGGAAGGTCCTTTCTGTTGTATATGTTATATGGCTTCACCCTTTTATTATAGCAAAGATACACCCCGAATGCACTATCTATTGTCCTTCAGATACAAATAAAACAAGCCCCAAACTATCCCTCACATACAATAAAAAACACCTCACACAATTCTAATTGAAAATTGTTGTCCTTCAAGTACAATGATTTCCAAAAATCTCAATGCTATAATGGTCCACGACATACAAGATGACCAGTGAAAAAGGTTGAAGGATATTAGAGGAGGAAAATCTATGGACTATCTGGCAATTGCAAATGCCCCTATCTTCTGGGCACTGTGCGGTATCACAGTTGTGATCTCTCTGGCACAGGCACTTCTGTTTATGCGTCAGGCGAAAAGAGCAGCGGTTGAGGTAAATCTGGAACAGGGACTGGCAAACAAGGCTTTTAAGATCGGTCTGATCTCAGCCATCGGCCCGGCCTGTGGCGTATTTATTGTTATGGTTGGTCTTATGGCATCTATTGGCGGACCAATGGCATGGCTTCGTCTTTCCATTATCGGCGCGGCAGCTACAGAGCTTTCTGCAGCAACCATGGGTGCTCAGGCAGCAGGTGTTGAATTTGGAGGAAACGGATACACACTGACCGTTATGGCAGTATCCTGGTTTGCAATGGCGTTAAATGGTGCTGGATGGCTGTTAGTCAGCGGTACAGTTACACCGGCATTAGAGAAATTAAGAGGCAAGTTAAGCGGCGGCGACGCAAAGTGGCTGGCTGTTTTATCAGGAGCATGTTCCCTTGGTATTTTCGGTTACTTAAATGCAAATGAGATCAAAAAAGGTCTTGGAAGCACTATTGCCTGTCTGGCAGGTGCATTAAGCATGGTAGCCATCATGAAACTGATCGTGCCAAAGCATCCAAAATTAGCTGAGTATTCCTTAGGTATCGCAATGATCATTGGAATGTTTTTTGCAGTAATGCACGACCTGGCAGTAGCATAGGAGGGGAAGACAGATTATGAAAGATTATATGGCAGAATGGAAGAGAAACAGTATCCGCATTGGCGCACCAACCTGTATCATGGCTGCGTTCACTGCATTTATCCCGGTATTATACCTGTGCAGCCGTTATGGCTGCTGGCCAAAGCTTGAAACAGTCCTGGCAGCATGGGCGCTGACAGCCTTATCCTTTGGCGCATTCTATATTGTTGAGCCGATTTCCTACTATGCAGCTCTTGGTATGAGTGGTACATACTTAGGTTTCCTTTCCGGAAACATTGGAAATATGCGTGTTCCATGTGCAGCACTGGCACTGGATGTAACTGACAGCAAGAGCGGAACCATCCAGGCAGAAGTAGTTTCCACCATGGCGATCTGCGGTTCCATTATCACAAACCTGATCGCAACCACAGGTGCTGTTTTAGTTGGTTCTGCAGTCGTAGCTGTTCTTCCTGCATTTTTAAACTCTGCATTAAAAAACTATGCAGCAGCTGCAATTTTCGGCGGAACTTTTGGAAACTTCGCAGTAAAATACCCGAAAGTAGCCGTATTTGGCCTGCTGATCCCAACTGTATTGAAGCTGTTTGTACCGGTACCTGCATGGCTGGTGATCGTATGTGCCGTATTTGGCACTCTTGGAATGGCACGTCTGTTCTATGTAAGTGACAAGAAAAAAGATGGAAATGCAGATGACACTGCAAAAGCAGAAAAAATAAATGAGACCCCAGTGGGAGAGGAGATTGTATAACTATGTGGAATGAATGTAAAGATTTACAGGAATATATCGTAGGATTGAGAAGAGATCTGCATCAGATCCCGGAGTTAGGATTGCATCTGCCGGAAACAGCTGCTTATGTAACCACAGAGCTGGATAAGATAGGCATCCCTTATATATGCTCTAAAAAGGACAGCGGGATTATTGCTACTATTAAAGGCGGAAAGCCGGGAAAGACCATTTGCCTGCGTGCAGATATGGATGCTCTTCCCATCAAAGAAGAGACAGGACTTCCATTTGCTTCCAAACATGAAGGCTTTATGCATGCCTGTGGCCATGATACCCATACAGCTATGCTGTTAGGTGCAGGAAAAGTTCTGTGGGCTCATAAGGATGAGATCGCAGGTACGGTACGTCTTATGTTCCAGACTTCTGAGGAACAGTCCAGAGGTGCGGAAGTAATGATTGAAAATGGCGGAGTAGAAGGTGCAGACGCTGTATTTGGCACCCATATTGGAACCATTATCGATAAAGCAATCCCAACAGGAACCGTTGTAGTAACGCCAGGCTGCTGCATGGCTGCTTTTGATAAGTTTGTGATCAAGGTAAATGGCAGAGGCTGTCATGGTTCTACACCTGAAAAGGTATTGATCCGGTGAATATTGCAGCGCACATTGTGATCGCTCTCCAGGCTATTACCACCCGGGAATTAAATGCAACAAAGCCACTGGTACTGACCATAGGAAAGATCCAGGGTGGAAGCCAGTATAATGTTATTCCAAATGAGGTTGTCATCGAAGGAACCATCCGTACTCTGGAAGAAGAAGTACGCCAGTTTGCAGCAAAGCGCATCGGAGAGATCGCCCAGGCAACGGCTGCGGTATTTGGCGGCAGTGTAGACTATGAAATGATCTGGGGTGCGCCGCCTGTTATCAATGATGACAAAATGGCAGCTCTGGCAGCAAAAGCGGCAAAGACTGTTGCAGGCGAAGATCATGTGATCACCGAAGTAAAGGCTCAAACATGGGTGGTGAAGACTTCGCTTACTATCTGGAAAAACTGCCAGGAGCATTCATGTTCTTAAGCTCCTCAAACCCAGCCAAGGGAACTGATGTTTCCCATCACAATCCGAAGTTTGATGTAGATGAAGATGTGCTTTGGGAAGGTTCTGCTGTGTTTGTAGCCATTGTGGAAGAGTTTTGAATAAATAGGATAGTTTTGGAAGGTTTTCCGGTAATTTTCCGGTCATGGGGTTGGTTTAATCATTTTATAAGCGCCGATATTAAATGCTGCATGGAGGTTACGGCCATGATACCTGCTGCAAGTGCCACAGCAAGTCCGACAGCGGCCTGGGCTTTTAAGAAAAATTGCGGCATATCATGCCGGAGAGCGGCATCCATTGCATAGTATAGTGATCCGCCGGGGATCAATGGAATAACTGTGGGCATTAAAATAACGGTGGAAGGTGTTTTAATATTCTTGCCCATATTTCTGAATAAATTGTGATCAGGATCGCCACAAAGAAAAACCTAAAAATTCATTATTTATAAAATGAAGGAATATCAGATACACAGCCCAGAAAACAGCACCTCCAATTGCCGGGATCCAGATCCGCAGTCCTCTGATGTTGTAGATGATAGAAAATCCCAGAGAACCGAAAAATGCTGAAATGACAGAGATAAGTTCCTGATTCATAAGATACCTCCAAGCAGTATTTTAAAAAATAAATCCGGCAGCAATGCAGATGGCAGTGATGATCGCTTCTGAAAAGTGTAAAAGTCCGCTGATCATATCGCCACTGATGAAATCACGGAAAGAGTTTGTCATCAGGACACCGGGAATTAAAAGCATGATATTTCCGATCATGATCATTTCTACATGATGTCCGAGACCGATATAGTGGGTAAGGATACATACCATACCGGAGATCATGGAACACAGGATATTAGAAAAATGGCTTTCATTTTTATTGCGGTAAATGCGTACAATGTTATCCGGATCAGTGCCCCACAAACATGGCAGAAAAACTGTCCAATAGATTTCCGCCGAAGAAGATCGCAAATGCACCGGCTGTCATTGCGTAAATAAGGCATTGGACCACAGGAGGATAGACAGGTCCGTTTAATATAAGTGCATATTCCCGGTTGATCCTTTCTAAAGGTGGTTTTGTTGAACATATCAGCCGGGAAAGATTATTTAACCGGTCCAATTTCCACATATCTGTTCCATAGCTTAATATCCGCCGGGTCTGGGTGATCCATTTATGGTCTTTTGTTTCTAATGTCACGATGATGCAGGATGCAATGGAAAATATATGGCTTTGTCTGATACCGTAAGCTGCACAGATCCTGCGTATCGTATCTTCTACACGGCTGATTTCTGCACCACTCATTAAAAGTTGTTCTCCAATATTAATGGCGCAGGTCAATACTTCTTCTCCAGTCAGCTGATCAATGACGGCGTGTCCGTCATTTTCTTGTTTTATCTGCATTTTGCTACCCTTTTGCCAAGATCTCAGGAACGATCTGTTGGTAATTGCTTTACATTCATTATACGGAGCAGGTGATTTTTACAAGTACCTGTCAGATACAGGACCATTGAACATTTTTCATCAAAAGTTGAATGGAATTGCCGGATTTGGATAGGAAGAGGCATAGCTTATAATATGTTTCTGGAAAATTTCTGCAGCAGGAGAAAGGGCTACATTCTTCTTTGCAGCAAAGCAATATGGCGGAATTGTCGTGGATGAAAAGAGTAGACATTTACCGGGGAGGTTGTTCCTTTAATACCAGGCGTCCTAAAATACAAAATCCTAAACCCGCAGATGCCATTGCAACCAGTCCGGCATCGTCAGTGGCTGTAATAGTGGAATTTGCATTTAAGTGAAGTTTTTCAAGAACACTGCGGGATTCTACACCATAGTCCTGATCGCTGATAATGAAAGCAGAATTTTGCAGTTCCTCTGCAGTAATGATCCCGGCGTACTTGTGTGAAAATCAGAATTTGCCACACAAACCATTTCATCTTCATAGATGACGGTAGAACTGATGGCAGAGGAACTGATAGTATCACAAGAGTAGTAAGAACTAATACCAATATCGATCTCATTTTGCTCCAGTTTTACGATCTGGGCATTATTAATACCTGCAAATATATGGATCTGTATGTCAGGATAATGATGCCGGAAATTATTCACAAGTTCAGGGATCCAGTTAATACAGATACTGGAGCAGGTTCCAAGGCGGACATTGCCAGAGGCCAGACCATTGATCGCAGCGATTTTTCATTGAAATGCTGGTGGTTTTGTATAACAGCATATGCAAGGGGAAGAAGGGCAGCTCCGTTGTCTGTAAGTTCGATCCCATGTGTATTTTTATGAATAATGGAAAGCCTATCTCACGTTCTATGCGGAAATGGCATGGCTGATAGCAGACCTGGTCAGGTAAAGCTTATCAGAAGCCAGGCTCATATTTTTCAGTTCGGAAACAGTTGTAAAAATAATGTAATCAGATAATGTCATAGTAATCCCTCCCTGTTAAAAATTATAATTCCTGCACAAACAAATGTAAATAAGAATGGTGAATTTTGTTCAACTTAATATGAATATATAGCAATTCCATTCACAACAAGACTATGTTACAGTTAAGAAGTCGATAGAAAAACGAAAAGGTATACTTGCTCGAGAAGGTATTTCTAACAAACGGAGGGGAGACAAATGAAGACAACAAGCAGTTTTTAGATCTGCCGCAGTCAGGAATCAGAAGAATGTATGACCTGGCAAAAAAAAAAAGATACTGTAAGTTTTGTTCTTGGTGAGCCAGATTTTGTGACACCAAAGCACATTATTGAAGCTGCAAAGAAAAAACTGGATGAAGGGTGTACCCATTATACGGATAATGCAGGCATTTTACCGCTGCGCCAGGAAATTTCCAGAGCTTTAAAACAGTATGACAAGGTAGATTACGATCCAGAAGGTGAGATCGTAGTGACGGTAGGCGGAATGATGGGAATGTATATGGCGATTCTTGCCCTTGTTAATCCTGGGGATGAGATCCTGATCGCAGATCCGTCTTATACCAATTATGTAGGTGAGATTGTGATGAACCGTGCAGTTGCAGTACCTGTACCTGTGTATGAAAAGGATAATTTTAACTTTACTTATGAAAATCTTAAAAGTAGAGTGACAGATAAAACCAAAGCCATTATCCTTAATTCTCCCTGCAATCCTACGGGGGGCGTTGCAACAAGGGAAACCATGGAGACCGTTGCAAAAGTAGCTTTAGAATATGATCTTTATGTGATCTATGATGCTGTATATAAACATCTTATCTATAATGATACAGATTATATTAATATTGCAGTTTTAGATGGAATGAGAGAACGCACTATTTATGTAGATTCTTTTCTAAAACATATGCCATGACAGGCTGGCGTCTTGATATATGGCGGGACCAAGAAATATCCTTTCCAGACTGCCAAAGTTGCAGGAAAATATGCCTTCCTGTCTTCCTGAGTTTGTACAGTATGCAGGAATTGAAGCGTTAAAAAATGGCGATGAAGATATTGCAATGATGAACAGACAGTATGCAGAAAGAAGAAAACTTGTTCTGGAGCGGATCAATGGCATCAAAGGTTTATCCTGTACACCGCCAAACGGAGCCTTTTATGCATTTGTAAATATTAAAGAAACAGGGATGACTTCTGTGGAATTTTGCGAGAAACTTCTGGAGAAAGAAGGCGTTGTAACAGCTCCCGGATCAGCATTTGGAGAACAGGGCGAAGGATATGTGCGTCTTCCTATGCAACATCCATGGAGCAGATTAACCGGGGATGGACCGGATCCAGCGGTTTATGGAAAGTATTATGTAAATATACAGGTAAATGCCTGAATTTCACCAGACCGCCTGATCGTTATGGGGAGTTTGCCGGTAGTGCTTATCCTTATAGGCGGTGGCATGCGGTATTTCTGCTTATAATATGTTTGAAAAGACTGGTATGTGGATCGTGCCAAATTTTATTATATAAATCCGATGGGATGACTTACAGTGATATCGTTTTCCTTGTGGTATATTAGGACATTATCATAAATGGTTCATAAAAGAGAAAATGCCAGAAAAATTTTGTTTGACTTTTTTTTTTTTTGAAAAACAGGAAATATAATTACAACGAACGAGTAGCAGGTGAGCGTAAATCCAGTTTACATGCTGCTCGTTTTTATTTTATTAAATATAGAATATTGCCATGAAAAAGTGTGTAGCCTGTCAGCGTAAGTCCAGCTTATAAGACAAGGTACGCACTTTTTTTGTGCGTAAAAGAGAGGAGTTAAAACAAAATGGCGGAAAGCAACAAAATGAAGGATATGCCGGTGAATAAGCTGATGGTCCAGATGGGAATCCCGATGATCTTATCTATGGCATTGCAGGCGGTCTACAATATTGTAGACAGTGCATTTGTAGGAAATATGAGAGTGGGCAGTGAGGCAGCATTAAATGCATTGACACTGGTATTCCCGGTCCAGATGCTCATGGTAGCAGTGGGAATCGGAACAGGTGTCGGAACTAATGCACTTCTGGCAAGGACACTTGGACAGGGAAACAATAAAAAAGCAGCAAAAGTAGCAGGAAACAGTCTGTTCCTGGGAGTGATCATTTATGTGGTTTGTTTATTGTTTGGCATCTTTGGAGTGAAAGCATACATTTCATCCCAGACAGTAGATGCAGAAGTTTTTCAGATGGGTGTCAGTTATCTGCGGATATGCTGCGTGATCTCTTTTGGAATTATTTTTTTCTCTTTATTCGAAAAGTTATTACAGGCAACTGGACGATCCCTTTATTCCACAATTGGTCAGGTGGTCGGAGCTGTTGTAAATATTATTCTTGATCCGATCATGATCTATGGTATTGGACCTTGCCCGGAAATGGGAGTGAAAGGCGCGGCCTATGCAACGGTAATTGGTCAGGTAGCATCCGCAGTATTGCTGCTTATATTTCATATAAGGCTGAATAAGGAATTCGGGCATGGAGCGAAATATATGAAGCTAGATGCAGGTGTTATAAAAGAAATCTATGCAATCGGACTTCCGGCGATCATTGCACAGGCATTGATGTCGATTATGGTTTATGTAATGAATCTGATCCTGAAATTCAATCCGTCAGCACAGACAGCATATGGTTTGTTCTATAAGGTGCAGCAGTTTGTTCTCTTCCTTGCATTTGGTCTGCGTGATGCGATCACTCCGATCCTTGCATTTGCTTATGGAATGAGAAGTAAGAAGAGAATAAAGGATGGAATCAAATATGGTCTGATCTATACGATTGCATTAATGATTCTTGGAATTGCCATTACAGAGATTTTCCCTGGGGCGTTCGCGACACTGTTTAATGCAGGACAGTCAAGAGAATATTTTATCGGAGCAATGAGGGTAATCTCAGTCAGCTTTCTGTTTGCCGGAATCAATGTTGCTTATCAGGGTATTTATCAGGCATTGGACGGTGGTGTGGAATCATTGGTAATTTCGCTTTTGAGACAGCTTATTATCATATTGCCATTGGCGGGAATCTTTTCATTATTTGTCAGAAATGGTCAGATGGGCGTTACATTGATCTGGTGGGCATTTCCGGTCACTGAAGTGATCGCATGTCTGGCTGGATATGTATTTTTAAAGAAAATCAGAAAAAACAGAGTTAATACTTTAATTTAAGGAGGAACTGGAAATGGCAAAAAAAGAATCATTACAATCAGCAGAGAATTCGGAAGCGGCGGACGTTTTATCGGAGAAGAAGTAGCAAAGAAACTTGGAATTGCTTATTATGATAAAAATATCATTAATGACATTGCAGAAGAGTCAGGTCTGTCTCCGGATTATATCCAGGAAAAAGCAGAGCTGTCTCCGAAAAAAGGCTTGTTTGCATATGCATTTGCTGGACGTGATATCACAGGAAAATCAGTAGAAGACATGGTGTATGAGGCACAGAGGAAAGTTATTTTAGAACTGGCTGAAAAGGAGCCTTGCGTGATCATTGGAAGAAATGCAGATTATATTCTGAAAGACCGGGATGATGTGCTGAATGTGTTTATTCATGGGGATATGCCGGAAAAAATACAGCGTATCACCCGTTTATACAATGTAGGAGAACAGAAAGCTGTCAAAATGATGGTAGATATAGATAAAAGACGTATGGTAAATTACAATTTTTATACAGACCAGAAGTGGGGAAAAGCCAGCAATTATACGTTGTGTCTGAACAGTTCAGAGATTGGATATGATAAGTGTGAAGCAATTATCATAGAATGCAGTAAATAAAAAGTATAGATGATCCTGGATTATTTATGGTTTTGCATATGAATGATCCAGGATTAATTAATGTTAAGTAATGCAGATCGTTGGTGCGGTCATCAACATTATTTTAGATCCCATCTTTATTTTTGGATATTTCGGTTTGCCGGCAATGGGAACCAGAGGTGCGGCAATTGCTACAGTGGCAGGTCAGATCATAGCAATGCTGTTGGGATTATATTTTAATCTGACTAAAAATACAGATGTGCAGTTTGATTTTAAATGCATTAAATTAGAAAGCTATTATTTTAAGGGGATTTGCACTGTTGGAATTCCAACGATTATTATGCAATCCATGTCCAGCGTTATGTGTTTTGGCATTAACAAACTTCTTCTGGATTTTTCAACAACTTCGACAGCCGTATTTGGAGCATATTTTAAATTACAGACATTTGTGTATATGGCGGTTTTTGGATTGAATAATGCTTTGATCCCGATCGTAGCATTTAACATTGGCGCAAAACATGCAGAACGGATTAAGAAAGTTATCCGGCTTAGCGGGGCGTATTCTGCTTTGATCGGACTGGTTGGTTTGATCATAATGGAGATGCTGCCGATACAGTTAATATCAGCATTTGCACCATCAGAAGAAATGTTTTTACTTGGTGTGACTGCATTGCGTATTTTGGGACTTAGTTTTGTGTTTGGAGGAATTTCTGTTATGACCTGCTATGCTTTACAGGGCTTTTCAAGAGGAATAGCCAGTCTTTTAATTTCCGCGCTAAGGCAGGTGATCATTTTGCTTCCACTTGCATCAATTATGGGTAAGATGATGGGGATCAATGGAATATGGTGGAGCTTTCTCGTCAGTGAAACAGTAACAGTTGCATTTGCAATCATTTATCTGGGAATAGCTGAAAAGAAAGAACTGTCATTTCTGGCCTCTATGCCGCTGGAACAGAGTATAGCCGAATAATGGCAGATCTGGAAAAAATGAAAGTGATGAGGTCATGGAATGTGACCTCATTATTATATGTGAACATATTCAATAAGATTATTGGAGCATAAAATTAGTATTGCTATTGTGCTGACATTCGCAAGGATTATGGCTTATGATATATGAAATAGAAGTATCCGAACAGGCTGACAGTGATTTGAGAGGAATTTTTGAATATATTGCTTTTCTTAGAGTAATGTATGCCGGACGGGACATAGACAATCAGTTAAATCTCCACACAAAGCAATAAAGGATATGGTTTAAAGCAGTCTTTCCGTTATGATCGACTGCTTTTTTCATACTCAAAATCAGAAGAAAGGACTGAATTACGATGGAAGAATGTAGCGTATTGATTGAAACGACCAAATCAGCAGAGGATAAAACTTCTCGATGGTTTGATTTATCCATTGATTATGAGCTGTTCCGTGACCAGCTCGGTGTGGAAGTTTTTTATAAAAAATTAGCACTCACCTCTTGACATTGCTAATAATAAGTGTTATATTACAGCTAGAACAAAGGAAGGGAAACAGAAAGGAACAAAGAGGCAAAGAAGTAAGATGCCAAAGGTTCCGGGAAGTTTCCAGACATCCCCGGTTCCAGAAGATAACAAGTAAAATAAAACATAGAGAGTATAGGAAAAGGAGAGATGACTTATGTTAATGCCTAGTATTTTTGGAGAAGATTTATTTGATAACTTTATGAAGGATTTTCCATTTTTTGATGATAACACAGAAAGCAATGTAGAAAAGAAGCTGTACGGCCGCAGAGGTAAAAACCTGATGAAGACTGATATCAAGGAAACCGAAGGCGGTTATGAGCTGGAAATGGATCTGCCTGGATTTACAAAAGATGAGATCAAGGTATCCCTGGAGAATGGTTATATGACCATCAGTGCAGCCAAGGGACTTGATAAAGACGAACAGGATAAGAAATCTGGCCGTTACATTCGTAAAGAGCGTTACGCAGGATCCTGTGAGAGAAGCTTCTATGTAGGCGAAGACATCACAGAAGAAGATATCAAGGGTGAGTTCAAACATGGTATCCTGAAGTTGTTCGTTCCGAAGAAGGAAGCAAAGCCGGCAGTAGAGCAGAAGAAGTATGTTTCTATTGAAGGTTAATATGAAACAGGGAGCGGGAGCTGGTCAACTAAATAAGGTCATAAGGTTATAAATAAGAGCCGCCGGAAGAAGTGTAAAAGCTTTTTCCGGCGGCTTTTTGCTGCACCGGCAGCTGTAAAAGGGCCGACAGCTCCGCCAGACAAATAAAAGCATATGCAGAAGGAAAATTAGACTATAACCCGGATGTGCACTGCACTCATCATGAGCATGGAGAGGGACATTCCTGCGGAGAGTATCACTGTGGGGAACATCAGTGCCAGAATAAATAAAAGTGGGATTTAGTTTTTCGGCAATACGACTGTAAAGCAGCTTCCGCAGCCTTTTACACTTTCCACAGAAATATTTCCACCATGTGCCAGCACAATGGCTTTTACAATGGTCAGACCAATACCTGCGCCGCCGGTTTTGCGGTTGCGGGAGCGGTCGGTACGGTAGAAGCGTTCAAAGATCAGAGGAATATCTTCTTTAGCGATACCGATGCCCTGGTCTTTGACGGTCAGCTGCACGTTTTTGCCTAAATTGTGGATATCTATCAGGATCTGACCGCTTTCGGTGGAATATTTAACAGCATTGGATACCAGGTTGAAGATCACCTGGTGGAGCCGTTTCTGGTCTCCGGAGATAATAGCAGATTCACCTGTTACCATGCAGGTGAGTTTCTTTTTTGCCAGTTCCGGTTCAAAAGCAGTTTTTACTGCCTGAGCCAATTCTAAAAGGTCAACTGGTTCTTTCTCCAGAACCATATTGGAAGCCTCGATCTGGCGCAGTTTTTCCAGGTCAGAAATGATACCGGAGATCCGGCCGAGTTCATCATAGCAGCTTTGAAGCCGCTCTTTTGTAGGTTCCCAGACTTCCTCGATCATGGCTTCTAACTGGGAAGACACATTTGCCACCGGGGTGCGAAGTTCATGGGCTACATCGGAGGTCAGCTGTCTGCGGACGTCTTCCTGTTTTTCAAGATTTTCAGCCATATGGTCAATGGCCTGGCCAAGCTGGGCCAGTTCTAAGGCTGCGGCATTGGTTTTATCTGCTCCGTATCGGATCTGATAATTTCCCTCAGCGATCTTTTCGGCAGTTTCCTTTGCCTTTGTAAGAGGAACAGAAATCCGCTTTGCAAGGAGCATACCGGCGATCACTGCAAGGATAAGAGAAGAAATACCGGTGATAAACAGGATCTGGTTTAAAGAGTCCAGAAACTGGAAGTCACTTTCACTGAAATAATAAGGGCCGTAGTAGCTGATATCTGCATAACCGGCAATTTTATTGTCCTGGCTTAATGTATAGTGATAAGTGGAAAAACTGCCCTTAAGGCCGGGCCGCTTCTTCTCCATATTTGTATGGATGTCTTTCATGATCTGGTGGCATAGGGTCATGTCATGATTTTCGGCATCCCAGATGATATTTTTATCTTTGTCATACACTTTGATGATATATCCGTCTTTTAAAGCATACATTCCCACACCATGGATATAATCCAGGTTCCAGGTCTGGTTGCTGCTGTTATACTGGGACAGAAGTGTGGTGATCAGCTGTTCGGCAAAGGTCTCCCTCTGTCTGGCTACATATTTCTCAAACTGATGGCTGATCAGCAGATTGGCAGTGAGACTGATTACGGAAATAGTGATCAGGACGATTACTGCAAATCCGGCAGATAATTGTGTGCTTATCTTATGTTTTTTCTGCTTCATTGTATATTTCCCCCGAACTTGTATCCAATTCCATGAACTGTACACAGATAAATGGGATTTTTGGGGTCATCTTCTATTTTCTTTCTCAGATTTTTAATGTGGGTGTCAATCACCCGGTCATATCCGGAAAAATCCGTGTCGAAAGCGGAAGCAATCAGTTCGTCTCTTGTAAATACTTTTTGAGGATATCTGGTAAATGCAGATAAGATCTTCCATTCAATGGGGGTAAGTGAAATAGTTTCCCCTTTTTTTAACACTTCTTTCCGGTTATAGTCGATCACCAGATCCCCGGCATTCCATGAAAATTTTTCTGCAAGAGGCTTCAGGTCATGGTCTGACCTGCGCCATACTGCCTGGATCCTGGCATACAGGTTTTTCAGGCTGAAAGGCTTGGTGATATAATCGTCTGCTCCAAGGTTTAAACCATTTAACATATCATCTTCCATGGGGAGTGTGAAATAATATGGGCAACCAGAGAAAAGCCTGATTTCATGCGGGTTTGCGCGGCTTGACCTTTTCACCTCAACTTGTTTCTGCTTGTCATGGTGCGTTACGGCTAGCGTGTTTTCAGGGGTTAATGGCTTCTGGTTGCGCTCTATACTTAACCCACCACAGCGAAAGCTGATAGAGCAGAAAACAAAATAAGGAGGTACGAGGACAAGCCTGCGTATAGATTGTTGCTGCAATCTGTATACAGGCTTGTTGTTGTGCTATGAAGTAGGAAAGGTGAATAGTGAAAGACGAGCATGACAATTTAAGGAAAAAAACTGCTGGGATTGTGTATAAGCCTAGGACAAGAATAGAAACTATGGAATGACGGTTGGAGAGAAGTAATGGAAGAAAAAATCAGACTTGCGGTTTTTGGACAGAAACGTCTTTCGCGTGAAGGCGGGATAGAGATTGTTGTCAAAGAACTATGCACCAGGATGGCACAGAATGGTTGTGATGTGACTTGCTACAATAGAGCAGGCCATCATGTGAGCGGTGCAGAGTATGACAAAACAATTGAATATGATGGCATCCGTCAAAAGGTTGTTCCGACCATTGAGAAGAAGGGACTTGCAGCGGTAAGCTCTTCCTTTTTCGCAGCACTTTGTAGTGCATTTGGAAGATATGATGTGGTGCATATCCATGCGGAAGGTCCAGCTTTTTCTGTTGGATACCAAAACTTTTGGCAAGCGTGTAATCAGCACTATTCACGGTTTGACTGGGCCCGCGAAAATGGAAATTTGGCGTTGGATCAAAATTCTATCCGGCAGGGTGAAAAATGCCGTGAAATATGCAGATGAAATTATTGTTCTAAGCAAAGGCGTTCAGAAATATTTCATGGAGACCTACGGAAGGGAGACACATTTTATCCCTAATGGCGTCAATCGGCCAGAGGTTCGGGAGGCAAAGCTGATCACGGATCATTTTGGACTGGAAAAGGATTCCTACATACTGTTCCTCGGTCGTCTGGTGCCGGAGAAAGGCATTCGATATTTGGTTGAGGCCTTCAAGAATGTCAAGACAGATAAAAGCTGATCATCGCAGGCGGCTCCAGCGATACGGATTCCTTTATGGAGGAATTGAAAGAACTGGCGAAGTGTGACGATCGGATTCTCTTTACTGGGTTTGTGCAGGAGCAATGCTGGATGAACTATACAGCAATGCTTACATTTACACGCTGCCGTCTGATCTGGAAGGAATGCCATTAAGTCTGCTGGAGGCAATGAGCTACGGCAATTGCTGTCTGGTATCCGACATTCCAGAGTGCGCAGAGGTTGTGGAAGATAAGGCATTGATTTTCAAAAGTCGGATGTAAAGGACTTGCAAGAAAAATTGCAAGATGCTTGTGACCATCCTGAAATGGTTATGAAAATGAAGAATCAGGCAGCTGACTTTATCTGCGAGAAATATAACTGGGATGAAGTTGTAAAGAAAACGATGAAACTGTACAGGAGAAAATAATAGATGAGTATTGATAATAAATAAATTTCTATATCCAAACGGCGGGTCAGAGACGTACATATTCAAATTGGGTGAGGCACTGGAACAGCATGGACACGAGGTTCAGTACTTCGGTATGGAGCACGAAGGCCGCTGCGTGGGCAACCGGGTCAATGCTTATACATCTGATATGGACTTCCACGGCGGCAGCAAGCTGAGCAAGCTGACCTACCCAATCAAGACCATCTACAGCAAGGAAGCACGGGTGCAGCTGAGAATAGTTCTGGACGACTTCAAGCCGGATGTCTGTCACTTGAACAACTTCAACTACCAGCTGACACCTTCCATCATCCGAAATCGTGAAGTGGCGCAAGGAGACCGGAAGAGATTGTAAGATCATCTTCACGGCACATGACTACCAGCTGGTCTGCCCGAACCACATGCTGAACAATCCGAACACTCACCAGAACTGTGAGAAATGCCTCGGCGGCCACTTCGTGAACTGCATGAAAGGCAAATGCATCCACGGTTCCACGGCGAAATCTGCCATCGGCATGATGGAAGCAGAGTTCTGGAAGTGGAAGGGTACCTATAAGTACATTGATACCATGATCTGCTGCTCTGAGTTCATGAAGAGCAAGATGGACAGCAATCTTCTGTTTGCAACGAAGACCGTGGCAACGCACAACTTCATCGACAAGGTGGAGTGGAAGGAGACGGAGAAGAAGGACTACGTCCTTTACTTCGGTCGCTTCTCTGAAGAAAGGGCATCGGCACACTCATCAAGGTCTGCAAGGAGCTGCCGGATGTTCAGTTCATCTTCGCCAGGCACTGGCCCGCTGGAAGAAACGGTAAATGGTATTAAGAACATCAAGAATGTTGGTTTCAGAAAGGCGAGGCACTGGAAAAGCTCATCCGTGAGGCACGGTTCTCCATTTACCCGTCTGAGTGGTACGAGAACTGCCCGTTCTCCGTAATGGAATCCCAGATGTATGGCACACCGGTTCTGGGTGCGAACATTGGTGGCATCCGGAACTGATTCAGATCGGCAAGACCGGCGAGCTGTTTAAAAGCGGCAATGCCGAAGATCTGAAGAAGAAGATCGAGAAGCTCTGGGGTGATAAGAAGCTGTGTGCGGAGTACAGTGCGAACTGTAAGGACATCAGCTTCGATACTATCGATGAGTATTACGAGAAAATTATGAAAGTTTATAGATAAAAAGAGAGATAGAGGTATTAGAAAATGGCTAACAATAACGAAAAGAAACTGAATGGTACTGTCATCGTTACTTATCGCTGCAACGCTCGTTGCTCTATGTGCAACCGTTATAAAGCACCTTCCAAGCCGGAAGAGGAAATCAGCATTGAGACCATCAAGAAGCTGCCGAAGATGTATTTCACCAACATTACCGGTGGTGAGCCGTTCATCCGTACTGACCTGAAGGATATCGTGCGCGAACTGTACAAGAAGTCTGACCGTATCGTTATTTCCACCAACGGTTTCTTCACTGACCGTATCGTTGACCTGTGCAAAGAATTCCCGCAGATCGGCATTCGTATCTCTATCGAAGGTCTGGAGCAGACCAACAACGAGATCCGTGGCCTGCAGAACGGATACCAGCGCGGTTATGGCACGCTGAAGAAACTGCGTGAGATGGGCATGAAGGACGTTGGCTTCGGTATGACCGTTCAGGACAAGAACGCTCCTGACCTGGTTCCGCTGTACAAGATCTCCGACGAGATGGGCATGGAGTTCGCAACTGCTTCTCTGCACAACAGCTTCTACTTCGTTGAGGCTAAGAACATCATCCACGACCGTCCTATGGTTGCTAAGAATTTCGAGAATCTGGTCAATGAACTGCTCCGTAGCAACAGCCCGAAGAAGTGGTTCCGTGCTTACTTTAACCACGGCCTGATCAACTACATCTACGGCCAGAAGCGTCTGCTGCCTTGCGACATGAGCTTTGATACCTTCTTCATCGACCCGTATGGCGATGTTATGCCTTGCAACGGGACCAAGGACAAAGAGGTTATGGGTAACCTGAATAATCAGACTTGGGATGAGCTGTGGAACAGCCCGGAGGCAGAGAAGGTTCGTGCAAAGGTTCGCTGCTGCGACCGTGACTGCTGGATGATTGGTTCTGTCAGCCCTGCTATGCACAAGTATATCTGGAAGCCTGCCATTTGGGTTCTGGTTCACAAGTTCAAGGCTCTGTTCACTAAACATCCGTACAGCATGTACGAGCTGAAAATTTGCCGTGACTACCGCGATGGCAAAGTCACCAAAGAGGATCTGGACAAGTGCAGTACTTGCGATATGAACTGTGTGATCAACAACGGTCTGAGTGAGGCGAGCAAGGAGCAGCTGAAGCATAAGACTGGCGAGGAAATCGTGGATGCTGATATCGCACAGCAAATGAAGAAATAAGAGGTTACTATAGTGATTGGAGTTTGTATTAAATATTTTCATGAGAATTATGGTGGAATGCTTCAAGCGTACGCAACGGTTTCCATGCTAGAGGCTCGCGGACTGGATTATGAGCTGATTCAGTATGAGAAGAAGCGCAAATTGGAGTGATTAAGTCACTTCCGCGCTTGTTGAATGGTGTACTTCTCAATGATAAGTACGAAGCATTTCTGAAAAAGAAAGGTATGAAGCAGCATCCAGAGTTCGCAAAAATGATGCTATTCGAATGAAAGCCTTTCGTAAGTTTAAAGAGGTGCACTTCACAAAGCTCTCTCCGGTGTTTAAAGGGTATGATGCTTTGAGCAATGGTGCAAGACGATACTCGGCAGTTGTAACAGGAAGTGATCAGTTGTGGTCACCTGCTGGTTTGCCTACTAATTATTATAATTTGCAGTTTGTACCGGATGACATTCGGAAAATTTCATATGCTTCAAGTTTTGGCGTAAAGAATATTCCTTGGTATCAAAAGAAAAGAACCGCAGCATTCTTAAATCGAATTGATTTCATTAGCATGCGCGAAAATCGAGGAAGCGAGATAGTAAAAGAACTTACGGGTAAAGACGTACCAACAATTCTGGATCCTGTATTCATGTTCGATAAGGAAGGTTGGGAAAAACTGATTCCTGTAAAAGAGAAATCACAGAACCATATATTTTTGCATATTTCCTGGGAGAGACAGCAGAACATCGTAAAGCGGTGGAAAATGCTGCTAGGAAGCTGGGGTGTAAGATTGTAGCTTTAAGACATCTGGATCAGTATGTTCCAAATGATGAGAATTTTGGGGACATTGCTTTATACGATGTTGCTCCAGATAGATTTCTGAATCTGCTACGTGGCGCATCTTATATATGCACGGATTCATTCCATGGCTCCTGTTTCTCAATTATTCATAGGATTCCATTTGTAACATTTAACCGTTACGCAGAAGGATCAAAGCATTCTAAGAATTCTAGAATTGATACACTCTGTGGGAATCTTGGTCTGCAGGATAGAAGATATAATGAAAATACTACGTTGGATAAACAATTAATGACCTCGATTGATTGGGATGTAGTAAAAGATAAACTAATAAATTTAAAATGTGATACAAATATGTACTTGGATAAGGCTTTTTGCGGTATTAAGTAATTAGTCAATCAAGATAGATAATAAAAGGTAGCGTTGTGCTTGGATGAATTTAGTATCAGACTATTGGCTGTAATAGATGATGGTTATATGATCTAATTAGAACTATACAAAAGGAAGAGATATGAAAAAGTGTTAATTGTAGCCTCGACAAGTGGCTTTATAAAAGGTTTTTGCTATCAGATGCAAAAATGTTGCAGGAACTGGGATATGAAGTTCACTGCGCTGCAAATCATAAGGCAATGGTAACCTTTAAGGCGGAGGAACTATTTCCAAAATATAATATTATTTTCCATCAAGTGGATTTTCCACCTAATCGTCCATTGAGTCGAGAAACATTATCTGCAGCTCGGCAATATCTGGATATAGTAAATAATATAGACTTTGATTTGATTCATTGTCATTCTCCTATCGTTGGTGCAATCGTAAGACTCCTCGGAGTAAAATATCGAAAAAATGGTGGGAAAATTATCTATACAACACATGGATTGGCGTTTTCTAAGGATAGCGGTTGGAAAAGTAAACTATTCTATGGAACTACAGAATGGTTATGCGCTAAACTATGCGATAAGGTTATTACTATTAATCATGATGATTTTAATATGATGAAAAACTGAGCCCTAGGAATACTGTGTACATAAATGGAGTAGGTGTTAATACTGAAAAATTTCATCATGTTAATATAAATAGAAACGAATATCGGGAGAGTCTTGGCATTACTGCTGAACAAAGATGGTGCTGACTGTTGGGGAAATTTCGAAAAGAAAGAATCAAAAAGTTATAGTTAAGGCGTTATCTAAGTTGGATAATAGTTATGTGTTTGTGATTTGTGGAAAGGTTATGAACGATAGTGCTATTTATAACGAACTTCTCGAAATAGCGGAGCAATTACATGTGAATTTGAAATTTCTAGGTTTCAGAAGTGACGTTCCGGAAATCTTAAAATGTGCTGATGTATTTGTGCTACCGTCATTAAGAGAGGGACTTTGCTTTGCTGGTGTTGAAGCGTTAGCGTCAGGTATTCCTGTTGTTGGATCGAACGTGAAAGGTGTAAAGGATTTTATCGTTGATGGAGAAACGGGATATCTAAGTGATCCCTATGACGCAGATATGTTTGCAAAAAAAATAGAACTGGCATCAAGTCGTGGGCAGCGTAAGAAAATGGAAAGCAAATGTATTGAAAAGGCAGAAGAATTTAGTGCTACTGTTTCACATGGACAAATGAGTGCTATTTATGAAGAGGTTCTGAATATAAGATAAATATCCTCAATAAAAAGATAAGTTTGAAGTCGTTATTAGAATGACTATCATAGATGCGAGAAGGTGATTCTCAAATATGGGCGCGAAGTTTTATCTATGTTTGAAAAATAATTCCATTTGTAAATATACGATGCTGCTGGAATACGTAGAGTCCAATAAAGGAAAGGCAGAATAACAATAATGAGCGATGAAAAGCAAAAGAGAGTTCTTGTTGTTGCTCCACTCAGGGTTGGTGGAGTGACTTCAATGATGATTAATATTCAAAAACGAATTAATCGAGAACAATTAAATTTTGATTATTTGGTATTTCATGATATTAAAGAACCTCGTGAAGATGAAGTATATGCGATGGGGAGTAAGAAGCTAGTTGCTAGTGCAGATGATGTAAAATGGCAGCCTAAACGGTTTATTTCTAGACTTTTACGTATAAAAAAAGTATGCAAAGAAAATAAGATTAAGGTGCTACATTATAATGCGGATACACCTATGGCGGTATTTAATATATTGGCTGCAAGGGCTGGCGGAGTAAAATATGTAACAATTCATAGTCATAATGCAGGATTCGAAGATCGCTCTAATTGGTTTGCTCGTTTTTTGTGTTTGGGCCTAAAACCTCTTATTCCATTAGTCTGCAATTCATATTGGGGGTGTTCAGAGAAGGCTGCTGAATTTTTATTGCCATCAAAAGTGATTAAAGAAAAAAAATATTGTGTCTTAAAAAACGGTATTGAATTGTCAAAATTTAGATTTCAAAGTGAAATCCGGGAGAAAATAAGAAAATCTCTTGGTGTGGAAAATAATTTTGTCATAGGTCATGCTGGAAGATTCTCCACACAAAAAAACCATACATTTCTCTTGAAAATCTTTAAATACATTTATGATATTGATGATGCTGCTGTTTTAATTTTGTTTGGAGTTGGAGAATTGTTGGATGACATTAAATCTGAGGCAAACTGTCTAGGAATTTCTGATCGCATAATTTTTTATGGGGCATCTTCAGAAATGGAAAAAATGTATATGGCAATGGATGTGTTTGTGATGCCTTCACTTCATGAAGGGTTACCTGTTACAGGAATAGAGGCACAGGCAAGTGGTTTGCCATGCGTATTTGCGGATACTATTACGAGAGAAGTTGATATTACGTCAACATCAAAATTCTTGTCATTAAATATGGACGCCGCTATTTGGGCAAAGAACATTATGGAATGTAAAGGGAAGGAAAGAGTTGATTCTTTGAAACTCTTAAAACAAGAAGGGTATGATATTGAAGATACTGCGCATATGGTTGAGAACTTTTATTTGAAGATTCAGAATTAGAGAACATTCGCGTGTTGAAAACACAGAATCTTAAAAATACATAGAGTGAATGTACAGAAATTCAACAATTCTTGTGATTTGTATAAATTGATCGCATCGACAAACTAACACAAACATAGTTAGAATTAGAAAGATAAGAGGTTGATAGAGTTTAATACTATTCAAAATAATCGGGTGGAAAGCAGATTGATTTTTAGAAGGTGTCGAGTGTTGATATAGATATTTCTGCATTTATCCTTTAGGGTTCTTAGAACAGGGTAACTCAATCAAACATATCAATAAATTAAAACCAGCAAAAGAGACTGTAGTTTCCGTAACCGTATTGGAGACTTTTGCAGAAAGGTGATTTATAGAAAATGAAAGTTCGAAAAAGTACTTTATTCATGTATATAATTACTATTGCTTTGATTGCAGGATCGTCTGCGTATATCAAGACAAATCATACAGCAAGTATGGCAATAAATGGTATTGAAGCTATAGCAGTTGTGTTTTTGATTCTTGAAGAGATAAAAAATAAATCATTTAACGCTTATTCCTATGCAATGATTGCTTTTTATGTATCATTGGGAATTTCAACATACCTTGGTTCTAGTGAATATAAAAGCTATATTGTTTATTTTGTTCAGGCGTTGACGGCAACTCTGTTTGTCGAAGTAGCGTTAAAAAGGAAGAAAATTGAAGCAGTTGTTGTGATTAGGAATGTGTTATTCTTTTTTTTGCTAATTAACTTGATAACACTTATTTTATTTTCACAAGGATTAGGAGTGTATGGATATAACGAGTCAAGTGATAACTATTATTATTTTTTAGGCTTGAGAATTGCATTTACACCATTTATTCTCACGGAATTGCTTTTATCACATATCGTAGATTATCTGCAGGAAAAAAAACTATCTTCATTTACAAGAATGTCCTTTGCTGTAGGGCTACTTACCCTTTTTATAGAAAAAATTGCGACAGGCTTGCTTGCAATTGTTATTATTTATGCGCTGATGTTCTTGGTAAGGCGAAAAAATATTAAATTAAATATGTGTGCGATTTATCTCATTTATGCGATTGGTTTTATCCTTATCGTTGTCTATAACATTCAGTACAAGCTGCCGTTCTTTTCATATCTTTTAGAAGATGTGATGCATAAAGATTTAAGCTTTGATAACAGAACAACCATCTGGGCATCCACAATAGCAGCATTTTTGAAACAACCCTTATTTGGGTATGGTGTAACTGGTGGAGGCGGCGTTTTAGTTGAATTTAAGTATCGTGTGGCTACGTTATCTGCTCACAATCAGATCTTAAATACTCTTTATGAAGGTGGTATGGTTTCATTTGTTTTTTTCGTGATTATGTTTGGCGTTGTGGCAGAAAAAATCAAAAAGTGTTTTTCACTAAAATTGAATAGACTTTATTCATGTTTTCTTATAGGTTACTTAATGATTATGTTTACGGAAGTTCAGACAACGAAAGCTCTGCTTTTTATTACATTGTCGATTATTGCAAATACAGATAAATTAATTGAAGAAAATTAAGGAGATAATAAACGTGAAAATAGGACTGTTAACAATACATAACACTCAAAACTATGGATCTCTTTTACAAACATATAGTACTTATAAAGCACTTCACAAGTTGGGATTAGATATCGATTTAATTGACTATCGAAACGATGCAATTACTAGAAGAGAGAAACCAAATGATTTGGTAGAATCCATATCGGTAAAGCAGATTGTAAAATATTTCATATGGGGTAATGCTCAGAAGAGAAAATATAATTCGATCATGCAATTTCTCAAAGAAAACACATCGATGAGTCCAGAATACGATAAAACCTCTATTGTAAATGCCAATAAGGTATATGAGGGTTTTATTGTTGGTAGTGATATTGTATGGGGAACAAATATTACTGGCAGAGATATGACTTATTTTTTGGATTTTACATCTGATGATAAGAAAAGATATTCGTTTTCATCTTCAATAGGTACAAAATGGACATCGGAAGAGAATGATATGATTAAACCACTCCTACAGAGATTTGATAAGATTTCTGTTCGAGAAGAGTTGGCATCAGAATGGATTGAAGAATTAATGGGCGAGAAACCTACAGTTACTTGTGATCCTACGGTATTATGGGAGCCAAGCTTTTGGAATAAATTTGTGTTAGATGGGTATGCCCCTAAAGGGAAATATGTTCTTATATATGCAGTGAATCCAGATAAAAGAAATATATCGGATGGTATCGAGTATGCGAAAAAGAAAGGTATTCCGGCGTATTTTATTAATTTTTACACACCGATAAGAGGAACAAAAACAATTAGACCAACGAATGTGAAAGAATGGATTACATTGTTTGCAAAGGCGGATACTGTATTTTCGGCTTCTTATCATGGGTTGCTGTTTTCTTTGTATTTCAAAAAGAATGTTTTCTTCTATAATAGAGGAGAAAAGTCGAGAATGATTTCACTGTCAAAATCATTAAAAATTGAAAATCGAGAGGGAAATGCTGAAAATATTGAAAAAGATAGCCCTATTGATTATGCTACTGTGTGGAAAAAACTGGAACAGAAGCGAACTGAGTCTTGGAAAGTTTTAGAATCGATGTTTAACTAATAGAGCTGAAGCGTGATTATCAAGAAATCATCGGGAGGTGTTAAAATGGAAGAAACAATAACCAAAGAAAATAGGGGCAAGCAAGCATTGAAGTCTGGAGTATGGTATACTATTTCTTCTATCTCTGTTAAGGCTATTCTTATTATAACCACACCATTGTTTACGCGTTTGATGACTACAGCAGAATATGGTGCATCTTCAACATTTACAACATGGTTTACTGTACTGAATGTTATTTGCTCTCTTAATTTATGGTATAGCGTCGGAAGAGCAAAGTTGGATTTTCCTGGGAAGTTGGAAGAGTATGTTGCATCTGTTATGCTATTGGCATTGCTTTTTTGTTCAATTCTTGGTGGTGCAGCATTTTTGCTATTAGATCAGGTCACGGTTTGGCTGGAGATGGATAAAGCATTAGCGATTGCTTTGATCATTTATTTATTGGCATATCCAGCTGTTCAGTTAACACAAACTAAATTTAAGTATCAATACAATTATAAAGGAAATATTTGGATTACAATTTATACAACGGTCGCAACAACGGTTCTTTCCTTGATATTTGTTTTGCTTATTCCATCGCATCGAGCTTTAGGTAAATCACTTGGAGCTGTTGTGTCATCAAGCGGATTTGCAATCAGATATGGTGGTAGAGTATTGGAAATATGGATTGTTAATTTCTGTTCCTTTGATTCTTAATTCTATCTCATTAAATATCCTTGCACAGTCAGACAGAATTTTTATAACTAAATTTTGCGGTGCTGATTTTACCGGTATCTATAGTCTTGCTTACAGTTATGCAATTTTAATTAATATTGTGCTTAATGCAGCGAATGAAGCTTGGTTGCCTTGGTTCCACGATTCATTAAATGATAATCTAAAGGATGAAATTCGTAAAAATGTAAAACCTCTAATTGTTTTTGGATGTTGGTTTGGTGTTGGATGCATTGCGATAGCCCCAGAAGCAATCGCTTTGCTGGGAGGAAGCGCATATATGAAAGGAATTTGGGTGGTTCCTCCGGTAACTGTAGGTGTTGTTTGTAGTTATATTTTTCAACACTATGAGCATATTGAACTGCATTTAAAGAAGACTTGGTATATTTCCTTTGGAACTATTATGGCCGCTGGGATTAATATTGTATTAAATTATATATTCGTACAGCGTTACGGCTTTGTAGCTGCAGCTTACACAACACTGTTTTGCTATTTTATTTTGATGATTTTGCACCACTTTATTAGTAGATATGTACTTAAGTTGCATTTATATGATGATAAATTTATGTATTTGTCTGTCGTAGTTACGTGTATTTTTGGCATAATATTTATGGCTTTATATAATAAACCTTGGATATTGAGATGGATTTTAATTTCTGTTATTAGCCTTGGTTATCTCTGGATTAATAGGAAACTTTTTAAATCAGTAATATCGAAATTTGCGTCTAGAAAAAGATAAATTGTAGAAGGAGATGATTGCGTGTATAGAAGGAATAGAAGACACAAAAAGTTTTCTAATCTTGCGCTTGCTATTCTGTGTATAGTGGCTATTATTACATTAGGTACACTTTTATATATTAATGATAAACAGGAAAAAGAACAACAAATCAAATATGAGCAGATAGCTCGCGAGGAACGAGAAAAACAAAAGAAAATAGAAGATCAAAGTAATATCACATTAACACAGGATAATATCGCGTTTCTTGATGATAGTGAAGCTGAAGAAATGGTTTCAACGGAGAGAATGATACAAATAGCAAGATTTACATCTGGCTATTTGAATAAGGCATCCGTGAATTTTTCTTTGGACGAAATCGATGTTGAAAATTACTCAGATAGTGATTTGAATATGTTGGTTTTTTCTGCATATTCAGAAAAGACTGCAGAAGCAATTAATGTTCGCATTGGGACAGAATCAAGTAAATATTTTATTAGTAAAGAGAAAAGTGTCTTTTATTTGCCAATCTCAAATCTTGGGAAGATAAGCATTTCGTTGGATGGCGATTTTCAAAATACATATATTGGCGATATTGGTATTTATAAAATGAGTAACCCAGACATTAGATTATGTAGATATGGGCAATATAATTTGGGAGAAAGTAAAGAATTTCAACTTTCAAATGTAGATAGCACTGCGTGTAGAGATCTTGTTATTTCGGGAGACTATAATTACGTTCTATTTAAAAATGAATTAAGAGTTCAAGGAAAGAATGACGAGGTTATAGGCACGTTATCAGGACTAGGTAATACTGTGCACATGTGTGCTGTAAACGAGAAGACATTAGCAATTACTGCTCGAGAAAACGATGTATATTTGGTAGATGTTAGTGATGCGGCTAATCCGAAAATCGTATCCACTTATGACGGAATGGATTTGGAAACAGGGATTTCATCGAACGGTCAGTATCTATTCATTTGTAGTAGATATTACGGTGTTGAGATTGTTGATATTTCGAACATTAATAGACCGATAACATGTTCAGTTGTATATACAGGAGGAGAGTGCATTGAATGTGCAATTGAAGGCAGTAAATTATATATTAGTAATTGGAATCTAAAAAAAGTATTTGTATTTGATGTATCTAATCCTAATAAACCAGTTGAATTATATAATATTTCTACAGACGGAAATCCATATGGAATAGAAGTTGTGGATAATAAGATCTTTGTTGCGACCGGTCACCATTCTGCTGGAAATTATACTTCTGTGAAGTCTGGTGGCTATGGAGCAGGCCATGGATTTGAAGTGTATGATATCTCAGGTGAGCAGGCAACTTGGATTTCAACGTCTAAAATAGATGGACGTTTGTATTATGCTGCTGACGATAGTTGGGGAATATATATAGATGGCAACTATGCGTTTTTATCCAGTACATACGCAGGAGTGTTTGTATATGATATTTCTGACATATCAAATCCTAAAAGAGTTGGTAAAGCTGAGGTACGAATTGCTAATGGAACGGATAAATACTCATATTATGAAAGTGATAGATATATTTTTCCGTATAATCCTGAGGAATATATAGATGATACTTTTGCAAAGATTGCATTTGATGATGGAACAGTATATCTGGCAGGACAAACTACTGGTTTATATAAAATGCCTTTCGCAGAATCTATGTATCTGGATACGGAGAACAGAGACACATTGGAAGATAATGACGGAGAGTATTTTACAAGTTTCAAAGGAAATTAAAACGTATAAATTAAACTCATCTGTTGTGACAACGAAAAGTTGCGTAAATGCAATATGTGAATATAATGGTTATGTCTTTTGGGATGTGGCGATAATGGAATTGATGTACGGGATATAGATGGTAACGAGTTGTTTTCTGTGGATACCTCAGGTCCTGTTCAGGATCTTAAAATAGAGGGAGACTATTTGTATGTCGCAGAAGAAAATTATGGAATTGAGGTATATTCGGTTGATAAGAATGGACAACTTCAATTGGCAAATACTTATCGTTGTACACTGAAAAATGAAACTGTTACTCAATTAAATATTACTCCTGATGGAAAAATATGTTGGCGCAGGATGGTTGGACAAGATTAAGTGTTTTTAGAATTTCTGCTTCGGATGGTGGACTTGATTTGCTTGAGCGTTTTACATCGGGAAGTATGTATTTTCGAAATATGATTAATTCAGATGGAGTGACTGATGCGATAGGGTATGAAAATTCTCGCGAAGTAGGGATATACACAGTTAATGGTACGGATCTTTCTGAAATCACGACATTGAGTAATTCAGTGTACGATGAGCGTAATGGAATGTGTTTTTATAATAATAACCTGATTATTCCGGGGCTCTCTGAGCCACCTGTCCGGACTTTGAGAGCCACCATTCCGGAGAATGAGAGCCATATATTCCGGTAATTCAGAGCCACAGTATTGGGCTCTATTACATATATTTCCTTTATACTGTAAATACACACCTTTGGTGTGAATACAGATAAAGGAGGTCGTAAGTTATGACCAAGTATCGTGAAATCCTACGCTTGAAAAGCTTAGATTCAGTGAAGGAACATCGCACAGAGTTGCGGTGTATCCAGAAACACAGTCGCCAAGGTTTTGAAAAAGGCAGCGGAAATCAATCTTTCATGGCCGCTGGATTTCGACATGACCGGCAGCGCACTAGAGGAGCTGATGTTTCCTAAGGATAAGTCGGCAACGAATAAACGCATGCCAAACTTTGACTACATCCGCAAAGAACTTCTGCGGAACGGTGTAAACAAAAAGCTTCTCTGGGTAGAATACTGCGAGGAGTGCCGCATGAGCAGCGAAGAGCCTCTAATGTATTCTCAGTTCTGCTACTACATCCAGAAGGATGAAGAAAAACGCAGGGCTACCATGCATATCCCCAGAAAACCAGGTGAACAGATTGAAGTTGACTGGGCCGGTGATCCTGCCCACATCATTGATCCGGACACTGGAGAAATCACAGATGCATGGATATTTGTAGGTGTATTAACTTACAGTCAGTATGCTTTTGTAAAAGCATATATGAATGAGAAAACTGACAACTGGATCAAAGCTCATGTCCAGATGTTTGATTTCTTTGGCGGTGTCACACCTATGCTCGTTTCTGATAACTGTACAACCGCAGTGAATCATAAAAAGAGTGACTGGTACAACACTGCCTTAAACACAACTTATCATGAGATGGCAGAACATTACAATCTTGCCATCCTTCCAGCCAGAGTCCGGAAACCCAAGGATAAACCGAATGTAGAGGGAGCAGTAGGAAAGATATCCACATGGATAACAGCAGCCCTTCGCAATGAGCAGTTTTTCTCTCTTGCAGAATTGAATGCCTCAATCCGTGAAAAACTGGATGCCTACAATGCTCGTAAATTCCAGAAAAAGGAATGTAGCAGACTCAGTTTATTTCTTGGGGAAGAAATGCCATTACTGGCTCCGTTGCCTGCTACACCTTTTGAACTGGCTGAGTGGAAACAAGCCACCGTCCAGTTTAACTATCACATCGCAGTAGACAGAATGTTCTACTCCGTGCCTTATCAGTATATCAAAAATAAGGTTGATGTGCGTATAACAGATACAACGGTTGAAATATTTTATAATCACAATCGTATTGCCTCCCACAGACGACTCTATGGAAGAAGCGGTCAATATTCTACAGTGACAGAACATATGCCACAGGAACACCAGAAATATCTGGAATGGAATGGTGACCGATTCCGTAAGTGGGCTGATTCGATTGGAATTAACACAAGTAAGGTTGTCAATGCGATACTTACCTCCGGCAGAATTGAACAGCAATCCTACAGAAGCTGCATGGGATTATTGAAACTGGCAGAAAAACATTCGCCAGAAAAACTGGAACAGGCCTGCGCCACGGCGCTCTCTTATTCCGGTAAACCCAGCTATAAAAGTATCAAAAATCTATTGGTTGTAGCAAAGGATGAACCTGATACCGGATCAGAATCATCTCAGGCAGTAAAACCACACGGCATAACCAGAGGAGCCAGATACTATGGAGGTAAACAATCATGACAAATCAAAGTACAATCGATAAACTTATTGAAATGCGTCTGACTGCTATGGCAGATGCATTCCGTATCCAGATGGATGATCCTGCAATGAAGGAAGTTCCATTCGAAGATCGGTTCGGTATGCTTGTTGATGTCGAATATAGCAACCGCAAAAACAATCGTCTGAAAAGGCTGATCCGCCAGGCTGAGTTTGAACAGCCAGATGCCAGCATTGCAGCGATTGATTACCATTCTGGACGAAAGCTGAACAAAGCACTGATCAACCGTCTGGCAACCTGTGAATACATTACAGAATACCGGAACATCTTTATTACTGGAGCAACCGGAAGTGGTAAAACTTACATGGCCTGTGCCTTTGGCATGGAAGCATGCAAGCACTATTACTCAGTACGGTATGTACGACTTCCTGATCTATTATTGGACTTACAGGCTGCCAGGGACAATGGAACTTTCTCGACTGTCCTGAAGAAATACACCAAGCCAATAGTACTGATCCTTGATGAGTGGCTGCTTCTTAAACTGACAGAAGCTGAAGCCAGAAATCTTTTTGAACTGATACATAAAAGACGTAAAAAATCTTCAACAATCTTTTGTTCTCAGTTCCGTGAAAGTGAGTGGTACCAGCAAATCTGTGATGGTGAAAGTACTCTTGCCGATGCCATCATGGATCGCATATCGTATGATTCCTATAAGATCGATATTGAAAGTGTTGACCCAGCTAAAGACCTCTCTATGAGAGAAGTATATGGACTGGACCCAGCAATGGCAAAGTAACTTAATAAAAAAATGGGGTGGCTCCGTTAGTCCGGACAGGTGGCTCTCGCCACACCGGACTGGCGGCTCTGCCACCGTAATATTCATAACCTAATTGTAATCACAGGAGGAGGATTTGTTAAAGTTCCTATTGAGCAGATTAAAGAAATGAATGATTTGAACAACCTTTCAGTAACCACATTTGGAGAGGATTTAAAACTAAAAGGAAAGGTTATTGCGAATGATGGGGTTATGGTAGTAAATGATCCGTACGATAAGAAATTAACAGTAATAGATATAACAGATCTAAATGACCCACACATTGTTTTCCGTTAAAACTAGTGGAAATCCTGATATTGCATATATTTCAGCCGATCGTATTTTTGTTCCATTAAAATATCAAGGATATATGATTATATACAGGTGATTTATCTGGGACATTGTTGATTAGTTAGTGATTTGACTTTTATGCTAAAAAATTTTGTGCGGAGGAAGAAGTTATGAAAACAACGTTACTTATTATGGCAGCTGGTATTGGCAGCCGCTTCGGAACGGGAATCAAGCAGTTGGAGCCGGTAGATGCTTCTAATCACATTATCATGGACTACTCCATCCATGATGCGATCGAAGCTGGCTTTAACCACGTGGTCTTTATCATTCGCAAGGATATCGAGAAAGAGTTCAAAGAGGTCATCGGCGACCGAATTGCCTCCATTTGCTCTTCTCATAATGTAACTGTTGACTATGCTTTCCAAGATATTAATGATATCCCGGAACTCTGCCAGAAGGCCGGACAAAGCCGTGGGGAACCGGTCAGGCTGTGCTTGCCGCCAAGAAGGTCATCAAGACTCCGTTTATTGTGATTAATGCAGATGATTATTATGGCAAGGAAGGCTTCAAGGCGGTTCATGAGTATCTGGTGAACGGCGGAAAGTCTTGCATGGCTGGCTTCGTGCTGAAGAATACGCTGTCTGATAACGGTGGCGTGACTCGTGGCATCTGCAAGATGGACGAGCAGAGTAATCTGACCGAGGTTGTGGAGACCAAGAATATTGTAAAACTGCAACTGGGGCAGAAGCAGACGGCATGGCTGTGGATGTGAATTCTCTGGTATCCATGAATATGTGGGGCCTGACTCCGGAGTTCCTGGATGTACTGGAGGAAGGCTTCAAAGAGTTCTTTGAGAAAGAAGTTCCGGGTAATCCGCTGAAAGCAGAGTATCTGATCCCTATCTTCATCGGAGAACTGCTGGAGCAGGGAAAAATGTCCGTGAAGGTTTTGAAAACCAATGATACTTGGTATGGTATGACCTACCATGAGGACGTTGCAGCAGTAAAGGACAGCTTTAAGAAGATGCTGGAGAGCGGTGTGTACAAAGCTGACTTGTTTAGTGATCTGTAAACGACGATGAAAGAAACGATTGATTTACTCGGAAAGATCCTCACAAACATCCTGACTGCTCTATATGAGCCATTTGGTTTTCACTCCTGATTTCCTTCCTGGCCTTGTTTTTCTACCTATATGCATATGAGCCTACACATGCTGGCAAGGGCTGGAAGAGCGCCATAGTGACTTGGTATCAGAAATTTAAAGAGAGTGCGTTTTCCGGAAGTTGTTCCTATTGGTTTCGTGACTTCGATGATCCTGTTTAGAACTCTGCTAAACCGTAATCTGTGGATGAATCCGTTGTCCAATGTCATGGGCGGCTGGGGCATCTGGGAGACCGTAAACGGCGAGCAAAATTAACTACCGAGTGCATCGAGAATGTGATCATGATGGTGCCGTTTTCAGCAATGGTGCTGTGGACATTTCAGGAGAAAGTGGGCGGCTGGAAGAAGATACTGTGGTATAGCGGAAAGATGGCATTTATCTTTTCGGTAAGCATTGAGATACTACAGTTATTGCTTCGATTGGGTACGTTCCAGCTATCAGACATCTTCTATAACACAGTCGGTGGAGTGCTAGGCGGATTGATGTATTGTGCGGTGATGAAGGCAAGAAAGCGTCTGTAAAACTGGATGAAATTGTGATATACTGGGAGCGATAGCTCCTACGCTGCTCGAAACTTTGCACACCTCTTCGTGGTGAGCAGCAGGCAACGACCTTACTTGTGAGTATGGTCGGCTAAGATGCGTGGAACTTTATACATAAGAACCCAAAGAGGAAAAAGCATGATTAAGAAAATAGTAATTGATAAGTTTAAGAGTATTAATCATCTTGAAATTACACCGGCGGGAAACTTTAATGTTCTTATCGGAGAAAATAATATTGGAAAAACCACCATTTTTGAAGCAATTCATTTGTGGAAAATGTGTTATGATAATAACCTAAAGAAAGACAAATCAGGTTTCTATTCTACGGCACATCATTTGAAGTTTGAAAGCATGGAATTTATCCGTGCTTATCATGACGAGGATTTGTTTCCAATAGGGTGCAGTGGAAAAGATGCAAAATGCGCTGTGACATTGGTGATAGAATATAATGGTCGGAGTTATAATTTGGGCTTTACTGTAAGTAAGGTTAGCAATATAGATGATGCTTATTTGCAAGTGGATTACATTGATGGAAATGCATTTAAATCTTTTGCGACAATGGTTGCCGGAATTCAAGGTAAGAATCTTGCAACCTTTTTTGGCATAAACGAATCAAGGCCTATTCCTAATATTGTGGCCAAAGAGCCATATATGTATAAGGCGCAGGTGCTAGATAAAATAGCCAAGGGAAAAGGCTATGAGGTATTACGGAATAAAGTTATAAGTCATATTAGTGAAGTGGAAACACATATTAAGAATGTCACGGGTGAAGATTTTGTGTTTTCCGAATCGGAGAAGGATGACAAGACATATATATCCATCAAAGTGAATGGAAAAGATATTTTTTCATACGGAAGTGGATTCTTGCAACTAACGGAGATTTTCTCTTCGATGGAATATCTTGATCCGGAAATATACATTTTATTAATTGATGAGCCGGATGCACATCTACATTTAAAGTTGCAAAAGAGGTTGATAGAGGAGTTTAGGAATATTCCAAATGCTCAAATGTTTATTATTACACATAATGAGCGATTTATGGAGCAAGTCGATGAAGATGAGATTTTGTTTTTAGACGAAGGCTCTAAAAGTGCAGGAACTTTGAATCATTTGCAGATAGGAACAAAATGGGTGGCTCTTGAGGATTTAAAAGGATGTCTTAATCAACTTGACAAATTGAGATTGGCAGGCAAATTGATTATGGTGGAGGGACAAACAGATATAGATTTCTTTAATAATATCAAACCAAAGTATGAGGCAGTCACTGGAAAAAGTGAACCGGTTGCTAATGTGTATATTCCTATGAGGGGAATTGATACACTTAATGGAAAACTGGTTGCATATTCAAGAGCCTTAAAAGGCGTAATCCCTGATTCTTGCAAATGGCTTATTATTCGAGATACTGACTGCGTTCCGTATACTAAGAAGGAATCCGCTGGCAATGATGATAAAAAAGATATGGATACTTCTGCAGATGTTAAGGTTCTGTTTCAGGAAGGCTATGGTATTGAATCTACATTTGCTGCGGAGCCAAGAAAATTGGCTAGAATTTTAGGACGGTACTATGCGCTGAATGATTCTGCGTATACAACTATTGAAACGTACATAAGTGAAATTAGTAATGATTTTGCACGAAGAGTGAGAGATGTTACTGATACAGAAATACATGATGAATTAGAAAACCATTTTAATCGACAAATTAAAAATAGATCTGGAAGAATTTATAGGAATTTGCAATTTCGCGATGTGTTAGCCGTGATATCAAGTGGTAAAATTCAGTATATCATGACAAAAGGAATCATGAACAAATATCTGAAGGCTATTCACGATAAAATAGTAATCGGATTTCCGCAGACTGCGAGCATGACACCGTTAGATAAAGATTCTATTTTTACTGAGTACTACTCGCATATAAATACCGTGGATGATTTATTAGACTGTCATAAAAAAATACTAGATGAGATATATACATAAGCCGCTTGCAGTCGGTATTGTTCTCGTACCCACACTCTGCTATACTTAAACAACTATAAAAGGAAAGAGGTTATCACCTATGCCCAGAACTAAAGGTAGCAAGAATAAGCCCAAAACTGTGACTGCTGATTTCGCAACGCAGATTGCAGAAAAGCAGTCCGCAAAGGAAGCTCTCACAGCGGAAATCGCATCCATCACCGCAAACATTGACACTTTGAAGGCTGATCTGAAAGTGAAGAAGGCTGCTTTGAAGAAAGTCGAAAAAGAAGTGGAAATGCTGGAAGCAAAAAAGGCAAAGGCAGATGCCAAAGCTGCAGAAGATGCGAAAAAGGCAGAAGCGGAATCCGTTCTGAAAAAGCTGCTTGCCGAAGGCATGAGTGCCGATGAAATTCTCGCAAAACTGAAATAACAGGAAAAAACCCGTGATGGACAGGCATAACGCACTGTTCATCACGGGTTTTAGGGTTATAAGAACATAAGTTTATCCAGCGGCCACATCAAACTGAAAATGTGCCGGAAGGTTGAACTGTTTGATAAACGCATGGTGCTGGGGTAAATGGTAAACCATGCACCTGCCACCAAAATCAGCCGCCTCAAAGAGGCGGCTCCAAATGTTCTAGTTTATCTTACGGCAGGATATTGGCAGCTTAGGGGACCATGGCATAAGATCGTCTAATGAAAACGTGCTGTCTTTTTTCCTTGAAATCCTTTCTGGCAATTCTGTCAGAAGATATTCGAAATACTGATACGGTTTTAAGTTATTCGCCTTGGCAGTTTCTGCAATGCTGTATACAATTGCACTTGCCTGGGCTCCTTCCACTGTATCGATCACATTCCAGTTTTTTCTTCCTACGCAAAATGGCCGGATCGCACGTTCACAGGCGGAATTATCGATTGGGATATCCCCATTATCAAGAAATGCCCTTAGATACTTTTCTTGATTAATACTGTAAGATAGGCCTTCTCCAGTCTCTGATTTCGGCAGTACACTGCAGGTTTTGATCTGCTCCTTTACCCAATCAAAGTATTCATCCACAAGCGGCTTTAGGATCCTTTGACGATGTTCCATGCGGTATTCACTGGTCCTTTCTTTCCAGGATCCGTCAAGCTTATAGATGGCAGAGATACGGGCCAGTGCCTGATAGGCGATGCTGTTTTTCAGCGCTTCTTCCGGCAGATCTTTTTGTGCTGCTTTTATTGCGTTTACAAATCTACGGCGGCAGTGGGTCCAACAGCCAGCGGATGTCAGGGACTGTTCTTCTGAAAAAGTATGATAAGACTGGTAACCATCTGATACCAGAATGCCTTTGTATGAGGACAGAAACTCCCTTAAATGTTCCGTACTTCTTGTTCGGCAGTAATCATACAGAACGATCTTTTTTCCGCTGTCATCATGTTCTCCGGTGATATAGACCCACATATAGCTGGATGATCCGGCCTTCCTGCCATCCCGGTTCACTTTTAAGGTCGTTTCATCTGCCTGTACAACAGTCTGCTTTAAGAGGACATCTTTCATCCAGTCATAAACCAGTGAAAAGTAGATCTCGCTGCTTTTGATGACCCAGTTGCACATGACCTGCGGGGAGATGTTCACTTCGCTCCGTTTAAAGTCTTGTGCCAGACGATGGACCGGAAGTGCGTTTACATACTTATAATTCAGGATCCCGGCCAGAAGTGATGGCGTTGCAATGCTGTTCCGGAACAGATCTGCCTGAGGGCGCTTCGCTTTTGCAAACTTTTCCATCAGCACTGACATAGACACAGATGTGGTATTCTTTTACCTCAAAAGATGAGGGATGGAACTCTAACCGCTGATAAACCTCATCTTTTAGCTGGCGGTATCCAGGCCCCAGCTGTTCCAGAAGTTCTTCTTCTGTAAGGGTGGAAATGACCGATTCTGCATGAGGAAGGTCTTTCAGATCCTCCTCACGTTTTCCGGCATGTTTTTTCCTTTTGTGGGCAGTAACTGTGACTTCTTCCATGTCCGGTTCATCCGGCGGAGTCCCATTTACAGTGGCTTCTGCTTCATTAAAGCATTCTGCGTACATAACGGCAAGTTCCAGCTGCTGACAGGTTCCGGTATCATACCCCATCTTTTCAGAAGAACGTCCAAAGCGGTTTGCCTGCGCGAGGTTCCATTTTTCAAGGATCACCTGCATCTGCTGGTTTGTCCGCTTCAGCTCATCTGTGAGGACAGCCAGCTGGCTGCGCAGTTCTTTTTCCTGCGCCATGCTTTCGAGCAGAAGCTGCAGGATATCTTTTTTATTCAGTTTTGCCAGCTGTTCTTCTGATAACGCAAGTGCCATATCGATGGTCACTCTCCTTTGTTTTTATGGCTCCAGTATAACAGAACATGCGGCAAAACGCAAAAATCGAATGGACAGCCTTTCGGCATTTTGACGGTGGAAAACTCCTGATGAAAAGCTGTTCTCCTGTGGAGGCAATACTTCCAACTGCCTGAAAATCGGTAAATCTGGCTTGCTTTTCAGACAACGGGGAATGCTGTCCACAATTCGTATTGTTCAGATAAAAAACAGAACAGTTTATCCCCATACCGACTCTAGATCAAAGAGAAATTTTCTCTGTTTTTACTAAAAGATCACACGGGGTGTTTCGGATCGATCTTGTGAACAGAAGGGTCTATGGCATATCCGGTCATGAGCAGATGATACTGTTCCGGAGTAATGTTACGGGCTTCAGCCTCTGATCTGGGCCATTGAAAAGTTCCTGCCTCCAACCGTTTATAGATAAGCAGAAAGCCATCCTCCTCCCAGACTAACCCTTTTATCTTCTGGTTACTGGAACCACAGAACAGGAACAGATCTCCTGCATGAAAAGGATCCAGATGGAACTTTTGTTTTACCAACGTTGACAGACCATCGATCCCTTTGCGGAGATCGGTCTTTCCAACAAATACATAAACATGATGAAAATGTGAAATATCTGCGTCATTGAGCATGGGCAGCCACCTCAACGATCATGGATAAGGTATCCCTTTGAACGGAGATGGGAATATCAAGCTGCATTCCACGAAACGTAAGAGTCATCATTTCCTTTGGATCAGCGGTTGTGGTTTCCGGCACAGGCAGCTTTTTTGGTTGCGTTACTTCAACAAAACCGCTTTCCGTAAGCAGAGTCTCTTTCACTTTACGAAGCCAGTAATAATAAGAGTCTCTTGAAAGCTGGTGCTGTGCGCAGTAATCTTTGACAGACAATCCAGATTGGTTGCGGTCCTGAATAATAGCAGTCCAATTTTTTACGCGGATCTGGGCTGTGGCAAGTTTGGTGTTCATAATTGACCTCCTGGTGTGAAAAATGGGAAAAGTGTGTTGTACAACTTTTCCAACATTATCTCAAACCTGGATATGTAGGTCTAGAGATGTATGATTTACCATTTACGTGCTGGGCGTGATAGTGCCTTAGATCATATCCCAGATGATGCAGCTCAAGAAGTTTCACCATCACTAGGTTGAGATGAATTCGTTTCGCTACGGAAATTTGCGCCGCGTCCAACCCACGCTTTGTCATTTGATAGACTTCATCACTGTCCAGCATCAGGTGGGATGTGAAAGCGTTATGCTCATAAAGAAGGATGTGCTTGTCCTTAATGGTCAGAAACTTGTCCAGGGTATGCAAGTCCATGAGCAGCTGATGCTCCAGATAATGCCCCAGCGCATAGCCGCACACCATCTGCTTCGTCTGTTTGTCCAGCTGGCGATTGATAAGAATCAATGGCTTATCAAAATAGAGCGAAAGTAAACCCAACATATCTTTAATGCGGGATGTTTCACTGATGTCCAGGCTGCAACTGCGCGCGATCTGTTTGATGTTGCGAGTTCCGGCATTTTGGACAAGTTCGTTGGCGGCTTGGTGAATAAACGCAGAATCCATAATGTGATCTCCTTCCGGGGATGGCATAGTGAATGGAACGGTGGTTTACAGGTTCATTATTCGTTCCTTTTCTCGTTTTTGTTCTCGGTACTTAAAATAGGCTTTGTGCATTTCATACATGATGCCGTCCATATCCTGCGGGGTCAACTCTCCGCTGGCAAATAGCTCAGTAAGCTCAAATGCGAGATGCTGGGCTTCTATTTTGCCCTTTTTTCCGTAGGCTTCGGCGGCACGTTCGATAAATAAAGACTGATCCGGCTGTAAATAGGTCAAAGGTACATGGAATATATCAGCCATCTTTTCGAGCATTTCAACACTGCGAGGGTAGCGGCCATCACGCTCCCATCCGATGATCGTTCGTTTGTTGATACCCAGACATTGTGCCAATTCGTCCTGTGTTAAAGAATGTTTCTTTCGTAGATCGCGAACTTTCTCTCCAAATTTCATGTTTGCAACCTTTCTATGGCGTAGTTATCGTGCTGTAACAATGTGCAACGGGATTTGTAAATATTCAATCTGGAAGATGCAACGAATTTTCACATTTTCCTCTTGACACGGCGACACGACTTGCTTATAATATATGCTATATTCTATCATCTTTTGGATTATTATACCGTAAAAATCGTAAATATGCAAGCCGAAAAAGGTGAAAAAAGAGCGGAAGTTCAAAAGGTGAAATTGAATAAAAAAAGAAACTTAAACCAACACAAAGGAGGCCGTGAGAAGATGAGCAACGGAGAACATGAAATCCGCACCCCAAAGGGGCTGCGGATTGGGAATCGCAGTGTCGTTGATGGAAAGAATATGCTTCAGATCAAGCGTGGTGGCTGTGAAGATTATATTTCTGCTGAATCTCTGGTGGAGTGTATTCACGGCCTTCCCGTGAAGAGTATCGAATTTTTCACAGCAGAGAACCATCGGAAAGAAGCCTGAAGCAGAGTGCTTCATCGGACACTGAAAGCGCAGAGGCGGAATCTTAGGCGGCACCTGGTTAGCCGACCAGCTCCATCAGACGTTCTTTTGGGTCTACAATATAATATCTGTTTGTTAGAGCGATACCGTAGCAATATGTGATATAGGCCGGAACAGAATGAGCGAATGCAGCGCAGTAGTGCGCCTGTAAGTAGTTCATCCTGTTCCGGCTTTTTTTTTCAAAATTTTTGAAAAACTGTATTCAAAATGGCTTTGTGGATTCCTATTAGTATAGGGACTTCAAACAAATAGAAAGCAGCAAGAGGAATCTTAGATTCCCGTTCAAAAACGGGTGAATCTGAGACGATTTTGCTGCTTTTCAGTTCACCCGAAGCCGAAAGGCAGAAAGGTGGACAAAATGCTTACATTGAAAAGGTCAAGGAACTGGTAGGAGCACCTTCCCATGCAAAGCGCACTCCTTCTCCCAAGATGCTTTACGAGGAAGGTATCGTGCTGCTTCGCAGGGAATTTGATCAGGGCAGTCATTTAACGGTCTACAACAGCGGTTATGTTTTGTTTTCTGCAGGGAAGCGAAACACCGTGTTCCATATCCATGACTGCTGTGGAGACTATGCCTACGATGCAGCAGAGGGAAAGGGCGATGTGATTGAGGAAGAGTATTTTGAAAACTGCGAGTGGCATATCCGTGCTTTGTTTGAGGGTGAGCGGAAGATGGAAGATAATCAGGCAAAGTGCGAGGGCGCAGGGCGAAGCAATGTGTGCGTTTCTTACCACGCATTATCAGAGGACTGGAGTGAGATTGCTGACCGTACGATCAATATGTTGGAAAAGATTATTGAGAATGAAGCTGTTCATGCGATGCTGGCTGTTCTGACAGATAAACAGCGTGACCTCATCCATCAGCAGTTTGTTCTTGGAAAGACCCATCAGGAAATTGCAGACGATATGGGAATATCGCGTGGGTCGGTAACAAGAGCGGTAAATCAGGCTCTTGAACGGATTCGCCGGAAATTTGATTTTGAAGCACATTATGAATTGGCAGCGGGAGGTTTGGCATGAGAGGAGAACGTCAAATGAACAAGAACTCACAGCGGTTAGAGGATGGTGCAAGCGGTTCTCCTTATGTAAATAGGTGTGGCGAGTATACCATCGAGGTCGAATTTGCTGGTAGCAGTTCTCTGGAAAGCTGTATTGCAGCCTATCTCAATGAAAAATATCGAATTACATAAAAACAAAACTTCCGATTTTGCGTCAAAACCGATGACCTGGAGAAAAAATCAAAATTTCTAAAATTTTTTTGAAAATTGTATTCCAAAAGGCCCTGCGGATTCCTATTAGTGTAAGGGGTACACAAAGAAACCTCTCACAAAGCTCTTTGACAACTGAATAAGCCATCCCAGAGATACTTCTGGTACTGAATGTGCATCCTGCGCGTCTTACCAGAGAAAACGCCGCTGAAATATGGGGCAGGAACGGGCTGGGGCAGAATGGCAAACTCAAATAACAGCAGATACACTGCGGTGGAGCATGGGAACGTGTTCCACCGCAGGAGTGTACTGTTATTTCCAATAGTGCAAATCCAATCCGACAGGGGTGATGAATTTACATGGAGTACCCGTATTTCAAAGGTCTGGAAGCAGACCGATACAGCTTTTACCGTGTGCCGAAGGCATTGGTCAAGGCTGATCTGTTCCAGAAGATGTCCGGGGACGCCAAACTGCTGTATGCTGTGCTGCTTGACCGTATGAGCCTTTCCATCAAGAACGGCTGGCAGGACAAGCACGGCAACGCCTACATTATCTGCACGATAGAGGAAGTTATGGACTCTATTCATTGTGCCAGACAAAAGGCGGTCAAGCTGCTGGATGAACTGGAACATGAATTCCGGCTCATTGAGCGGCGCAGGCAAGGCTTGTGCAAACCCAATCTGCTGTATGTGAAAGACCTTTATGCGGGGCTTTCGCAATCGAACTACTGGAAGTATGAAAATCATACTTCCGGCGGTATGAAAACCGAACTTCCGGGAGTTCCAAAATCAAACGGAAGTAATACTGAGAAGATAAATAAGACAGATAATAGTGAAACTGATCTTATCTATCCGGCTGAATTGCAGGAAGAAGAACAGTACCGCCGCTATTTCAAGGAAGCTCTGGAACTGGAAATTCTGGAACAGGGCTATCCAGCGGATAAAGCGATCCTGTATGAGATTCTGGAACTGTTGGTGGAAACCGTCACCAGCAGAAAGAAGTTCCTGCGCATCTGTGGGGAAGAAAAGCCGAGAGAGGTGGTGAAAAGCCGCCTGATGAAGCTGGATTCCTCGCATATCCAGTACATATTGGAGTGCTTAAAAGAAAACAGCACTCAGATTCGGAACATCAAGCAATACCTGTTGGCAACACTCTACAATGCACCTGTGACCGTGGACAGCTATTATTCCGCACAGGTTCGGCATGATATGGGGTGGGGCGGCAGGGAAAATAAAATTTAGGAGGACAACCCCATGAACATCGTTTTTATGAATCTGGACACGCTGCCCTCTACGCTGTGGGCGCGTGATCTGTATGACCAGATGCACATTCGCAGCGATTTCCGCAAGTGGTTCCCGCGTATGTGCCAGTATGGTTTCATCGAGGGCCGCGACTACGAGTATATGCCCCGTGTCCGGCTGCAGGACGAGGGTGGGCGGACGGTCCAGCGGTATGTGAAAGACTACCGCATTACGCAGGACATGGCAAAGAAACTCTGCAAGCTGCACCACACGGCAGTCGGTGCGGCGTATCGTCCGCAGCCGTTTGACTGGGATGCGCTGCTGGGCCTGCTGCATAAGAAGCCGCCGCGCCGGAGCAGCTATGAAGCGCAGTTGAGCGATTCGGATTCGCTGGTTACGACCACGCAGATTGCCAAAGAGTACGGCTGCGGAGCCAAGGTGTTCAACCGGCTGCTGCATCTGCACGGTATCCAGTACCGGGCCAACGGCCAGTGGGTGCTGTATTCGGAACACCACGGTAAGGGCTATATGTCCAGCCTGACGTTCCGGCTCCAACGCAGCGATGGTTCCGAGGTGGAAAAGCTGCACACGGCATGGACGCAGAAAGGCCGGAAGTTCCTTTATCATACTTTGAAGCGGCGCGGTGTGCTGCCGCTGGCAGAACAGGGAGGTTAAGCCAATGAATTTCACAGATAACCCGTTTGAACGTATGATGCGCCAGCGTCCGGGAACGGACAGTGGCCACCCCTGCAAGCACTGTCGGCACAAATGGGAGTGCGGCTATCTGCTGCACCAGTGCCGCAAGAAGTTCCGCTCGGTGCTGGGTGACACCGCACCGCCTGCAGCCGGGGCAGTCCGCCCCTGATGCAGCAGCGGTAGATAGGAGGTGAGCATCCGTGCAGGAAGAAGTCAATGAAAAAACAATCTCACTGTGCATCAAAGGAGGAAAAATTACTGCACAAATTTTGAAAGCAGCCCTGATAAAGCTGCTGGCAGAGATAGATAAGAAGAGGCAGCGGGGGAAAGGAGAAAAAGCCAATGTAAGAAAACAGGTCGGCAGAGCATCAAGAGCCTGCAAAAGAGCGGCGCGCAGATCACGAACATCGTTGTCACGGACAATAATATCAAGTCTTTCGACCGGGTGGCCCGGAAGTATGGCATTGATTACAGCCTGAAAAGGTGGAGCAGGAGGGCAAAACAGAATACCTTGTCTTTTCAAGGCCAAGGACGTGGATGTTATGACCGCCGCCTTTAAGGAGTACACCAGTGAAACGCTGAAAAAGCAGAAGCGTGAATCGGTGCGTCAGAAGCTGGAAAAGGTGAAAGAGGAACTCTCCAACCATCGCCAGCTGAAAAAAGAAAAGAAGAGGGAGCAGGAACCGACACGATGAAGAATCTGAAAAAACCTGCCCGCCTGCCGCGCAAAGCACCGTCTAACCAGACGGGCGGGACGGCATGGGGCAAAAAAATGGCTGCAGAGTTCAGCAGGATGATGCAGTCGGCAGACATGAAAAAGCTGATCCTGCTGAATTTTCCGTACATTATCGCCTTTTACATGGTGGAGAAGGCCGCGTGGCTTTACCGGCATTGCAATGGCGATTCCGTGGTGGACAGGCTCATGGTTCTTTTTATGAACTTTGGCCTGGCCTACAAAAGTGTCTTGCCCAGTTTTCATCCGTTTGATTTGTTGATAGGTCTGGTCGGCGCGGCTGCGCTGAAAGCAGTAATCTACTTCAAAGGGAAGAACGCGAAGAAGTATCGGCAAGGCGAGGAATATGGCTCTGCCCGGTGGGGCAACCAGAAGGACATCGAACCTTTTATTGACCCGGTATTCGAAAACAACGTCATTCTCACGCAGACCGAACGGCTGATGATGAGTGGTAGACCAAAGCATCCGAAGTACGCCCGCAATAAGAATGTCATTGTGATCGGCGGCAGCGGCAGTGGCAAGACACGGTTTTACGTCAAGCCGAACCTCATGCAGATGCCCGAAAAGGTCAGCTATGTCCTGACCGATCCCAAGGGTACGATCATTATCGAGTGCGGAAAGATGCTCTCGGATGCCGGGTATAAAATCAAAGTCCTGAATACCATCAACTTCCGAAAATCTATGCACTATAATCCGTTCCATTACATCCGCAGCGAAAAGGATATTCTGAAGCTGGTCAATACTATCATCGCCAACACAAAGGGGGATGGCGAGAAGTCCGGCGAAGATTTCTGGGTCAAGGCCGAACGACTGCTCTACTGCGCACTGATCGGCTACATCTGGTATGAAGCCCCGGAGGAGGAGCAGAACTTTTCCACGCTGCTGGAGTTCATCAACGCAAGCGAAGCCCGTGAGGATGACGAAGAATTTAAGAATCCTGTGGACGAGCTTTTGAGGAACTGGAACAGAAGAAGCCGGAACATTTTGCGGTTCGCCAGTATAAGAAGTATAAGCTGGCGGCAGGCAAAACGGCGAAATCTATCCTCATTTCCTGCGGTGCCAGATTAGCCCCATTTGATATTGCGGAACTGCGTGACCTTATGGCCTACGATGAAATGGAACTGGATTTGCTGGGGGACCGCCGCACGGCCTTGTTCGTTATTATTTCCGACACGGACGATACGTTCAATTTCGTAGTGTCCATTATGTACACCCAGCTTTTCAACCTGCTTTGTGACCGAGCGGACGATCAATGCGGAGGTCAGCTGAAGTATCATGTGCGGCTGCTGCTCGATGAGTTTGCGAACATCGGTCTGATCCCGAAGTTTGATAAGCTGATCGCCACCATCCGCAGCCGTGAGATTTCGGCATCCATCATCTTGCAGTCGCAGAGCCAGCTGAAAACCATCTACAAGGATGCCGCAGAAACCATCATCGGCAACTGCGACACGATGCTGTTCCTCGGCGGCAAAGAAAGCTCGACACTCAAAGAGATTTCTGAAACCCTGGGGAAAGAAACCATCGACCTATATAACACTTCCGACACACGCGGACAAAGCCCTTCCTTTGGTACAACCTACCAAAAGACTGGCAAGGAACTTATGAGCCGGGACGAACTTTCTGTCATGGATGGCAGCAAGTGTATCCTGCAGCTGCGCGGAGTCAGGCCATTCCTGAGCGACAAATTCGACATTACGAAGCATAAGCGGTACAAGGAGCTTTCGGACTTCGATAAGAAGAACGCTTTTGATGTGGAACGCTACCTGAAACACGAACTAAGGCTGCGGATGGATGAAGAATTTGACTGCTACGAGGTGGATGTGTCCGAAGAAAGCACAGCATAGGAAGGAGGTCATTATCCGAAGTAAATACACCCGCCCGCCTGTCCGGGCAGACCCCATGACAGCAACCTCGTCCGACTGATCTCTACATTTTGCGATTCCAAAAGGCTGATTTTTTATGAAAATGAAAGGAGAAGCCAGCATTGCAGGAAGCAGGCAGCATCGAAGATGTGCCAGCCTGTTTTGGAATCGTACTTTTATCAATGCTGCAATCTGGCGAAAAACGACTATGGAATTCTTCAATCAGGCTATTACCGTTCTGCAGACTCTCGTTGTTGCCATCGGCGCGGGCCTTGGCGTTTGGGGTGTTGTGAACCTCATGGAGGGTTACGGCAACGACAACCCTGGCGCAAAGTCGCAGGGCATGAAGCAGCTCATGTCCGGCGGCGGTGTCATCCTCATCGGCACCCAGCTGATCCCGCTGCTCTCTGGTCTGTTCGGCTAATCAACAAGCGATAGGAGGAAAACCCGCCATTGTTCGATAATATTTTCGCAGCAATCGAAAAATGGATGAGGGAACTTCTTTCCGGCATGGTGGAGTCCAACCTGAGTACGATGTTCACAGCGGTCAACCAACAGACCAGTGAAATTGCTGCTCAGGTCGGGCAGACACCGCAAGGGTGGAACAGCAGCATTTTCAGCATGATCCGTAACATTTCGGATTCGGTGGTGATCCCCATTGCGGGAATCATCATCACGCTGATCCTCTGCTACGAACTGATCTCGATGCTGACGGAACGGAACAATCTGCACGATGTAGACACGTGGATGTTCTTCAAGTATTTCGTGAAGATGTGGATCGCGGTTTATCTCGTCAGCCATACGTTCGATATTGCAATGGCGGTATTTGACATTGGACAGTCGGTGGTAAATTCTTCCTCCGGCATTATCCGTGGCAATACCGCCATTGATATTAGTTCTCTTTCCATGCAGATGCAGGCGGCAATGGCAACGATGGCGATTGGCGAACTGGTGACGCTGGCATTGGAAACCCTTGTCGTAAGCTGGTGTCTGAAAATTCTGTCGGTGGTTATCACGGTAATTATGTACGGCAGAATGATAGAAATATACCTCTACACTTCGCTTGCTCCGATTCCGTTTGCAACCATGAGTAACCGTGAATGGGGCCATGTGGGTACAAACTACTTCCGAGGGCTGTTCGCGCTGGCATTCCAGGCGTTCCTGATGATGGTCTGCGTGGCAATCTATGCAGCCCTTATCGGTAGCATCCGGGTATCTTCGGATATTCACTCGGCGTTGTTCGGCACAATGGCCTACACGGTGATTCTTTGCTTCTCGCTGCTCAAAACGGGAAGTCTGTCCAAACAGATCTTCGGCAGTCACTAAATCCGGGAAAATCCAATGAAAGGAAAAGACAGCAGACAACGCCGTTTCCCGGCGGCGGTCTGGCTGTTCTGGTGATAAATGGCCTATGTAACGATTCCCAAAGACCTTTCCAAAGTGAAGAACAAGGTCTTTCTGAACCTGACGAAACGCCAGCTAGTGTGTATGGGGTTTGCAGCAGGCATTGGCGTTCCGTTCTATTTTCTTATGCGCGACACGCTGGGAACCAGCAATGCAGCGGCAGGCATGGTGCTCCTGATGCTGCCGGAATTTTTCTTTGCTCTGTACGAGAAAAACGGGATGCACCTTGAAACCATCCTGACGAATTTTATCAGCGTTCGATTCAAACGCCCATCGGTACGCCGCTATGAGGTTGAAAACCTGTATGACAGGGAACTGGAAAATACAGCACCGATCCAGAAGAAAGGAGGCTTCCTTGGTAAAAAGTGAACCGAAGAAGAAACCGCAGCCGGGCGGCTTCTTCCAGAGGTTCTTTCGGAAATCCGAAAAGAGCCAGAAGGAACAGCGGTTGACCGTGCAGCGTTCCATTCCATATCTGGAAATGGGGCGCGACGGTATCTGCCGGGTGGAGGAACATCTGTATTCCAAAACCGTCCGATTCTACGACATTAACTACCAGCTGGCACAGAACGAGGATAAGAACACCATCTTTGAAAGCTGGTGCGACTTCCTCAACTACTTCGATGCCAGTATCCGCTTTCAGTTGTCGTTCATCAACCACAAGAGCGATATGAGCGAGTACAACAAGGTCATCCAGATCGAGCCGCAGCACGACCAGTTCGATGATGTGCGTATGGAATATGCGCAGATGTTGAAACAGCAGCTTGCCAAGGGCAATAACGGTCTGGTTCGCACGAAGTACATTACGTTCAGCATCGAAGCAAAGAGTGTCCGGGAAGCAAAGCCCCGGTTAGAGCGTATCGAAACCGATATTCTCAATAATTTCAAGGTGCTGGGCGTGAAAGCCTACCCGCTGAACGGCGTGGAACGGCTGCAGATCATGTACGAAACCTTTCATCAGGAGGAACAGCAGAAGTTTGACTTCAGCTATGACCGCATCCTGCAGAGCGGCATGACGACCAAGGACTTCATTTCTCCGACCAGTTTCCTGTTCAAAAGCGGCAAGGACTTTATGATGGGTGACACCTACGGTGCTGCATCCTATCTGAACATCCTTGCCCCGGAACTGACGGATAAGGTGCTGGCCGAATTTCTGGACATGGATAAAAATCTGGTGGTCAGCATCCATGTGCAGTCGGTAGACCAGCTGAAAGCAATCAAACTTATCAAGGGCAAAATTACCGACCTGGACCGTATGAAAATTGAGGAACAGAAGAAAGCTGTGAGGTCTGGTTATGATATGGAAATTATTCCGAGTGACCTTGCAACTTATGGCGGCGAGGCCAAGAAGATTCTGGATGATCTGCAGAGTCGTAATGAGCGTATGTTCCTTGTTACGGTGCTGTTCCTTAATACAGCAAAGACCAAGCAGGAGTTGGATAGTGCTGTGTTTCAGACTGCTGGTATCGCTCAGAAGTTCAACTGCACTCTGAACCGTCTGGATTATCTGCAGGAGCAGGGTCTTATGAGTAGCCTGCCGCTGGCAAATAACCTCGTTCCCATCAAGCGCGCACTGACCACCACTTCCACCGCCATCTTCGTTCCCTTCACCACGCAGGAGCTTTTTATGGAGGGCGATTCCCTCTATTATGGTCTGAACGCAGTGTCCAACAACATGATTATGGCAGACCGGAAGCAGCTGAAAAACCCGAACGGTCTGATCCTCGGCACACCGGGAAGCGGTAAGTCGTTCAGTGCAAAACGTGAAATTACCAACGTGTTCTTTACCACAACGGACGATATTATCGTCGCAGACCCCGAAGGAGAGTATTATCCGCTGGTGGAAGAGTTGGGCGGTCAGGTCATTCATATCTCGTCTACCAGCCGGGACTACATCAACCCGATGGACATTAACCTGAACTATGCGGACGATGATAACCCGCTGGGCATGAAATCGGACTTTATTCTTTCCCTGTGCGAACTTATCATGGGCGCATGGGATGGCATGGAGCCAGAAGAAAAGTCGGTTATAGACCGCTGCCTGCCGCTGGTCTATCAGAAGTATCTGAATGACCCGAAGCCGGAGAATATGCCGACGCTTGGTGATCTGTACGACTGCCTGCGGGAGCAGAAAGAGCGGCAGGCGCAGCGTATCGCCACAGCGTTGGAAATCTACGTCAATGGTTCGCTGCGTGTGTTCAACCACCAGACCAATGTGGAACTGGATAACAGAATTATCTGTTTCGACATCAAGGAGTTGGGCAAACAGCTGAAAAAACTGGGTATGCTCATCGTACAGGATCAGGTCTGGAACCGTGTCACCATCAACCGCAGCGGAAAAAAGAACACACGGTACTATATAGACGAATTCCATTTGCTCTTAAAGGAAGAGCAGACCGCAGCATACAGCGTTGAGATCTGGAAGCGGTTCCGAAAATGGGGCGGTATACCGACAGGAATTACGCAGAACATCAAGGATTTGCTGGCCAGCCGAGAAATCGAAAACATCTTCGAGAACAGCGATTTCATTTATATGCTCAACCAGGCATCCGGCGACCGGCAAATCCTTGCCAAGCAGTTGAATATTTCGCCGTTCCAGCTGTCATATGTGACGAACAGCAACGAGGGCGAGGGGCTGCTGTTCTACGGCAATACGATTATCCCGTTCAAGGATAAGTTTGATACTTCGCTGAAACTGTACAGCCTGATGACAACGAAGCCCAATGAGATGGGAAAATATAAGGAGAAAAAAGAAGCATGAACACATCGAATATTTTTGACCGACTGAGCCGTAAGATTCATCATCACTCTGACATGGAGCCGCACGAAAGCGATTCCGGCCCGCCCTTTGGTGAGGTGGAGCCGCTCAACTTCCACGATGAAGAATCGGTGGTGCATACGGTGCTGGAAGATTTCTATGCGGTTGGCACACTGGCCGATGAACTGACTGACGGCTTTCACATGGAAGCCCACGGTTATCTTGACCGTGAGGAAGTGAACGCCCGTCTGATCGCCTTTGCCCGGAAGCTGGAGCAGGTGCTTGACAAGTGGGAAACCCATGCGGCTCTGCTTGCATGACAGTTCCGGCAGGAAGAGGGTGAACCCGATGGCAGATAAAAAATTCCGAGGCAGAGATAAAATCGTTCAGAAAATGACCAAGGATGGTCTGGTAGATGAAAACACCGAGGGGAAAAGTCCAACCGCAGAAGAAAAGCCGGGGCAGGAAGATTCGGCAAAAGAAACTGCGGAAAAGGAAACAGACAAAGAACCTATCATGGAAGAAGAACGGTGTATGGATGCCGAGGATGGGAAGGAGGAACCACCCCGGCATCACAGTACCGCCAAGCAGAGCGCAGACTATTATAAAGCCCATCAGGAGGATGGTAAGCCGAAAGATGCATCTGCGGAATCGGATGCAGAGCCACCCACAAAGAAAGGCCGACTTTCTTTTGAGGATGAAAAGGGCGGCATTGTCCGTGGCATGGGGATGGGCGTTAAGAAGGTGGCGAAGAAAGGAGTGGATACCGCCACTGGATTTGCCCATCAGAAAGTACATCAGGTAGAAAAGGACAACTCCGGCGTGGAAGCTGCTCACAAGTCGGAAGAAACCGCCGAACGCCTGCACCACTTTGTCAAAGGTAGAAAAAAGCCCAAAGACAAATCTGCCAGAGCAGAGAAAAGAGGTGGCGAGGATCAGAAGTCCAGCCGCCTGAAATTCACCGAGGGCGAGGGCGGCACTGCAGAAAATGTAGCAGAACCGCCGCTGAAAAAGAAACAGCCCCAGCCGCCACCGACTGCCGCAGGAAACGAAGCAATTGCGAAGTTTTACCAGAAAAAGCGGTATAAGGATGCCTATGCAGCCGCCAACGCAACAAAGCCGGAACTGCCGCCAGCAAGCAGGCAGCAGCGGCAACAAACACCATTACGGAGAAAGCGAAAGCGGCGGTGCAGGAGATCGTCGTGCAGAATAAAACCCTGTGGGTCAGTATTGGTGTTGGCATCCTTCTGGTGATGGTCATGCTGGGAGCCTTTTCAAGCTGCGGTGCAGCAATTCAGGGAACAGGCAGTACCTTTGTGGGAACGACATATCCCAGCAAGGATGCCGACATGAAAGGTGCGGAAGAAGATTATCTGGAACTGGAAAAAGAACTGGATAAGCAGATTCGGCAGATGGAATCCACCCATCCGGGCTATGATGAATACCGCTATCAGCTGGACGAGATCGGGCATGACCCATATCAGCTTATTTCCCATCTGACTGCGGTCTATGAGCAGTTCACCAGAGGACAGGTCAAACCTGTTATCAAGGAACTGTTTAAGCAACAGTATCTCCTGAAAGTGTGGGAAACGATTGAGATTCGCACTCGCATGGAAACCAGAGTAGGGGTTCGGCCAACGATAGATGCTTTTGGAAACATCAACATGGAAACCTATACCTATCAGGAAGAAGTGGAGTACGAGTACAAAATCCTCAATGTCCTGCTGAAAAATAAGGGTTTCGATACCATCGCGCGGAAGAACATGAACCGGAAGCAGACCGGGCGATACGATGCCTACAGCCTGACCTACGGCAACCGCCCCGAACTGTTCGGCGCAGGATCACCGACTTACAGCGGCGGCACAACGGGAGTATTGGCACGGGCGGCGGTGCTGGTGGCTCCGGCGGTGGTTTCAAGTATGATATTCCATCGGAAGCCCTTTCGGATGAAAAGTTCGCAAGGATGATTGAGGAAGCCGAAAAGTATCTAGGTATGCCGTATGTGTGGGGCGGCAGTTCCCCAAGCACCAGTTTTGACTGCTCCGGCTTCGTCTGCTGGGTCATCAATAACAGCGGCAATGGGTGGAGCGTTGGGCGTACAACAGCCAACGGTCTGCGCGGAAAGTGCAGCTATGTTTCCCCTGCGGATGCACAGCCTGGTGACTTGATCTTCTTTGAGAAAACCTATAACACCGTTGGCGCGTCGCACGTTGGAATCTATGTCGGCAATGGCATGATGATCCACTGCGGCGACCCCATTTCCTATACCAGCATCAATTCGACCTACTGGCAAAGCCACTTTTTAGGCTTTGGCCGCATCAACTGAAAGGAGGGCCGATGGGCAAAAAATTACAGAAATATCTGGATGAAGCCGAAAAGACGGAACAGCAGATCGCGGAACTGGAAGAACGGCTGAGAACCATCCGGGCAGCACAGAAAAAGGAAGAGGACAGCGAGATCATTCGTGCCATCCGCAGCACCAAGATGGGCGGGCGCGAACTGCTGGCTCTGCTGGACAACATTCAGGCGGGCAACGTGACGTTCCTGACCGCTGTAAACAACGCTTCGGAGGAAGCAGAAACGGAGGAAGCGATTGAAAAAGATGCTTAAACGGCTGGGAGTTGTTATCCCCAGCACAATTCTGACTCTGCTGATGGCAGTGGGCTTTTCGACACCGGCCTTTGCCTTTGTGGACACCACCGAGGCGGCGGAGGAACCTGCACAGGTGGTCGAGGAAGCAGAGCCGACGGAGGAAGAAAAGATTCCGTTCACCATCGCAGGCAACGGCGAGGTAGAGGACAACATGATGGATGACCCCAGCAAGGAGTTCTTCACGGTCAAGACCAAGGGCGGCAACACGTTCTTTCTGGTGATCGACCGGGCGCGGAACAGCGAAAACGTCTATATGCTCTCGATGATCGACGAGTACGATTTGCAGGAGTTTCTGGATGATGAAGAACGGAACGGCAAGCAGGAAGAAGAAACGCCTGCGGTAGTTCTGCCCGAAACCAAACCCGAACCTACCCCGGATGTGGAAATCGAAGAACCGAAAGAGGAATCGAGCGGTGGCATGAATAAGATTCTGCTGCTGGTATTCGTGGCGGCACTGGGCGGTGCAGGTGCTTTCTTCTACTTCTACATTTATAAGCCGAAGCCGAAAGAAGAAACGCCGCAGAGTGAAAATCTGGAAACCGACCAGAGCCTTACGACTGTGAACGAGGATAATCAGTCCGGCAACGAAAATGGCACATAAGAAAACCGTAACATAAGGAAGCAGGGGTAGTCGAAAGGCTATCCCTGCTTTTTTCAAAAAGGAGAAAGTGTTGAAATATCTGGTGATTGCAGAAAAACCGAGCGTATCGAAATCCATTGCAAAAGTGATCGGTGCATATCGGCAGGAGGACGGGTATCTGGAGGGTGGGGATTGCGTGGTAAGCTGGTGTCTGGGGCATCTGGCAGAGTATGCAGCCCCGGAACATTACGATGAACGCTATGAAAACTGGCGTTTTGAGGATTTGCCGATTCTCCCTGTTGAGTGGAAACTGCTGGTACACAATACCAAGAAGCCGCAGTTCAATGTTCTGCGCAAACTGCTCCGCAGCAAGAAATTCGATTATGTGGTGAACGCCTGCGACGCAGGGCGCGAGGGTGAAGCGATTTTCCGCCGTGTGTATGCTCTTGCCGGAAGCAAACTCCCCATCAGGCGGCTGTGGATCAGCAGCATGGAGGATGCTGCCATCCAGCAGGGCTTTGAAAACCTGAAAGATGGTGCGGCGTATGATAATCTGTTTGCAGCGTCCGAGTGCAGAGCAAAAGCAGATTGGCTGATCGGCATGAACGGAACCCGTGCTTTTACGAAAAAGTACGGCAGAAAGCAGACCATTGGCCGTGTGCAGACCCCGACACTGGCGATGTTGGCCGAACGGCAGGCCCAAATCCAGAACTTTGTAAAGGAACCCTATTACAAAGTGGAACTGTCCGGCGCGGGGGTTGTGGCGGTATCGGAACAGGTGGCGCAGGAGCAGGACGCAGATGCTATGCAGGTCGCTTGCGATGGTCAGTGCGCAGTGGTTGGCAGCATCGAGTGCAAGAGGGTAGAAAAGAAGCCCCCGAAACTGTATGACCTGACGACCTTGCAGCGAGAAGCAAACCGCTATTATGGCATGACCGCCAGCCAGACCTTGCAGGCATTGCAGGAACTATATGAAGAAAAGCTGGTGACATACCCCAGAACAGACAGCCAGTTTGTGACTGAGGATATGCGCGAGACGGTGGAATCTCTGGTGCTGGCCTTAGATGGCGCGGCGGCAGACGTAAGCTGCGTTATCAACAACAGCAAGGTCACAGACCATCATGCGATCCTGCCGACTATGCAGGGTGCAAAGTGTGATAAGGAAAAGCTGTCCGAAACCAAGCAGAAGATTCTTTCGCTTATCATCTGGAAACTGGTGCAGGCTGTGCAGCCGTCGTTCATCTATGAGGATGTGCTGGTGACGGTATGCTGCCAGGGCAGGAACTTCACGGCAAAATATAAGGAAATTTTGCAGCCCGGATATACGGCAAAGCCTGTTCCGCTCGTAGAGCCGGAAAAGGACAAGGTTGTGCCGCTTCCGAAAAAGCTGGAGCAGGGAATGGTTCTTCCTGTGGTACGGGCAGAGAAAAAGCAGGGCTTTACTTCGCCGCCGAAAGTCTACACCGAGGATACCCTGCTGTCGGCTATGGAAACAGCAGGCAATAAAGAATTTGAAAAAGACACCGAGAAGAAAGGTCTGGGAACCCCTGCAACGCGCGCCGCAATTCTGGAAAAGCTGGTATCTTCCGGCTATGTGCAGCGTAAAGGCAAGCAGATGATTCCCACGGAGGACGGTGTAGCCGCAATCCACAATATCCCGGACTACCTGAAATCTGCCAGCATGACAGCTGAGTGGGAAAATGACCTGCTGCGGATGGAGCGCGGTGAGATCAAGCCCCATGATTTTATGCAGGGCATCCACGGACTGCTCGATAGGATGCTGGCCGACCTCCGGCAGATTCCTACCGTCGCGGCAGCTCCTCATCATAATAAGGTAAGCGTAGGAAGCTGTCCGGTCTGCGGAAACCCTGTACATGAGAGTAAGCTCAGCTTTTGTTGTGCAGACCGCAGCTGCAAATTTGCCCTCTGGAAAGAAAGCAGATACTTGTCCAATATGAGAAAGACGCTGGACAAGAAGATGGCGGTAGACCTTTTGAAGAAAGGCCGCACCCATGTAAAAGACTTTTATTCCGCGAAAAAAGATAAGACATTCGCCGCTGACCTTGTGATGCGCGTTGAAGAGGGCCGCGCACAGTACAGTCTGGAATTTCCCAAAACACCGATGAAATAAAGGAGGTTTGACCCTTGCCACAGATTAACGATATTCGAGAATTGGCGCAGCAGAACGCCCGGTATGTCAGTAACTCGCCACAGGACTGGATGAGTTATCTGGATGTGGCGGCGCGGCTGTACCGCTATTCGTTCACCGATGCGCTCCTGATCCACGCACAGCGGCCCGATGCGACCGCCTGCGCAGAACTGGAACTCTGGAATCAGAAAATGAACCGCTGGGTCAATCGTGGTGCAAAGGGCATCGCGCTTCTGGATGATACCGGACCTCGTACCAAGCTGCGTTATGTGTTCGATATTGCTGACACCCATCTGGTGCGCGGCGGCAGAACACCGCTCTTATGGAATCTGGACAGCCACGAGCATGAGCAGGCTATCTTAGACCATCTGGCAGATACCTATGGCTTATCCCAGACAGACAGCATGAACGCTGCTCTGCTGGAACTGGCACAGCAGCTGACCGCCGACAATCTGGATGAAGCGATGGATGGTCTGGCCTATGAGGTGACAGACACTTTTCTGGAAGAACTGGACGAAGATAACATCCGTGTCCGCTTTCGGGAACTGATGACCAACAGTGTTTTCTATACGCTTTCCCGCCGTTGTGGGCAGGAGCCTATGGATGTGCTGGACGATGATGACTTTATCCGCATTGTGGATTTCAACAAGCTGCCAGTGCTGTCGTTCATTGGCAACGCGGTTTCCGAACAGTGCGAAGCGGTTCTTTTTGACATTGGCCGAGAGATGCGGAAAATTTACAAAAAAGAAATCACGCAGCAGCTTGAAAAATCCGTTGACAGCTTGTATAATACAAATGCGAACTTTAACACATTAAAGCATGAAACCGCAGATACCACGACCAAAGGAGGACAAGAAAATGGAGTTGACGTATCATCGCAAGGGAGATTACCTGTTCCCGAATCTGGCCGTGAAGGACGAGCCGCAGATCATCGGGAAGTACGGGATGCTGCGCAGGACGTATCTGAAAGAGAACCGCAAGAACTGGTATCAGAGTATGCTGATGAGCGGCAGGCTGAACCAGCATCTGGCGCAGATCGAGGAAGCAGCGGAGAGCCGGGTGGAAACCCTGCTGGACAGCCTGAACGAGAAGTTCCCGGCACCGAGCAAGGAAAAGGACCCGCTGGCATGGGCGGCACATCAGAACAACCTGACGGCGATGGCAGAAGAAATCGTCTTGAAGGAATTGGTATACAATTAACCGAACCGACAACGGAACAGAATTTGAGCGAAGCAGAGGAAGAAATTGCCTCTGCTTTTTCTTTTCCTGATCTGCCGACCGTGGAACAGCAGATCCGCGCCATTGAAGCACCGATCCGGGCGCGGTATGCGGACGAGATTGCACTTGATTCCGAAGTAGTCGATGAAATCCTGCGCACGGGCAGCAACCGCAGCAAAGGTCAGCTTCGTCTGATCTACAATTTCATGGTTGAGAAAACCCCGGAAGAATACACAGAGTTCGTAAAAAACGAATATGGTACGGGCGGCAAAGGCTTTGAAATTGTCGGTGCAAAGTATGCCGTCTGGTTCGATGATCTAGGAATGCGTATTGCAGCAGGCAGCACGGCAAAGGGCGGTACGATTGTCAATGCGTTTCTTTCGTGGGAGGATGTCAGCAATCGTATCCATGAACTGCTCCGGCAGGGCGAGTATGCGCCGCAGGCGGTTCTCGATGCTGCACGTCAGAACGCCTTACAGGAACACGCGCAGACGTTGGCTTATATGGAACGTGATTTGGCCGATGGCGTTGCCGAAGCAGTGTTTCAGGATACAGAAATCTTCAGGGGCGGTTTCCCGGAATTGACGGACAGGCTGGCGGGCTTGCTGGACGATACGGATTTTCTGACTGACCTAAACGACAGATTATTTGCGCTGGGGGAAGCCTACGCCGAAGATAAAGACCTGATGCGGATGCACTTTTATAAGCCGGATAAAGTAGCGGCTCTGTTCCAGCAGTTTGCAAAGCCTTATCAGAACTACTCGGCGCGAGATGGCTTTCACTGGAATGAGTACAAGAAGTTCATTACGGAAGATGAAATAAACGCTTATTTCACACGGGGCAGCAATTATTCGGACAGTCGGCTGGCAATTTATTCGTTCTTCTTAAACCATGAAGATAAGAAGGAGCGGGCAGACTTTCTGAAAGACCATTATGGAATCGGCGGCAGCAGCCATGCACTCTGCGGGGCAGACGATTCCCACGAAGATCACGATGGCAGGGGCATTTCTTTGGAGCGTGGCTCATACGGGAACCCGGATGCAAGCGTTCATCTGAACTGGAATCAGGCCGCAGGCCGGATCGACCAGCTTATCCGTGACAGTGAGTATTTGAAGCCGGCAGACTACTCCCGGATGCCTGCTTATGAGCGCGAGCGGATGGCAATGCGGGTGATGGACTTCTATCACCATCTGCCGAACGAGGTGGAACGTCCTTTCCCGCAGGATCTTTACCACGAAGAGGGACGAAAGGCTCTCGTCAAAAAGCTGGCAGACCCTGAACAAGCAGCGGAACTTCTGGAGCAGATGGACAATGCACTGCTGTCCATGCCGCTGGATTCCGAAGAATATGAGCGTAAGGCAGAATCCCTCTCTATCCTGCACCAGTATGTTGAGGGAACGTACACGATTTTCCCGGAAAAGAAGAGGGCTGTTGAGATTGCGGTTCCTGAACAGGGGCAGATGTCCATGTTTGACTTCATGGAGCAGGAGCCGCAATCGAAAGAGCAGTCAACCGCCGCAGCGGTTGAGAACTCCCAAAAGGCAAAAGTCGTTGCGCGGTATCAGTCAACGGTGATGATGCAGGCGGGATATATCGAGGATATTGCAATTCTGCAATATTCCGATGGCAAGTTCTATAACCATTATAACTATGACGAAGAAAAGGGCACAGGTGCTGCAGAAACAGGGCCGTTTAACAGTCTGAATGATGCAAAGGCGGTCATTCGTCAAACGAGAGAAGATGCAAAAGCAGTAGAATCGTTTGAAAATCAGCCCAAGCAAATGTACAGCAGAGAAAACGGCAGTTTTCTGTATCTGGACAATAACCACCTGTACCGCATTGAGCGTTCCAATGCGCATGACGTTTATCTGAAGGATATGGAAAATTCAGCGGTTGCAGGCCGGGTCATTCCGTTACCGTCATATAGTGAAACGCTGGCGAAGAATCCGCTGAACGATTTCCTGAAACTGGATGCAGACCACACCCAGAAAGACAGTCGCAGCATCTATAAAGAGTGTCTGTACACGCTGTTGGAAAAGGTAGAGCGCAGCGAAATCTATCCGCTGCTGCGTGACCGCGATACCACCGAGGAAGAAGCAGAAAATCTGATCCGTGAGAAAATCGAGGATTTGTTTGCTTCCGGCGAAGTGAAAAATGCCGTTTATTCCGAAGCCATCGACACATGGGCACACTTCGGAGAGTGGATTCAGGAAGATATTTTCCAGCGCACCTATCAGGACGTTATTACGGACAGACGGGATGCCGTTGCACTGTATCAGGATAGCATGGACGCACCGCAGTGGGTGCGCGGCATTATGGTTCCGTATGCAACGGAAGAAAAGACCGTTGAGCCGATTATGCAGCCCCTGCCGCTGGATGCCGCCAACGAGTACAACGCGCTGAAAGAGCGTTACCCGGATGCGCTGGTCGGCTATGAGCAGTACGGCAACTTTGAGTTCTACGGCGAGGATGCAAAGCGCGTTTCAAAACTTCTTGGCAGCAAGCTGTTGGAAAAGGAAACCGCACTCGGCAAGGTGGAGGTATCTGGTTTTCCGCGTGAACAGTGGGTTTCGCAGGCAATGAAGCTCTGGAAACAGGGGGAGAGCGTCTATCTGTCCGGCCAGCAGGAAGATGGAACCCATACCCAAACGAAATATTTCCGCAGAGAGGAATATCTGCCTGTTAATACCATCATCGAACTGGACGATCGGGAGTTCCGTGTGGATTCGGTCAACTTTGAGCAGGGAACGGTCAGCTTGCAGGACATGACCCTTGCGAAAGAAGCCCGGTACCCGATTTTCCGAACGGAACCGCTGGAGTACATTCGGCATCTGTACGAACAGGCAGATGTGCCGATGGAAGAAGCGGTGGAAATTACGGTCTTTACGGCTCTGCACAATGCAGGTGTGGCTTACGAGGATTTTTCCCCGGAGCAGATGGATGTGATCTATTCGGTGGCAGAATCGGGCGGCGAGTTGGAAGATTTGCTCAATCCTGAGTTTCCGCCGGAACAGATGCAGCTGATCGCAGATGTGCAGAACAGAACGGATGCCATCAGCCGTGCAGCAGCAGAGGAAGCCCTTGAACCGCTGATCCAGCAGCCTATGACTCTGGCAGAGGTCAACCATGCACGGCGGCAGCACAACCTTCCACTGGACAGTGGAGCCGAAACAGAACAGCCTGCACAGCCCAAACAGAAACCTATTAACTTCCGTATTACGGACGATGATCTCGGTGCAGGAGGGCCGAAAACAAAGTATAAAGCCAATGTGGAAGCCATTCGGCTGCTGAAAACGCTGGATGCAGAGCAGCGGCAGGCTACCGCAGAAGAGCAGGAGATACTTTCCCGGTATGTGGGCTGGGGCGGCATTCCGCAGGTGTTCGATGAAAACAATGCGGACTGGTCAAAGGAATATGCTGAACTGGAATCTCTGCTTACGGCAGATGAGTATAAGGAAGCCCGTGCCAGTACCCTGAACGCATTTTACACTTCTCCTGCGGTTATCAAGGCGATGTACGAAACCCTGGGCAATATGGGATTGTCCAAAGGCAATGTGCTGGAACCGTCCTGCGGTGTCGGCAATTTCATGGGTCTGGTGCCGGACAGCATGGAGAAGATTCGGATGTACGGTGTGGAGCTGGACAGCATTTCGGGCCGCATTGCTCAGCAGTTGTACCAGAAAAACAAAATTGCGGTGCAGGGCTTTGAAACGATGCAGTTCCCGGACAGCTTCTTTGACTGTGTTGTGGGCAACGTACCGTTCGGCAATTATAAGGTGCCGGACAAGCGGTATGACCGCCACAATTTCCTTATCCATGATTATTTTATCGCCAAGAGCCTTGACCTTGTGCGTCCGGGCGGTGTAGTGGCGGTGGTAACGTCCAGCGGTACGATGGATAAGAAGGATTCCTCTGTCCGTGAGTACCTTGCCAACCGTGCCGATCTGGTCGGCGCAATTCGTCTGCCGAACAATGCGTTTCAGCGCAATGCCAACACGAGCGTGGTTGCTGACATTCTGTTTTTGCAGAAGCGTGACCGTGCAGCGGTAGAGCGGGCAGACTGGGTAGACCTTGGCGAAACACTGAAAGGCTACTCCATCAACCAGTATTTTGCGCAGCATCCTGAAATGGTGCTGGGCGAGATCACCACGGAAAGCACCCAGTACGGCAAGCAGGAAACCACGGTCAAGCCCATCGAAGGCGCAGACCTTGCCCAGCAGTTGAAAGAAGCGGTCAGCAACATCCATGTCACCATCACGGAGCCGGAAATCTCCGACGATGAACTGGATGTGCAGGAAGAACCTATCCCGGCAGACCCCAGCGTGAAGAATTTCAGCTTTACGAACGTAGATGGGCAGATTTACTACCGCGAAAATTCTTTTATGAACAAGGTGGAACTGCCTGCCGTGACAGCAGAGCGAGTGCTGGGCATGATCGCTCTGCGAGAAACCACCCGAAAACTGTTGGATTGTCAGCTGCATGATGGCTCGGATGCGGAAGTACAGCTTTTGCAGAATGAACTGAAACAGCAATACACCGCATTTAAGGCGCAGTATGGCCTGATCAACAGCACCGCCAACAAGCGGGCGTTCCGACAGGACAGCAGTTATTGTCTGCTGGCATCGCTGGAAATTCTGGATGAGGAGAAGAATCTCAAACGGCTGGCCGATATTTTTACAAAGCGCACCATCCGTAAGCCGGAACCTGTTACCTCAGTGGACACGCCCAGCGAAGCCCTGGCACTTTCCATTGGAGAAAAAGCAAAGGTGGATGTGCCGTTTATGGTGCAGCTCTGCGGTAAACCGGAACAGGAGATCACGGATGAACTGGCAGGTGCGATTTTCCGAAACCCTGTGACACAGCAGTGGGAAACCTCGGATGAATACCTGTCAGGCAATGTTCGTGAAAAACTGGCCACAGCAGAAACCTTTGCTGCAAACCATGCAGAGTATCAGATCAATGTGGACTACCTGAAACGGGTACAGCCCAAGGATTTGGATGCTTCAGAAATTGAAGTACGGCTGGGTGCGAACTGGGTGAAGCCGGAGTACATCACGCAGTTTATGAAGGAAGTGTTCAAAACACCGAACTACTATGCTGGTATTGACATTAAAGCAACCTATTCCGAAATTTCAGGTGCATGGAACATTTCGGGCAAGTCGCTGGATCGCGGCAATCCGCTTGTTACCAATACCTACGGAACCCTGCGCGTCAATGCTTATAAGCTGCTGGAAGATGCCCTGAACCTCCGGGATACCAAAATCTACGATACGATTCACGATGCGGATGGCGACCACCGTGTACTGAATAAGCAGGAAACCATGCTTGCACAGCAGGCACAGGAATCCATTCGGGAAGCGTTCAAGCAGTGGATTTTCAAGGATTTAGACCGCCGCGAGGATTTGTGTGCGACCTATAACCGGATTTTCAATGCGATTCGTCCTCGTGAGTACGATGGCAGTCATATCCGCTTCGAGGGCATGACCCCAGAAATTTCCCTGATGCCGCACCAGAAAAATGCCGTGGCGCACATTCTGTACGGTAACAATACGCTGCTGGCTCATTGTGTGGGCGCAGGCAAGACCTTCCAGATGATTGCTGCCGGCATGGAAAGCCGCAGGCTGGGTCTGTCGCAGAAGAATCTCTATGTGGTACCGAATCACCTCACAGAGCAGTGGGGCGCGGATTTCCTGCGGCTCTATCCCAATGCGAATGTGTTGGTGGCAACGAAGAAGGATTTTGAACCCAACAATCGAAAGCAGTTCTGCTCCCGTATTGCAACAGGTGATTACGATGCCATTGTGATCGGACACTCGCAGTTTGAACGAGTGCCGCTTTCCCCGGAACGGCAGAAAGCTATTATCGAGCGTCAGATCGACGACATTACGCTGGCCCTAGCCGATGCCCGGAGTGAGGACAGCCGCAGTTTTACGGTCAAGCAGATGGAGAAAACAAAGAAAACGCTGGAAGCAAAGCTGCAAAAGCTGAACGACCAGACGAGAAAGGATGATGTGGTCACATTTGAGGAACTGGGTGTTGACCGTCTGTTTGTGGACGAGTCACATTTCTATAAAAATATGTTCCTCTACACAAAAATGCGGAACATCGCAGGTATTGCCCAGACCGATGCACAGAAGTCCAGCGATATGTTTGCGAAGTGTCAGTACTTGGACGAACTGACAGGTGGCAAGGGCGTGACCTTTGCAACCGGAACCCCGGTCAGCAACTCGATGGTGGAACTGTACACCATTATGCGGTATCTCCAGTATGACACGCTGCAGAAAATGGGACTGAGCCACTTCGATGATTGGGCGGCATCCTTTGGCGAAACCGTTACGGCAATCGAGCTTTCCCCGGAGGGAACGGGCTATCGCGCGAAAACACGCTTTGCCCGGTTCTTTAATCTGCCGGAACTGATTTCCTTGTTCAAGGAATCGGCAGACGTGCAGACGGCGGATATGCTGAACCTGCCTGTGCCGAAAGCGGAGTACATCAACGAAGTGCTGAAACCGAGCGAGACACAGGAAGAAATGGTGAGTTCCTTTGCAGACCGTGCCGAGGCTGTACGCAACGGTAATGTGAATCCCAGATTCGATAATATGCTCAAGATCACCAACGATGGCAGAAAACTGGCACTCGACCAGCGTCTTATGAACGAGATGCTGCCGGACGAGCCGGAGAGTAAGGTGAACCGCTGTGTGGACAATGCGTTCAAGGTCTGGGAAGAATCTTCGGCGGATAAGGGAACGCAGTTGATATTCTGTGACTTATCGACACCAAAAGCCGATGGCACGTTCAATGTTTATGATGATGTGCGGGAAAAGCTGGTGGCGAGAGGTGTTCCTCGTGAGGAAGTGGCGTTCATTCATGAGTACAACACGGAA